>Ga0224559_1002016_pt1 | contig 10677 bp, 12 predicted proteins | sample 714S33034metaG_FD_180676 | JGI IMG/M metagenome (GOLD analysis project Ga0224559, IMG submission 180676) | Peat soil microbial communities from Stordalen Mire, Sweden - 717 S3 30-34 | ecosystem: Environmental > Terrestrial > Soil > Wetlands > Peat | place: Sweden: Norrbotten County, Stordalen... | reverse complement strand
TGTTAGGTTAATGTTTACTAACCGTAACTTATATATACTTCGAAACTAAATTGTTGTCAATATAGTTACTACTTATATAAAAAAGTAGTTAAATATATTCTAACAATTAATTTGTATTAATCAAAATTTGGAATTCATACTTAAAATTAAGTAATGAACTAGAGGTGAATAAAGATATGAGTATAGAAAATGATGTTTTAAAACATTTTAAATTGGTTCTTTCAGGACTTATGATTAGTCTATTAATTGTTTCATTAGATAGTACTATTACTAGTACTGCTATGCCTAAGATTATTGCAAGTTTAGGTGGTTTACAATACTATGTTTGGCCTTTTACGATTTACCTTACAACTTTAATAATTTCTGCCATGCTTTCGGGTAAACTGTCCGATTTTTATGGTAGCAAAAAAATGTTGATAAGTGCATTAATAGTCTTTGTATCTGGTTCAGTTCTTTGTGGGTTTTCACAGAACATGACCGAACTCATACTATTTAGAGCATTACAAGGATTAGGCGCAGGTATAATTGCAACTGTGCCACTGAAAATTATTGCCCAAACGTTCCCACCAAGACAAAGAGGAAAATATATGGGTTTATTTGGAATTGCAGGTGCTATATCAAGCGTAGTAGGTCCTACATTAGGAGGTTTTATAACAGATTCTCTTGGATGGCAATGGATATTCTTTGTAAATCTTCCAATAGGAATCATAGCATTAAGTTTACTTATCCCATATCTCCCTGAATTCGGAATAATTGTAAAAGAAAAGATAATGGATTATTTAGGAATAATAACTTTTACAGGAGCTTTAACATCATTCTTAGTGGCTTTAACATTTATCCAACAAAATACTTTTATTACTCCTGTATTATTGGATTCGTTAATAGCATTCTCAGTAATTATGCTTTTTGGATTTATATATGCTGAAAGGAGAGCTAAAGAACCTATATTGCCATTATATCTATTTAAAAACGTTATATTTAGTATTTCAGCAGTTTCAATGATTCTGTTAGGTGCTGTAATGTTAGCGGCCTCGGTTTACATTCCACTTTTCTTGCAATTAATACAAGGCCTAACTCCTTCAAATTCAGGTGCATATTTAACTCCTCTAATGTTTGGTATGGTCATTGCATCAATTTTATCAGGTCAGATCATCTCAAAAACGGGTAGTTACAAAAAGCTTGCAATCATTTCCTTTGCAATCGGTACTGTGGGTATGTTCTTACTTTCAACACTAAACGCAAACACCAGCCACTTAGAATTAATAATCTATGAAGCAATCGCAGGAATAGGTGCAGGTATTGGAATACCAATATTCACAGTAGCCGCTCAAAATGCAGTAACAAAACGAGATTTAGGTGTGGTAACATCATCAACAATGTATTTCAGATTCCTTGGAAGTGTAATTGGATTAGCTGTTCTAGGAGCTATTGTAAATATGACTTTGAAACTCAATTTACAAAACACCACAATACATGTCTCATCATCCCTACTAGTCACAGCCATCCACAATGTATTCATTATAGCAGTAATAATGAACATAATTGGATTCATAATATGCTTCTTCCTAAAAGATTTACATATGAGCAACAAAATGGAGGAAGAAGAAATAGGCTATGAAGATGCTCCAGGAGAAACTTGAACAGAAACTGAAAAAATTAAATGGTATAGAATATTAAGATCTTACCATTTAATTTAAAAAATCTGAACATCAAATACACATTTCAATCAAAAAAAATGATTCTTTCAACTTCGTAATATATCCATATAACAATGTATAACTGAAATAATTCAATATCTAAGAATATTAACAAGTTAAATTAGTCATTAAATAGCGTTCAAAATCCTTTAATCCTTATTTTTCAATTCGTAAATCCTTTAAAAATTTAAAAATCATTTAAATTGAACAAATTTGAGTTAAGGTAAAAGTGATATAAAGTGAGGTAATAGTAGTACCGCCCCCTTAATTTTGAATTAATGTAAGTTGGACAATATGGAAAAAAATAGTTTAATTAGGATAATCCTTAAAACCATCAAAGATTTTTAACAGATGGAACTAGAAAAGATGATAAATAAAGATGGTATTGATTATATGGAACAATCATTTTGATTTGGTAATTTTTGTCAAGAAATAATAAATTGATTTCAATTTTTTTTGAATTTTGGCAATAAAAGTATAAATATAATAATCACGATTATAATATATTAGATTATTATAATGGAGGAGTAGTATATGAAAACAAATTTAGATTTTATTTCAGTTCAAGTTAAGGATTTAGAATCTTCTTCCAAGTTCTATACAGAAATTTTAGGATTTGAAAAAACAGAAGATAAACGTCCAGATGCAGTAGTATTTAAAGATGATGGTGGAGCTATTTTTGCTATTCGTAAACCAATGTTCGAAATTAAAGAAAACATGCTCCTAGGTTTAGGTGTTTCCATATGGTTTGGTGTTGAGGATATTGAAAAAACATTCCTCAGTGTTAAAAATTCAGATGCACAGATAATTAGTACTCCAGTTGATGGTCCGTTTGGAAAAATGTTTATTATAAAAGATATTGATGGATATATGCTGACATTTCATCAACTTTAATCTTTATTTTTTAAAATGAAATTATGATCGACAATAACAAATATGTTGAATATTGGCGTGAAAAACCGGAAGAAAGTGTAGGTTTTCTTTTTTGGCAAATAACGCATCTTTGGCAACGTAAAATGAATTTAGCTTTGAAAGAACTTGATTTAACACATGTACAATTTGCTTTGTTATCAGGTATTGCTTGGCTTGAAAGATTTGGCGAGGATATAACTCAAGTTAAGCTGGCTAATCATGCTAAAACTAATATTATGATGACATCAAAAGTCCTGAAAACACTTGAAAAAAAGGATCTCATATCTAGAGAGGAATGTGAATTTGATACACGTGCAAAATGTATATCAATAACAGATGATGGACGTGAAAGGATAAGAATAGCACTTCAAATTGTTGAAGAAATGGAAAATAAATTTTTTAGTGAACAGACTAACGACCCTACTTTTATAAAAAAGTTAGTAAATATTTTACAGTTAAATCAACAAGAATACTTTAAAAATAAATAATTTAAAATAAATACTTATGATGTAAAAGTATTGATAGCAATATTTTGAGGGGTTAATTATGTCAAAAGTGAAAACTAAAATTGTATCATTTCCAGTTCCTATTTGTATTGCAAGTTCAATTATTGAAGGTAAAGTTAATTTTGCCACTTATGGATGTTTTGGACTTTTAGCACCCAAACCTATTACATATATTTATATTGGTTCAGTTGAGCCACATTATACAAATATTGGGATCAAAGAAAATGGATATTTCGGGGTTAACATACCTTCTGTTGATCAAATGAAGGAAACTGATTATGTTGGGCTTGTTTCAGGCCATAATACTGATAAATCAAGTGTTTTTAATACATTTTTTGGTAAAGTAGACAAAGCACCCCTAATTGAAGATTGTCCTATAAATATGCTTTGCAAACTTACCAAAACAGTTGATCTCCCGGGTCGTGACATTTTCATAGGTGAAGTTATTGAAACATATGTAAACGAAGAATGTATAACTGATGGAAAATTAGATTTTAAGAAGATAAACCCATTATTATTCACTTCAGCTAATGCAAAATACTGGGAATTGGGAAATATCATTGGTTCAGCATATAAAGAAGGAAAAACTATGATACAACCATGAATTTTACATATTTTAATAATTTTTTCAAAATATCGGGGTTGTCAAGTTGTTGGGGGTTAGAGATTTTTTCCGTGTTTTTGGGTCCATTTTTGCATTTTGAGTTTTAAATAATTGATTAGTCCTTTGATTGTTTTGTATTTTCGTTTGTATGCTTTGGGTAGAGTTTATCCATAGTAGTTTTCTATTTGATTGGATTTTCGTGCTATTTTATGGTTATGCATAAATTGTGTGAGTCTATTGAGGTTGGGAAGTATCTTTTTTAGTATAAATCTTCTTAAAAATTGTGGAATGTCGTCTAAATTAGATAGTAGTTTAATTAAAAGATTTAATGATGTTTCATAGTTTGTTGTATCGAATATTTCTCGTATTTCTTTGTAATATAGTTTTAATCGTATTTTTTCGTCTTCAGATATTTTTTTTGATCTTAATAACCTGGATATATAAACTGTATAATGGTTGTGTATTTCTTATCTGGGCTAATTTTTTCATATACAGGTATGTTTAGTATCTGGTCGAATAATATCAAACGGTACATCCATATACCTTTAATTATAACATACTGCTCATCATAACAGTAATATCCAGAATAATTTGTTTCTATGTTTGAGATATGATTTTCAGTTGTTGTCTGCATCCAGTTGTGAATTGTTTGGTGTGATATTTTTACACCAAAGAAATTTGACAAGTCATCAGAAGCATTACGTAACGATCGATATCCTGTTTTAAACAATTCAATAAATTTTTCCGTAAAAATTGATGAATATTTATATCCTGGCTTTATAATTGATTTCAATGAAGTTATGAACTTTTTATTACAAAATTTACATAAATATCTTCTCAAATAAACCTTAATTGGTTCTTGATTTTCGATAATCAAGTTTCTTTCTCTATATTCCTGTTTATTCACCTTTTTTGCTTGACAATGTGGACAAATAGGATTTATATAATCAATATGATTATCTTCAGGCAATTCTAATTTTTGATGGATATTTAGGGGTGTTTCAACAGTTTTAAATCTTTGATTTATAATATTATCAAAAGCAAATTCTTTTTGATCATAATCGGTAAGTTTAAGTTGTATAAAACCTATAGAAGAACTGAGAGTGGATACTATTGTACTTGTCATACTAATACATCTACTCTCACTTCTATTTAATCTTAACGGTCTTTAAATTAATTATAAAACATTTACAATTCAAATTAGAGGTTTATAGAAATTTTTTTTTAAAGTCCTAACACCCATTAACTTGACAACCACGTTTCTTTTAACTCGGGTAAATTGGTTTTGAAGTAACTGTTAGTTTGGCTGTCAACACAGTGACCTAGCATCCTATCTACTTTGAGTTTTGGGATCTCTTCAGATATTGTAGTAGCAAAATACTTTCTTAATGCATGACTACGGAAAAATGCTTCTCTGTCTGGTTTTCCAAATCCACATTTGCAGTTTAACCTGTTGAAGTACATAAAAAAGGCTTTATGGTCTATTGATTTATTTTTTGGTCCCCTAACTAGATGATCTTCCATTTTGTTTGTAGGTTTAGTTTTTAAATAATTAATAATTGCATCTACACTTTCAGGAGAACTGAATGTAACATAAAGCATTTCTTTTTTTATTCGTGTTATATGCCAGGTTGGATATGATTAATTCTTCTTTTTTCCTTTTTTCTATTATATCTACAAGTACATCTACACTAACTATACTCTCAGATGGTAATTGTATATAGTCCTCTAAGGATTTGATAAAATCGTTTATGGAAAGTGATATTATTTCACTAGCATCCATACCACTTGAAGCCATGAGTAAGATAATTGCTTTGTATTTTGTATTCGCTTGAGACAATGCAAATTTTTTGTCATCGCTGTTGGAATGTTCTTCACGACTTTCTTTTTTCAGACGGATCCTTGGAATTTCAATTCCATATAAAATCCTTTAATTATACCTATATAATTTCTGACTGTAACGACTGTGTGGTCCTGATCATGCAAAAAAAGTTTTAAAATTAAGTAAATAATTTTTAATTTTCCTTGATCTCATCCGTATACGGCTTTCCTCTTCAGCCTCAGTAATCCATTCACTAGGAGACATTCCAACAAATTTACTATATGTTCGTAGGACGAGATTGTAATGTTTGATGGAGTTGGGTTTTAGATCATGGTTTTGGATATATTCTTTGAGTAAATTATCATCAGAGACATTCATAATAGTAGCTTTTCACATTCGCTTATTAACTTATGCTAAATTTTATGTTAACTCTACATTTGGGTTAATTTTCTCTCTGTTTAACTCAACTTTTCCCAATTCAACCCCTATACAATGTGTAATAATTATGTCCAAAATAATATATAAAATTAATGAAAATGACAGTAATCCCATAAAAACCATTAAAATCACAAATAATATCTTAATACATCCTAAAATAGCACAATAATATTATTAATATCATTTTTAGGTAATATTTATTGATTTAAGTGAAATTCCTGTCTTATTTATTATGAAAAAAATATTAGAATTGGGAGTTCAAGATAATATGAATAATAATTTTTGTAATTTCAAGATCTATATTCTCAGATGGCAAATATCAGGTTTGGAGGATAGTTTTGATACTAAAAATACAGCCCGAAGCTCCTTTTAATTTTGATTTAAGTGCTAAAATATTTTCTAATGGCAATTCTCAGATTCAAAGATATGAAAACGGTTCTTACTGGCAGTGACACGTTTAAATGGTAGAGTTTTACTGGTTAATGTGAATTCATTGGGCTTTATCGATGACCCTGAACTTACTGTATATGTAAACCCGATAAGAATTTGTATAATGTTGATGATTAAGTTATTAAACAGATTGTTACGACGATCTTTAACCTAGATTTTAATCTTAGAAATTATGATAATATGACAATGAATGGTGTAATATCTAGTTTACAACCCAACTTAGAGGTTTAAACAGTTAAACAACCCCTAAATTCTTTGAGGCCATTGTTCTTCTGTAATTGAACAGTAAATATATTTAAAAGTCTCCCGAAGCATTACACGAAGATAATAAAAACCTTCTATGATTCCCTGGTATTAAATAATATGATTTATTTTACATTTCCAACTCCTAAAATCCTTTCTAAATTGGAACGAGATGATCTTCGCGCAGTTGGTTTGATTTTTAGGAAGTCATAGTATGTTATTGGTTTGTCTAAAAGTTATAAATAATGGATTTACTGGAGTTAAAATCTAGGGATACACAGGAAATTATGATGAACTCTTAAATATTCTGAGTATTGGTGTTTGGACTCCTGGACTCCAGGGAATAGTTAATATTTGGGGGAAATGGAGTGGTCTTGCAATTTATTATTTGGTTGTTGCAGATTTAATGTCGTTAGATATTTATAGTTATGAACGTAATTTTTTAAACTAATTAATTTAGTAATCAACCATATTGAACTTTGATCAGTTTAAAACAACTTATTTACGGAGTTATTTGAACGATTAGTGTAAACTTTTTGGTATTTAACTATAATATTAATATCATAGAGAATTTTAGAAACTTTATTTTATAGTGATTTACAGACATGTAGATTATGATACTGATAGTTGGTGGTGCCGGTTATATAGGCGCACATATTAACAAACAACTTAACCTTAACGGTTATGAAACTCTTGTTTTTGATAATCTGAGTTATGGTCACGAAAATTTTATTAAATGGGGAACCTTTGAACAGGGAGATCTGGGAAATGTTGATGATATCCGTAGAATATTTGAAAGGTATCCTATAACTTCTGTGATGCATTTCGCAGCTTTTACATTTGTTGGGGAGTCGGTTGAAGATCCTCAGATGTATTATATGAACAATGTTTGTAACACCCTTAACCTGCTTCAAGTGATGCTTGAATTTGATGTTAAGAGGTTGGTTTTTTCATCTACATGTGCAACCTATGGAGATCCTGTGGAGATACCTATTACTGAGCAGCATCCACAAAATCCAATAAGTCCATATGGACGTGGGAAATTAATGGTTGAAAATGTACTTTCAGATTATAGTCGTGCCTATGATCTACGCTATGTATCTTTAAGATATTTCAATGCTGCAGGCGCTGATCCAGATGCTGAAATTGGTGAACTTCACAATCCTGAAACCCACCTTATACCGTTAATACTCGACGCAGCTTCGGGTAGAAGAGATAATATCAAAATATTTGGTACCGATTACAACACCCCCGATGGTACGTGTATCAGGGATTATGTGCATGTGACTGATCTGGCTGATGCCCATCTAAAAGCATTACAATATCTTGAAAATGGTGGTAAAAGTGATTATTTCAATCTTGGAAATGGGAATGGGTTTTCAGTTAAGGAAGTGATTGAGAAATCCAGGGAGATAACTGGCCAAGACATAAAAGCTGTTGAAGATGTAAGACGTCCAGGAGATCCCCCTATTCTGGTTGGAAGTTCTGATAAAATCCGTAAAATATTAAAGTGGAAACCAAAATATGATGATCTCTCTTTGATAATAGAAACAGCATGGAAATGGCATCAAAAAAATAAATAATTAATAATTTTATAAATATTGACTAATTTTTTAAATGAACAGTTTTTGATTGATAGATACTTCAATTTAAGAACACGTTGATTTGGACAATTGTATCGTTTAAACGAGTTATGATAATTTTAAATCAAATTTATCTATATCTTAACTGAGCTTGTAGATTCAATAGATCTGTTAAATTTAATGTTCTTTTTTTTGGTTTTAAATGATTTATATTTATTTTAAAAGATTTAGTGGAGGGTTTTATATTTTGGGTTTTGTTGTTTTTTTTTATGTTAACACTTAACAATTTCTGCCATATAACTCCTTAAATCTTCACCTACCTCCGGATCTTCCAGTGCTATTTCTATAGAACTTTTAAGCCATTCAACTGTGTTTCCTATGTCATATATCTTGCCTTCAAATACATGACCATATATTTTGTCCAGGGATTTCATTGCATCTGTGAGTTGGATTTCCCCACCTACACCAGGGGTTAGGTGTTCTATGTGGTCGAATATTTCGGGTGTGAGTATATATCTGCCTGTTATTGCAAGGTTTGATGGTGCTTCACTTAGTTTTGGTTTTTCAACAAGGTCTTCAATTTCATAAAGATTGTCTGAAACCCTATTTCCCTTGATTATTCCATATCTTTCAACCTTTTTATCTGGAACCTTTTCTATAGCAATTGTTGATGCACCATACTTATTGTAGATATCTACTAATTGCTGTGTACATGGTACATTAGATTTGGCGATTGTGTCCCCTAAAAGCACTGCAAATGCATCTCCATCCACATGCTTTTTAGCACATAAAATAGCATCTCCCAGTCCATTCTGTTTCTTCTGCCTCACATAATAAATATCTGCCATCTCGGATATGGCCTCTATTTCATGGAGGTTTTCGATTTTTCCACAGTTTCTTAGGAAATATTCGAGTTCAAATGATTTATCAAAGTGGTCTTCTATCGATCTTTTTCCCTTACCAGTTACTATTAGAATATCATCAATTCCCGATGCAACAGCCTCTTCAACCACATATTGTATAGTTGGCTTGTTAAAAACCGGCAACATTTCCTTTGGTTGTGCTTTTGTGGCTGGTAAAAATCTTGTACCAAGCCCTGCAGCAGGTATAACAGCTTTCATATATGATCACCTACATAAATTTTGATTAATTTGAAAGTAGAAATTTACTTTTAAACATATTTATTCTTTATAACTTTAGTATAAATTAAAACATATTAATGGTAATGGTTTAATAGGAATGGAATATATAAAATTTTTGAGCAATCTAATGGTGTTTAGAAATGATTGATGGTGTGAATACTAAAAATCTTAGGGTGATTTCCGATGAAAGGGGATGGCTTATGGAAATATTGAGGTGTGATGAGGATTTGTATGAAAATTTTGGTCAAGTCTACTTTACCACCGCATACCCGGGAGTTGTTAAAGCTTGGCATCTTCACAGAAAACAGAAAGACAACTTCACATGCGTAAATGGGATGATTAAAGTTGCTCTTTATGATGTTAGGAAAAATTCTCCAACATTTGGTGAGTTAAACGAATTTTTTATCGGAGAAAAAAATCCACTTCTAATAAGTGTACCATCCCATGTTTATCATGGTTTCAAGGCCATTGGAATTGACACTGCATTCTGTGTAAATGTACCAAATAATCCATATAACTACAGTGAACCTGATGAATTTCGTTTACCGCCAGATACAAATGAAATACCCTATGATTGGATATTAAATGGAAAGAAACATGGATAAATAATAATCCTCCAAAATTTATACTTATATTTAATATGATGATTGAATTTGATTTAAAAAAATGTTGTTTATAAATAGTTTAAAATGAATGGTGAGAAAATATGAAGATGCTTATTACTGGTGGAGCAGGTTTTATTGGCTGTAACTTTGTTCATGAGATGATTGAGAAATATGATCATGATCTGGTTATTTTTGATAAATTAACATATGCTGCTAATCCAAAGTATTTGGATGATGTTAAAGATAGAATAAAATTTATTAAGGGGGATATTGGAAATTCTGAAGCTGTTAATAAGGTTATGAAAGATTGTGATATGGTTGTGAATTTTGCAGCCGAGACCCATGTAGACAGATCAATTGAAGATCCTGGTGTGTTTGTTAAAACAGATGTTATTGGTACTTACAACCTTCTTGAATGTGTTCGAAAATATGATATTGAAAGGTACCTCCAAATATCAACCGATGAAGTTTATGGTAGCATAAATAATGGTTCATTCAGTGAAAAAAGCAATATAGATCCTTCAAGTCCATACTCGGCAAGTAAAGCCTGTGCAGATGTACTTGTAAGTGCGTATTATAAAACTTATGGTGCTCCTGTTCTTATAACACGAAGCAGTAATAATTTTGGACCTTACCAGTTCCCTGAAAAACTTATACCCCTATTCATATTAAATG
>Ga0224559_1002015_pt1 | contig 10679 bp, 5 predicted proteins | sample 714S33034metaG_FD_180676 | JGI IMG/M metagenome (GOLD analysis project Ga0224559, IMG submission 180676) | Peat soil microbial communities from Stordalen Mire, Sweden - 717 S3 30-34 | ecosystem: Environmental > Terrestrial > Soil > Wetlands > Peat | place: Sweden: Norrbotten County, Stordalen... | reverse complement strand
GCTACCCGACCTCGCCTGGATCGCCCGCGGGCGATCCAGGCGAGGTCGGGTAGCGAGCAGCCCCAACGATGCGCAGCACCCCGTTTTCGGTCAACGGGCAGGTAGCCCAGGCAAGCTGACCCTCCGCACCGAACCACTCATGTGCTTGATCGTGGCGCACATGGGCAGGATCGATCAGCGCGATCAGCACATTCACATCCAGCAGGTAACGGGTCACGGCAACTCTTCCTGAAGTTGGCGAACCAGCTCCGAAGTCACGCGCGCCGCTCCCGGACGCACCGTAAGCAGCGGCACGCCATTGCGCGTGGCGCGGGCTGGGGCATGGGGGCGCATCGCCTGCCGCGCCAGCGCGCTAATCACCTCTCCCACGCTCTTTCGATTGCTCGAAGCCATCTCCCGCGCGGCGGCCAATACATCATCATCAATGGCAAGAGTGGTGCGCATGGGTTCCTTTCCTGAAAGCATCACGCATCAATCATCATACATCAAAGGTGAGATCCAGAGACGTTTCCTTATACCGTCCTTATCGGGTGTCATTCATGCTCATGGTATGGTTCATAAAAATCCCCTAGAAAAATTCAAGGAGCTCCGTCTCATGAAGATTCATCCGTCTGCCTGTTCACGTGCATTCGCCATTTTCTTTGCTTTTCTAGCCTGTATCTGCGTCTCCGGCGCAGTGGCGCAGACCTTCCGGGGAAGCATTCAGGGCTCCGTAACGGACAGCACCGGGGCGGCCATACCGGGAGCGCAGGTGACTGTTTCCAGCCCCTCCACTGGCCTGTCGCGCACCGTTGTCGCCAATGATCGGGGCGACTATGTAGCCTCGGAGCTGCCGCTCGGCATCTACAGCATCACCGTCGCCAAAGAGGGCTTCCGCACCACCACGCTGACCGAGATTCCGGTGCGCGTGGGATCGCCGGCGCGGGCCGACGCCAAGCTGGCTGCCGGAACGGTGGAGCAAGTGGTCCAGGTAAACGCCGATGTGCCGCTGGTCGAGACCGCTTCCAACACCACCGGCGGCACCATCGAAGCCGCCGAGGCCGCCGAACTGCCCATCAACGGGCGTGACTACACCAAACTGCTGGAGCTGGTTCCGGGCGCTTCCAGCGATCCCGTCGGCTCGACCGAATCGGCCGGCTCCTACGGTCTCTTCAGCCTGAACGGCAACCGCGGCCGCTCCAATAATTACCTGCTCGACGGCACCGACATGAATGACGGCTACCGCAACCTGCCCTCGGTGAATCAGGCCGGCGTGTGGGGCTGCCCTTCAACCATCCTTCCGGTGGACGCGCTGGCCGAGATTCCGGTCACCGGCAGCTCCGAGGCGGAGTTTGGCCGCAGCTCCGGCGCCACGGTGAACATTGTCACCAAGAGCGGCACCAATAGCTTCCACGGCGGCGCCACGGAGTCTTACCGCAATGACTCGTTGAGCGCGCGCAATTACTTAAACACCGTTGACCTGCCCAAGAACTCATTCACCAACCATCAATTCAGCGGCCTGGTTGACGGCCCCATCCTGAGGGACAAGCTGTTCTTCACGCTGGCCTATGAGGGGCAAAGAGAAAACGGCGGGCTGCCGCAGCAGGGCATCGTCTTCTCGCCAGATGACATTGCTGCCAAGACCCCCGCTGGCGGAATCAACCCGGTGATCCAAAAGCTGCTGGACAGCAAACCGTGGGGAACCCTGCCTCAGACCGGCGGCGATGAGACCTTCACGACGCCCTTCAGCAATAACAGCGACAACGTCATCGCCAAGATCGATCAGCATTTGAAGCTGTTCAGTCCGGGCGACCTGCTGACCGCGCGCTACTTCTACGCCCACGGCATGCAGAGCTTCCCGCTGGGCATGCTTTACACGGGCAGCAGCGCGCCGGGCTTCAATACTTTGACGCCGACACACGTCAACATCGTTTCTCTCTCCTATACATCGATTCCGAAGCCGAATCTGATCTTCGAGCTGCGCGGCGGCTACAACCGCTTTCTGCAACAATTCCTGCCGCAGGACATCGGCCTCAATCCGAATACCGCGTTTGGCTTGAATACTCTGACGCCAAACTTTTCGCCCCGTGACCTGGGACTGCCGACTGTGGTTGTTTATGGACAAGACGCCCAGGGCAGTACATTCTCTTACAGCCCGATTGGCGCCACCGCCAGCGACTCGCGCGGCCGCGTCGACACCAACTATCAGCTCTTCGGCAACGTTTCGCTCACCAAAGGCCGGCACAACTTCAAGGCCGGCTATGAGTGGCGGCGCACCTTCATCAACAGCTTTATCAACTCCGGCCACCGCGGCAAGCTGGTCTTCAATAGCCTCGATCATTTTCTGGCTGGAACCATTGACGGCGGCAGTTCCGCTGAAGGAGACGGGACGCGCTACTCCTATCAAAACGGCAGCGGGGCCTACTTCATGGATGCATGGCACATGAGCAGCAGAATCACGATTAACTATGGCCTGCGCTGGGATTATTTTGGCGTAGTCGGCGCTGAGAACAACGCCTTCAGCCTCTTCAACGTCAAGACTGGTGTAATGGAAAATGTGGGCGCCGCGGGCGGTCCCGCGACGCTCTATCCCAAGGATTGGACCGACTTTGCGCCGCGCCTCAGCGTCGCTGACGACCTGCTGGGAAATGGCAAGCTGGTGATTAGAACCGGCGCTGGAGTCTATTACGATGGCGCCTCGCAGGACTTTTTTGTTGGCAATCAGCCATGGAACACCAACCCCGCCGAGGCCGGGCCGGCATTCAACGGCATCGGCTTTGCGCTGAGTCACACCGCAACGGTTCCCACCGATGGCTCCGCGATCTTCAGCGACTACGAGCCCAACAGTGTCTTTACCGTGGATCAGGGCTTGGTGACGCCGCGCTACGTCTCCTACAACCTGAATATAGAATCGCAGCTTGCCAAAGCGATTGCGTTTCAGATCGGTTACGTAGGCTCGCAGGGCCGCCACCTCTATCACTTCCGCGACCTCAACCAGGTGGACAACGAGTCCGGACCTGTCACCTGCGCCAGCGGCAAAATAATCCAGCGCGGGGATGTCTGCTATCCAACCTACTCCATCGGCTCATTCAACAACATTTCGCTCTACTACCTCAACCAGATCGAGACCAGCGCGCTCTCCAACTACAATTCGCTGCAGACGAGCCTGAAGCTGCTGAACTGGCACAATCTGACCTCCACGGTGAATTACACCTGGGCGCACTCGATCGACACGGCCAGCGACGGCCTGGACTTTGTACCCAACGCCGCGCAGCCCGACGACAGCTTCAATCCGCGCGCCGAACGCGCCAGCTCCAACTTTGACGTGCGCCAGCGCTTGCAGTGGTACTGGACCTACAACCTGCCGAAGGCCAGCCACGCGGACAGAATTCTCAACGGATGGGCGCTGGACGGAATGTTCAACTATGCCACCGGACAACCCTATACGGTCCATTATCTTTATGAGGACGATTACAACAAGAGCGGCGAATGGTTTGGGCGGCTGGATATCGTCGGCAATCCGTACGCTGGCACAGGCGGCACCAAGCTGCTCAACTTGGCAGCCTTCGCCGTGCCCAACGGGCATCCGGGTACCGAGGGCCGTAACGCATTCAATGCGCCCAACTACGCCAATTTCGACTTCTCGCTGACCAAAACCACGCCGTTGGCCGGATCGGCAAAGGTCGAGTTTCGTGCCGATTTCTTCAATATTCTCAATCACCCAAACTTCAGCAACCCGCTGCTGCCGGGCTTTGGAATCGACTTTTTTGGCAGCTCAACGCAGTATTTGCAGGCCACCGCGACGCCCGATGTGGGCAGCGGCAACCCCTACCTTGGCGGCGGAGGTCCGCGCAGCGCGCAGTTGGCTGTCCACTTCACCTTCTAATAGCGCTCCTCCAGCCTGACGGAGTATAAAGCTGGAATGGGCGGCTTGGCGGTAGGGATCGACGATTGGCTGCGCGCGGGGGGCCAGGTGGTCACGGCCAGCGACCGCGCCGCGCGGGCATTGGCGGCCGGCTTTCATCGCCGGCGGCAGGCCGAGGGGCTGAGCGCGTGGCCCGCGCCCCGCATTCTCGATTGGAAGAACTTTGTCCGCGAGGCTTGGGAGGCGCACGCCGCCGATGCGCGTCTGGTGCTCAATCCCACACAGGAACTGGCGCTCTGGACAGGCATTGTCGGTGAGGAAGGCTCGCTGGCCACGCTGCTGGAGGGGCCGCGGCAGCGCGTGGCGGCACTGGCCATGGAGGCGCATGAATTGCTCTGCTCGTATTCTCCGCGGTCTTTGTCGAGAACGGCACGAATTACTTGGCAGCAGGATGCGGGGGCCTTTAGCGGCTGGCTGGCGGCCTTTGACGAAGCCTGCCGCGCCGGAAATCTGCTGAGCGCGAACCGCCTGCCGCAGGAGCTGATTTCGCTGCTTGCTGATCCGGAAGGAAAATCCTGCGGAGTTGAGTCCCACCCTAGCCGCAACAACAAGTACGCGGCGAGGGTGGGGCACCCACTTTCATCGGATTTTACGCGGCGTTCTCCGCTGCTTTTAGCTGGTTTTGACCGCATTCTGCCCGCGCAACGCAGCTTTTTCGACGCGTGGGGAGAGTGGCGCGAGGCTGCCCAAGGCGAGCCAGCGGGTGAAGTTCATTTTTACGAGGCCAACGACGCACAAGCGGAACTTACGGCCTGCGCGCTTTGGTGCGGAAAGCTGCTTGCCGCGAAACCAGAAGCGCGGCTGTTAGTTGTGGCTCAATCGGCCAGCGCGCGGCGGGGCGAAATCGAGCGCGCCTTTGCCCGCCACACTGGCGCGGCCTTCGAGTTTTCGTTGGGAGTTCCGCTCAGCCAGGTTGCACTGGCCCGCGCGGCACAGCTCACGCTGCGCTGGCTGGACGGTTCGCTGGCCGAGCAGGAGCTTGATTGGCTGCTCTCGACTGGCCTGATTGCTGCCACCGCGCAGGAGAACCTTGCGCTGCTGACTTATATGCGCAGGCTGCGCAGCTACAGCCTGGAGCGGACGCAGTGGAGCTTGCGGGCCTTTCTCGCCGAGCGTTGCGCCGCCGAACTGCTGCCGCCTGCGTGGGTCGAGCGCATCACGGCTGTGCAACGCCGGCTGGCGGGTTTCGCGCGGCGCGCGCAGAGTCCGCTTGATTGGGCGGAGCTGATCCCGCGTCTGCTCGACGAGCTTCACTTTGCCAGTGCGCGGCCCCTTGCGAGCGCCGAGTTCCAGGCTCTGCGCCGCTGGCAGCAGGCCGTCGAGAGCTGCGGCTCGCTGGGCTTTGATGGCCGCCGCGTAAGCTGGAGAGATTTTCTGGCGCAACTCACCCGCGCGCTGGACGAGACGCTCTTTGCGCCCGAATCGCGCAACGCGCCGATTCTGATCGCCGGTCCCGCTGAGTCGGCTGGCCTGGCCGCCGACGCTGTCTGGTTCCTGGGCGCCGATGAGGACGCTTGGCCAGCCAGTGGAGCGGCGCATCCGCTGCTACCCATCGAGGTTCAGCGACTGGCGGAAATGCCGCACGCAACCGCGAATTTAGATTGGGAGTTGGCCGAGGCCGTCACCCGCCGACTGCTGACCACCGCGCCAGAGGTGCATTTCAGCTATGCGCGGCAGAACGCTGCCGCTGAGGCCCGCTCGTCGCGGCTGGTTGTGCAGATTGCAGGGCTGCCGCGCGAGCTTCCGCCGGAGCTGAAAGCCCCGGCCTGCCCCGCGCCGCTCACCGTTCCCTTCGAGGACTTCAGCCGCATTCCTTTTCCTCCGGGCAAGGTTGCAGGCGGGGCCAGCGTCCTTACCGCGCAATCGCAGTGTCCTTTCAAAGCCTTCGCCACGGCGCGCCTCGCCGCAGAGCAATGGAAGCCCGCCGAGGCCGGCCTGACCGCTGGGCAGCGCGGCAGCCTGCTCCATGCCGTGCTTCAATCCATCTGGGCAGGGCCGCCCGACGGCATTCGCAGCCATGCGGATCTCGTGAGCCTGAGCGACCGGGAGGCCTTTGTCTCCGCTCACGTCCAGCGCACGCTGTCCCGTGAGTTGCGCCCGCATCTCCGCGAGCAGATGCCCCGCCGCTATCTGGAACTGGAAGCGCTGCGCCTCATCCGCCTGGTGACCGAGTGGCTGGAGTACGAAGCCGCGCGCATCAGCTTCGAGGTTGCGGCCACCGAAGACAAACGCACAGTACACCTCAACGGGCTGACCTTCAACCTGCGCCTCGACCGCCTGGACCGGCTGATCGACGACACGCTGCTGGTGATCGACTACAAATCCGGCAACGTCTCGCCCGGCGCGTGGAATCTGCCCCGCCCGGAGGACGTGCAACTGCCGCTCTACGCCGGTTTCGCGTTGAAAGAGGATGAAGTGCTGGGTGGACTGACCTTCGCCAAGGTGCGCCCCGGAAAGCTGGAGTTCGCCGGGCGCGTGGGCGATGCGGCGGCAACGCTTTTCAGCACGCTCAAAGGCGCAAGCCCGCTCGTGAAGAATCCCTTCACCGCCGAGCAGCTACTCGACTGGCGAGATTGCATCCAGCAGCTTTCCAGAGATTTTATCGCCGGTCGAGCGGAGGTTGACCCGCGCGAAGCGCCGAAGACTTGCCTGCGCTGCGGCCTGCAAACCCTCTGCCGCATTCAGGAGAACTCGGCTCTGCGTGCGGGTGAGGATGAATCAGAGGACGAGGAGGGCGGCGATGAATAAACCTCCCGATCAGACGCAGCGCGATCTGGCCCTCGATCCCAGCCGGTCGATCCTGGTGCAGGCTCCGGCAGGCTCGGGCAAAACCACGCTGCTCACCGAGCGCTTTCTGCGCCTGCTAGCCGAGGTGGAGGAGCCGGGGCAGGTTGTCGCTATCACCTTCACCAACGCCGCCGCCGCCGAGATGCGCAATCGGATTCTGGACGAGCTGAGAAGCGGCGAATCCAGCCCCCTCGCCCGCCGCGCGCTGGAGCACTCGCAGGCCCTCGGCTGGAAGCTCCTCGACCTGCCCGCCCAGCTTCGCATTTCCACCATCGACTCCTTCTGCCGCGAGCTGGCTCTGCAGCAGCCGCTACTCTCCGGCCTGGGCGGCGGGCTGGAGATCTCCGAGCAGCCCAGGGAACTTTACCGCCGCGCCGCCCGCGAAACGCTGCGCAAGATCGACCAGAGCGGCTCGGCTCTCGGCGCGGCCATCGAAGAGCTGCTCCTCTGGCGCGATAACGGCTGGCAGGAGCTGGAAGTCCTGCTGGTCGAAATGTTAGCCAACCGCGACCGCTGGATGCACGGCTTTGTGCTGGAGCGTGAGCCGGACTGGCTGGCGTTGCGCGAGCGGCTGGAGCGGCCGTTTGGGAGCGCGGTGAGGGAGACGCTCGTTGCGCTGAGTCAGCTTTTCGATCAGGCTCCCGGCGCGCGCGAAGAAGCGCTGGCGTTGGCGCGCTTTGCCTGTGCGCAGAGCAGCGGGCTACTTCATCAGGAGCTTGCCGAACTGGCCGAGTTTCCCTCCGCGCCCTTTGCGGATTTGGAAGAAGTTCGCTCGGCTTACACCGCTCTGGCTGCGTTGCTGCTTACCGGCGATGGCTCCTTCCGCAAGGCCATCGACAAGCGTATGGGCTTTCCCGCCGACCGCAAGCGCGAGAAGGCTCGCCTGCTTGAATTGATCGCGCGGCTGTCCGCTGTTCCCGGCCTGGAAGTCGCGCTGTCCGCCGTCCGCGCCCTGCCGCCAGCGCGCTACACCGATGAGGAGTGGAAGATTGTCCGTGCCTGTTTCACGCTGCTGCGCCACGCGGCGGGCGAGCTGCAAATCGCTTTTGCCGAAGCCGGCCGGGTGGACTTCATCGAAGTGGCGCAGGTCGCCCAACGCGTGCTGCGCGGCGAAGACGGACTGCCTACCGACGCGGCTCTGGCTGGGAGCGAGAAAATCCGCCACCTGCTGGTCGATGAGTTTCAGGACACCAGCCGTCGCCAGCATCAACTGCTCTCCAGCCTCATCGCCGCGTGGCCGGAGCAGGCTGGCCGCACCTGCTTCGTCGTCGGCGACCCCATGCAGTCCATCTACTCCTTCCGCGACGCCGACGCCGAGCTTTTTCCGCGCGTCCAAACCGCCGGCCTGGAAATCCCCCACGAAGAGCCGCTGCTCTTCGACTTTGCGCCGCTCCAAGCGAACTTTCGCACCGCGCCCAGCTTGGTCGAGCGGCTCAATCAAGCCTTCGCGCTAATCTTCGCGGCAGACGACGGCAGCGGCGTCCGCTTCTCCGCCGCGCAGCCCGCGCGGGAAGAGGCTGCCGAAGCCGCTCCGGCCTTCACGCTGCATCTGGACTTCGTTCCGCAGGCCGGACGCGGCAGCTCCGCCGATTCCGAAGAAAAAGAAGCCGCCCACGCCAATCAGATCGATGAAATAATCGCTCTGATTCGCAGCTACCAGTCTGTGGCAGGGGTCGAAAGTATTGAAGACCTTCCCTCAGGGGCTAAAGCCCAACCATTATTTTCAGCATCTAGTGGCACGACTAAAGTCGTGCCCTTTCAAAACACTCCTTTTACTACAGGCTGTTACAGCAGCCGCATGGAAGCCGCCAAAGCAAGCGGCCAAAAATTCCGCATCGCCGTTTTGGGCCGCGCTCGCACCGCTCTTTCGCCCATCGCCTCAGCTCTGAGAAAAGAAAAAATCCCCTTCCGCGCCGTTGATCTGGAGAAGCTCGCCGACCGCCCGGAAGCCCTCGACGCACTGGCCCTTGCCCGCGCGCTGCTCAATCCGCTGGACCGGGTGGCTTGGCTGGGCGTTCTGCGCGCGCCCTGGTGCGGCCTTTCGCTGGAGGAACTGCACGCGCTGGCCGGTGACGGCGCTCCAGAACTGCTCACGCGGCCCGTGCCGGAGCTGCTGGCCGAACAGCTTCAACTGCTGAGCGAAGCCGGTCAGAAATCAGCAGAACGTGTGATGCAAGCCATCAACGCCGCCGCCAAGCTGCGCTCTGCCCAGCCCGCCCTCAAGCTGGGAAGCTGGCTGGAGCAAATCTGGCTGCTGCTGGGCGGAGCAGCCTGTGTGGACTCGGCCGCCCGCGCCAACCTCGACCTGCTCTGGAGCTGCCTGGACCGCCTGCCCAAAGGCGAAGAAGACCTGCTCGGCCCGGCACTCGGCGCGGCGCTCGACCAGCTCACCGCGCTGCCCGATCCCGATGCCTCGAGCGACTGCGGCGTGCAGTTGATGACCATTCACAAGGCCAAGGGGCTGGAGTTCGAGGTGGTCATTGTTCCGGAGTTGCAAGCCTCCAACGGGCGCGGCGGCTACAAGATGCTCTCCTGGCTGGAACGCGGCCTGGCCCAGCCCGACGAGAGCGGCGAAATCACGGAGTTTCTCATCGCGCCCTTCCAGCGCAAGGGCGAGGAACGCGGCTCGGCCAAAGCTTGGGTGGATCAGGTCTATCGCGCCCGCGAGTCGCAGGAGACGCGGCGCATTCTCTACGTGGCCGCCACCCGCGCCCGCGAGGAACTGCACCTCTTCGCCCGCCCCACCTGCTGGGAGCAGAACGGCGAGTACACGCTGTCGCAACCCTCCAACAGCCTGCTCGCCACGGCCTGGCCGGCGCTGGAGGAGGAGGTTCGCGCGCGCTTTGAAGAGTGGAAGGCGCGGCGCGCTCCTGACCAGGCCGACGAGGAAGAGGAGATCGCCTCCATCGCCGCCGCCGGTGATCTGCTGGTCATGCCGTCGCCGGTTCGGCCCACGGTGCTGCGCTGTTTGCCGCCGGATTTCCTGAAGCAGCCCGGGGATCGTGGTTTCCCACCCTTTCCGCTGGAGGGCGCGGAAAGGATGGGGCACGGAGCGGGAGTGGGCGCTCAAGGAATTTCTTCTCCAACGGGTGCCCCAGGTCTCGATTCTGAGACCTGGGAGAGAAGCCTCTACCCCCGCCACGAAGGCGGCCTGCTCTCCCGCGCTCTGGGGAGGGCCGTTCACTCGCTGCTGGAAGAGTTGGCTCGCCTGCGCGCAACCCTCGATTGGGAAACTGCCCGCTCCGCCCTTCGCGGCTTCGAGCCGTGCATCCAGGCTCAGGTGCGCACGGTAGGCGTGGACCCTCCCCAAGCCGCACGCATCGCCGCCGAGGCCCTCCAGATTGCGCTTGCGGCCTCCCATGATCCCGTTGGCGCTTGGATTCTTTCTCCGCACAAAAGCGCCGCCAGTGAAGCCGCCTGGACCGGAGTCGTCGCCGGTTCCGTGCGCGCGGTGCGTGTGGACCGCGTCTTCCAGGCCGGTCCCGCGCCCGTCGCTGAAGGCGACGACTGCTGGTGGATCATCGACTATAAAACCGCCCACGCCGGCGACCTTGATTTGCCCGCGCTGCGTTCGCTCTTCGAGCCGCAGATCGAAGCCTACGCACAACTGCTGCGTAACCAGATCGGCGCGGAACCGGAGATCATCGCCGGACTCTTCTATCCACGCAGCTGGACTCTTGATTGGTGGCAGCTATGACTGCTTTCCGGTTCGGACGGGCAATCGAAGGAAGGAAAGACAGTCCGTCACAGTTTCACAGTTACACAGTAAATAGGGGGGGAGGGGGTGCCTATTCCTCTCAATTTGAACCAGACCGAAGGAAAGAACCAGTTCGGATTTCAGAATTGCTGCATTCAGATTAGCAAAGAGATTGAAATAATCTGTAGTGCGCCGGGATAAACCGGCATGAAGTAGGGAATGAAAGAGTCCTACGAGGAAGGAGTAGCGATCCACTTCGGCCCTGAGTTTTGCGTAGTGTGTCGTGAGGCG
>Ga0224559_1002013_pt1 | contig 10684 bp, 16 predicted proteins | sample 714S33034metaG_FD_180676 | JGI IMG/M metagenome (GOLD analysis project Ga0224559, IMG submission 180676) | Peat soil microbial communities from Stordalen Mire, Sweden - 717 S3 30-34 | ecosystem: Environmental > Terrestrial > Soil > Wetlands > Peat | place: Sweden: Norrbotten County, Stordalen... | reverse complement strand
GGATACCTAAAAACAACCCCCCCCCCCATTACTCAAAACAGTGTAAAATTGACAAATAGGAAATCTGATTGAACTATGTTCTGCAGTTAGTTCCAATGGGAAAGTCAATAAAACCATTAATGTTGTTACATCAATTACAGGCTATCCCAAAACAGCTCATAAAGGCCAAAGTGTGAATTTTGAATTTGTGATTACTAAAAAGGGAACTAAACCAATTTACAACGTTAGGATCAATGCACAAAGTGTATATAAAAAATTGGGAACTATAAAACCGGGTAAAAGTAAAACTGTTATTAAGTCCCTTAAAATATATTATAGTGTTAATGGTGGACAGGGAGTGTACTATACTGACTATAAATGTAAGATACACCACACTGAGTTTAAAACTATCCATATAAAATTAGTATAATGGTAAATATGTTTTATATAATGAAATCTTTTACTGGAGTATATGACATAATATTTAAGGATAGTAATACTAATAACATCCGATTATGAGATATTATTTATGTAAAGCTATGACATATCTATTACTGGTGGAACTTTTTAAGTTCCTTCTTTTACAGAAGTCTAAAAAATCTGGATGTTGTTAATAGATTTAGAGTTCATGTATATAAAAAAAAGGGTGGTACAATAAGTTATATAAACATTACTTTTTAGAGGAGTGATATTATGAACGATAGTACTATGGGAGCAATTACATTTCTATTAGGTGTGGTTCTAGCTATTTTGGCCTTTGCAGTACCTTGGTTATTCCACTGGCTATTTTGGCTCATTATAGTAATATTGATTGTTTACGGACTTTACATGTGGCTTATTAAAAAATAATTATAGGCTATTGAGCCTATAATAATTTTTTCTTGTTTTTTTGATTAATTGAATTCTATTTTTAATTAACAACTAATACTGGACAGACTGCTTCCCTAACAACCCTTTCAGCAACACTTCCAAGCATAAAACGATCAATACCGTGCCGACCCGATGCACCCATAACAACAAGATCAATATTTTTACTTTTAATAAATTTTAGTATCTCAACAAATGCCTTACCCTCTTTAATTTCGGTTGTTAATTTTATATTTTTACATATACCATTACACTGACTAGATTCTAACTCCTGTTCAAACGATTTTACTGCATTTTCTCCCTCTTCCCTTAGTTCATCAAAAATAACCTCGCTGAAATTAGGTAACGCAGATATTTGAGGATAATAAGGTTCAATCACATTTAAAACAATTATATCTGCACCACTATTATCAGAAATCCATATAGCATGTTTACCTGCTCTTTTAGCATTTTCAGACCCATCTGTTGGCAATAATATTCTATTATACACAATATCAACTCCTAAATTCTGATGAATTGTTAATTTAATGGGATATTTATCTAAATTTAAGATATATCTAATCCAAAAATTTCGTACAATATATAACATAATTAATGTTATTTTTTTTAGATACCCCATTTTTTATGGTTATTATTTATTATTTTTAATATTAGACTTTTTCATAAACAATCATTGTATAATTCACCCCAATGAACCTATTTATAATATCTTTTTTATCAGAAAATTCGTATATATATGGGCAGGATTTGGGTTAAATTTGGGAAAATCCATTTAAGTACCTAAAAGAAATTTATAGTTGTGAGGTAGGTATTTCGCCTACTTACCTCATTATTGCCCTGGTATCGCCTCCAATTTTACCAGGGTAAATAATTTTTTTTAAAAATTTATAACAGACTACTACGATCTTCATATAATATACTTTAGAACTCAAAATTTATTGTAATTTAAATATTCTAAAAAAGTAACTGGCATAAAAGACATAATGATAAATATCTAATTATTGGAGTTGAATTGTAATGAGATTTAATAAATGGACTGCAATGAGAATATGTAAACGATGTTATACATCATTTATTCCCAATGAAACTCAGCGAAAACGTCACAATACCTCTTACTGTGCTCAATGTTCTGAAATCATGCTAAAATTAGATAAAGATGCTATTGAATCAACTAATGTAAATAATAAAAAATAGAAGTAAAGATTTTATGATCTAATTCTGTTTATCATAAATCCGCCAATTATACTGATTATACCTAATTCTGCAGGTAAAATAGGAATTCCTGTCTTTTGCATAGGTATCTTGTCTTTTTGTGGATCTGTATTTGTGGTTACTAATGTGTTTGAGGTCACTCCTGAATCACCCATATTTGTACCACTGCCAGATGATTCACCCCATCCTGAACCATTTCCATAGCTATATCCTGATCCATTGTCAGATGATGAATTATTTCCATAATCATCCGAAGATGTTGATGTTGCACCATAGTCCATAGCGTAATAAATTACCGGATCCATACTATCGTTTAATGAGTCGTCATTGTTATCATCAGACAAACCAGAATCAAGACAAACTTGGATTAATCATAACCTGATTTGAGACATCAGTAGAATTTGAATCCGGTGTGTCAGCTGCATACGATGCAGAGAGTGAAACCAATAACGTAATTAATACTCCAAATAATTACATTATTCTAGTGTTTTTCAAAATTTACCTCCTTATCCATTCTAATCTTAACTCTAAATAATTAATTTAGTTAATCTATATATAAACCTATTGAAATTAATAAAAACGTATATAAATCTTTAATTTGTAAAATAACAACCAGAAATCTAATATTATGAATATATTGAGTTGTGATTCATAACATGTCGATTTAATACAAAAAATTATTTAAAATATGTATCTATTTCAATGAAAAATAAAATAAATCTTGATATCAGATTGTATAACTTTGGGGATATTAGGGAATAGTAAAAAGATTATGAAATAGAAGTTCCGAATTATATTGGTTAAGAAGGGGTGTAGGTTTGATAGCCGTAACTTTTGGATGCTAAAAAGAGAATATTCTCCATTCACAATTCTGAAAAGTTTGAGAATGTTGTAAATACGATTTGGGATTTATTTATGTTCACATAACTAATTATTCTTCATATTTTAACTATGATCAGTAAAATTCGTGATAATGTTTTTCCTTAGCTTTTTTTTTCATTACAATTTGGATTTAAATTTAAAGCTTTGTCTAGACATTTTAATCCTTGTTTATGCTTTTGGAGTTTTTCAGAGGTTATTCCTTTTTTGTACCATATTATAGCATTTTTTGGATCTATTTTTAGGGTTTCATCAAAACATTTTAGTGCTTCTTGATATTTTTTTAATTTTTTTAAGATGGAACCTTTATTAATCCAATTTAAGACATTATTGAAATCAATATTTGAATCTTTATCATAACATTCCATTGCTTCCTGAAACTCATTAAGTCCTTCAAGTGCATTTCCTCTGTTATTCCATGATTGAGCCATATTTGGATCTAATTTTAAAACTTTATCAAGCATTCTATTGCTTCAAGGTACTTATTAATCATAGCAAGTGTTTTTCATTTATTATCCAATTATCATCATCTATTGGGTCTATCTCTAACGCTTTATCAAAGCATTTTATTGCTTCCAGATACATATTTCTGTTTGCAAGTGCAGCTCCTTTATATTTCCATACATTAACCAATTTGGGATCTATATTTAATACATTGTCACAATATTCTATGGAAATCTCGAAATTTTTCATGATCTAAAAATCTATAAGCTTTTTTAATAAGTGAATTCTTCTTATAAACCTCAAATAAACCCATATTGACAGCTCAAAATTCTATCTAATAGCTTATTAAATACCTAAGATTAAAAATTATTTAATCTGTATTATTAGCAGTTTGTCCATAATATTTGCCTGTGTTAACGTGACTATTTTTATAGTCTATATTCAACAAACCGTTATTGTAGTAATATTGAAGTTCCGAAGAATGCATTAACTCAAAATTTCTGTATGGACTGTTCAAATAAGGGAATATCATCCCGGTAATTGTATAAATATAGGCAGGTATAATTCCATAAGTTTTATCAAGTATCTGGAAGTATAAGGGGAATCCACATCCAGGATCCAGTATAGGATTATCAGTTCTTACAGTTCCATGATAAACCGTAGGGATTGCACCCTTTTGACCGTGTTGTTTGGCTAATGTATATACATGATTCATCATAGCATCATAGGAGTTGTATACGACTCCATCGGACATGTATTTATATCTACCATCAGGAACTCCAAATAAAGCAACTTTTATAGAATCTAAAAGATTTGTCTGACTCAAACTAGTTGAACCTGCTCCTTGAGTATCAATATAAGCAACTTCAATAATATATACACCATTCTGAGTTTTAGAATTGGGAGTATCCTGTTCATAACTACTGTATGTTGAGCTTCCGGCAAAATGAAGAACCAAAGCACATTTTGATCCAGTCTTTTCAGCATACTGTGCTAATAAAACTGAGTGTGGATGATCAGGATACATGTCGGGATTTTCAAGTTTAACAAATGAAAGCCTACCTAAAGGAGCTATTGGGCCAAGTGAAACAGCTACAAAAGAATAAGCTAAAATTACTGCTAATACAAATATCGCTATAACCGACCATCTCATCCTATCACCTAAATATGCAAACTATAATATTTTGACATTATAAAATATGATTGAAAAATATTCTTTTATTATACAAATTAGTTTTATATAATTTTCATTAAATAAATTTGAGTGTTATTAATGATACATACATCAACGGAGTATAATAATATTCTCCTAAAATTTGAATAACATCATAAAATCAAATCTAGAAAGGGAATTAAAAATATTATATTGTATAAAACAGTCAACACTTTTAAAATTGATATTGTAGATTGAAATTATATAATTTTTTCATATAAAAAAATAAATAATACGGAAAACTAATAATAAAATATGAACCTAAAATATAAATTGATTATACCAATAATGGTTCTCCTAATGATAATGATACCATTAAATGTATACTCCGCTGATTCAGGAAACAACAGTACACAAAATAGTACAAACTCTTCTCTGTTAGATAACAATAACCTTTCCCAAAACAACACCACCCTTTTAAATGTTCCATATGTTAATCAACCCTCAAATTTTACTAGCGGTCCAACATCACTTCAGGCGGTCCTAGCATACTATGGATCAAATACCAGTCTAGATGAACTAGTAAACATGACCAACACCACAGCCGGAAATGGAACATTACCTGAAGCTATATTACAAACTGCAAGTAATTTAGGATTTAATGCGGTGATAAAAGAGAATATGACTCTTGAAAACTTGCAGATGTATGTTTTACAGGGAATACCAGTCATAGTTGATGCTCAAGCATGGAGGAATAGTACAACTAACAATCAAAACTGGACTGATGATCAAAACAGCAGCCATTATATGGTTGTAATCGGAATTGACACCTCAAATGTATACTTCGAAGATCCAGCAATTCTTGGAAGCAGAGGATATATTCCCAATCAAGAATTCTTAGATAGGTGGCATGACACATACGAAGACTCAACCGGGAATAATACTACCAATATCCATTTAGGGATTATTATCAGTGGAAAACAATCTATTTCATTCCCATTGATTACAAGAGTCAATTAATATCTAAGCAAAGACAAAAAGAAGTTTTCAAGCTTCAGTAATCACATATTTTCAATTAAAGGAATTTTACGCCTAGTTTATGTGGAATTAGTATTTGAAATCTTTATTATAATATAATAGTTAAAATTTAGAGAGGGATTGGTAGCATGGAAAAGGTTTGTGATGTTTTTGATTTAAAATAAGGGAAAATGAGAGGTTTTACAGTTTGACATAGTTATATCCTTCTGGCGAATGTTAATGGAAATTTTTATGCGGTTGATGCTATATGTCCACATATGGGTGGATTTTTACCCATCGGAAATCTAAAAAATAATATTATAATATGTCCAGTACATGGTTCACAGTACGATGTGACTACCGGAAAACTTGTTAAAGACGTACCCAACTTCACAAAACTTGCCACTGGAGGGGGATCACATGAGTTAAATAGTTTTCCAGTAACTGTAAAGGACGATGCTGTTTTTATAGAACTTTAATTTAATATTGAAAATCTTAAATTTTTCTTTTTATTAAAATTAAGGATTATCCTAGTTAAAAATTTAAAATATGTAAAATTAGGAATTAATAATCCATAATTCCCAATAAGTTATTAATTAAGTTTTCAAACCACCTGCTCCGCCTAAATTAGATTCGTCCTGTGCATCTAATCTATTTCTCCACATTAGTATTATTTAACATTACTGGGACAATTTACACTTTGTTACCATCTTAATTCACTAAATAGGTGACCCCGGTGTTGCTCCGGTTTGTCCATGTATTGGTGCAGCTATTTCTTGGGCTTCAGCCGGTGATATTTGTAGTGACAGTAGAGAGATGATTTGTATTATGATCGAATGTGGATCTCAATGAATCACTACCAGGAATGTTTCTGTTATGGGATATAATACCATTTGTATTTAATTCGGCATATTTACCTTTCCATTAGTATCAGATGTTCCTCCGTTATTATCAGAGCTACCTAATTTCGGTACTGTATTATTGGTATTTATATGAAATTTATAAAAAAACTGAAATTTAAGTTATTAACTTAATTAAATTGTTATCAATATTGATTGGATAACATCATCAAAAATTAATAATTAAGAATAATATAAAGTGAAAAATAATTTAAAAATAAAAAAATTCTAGAAAATTAATAAAATTGTGAAATTAAATCAATTTTCAAGAAAACATTGGTCTAACAATAAAAAATTGAGTTATTCGATTATTTCAGCGAAAGCAAAATTTCTTCTTGTTGAATTAATTCTAATTTTCACTTCATCGCCAACTTTAGCACCTGAAACAAAAACTACAAAACCTTCAATACGAGCAATTCCATCTCCATCTCTGCCAGTATCCTCAATTTTAACATCGTATTCTCCGCCTTCTTGAATAGGAGCATCATTTCTTTTATCATTACCGTAACTATTTCCAAACAAATTTATCACTTCCAATTTTTAGCCTAACAATAGACTACTTCAATATTGGTTTAAGAACTTATAAATTAATAGGATGAAAATTAGCATTTCCATAACATTTTAAAGAGATCTATAAAGCCTTAAAAATATTATTTTTTTCAGCAAAGAATAGAGAAATTTTAATGCTAAAATGGACATATAATTATAAAGTGAAATCAACTTTTAAGGAAGTGATAAATTATGAATATGGAAAATGGTAATATAACTGGCAATCAAGTGTTAGAGTTAATTAAAGATAAACGAAAATCATTCCATAGTAAAGCACGTTTTCCTAACGCATTGTTAATTCATCCGGGTTATTATTCAGTGTTGAAAGAAGTTCTACCTGCTGAAAATGAAACAAAAAATAAAAAGATCTTTGACCTTGAAATATTTGAAACCGAAGATGTCCAATCTATCAAGCTTATAAGGATATACGACTCCCATGAATGTTCTATTTAATCAAATTTTTTTAAACCATTCATATACCAATCAAACTTCAACGGTGATTATAATAAATAATTTAAAATAATTTCATATAGATTGCTATTTAAAGGATATTATAATATGATCTTTATATTTTAATTAATTTCAGACATTTTAATTTATTTTTAAGCAATTATTATATTTATATTAATGAATACAGATTTTTATTTATGTATTATCTAATTTTAATGATTATAACAAGGTTTTTTGAGTTATGAATGTTTATCATTCTAGTACAATAAGATTCATATGAGCTTATTTTCTGAAATATCGTTTAAATTAGTTATATTTATTAAAAATAGATGTATTAAGGGCTCTTCAATATTAGGAGTATATAATATCGTTTAAGAGGAGATTAAATTAAAAACAGAGTTCTTAGAGGGTTATATTAAGTATTTAGAACCACAACCTTTATATGTGATCTTAGAGTAATAACGATTAGTTCGAAGTGCTTTGAGAATTGTATTTAGGACTTCTGAACTCGGAGGCGGTATAATTAAGCGAAAAATTTATTTATCAGCGATATTTTTATTTAGTTTAGCATTAGTTCTGAATGTAAGCGCAAGCAGTGCTGCATCAGTTAATTCAACACATATTAATGCTTCGGATAAATCTCTGGCAACTGTTGGCGTATTAACAAATTTAACAAATTACACAACAAAGAATGCCACAACTATTGTTAACAATACAGATATCAAAAAAATAGCTAATAAAACAAGTAATGTTACCAACCAAGCTGCCGGAGCTCCTGTATTGGTGAATGGTTTAACAGTAACACAATTAAAAGATGGAATATCCCGTGCTGAAGCATTCTATGTAAAAAACCATAGATTACCAAATTATATAAGTTATGGGACAAGGAAAATTCCGATAGCAACTTTCCAAAAAAACATTGCATCACAAGGTTTAAAAATAAACACAACTACAGTAAAAACAGTACCAATTAACACAAGCTCAGTTTCTGCACTTGCAAAATCACTTTCTGCAGGCTGTACAACAGACCTACAAAAGGCAACCAAGATATATAACTGGGTTAGAGATAATATAAACTATGCATTTTACTACAACACCAAATATGGTGCGTCAGGAACATTGAAAAACCGATTAGGAAATTGTTGTGATATAGCAAACCTTCTCGTTGCCTTAGCAAGAGATGCTGGAATTCAAGCAAGATATGTGCATGGATCATGCAAATTCTCAAGTGGAAACTGGTACGGTCATGTTTGGGCCCAAGTTTACGTGAACGGTAAATGGGTAAATGCAGATGCAACCAGCTCCAGAAACTCATTAGGAGTTATTAAAAACTGGAACACAGCAACATACAAATTAGAAGGCGTTTATAATACATTACCTTTCTAATACTAAGAGGCGATATAAATGATGAAAAAAATAGTGGTAACTATAGTGGTAATCGTTGCTATTTTAGGAATAGCATTTGCTGCTTACAGCAATTCAAATTCTAAGAATCCAACCACAAATAATACAACTAATACCACCACGGGGACCAGCAATGTAAATGTAAGTAACGCAACACCAATAAATACACAAACTGCAACAACATCTAACAAAACGCAATCAATTATATCTCCAACAGAAGCCCAAGAAATAGCAACCAAGTATATAGAAACGTCAGGAGTAACAGCTGGTACGCCGAAATTAATGAATGAAAGTGGCACCCAGGTTTATATAGTACCTCTGATCGATACAAACAAGACGACTGTTGGTGAAATTGATATAGATGCAATAACAGGTAAAAACTTAGGGGGAGCAGGTGGAGCACCTTAAAGTAATCCCCTCATTTTAAAATTTTTTTTTCTTTTGTATGATATTTATACTCATTTAAATTAATATCAACTAATTTATTTTATTTATAGGAAAATCTTTTAGATATAATATTATTTAATTTTTTTATCTCATTTCAACCAGTTTTTAGCATAAAGATATCTTATTATTCTCTCATTAACATTTTAAGAAAATGTTATTGGTTAAAATGTATATATACATTTGTTGTATAATGAATTTTTAGAGTAGATATCTGTTGATTAACCTTTAAAATAAAAATAAAACATTAAGCAAAGGTTTTCATGTGGATAAATAACAACATTTATATGTGGATTACAGCAATATTAAACATTGTAGTAAACCCAATTAATTAACGGGTTTATGTGTAGAGGGCAAAGATGTTTCAACGTAAGATTATTTTTTCGATGATATTACTCTTATTTTTAGGATTATTTATGAATATAGCCATAATTAGTGCAGCTAATGTGAATCAAAGTATTAATAATTCTTCTAATATAAATTCATCAGCTATGATAGCATCATCAAATGTAGTATCAACTAATAATTCTAGCAGTATTATAAATCAAACAATTAAAAGTGCAAGTTCTAACACAACAACGAAAATTGTTGTTGTTAATGGATTAACAGTTAATATGTTAAAGGCTGGGCTTTCCAGAGTTCAAATTTTCTACAAAAAGAATGGTAGACTACCAAACTACGTTAGTTATGGCACAAGACAAATTTCTATAGCTACGTTCGAGAAAAATTTGATTACAGCCGGTTTAACCCTACATGTAAGCCCAAATCCGAGTTCTGTATCGGCACTTGCAAGCTCCCTTGCAATAGGCTCCACATCAAAGTATAATACAGCTGTAAGAATATTTGATTGGGTCAGAGATTATTTAGGTTACACATTTTATTACGGCACCAAATACGGGGCAGCTAGAACATTAAAAGCCATGACTGGAAACTGTTGTGATACATCAAACCTTATTGTTGCACTAGCCAGAGATGATGGGATATCCGCCCGATATATCCATGGATATTGTCAATTTAAAAGCGGAACATGGTACGATCATGTATGGGCTCAGTTGTATGTTAATGGTAAATGGGTTAATGCAGACGGAATCAGTTACAAAAACTCACTTGGAGTCATAACAAACTGGAACACATCTACATACAAATTAGAAGGTATATACAATACATTATCATTCTAAAATAAAATAAAATTTCTTAAATATTCTTTTATATTTTTTGGGGAGTATGAAGTGATTTTGTAACATAGATTAAAGAAAGTAGATTAATTATTAGCATTCTACTTTGATTGAAATATATTATTCGAGCTGTTTCAGGTTGATATATTCTATGGATATATTTATTATTTAATTAAGTGACTATCCACTTCGGTTGTAATGGGCCTAAATTC
>Ga0224559_1002011_pt1 | contig 10685 bp, 13 predicted proteins | sample 714S33034metaG_FD_180676 | JGI IMG/M metagenome (GOLD analysis project Ga0224559, IMG submission 180676) | Peat soil microbial communities from Stordalen Mire, Sweden - 717 S3 30-34 | ecosystem: Environmental > Terrestrial > Soil > Wetlands > Peat | place: Sweden: Norrbotten County, Stordalen... | reverse complement strand
TTGGTATAGTTTTATAATGTTAGTACATTTTCCTTGAATATTTTGATTTTTATTAATTACTTATAGATGTACATATTTTTTTTAGATTTTTTGCAACGGAACCCATTTTTTTGCATACTTTTTGTGCTAAAATTTATGAACTTCCACAGTTCCATCCAAAGAGAATTTCGAAAAACCTCGATTTTTTACTGGTTTTGATAAATCTTATATAAACAATTTGTTGAAATTAGAAGTTCATCTAAATTTTAATAATCCTTATCTTTGCCACAAAATAGAATTTATCGTTCTTAATGATGCAGAGATTTTATAGCATAAACTATGCATAAAAACTGTTTAGTTTTAGACATTGTATGAGTACTATATGTTTTATAAATCCCAAGAGATCCACACCATAACAGCAACGTTTTTACCATAAATTGTTGGTTATCCTAGACTGTTTTAAATACTCATAGATTAAATGATATTTTGGTAACGATGAAAGGCCAGAGCTTGAATTATACGGTCCTGATCGAACAGGATGAAGATGGTATATATATTGCAAAAGTTCCTGACATACCTGGTTGTTACACTCAGGGGAAAAATGTTGAACAGGCAATAGAGCGTGTAAAAGAGGCGATCCAAGTCTGCCTTGAAGCAGAGGAACTTGAAGATATTATGCCGTTGAAGTTTGTAGGAATTCAGCAGGTAGAGGTAAAGGTATGAGTAGGCTCCTACCAGTAAGTGGGAGAGAGATGTGCAAAATACTTGAAATAATTGGTTTTCAAAAAGTCCATCAGGTAGGAAGCCATGCAAGATACGCTCATCCTAATGGTAGAAAGACAGTTGTGCCAGTGCACGGAAATGAAGAGTTAGGTATTGGCTTGATAATGGAAATCCTTAAACAGAGTAGGATTTCACGTGAACTTTATGAAGAATCTAGAAAAAAAATTTAATTCATTGGCGGTATAGTGTACCAAAAATTTTGTAAAATTTAAATGATTTTGTACCTTTAGTATTCACCACAAAAACAGAACTTATCATTTTTAGTAATGCATAGTTTTTAACACAAAAATTGTGCATCATTGAAAATAAGAAAAATAGAAATTTAATTAGTACAATCATTGATTTTTTTTATTTTATCAAAATCTATTTTTAACATGAAGATTGCAATCATATAATCATTTTTTCTGTAAAACCCGAAATCTAAAAAATGATAAAATGCCATTAAAGGCAAAAAAGGCATTCTACCATATCACAGGCCTCTCATTTTCTGGCCTGTAGAGTTTATCCATTGGCTTTACACTAGGAAACGCCTTGTAAAACTCAGGCACATTGAAGACAACGCCGTTGACTCTGAACCTGTTTGGAGAATGGGGATCAGTAAGTGCTCGCATTCTCAAGCCTTCATTAGTTTCAGATTGCCTCCACATTTGCGCGAAGCTTAAAAAGAATCTTTGATCACCCGTAAATCCATCAATTATCTTCGGGTCCTCTTTCAATGAAAGTTTATAGGCATCGTAGGCCATCGTCAACCCACCGAAGTCTGCTATATTTTCCTGCAGGGTCAGGTTGCCGTTTACATGTAGGCCGGGAAGGACTTCAAACCTGTTGTACTCATCCACCAAAATACCCGTGTTTTTATTAAAGCTATCAGCATCCTTTAGCATCCACTAATTAGTTAAATTTCCATTAACATCGAACTTTCTACCCTGACTATCGAAGTGGTGAGTCATCTCGTGTCCTATAATGGCACCAATTGCGCCATAGTTGACCGCATCGTCAGCTTCTTTGTTAAAGAAAGGAAGCTGAAGAATACCAGCTGGAAAGACTACGAGAACCTTATTAAAATCAGCATAGGCATTCGTTTCCTGGGGATTCATCTCCCATAGCTTACGATCCACTGGCTTGCCGATCTTATCCAAGCCATCGAAACTGTGGTGGAACTTAAATTTAGAGGCACGAAGGACATTCATGACATATGAATCATCATTCACTTCAAGCTCTGAATAATTTAACCATTCATCAGTGTTATTGGTTTGCCTTTGGCAAATTCATATGCATCATTGCCATAATTAGAAGTTGAAACCAAAATACCCTTGTTTGCTCCTTCGTTCAGAATCGTGCCATAGAGATCTCTAACCGCCGATACACCTACCACATTAGTATATCTTTTAGCTTGGATGACAATCTTACCACCCTTAATTGGATCTGGATCAAATGCAACTGCATCTACACCTCTATCTCTGCTAGCCTGGGTTATCTTAACTTCTCCACCATTTGTACTGAACTCCCACTCAAATAGTTCCCTAATTAGGTTTTCAAAGTCCTGCCAGTCCATAGTGGCCAGATTCATTGAATCATCAAAATTACCAATGACTCCATAACCTTCGATAAAACGTCGATCTTCTTTATTTAATACGACTACTGGTAGCACTGGAGTGGCAACAGATAGGTTCGTAGCTGCAATTCCCTTTGCACTCCTGAACCAAGTTCTTGGATCAATAGAAGCCAGATTCAGTATTTTGAAGTCTTCCTTTTTCACATTGATCGACAGGATATACGGCTCAATATGATTTCCTGTAGCTTTATCGATCGTATTTACTTTACCGTTGATAACAACAGATTCTACTCTTCCATACTTATCCAAACCGAAAATTGAATGGAGACAGGTAAAAACAATTTGATAGATCACACTGTTATATTTAGTATCCAGTGCTGAGTTAGGCTATGCATTTGCTGATGAAGCGTGGATTAAAAAAAATAAGAAGAAAATGAACCGAAAGAGATAATGAAATGTTAAAACAAATCAAAAAGACGCTAGGTATTTTGCTAGCAGTTTGTTTTTTAATGTCCGTGACCGCTGTAGCAGTAAGCGCAGGACCAGTTATGGTTAAAGATAAAAAAACAGTCATAGTTGTAGTGAAAGATGTAAAAACTACAATCTTCAAGTATCCCCCCTCTCACACCTGTGGCAGCGCCTGTCATAAATGTAGTCACGGTAATTGCTGTAATGGAATCTCTTGTCACAAATGTAGCAGCAGCTGCGAAGCCGTCTGTAAATGTTGATTGTTGACTAATTAAGCGTTAAATCATGTGCTAAACTGTTTAGATACATGAAAATACCGGTTCCGTTGCAAAAAATAGGATCTATTGTTTTATTTATGCATAGGTTTTGTGTTGAAATCTCTGTATTATACTCATTTTTAAGCCAAGATCACCGACTATTTGTACCTAATTATGTAGATAAAACATAGTTTTTATTAAAACATATGTTACCGGCACTAAAGCATTTACTAAATATACGATCCAAAACCGTATAGCTCCCACAGCACGCATATACAACTTTAGCGGCTCTATAATCAATTTTTAAGTGGCTGTCGCCTTTTTTATTATTATCGGATGAGAACCCCTACCACGAACCTATCAATAGTTTATCACTTGTTTCATCCAATTTAACGTTTTTTAGAATAGAACTACATACTTTCTATTTGGGATAATAATATATTAAACTTCTAATTAAATTTTAAAAAAAATAAAAAAAGATAAATTAATTTATGTTATGATTAGCTGCCGTGGTGTCTGTGCCCGCGTCCGCCGCGTCCGCCACCATAGCCACCGTAGCCGCCACCATAGCCACCGTAGCCGCCACCATAGCCACCGTAGCCTCCCCAGCCACCGTAGCCGCCGTATCCAAGACCGCCATATCCAAGACCATATGCTCCAACTGCTGGAACTGCTGGGACTATGCCAAGACCGTAGCCGGAGCTAACTGGTGCCGAGCCAAGTCCACTAACAGGTACTTTGACAACTTGTTGGGCAGTTGTTGTGACAGGGACGTCGACAGACTGTTCTTCAAATGTTGTAACAGGGACGTCGACAGACTGTTCTTCAAATGTTGTAACAGGTACTTCTACAACTTTTTCGACAGTTTTTGTGACAGGTACTTCTACAGTTTGTTTAACAGTTTTTGTGACAGGTACTTCTACAGTTTGTTTAACAGTTGTTGTGACAGGTACATTAACAACTTGGTCAGCATATGTTATGACAGGTTGGACAGGTACTGGAGCAGGTGCACAAATGGGTAATCCACAGCCAGCTACTCCCAAGCCACCATAGCCGCCATATCCAAGACCATATCCACCGTAGCCAAGACCATATCCACCGTAGCCAAGACCATATCCACCGTAGCCAAGACCGTAGCCTCCCCAGCCACCATAGCCGCCACCGTGTCTGTGCCAGCCACCGCCACTGCCCCCTGCGCTAGCTGCCACTGCTGTCAAAGATACCCCAAAAAGGACTGCCATAAAAATAGCCAGTACCTTTTTCATTCTACTAGATGATTGTTTCAACATTTTATTTCACCAATTCTTTCAACATTTTATTGGAAAACTATCCACTTGTTTTTTGGTTTAATTTGATGCAATTTAATTTCTATTTTTAGTTTGTATAAATAAATCATTATTATCATCATACATCAACAATATAAATATATTTATTAATCTGAATAAATTGAGTATGTTTATAAGTTTATTTTATAGCCTTAGTGTCAGCAGATATTGACTACTACTTTAACACCAACTGATACTGCAAACTATACCACAGCATCAGCGAGTGTTACAATGAATGTCCTGACTCCTACGCCGAAAATTGTACTGAGTCCTACACAGCAAATCCAACAAATGATTACTTTTGTGGTTCCGTTGCAAAAAATTCAAAAAAATATGTAAATCTATAAGTAACGAATAAAAATCAAAATATTCAAGGAAAATGTACTAACATTACAACACTATACCAAACAATTGATTAATGTATTTGACTTCATTAAGGTTAGGTGCGGCAGTTGGTTCAATGAAACATATAGGGATCGAGGAAGATTTTATGAAATCTATCCTTAACAAAGTGACTGAAGGCACATCAGCTCTCTTTCTGATGACTAACGATGCCGTTGAAGATAGGGTAGTAGAAGCTATGAAAAAATCCAAGTTTGAAATAATTGCTACCAACTTGTCTAAGGAAGAAGAAGAAAAGCTGCGTGAAACCTTTGCAGAAAAAAACTATATTGATCTTATCGTTATGGGTTCGCACGGAAAATCTGCAATTCAGAGATTCCTTATCGGAAGCTTAGCAGAAAAAGTGGTCAAACACTCAAAAATAGAAGTCCTTGTTGTAAGGAAAGAAACTGCTGAAAATGTATTGTTAAATCTCGTACAAGTATTATGAAACTAGAGGTTGTGAAACTGGAGGTTGTAGATTATGGTTGATTTCAGTGTCTCTTTATTTCCTGCATTAATAGTTGTATTTTTAATACTCTCTCAATCTATAAAAATGGTTAATGAATATGAGAGGGTAGTTATTTTCAGGCTAGGTCGTCTTAGTGGAGTAAAAGGACCTGGTATTTTCCTGATTATCCCAATTGTTGATAAAGTGATTAAACTAGACCTTAGAGTTGTTACAGTTGATATTCCTAAACAGGCAGTAATCACGCGGGACAACGTTACGGTTGATGTCGACGCCGTTGTTTATTATAAGGTAGTTGAGCCGGGAGCCGCTATAACTCAAGTTGAGAATTATAAGTTCGCAACATATGCCCTTTCACAGACAACACTTAGGGACGTGCTAGGTCAGATGGAACTTGATGGGCTGCTTTCGGAGAGAGAAAGTATCAACACGCGAATTCAGGAACTTCTGGATGCGTACACCGACCCTTGGGGAATTAAGGTTACAGGGGTTACGATTAGGGATGTATCCTTGCCGGATACAATGAAAAGAGCAATTGCCAAACAAGCTGAAGCCGAGAGAGAAAAGCGTTCAAGAATAATCCTTGCAGAAGGAGAATATCAAGCTAGCCAGAAGATGTCGGAAGCAGCAGCTTTCTATCAGGGGGTACCTACAGCGATCAAACTGAGGGAATTGCAGACTCTTGCTGAAATTGCTAGGGAAAAGAATCTAATAGTGGTTACTCAGTTTCAAGCTCTTGAAACCGGAAACATAGCAGCCTTATCTCAGGCTATTTCTAAAAAGAAAGAGCAATAAAGGTTAAAGAAGAATCCGAAGGAAAGGGATGAGCAAGAAAAGACCGACAAACATGCTTATGGAAAGGGTTACCCGTCCCCTCTTTGTTTTATTCTTATGCTCCATTCTTATAGCCATCTTTGCTCATGTTGCTGGGGCAGGGTCTGACAATAAGGTGCTTGTGCTTCAAATTTCAGGAGCCATCACCCAGGCTTCAGATGATATCATAGCTAATGCAATAGCGAAAGCTGAAAATGAAGGTTTTGAAGCTCTTGTAATTAGCCTTGACACACCTGGAGGAGGGCTGGAAGAAACACAGGCAATCATAAAGAAAATTGGGAATACAACGGTTCCTGTTATTGGATATGTGCCTGAGGGTGGGAAAGCTTGGTCAGCTGGTACTTTTATTTTGATGGGGACTGATATTGCTGCAATGGCTCCTTTCACTGTAATTGGTTCAGCGCAGCCAGTGCAGATATCTGCAGAGGGGACAAAACCCATAGAAGACGAAAAGACAATAAATGCCCTTGTCAAATATTCGGTTACAATCGCCAGTAAACACGTAAGAAATGAGACCTTTGCAGAAAAAGTTATAACTAAAAACAAAAATCTTGACGGCCAAGAAGCACTAAAAGCAGGTGTAATAGAATATGTAGCTCCCTCGATCTCTGATTTGCTGATCCAGATCAACGGGAAGCTTGTGAAAGGAAAGATTCTCAGAACTGAAAGTGTCAGCATCGAAAATTATGAACCGCCTCTGTCTCTTGCTTTCTTGGAGCTAATCTCAAACCCAATTATCTCTTCTCTTCTCCTAATTATTGGGCTTTATGGGATTATTTTTGGGATTTCAAGTCCTGGATTGGGGGCAGAAGTTTTTGGGATCATTGCAATAGTACTTGGGCTGATAGGTACAGGGTTTAATATAAATGTGGGTGCAATCTTTCTCATAATTATAGGGATAGGGCTTCCTATCCTGGAAATTAAGATTCCAGGCTTCGGAATTATCGGGTTTGTCGGTTTCATCAGTCTTATAATAGGAAGTGTACTCTTTGTACCTACGGGAGATGAAAACATCTATACTCCCGAATTCATAAGACTTATGACTTTGACCATTATAGTTCCTACAATTGTCTTCGGGCTTTTCCTTGTTTTCGCAATTTATAAAGTAACCGAGATCCGAAAGAAAAAACCAGTTATAGGAACAATCATCGGTGATACAGCCCAAACAATAGATCCTCTGGGACCAGGAAAGTCAGGATTTGTCCGGTATAATGGAGAATACTGGCAAGCTAGATCTGAGGAGGAAATAGGAATTAAAGAAAAAGTTGAAATTATTGGAAAAGAAAAGGAAGTACTTCTAGTAAAGAGAAAATCCTAATACTTTCTTTATTTTAGTCAAATACTCAATAGCTTGCTACTGGGTAAGACTTTGGGAACTTATAGGGCAGTAGGGAAAACTTGCGTGAATATAAATTTTTTTTTTGCAGCAAAGAAAAGGGTATAAGTTAATGCTTTGTTTCTTCTAACTCATTATTATTAACAATGTCATAAATTGACTTTAATTGTCCAATTTCAAAACATTTAATAGAGAAAAAAATTTTGTTCATAAACTATTTTTTGTATAATTAATTTGAAAAAATAACTAAATCAATAAATAATCACTAATATGAAAAGATTCAGTAATTATTAACATTTCAATAAACCACCGGTTTAAACAAATTGGTTGTATCATTTTAAAGAGGTAATATAAATGAAAACAAGTACTGAAGATAAAGTTGAAGGTAAGCTTCACAAAGTGAAGGGAGAAATTAAGGAGAACGTCGGGGAACTTATCAATGATTCCCACTTGAAAGCCGAAGGTAATGTTGAAAAGAAAGGAGGCGCAGCGCAAGAAAAAGTAGGTCAAATTAAGAAAATCCTGGAAAAGTAAAAGTGGCGCATTACACGTCCATACCATATCATTTTCTTTTTTTAGTATTAATTTTTTTGAATTTATTAAACAGGATTTTCTCTTTCTTACGAATACATAGGTTTTATAGCAAAACAGGTGCATTTCTCAGTCATAGTTTCAATTTGGAATAAATCTAGGTTCAACCCTTGCAAAAGATGACGTCTTATTAATATATATGTCAAGCAGGGAAAGACATTTTTATATAATTTGAGTAGTTCTTAGTATGCCCCCAGAATCACGAGTCCAAATGACAGTTAAAATCCCATTCGAATTATACAATCTAATGGCTAAAGCGGTTAATGATAGGAAGTACTTAAGTATGTCTGCGGTTGTAGTTACTGCGTTTGAAAAAACGATGCATGAACCTAGTAGTAATACCAAGGTAATACTAGAAAATGAAAAAGAATTACATCAACTCAATATAGAACTACAAAAGTATGTCTCGGAAAATGCAGTATTACTTGCGAACTACCAAGGAGTACTGCGACTATTAGATGATAAGGAAGAAAGGACTAAGGAGTTACAAGAACAGTTAAAGGTTAAAGACATTCAATTAGAAAAAATTACTGAGACTATGAATGCACAGGCAGTTCATATTCAAACCCTAATCAACCAAAAACAGATAGAAGCACCAGGAGCTAAAAAACCTTGGTGGCGATTTTGGTAACTCCTACTACACTTCTCAAAACCGATCAAACTTCGCTAGAATTTGTTTTCTAATCCCATCTGCATCATTGACAATTATCTCAACATTCTCATTCTTGTTCTCTGAAACGATATCCATTTTACGATATTGTCTTCTGCCGAAATTTTCACTGAAACGTCTTTCTAAAATCCACATGCAAACCGTACAGTTTCCAGCTTTTACGGCTTCGTTTAAGCGTTCCAGAAGCTTCAAAGCCCCATTTGCATTGCATTTTTGGATATATTGTGCAAACTGGTAATATTTTCCAGATTTCTCTGTCTGTCCCTTTTGATTCCATTCGTTTAACGTTTAGTATGTTACACCAGCCGACTCAGCAGCCAATCTATAAGTCAAACCGAGTGCTATATTCTCGCCGATTCTCTGTTGTATTTCAGGTATCAATTTACAAGGTCTAGCCATAAGAGCACCGTTTTTTATTTTTTGCACTGAGCACCTTTCGAGGTTGGAAAGATTCTCAAACTTTCATCGTCATTTGTTTCAAGGTTTAGAACATCTCCTTTCACAACACCCACACTATTAATCCAAGCGGGAGGAAGTGGAAGAATGAAAGATGTCTTTCCTCTCTGCAACTTGCAGGACCGAAATTTAATTACTATTTTTTTTCACCTCCAATTAAGCAAATTTTCCATAATTTCAATTCTTAGCTGCTTGGTTATGATCCTAAGGCAACTAATTTAATGAAATAGAATGGTCTTTAATGTCATTCTAAAGATATACATATGGATTAATTTATATAAGGATTTCTACTCTTTTTTTAGTTATTGCATAGTATGTTAAATTATTACATAGATTTAAATACTTGCGGATTCTATGATGATCTATGGTGGAGAATAGACGTTATCACTTTAATGTGGGTGAAGTAAAGTCTGGAATCATGGAATTCATTCTTGAGCATAAAGGACCAATTGGAGAACCGTTTATTCGAAGAAGTTTGCAGGAAAAATATGATGGAATTGATCAAGGAACAATTAACAGGCATATGCATGATTTGCAAAAACTAGGCGGTCTAGATTGGACCCCACCAAGTAAAAAAACAACTCGAGCAAACCGATGGAGTATAACAACACTTAGACAATTAGAGAACATTCGGCAGCACTTTCCAGATATAAAATTAAACCGGTACGAAAAATCTGTTGACATAGTCAGCCGATATCATCTTCGCTATATAAACCCAGCTCTTTATATGATCTTCCGTGTGCAGTTATTATTATCTACATCATTCTTCGACTTGTGCATAAAAAACGATATTGAAACGCTTTATGCTAAAGCATCTGAAATTTACCGATTTGGAAAAGGCTTTAAAGATGATCAACTAATCCAAGAATACACAGATAATATTTATGCTAAATTGACGAACATAATTTTCAAAAACATTAATTTTTTGCTAAGCGTCTGGAATAAGAATATACCCAATTCATTAAAAAATAATATTCAATCAGCTCCATCAGAATATCTTCAAACTTTTTCGCTATCCGAAGAACGATTTCAGAATATGGTAAAGGATATAGAACCCCAAGCTGAAGACGTTAAGGAAGAAGTAATCGGTCGGAAACTTGTGAAACTATTGTCTTTAAGAATATCGCACGAAATATTCCGAACATCGTTTCAAGAAATAGCAGACGAAAAAGAATTACCGAGAAAAGCACTAAAACTAGATTTTGATATAGCTGATGACATTTTTAATAAAATAGTAGAAGACGGTCCCCAAGGATTGTATCATAAAATGGTGAAAATAAATAATCATCAACGAAAACTCCATCATAATAGTCCTTTTATTATTTTTGAACATTGTTTTGAAGACGATATATTAAATGATACTGTTTCTCCAGAAGAAAAAGAGTTCATAAAAAGAAAAAAAAGTTCCGGGCAAGAAGATGACGAAAACATCATGAGCAATGATGAATTGTATTTCAAATCCAAACTTGATGCTTCTGGTGATGAAGATACGATGAGTGAATGCACAGATTATGATAATTTATATGATGAATATTTAAAAAAATATATGATCCCATATCTTGAAGCTTCCTAAAGGAGATC
>Ga0224559_1002010_pt1 | contig 10686 bp, 8 predicted proteins | sample 714S33034metaG_FD_180676 | JGI IMG/M metagenome (GOLD analysis project Ga0224559, IMG submission 180676) | Peat soil microbial communities from Stordalen Mire, Sweden - 717 S3 30-34 | ecosystem: Environmental > Terrestrial > Soil > Wetlands > Peat | place: Sweden: Norrbotten County, Stordalen... | reverse complement strand
CCACCTGCAAGGCCAGCGGGCAACGCCGTGATTAACGTCGCGGCCCCGGCAAAAAGCGCCGCGTTGTCGCAGACGAGCCGGAAAACGATGAAGCCGCCCCTCCCGATGCCGACGAGAAAGACCTTACGCCGGTTGACGAGGCCGTCGGTGACGAGTTTTGCAATGAGGTCGCGGATGAATGTCGGATCGCGCGCCGCCTTGGGGGCCGGCGGTTCACTCCAATGGCCCCCGACGGGATCGGGGTAGACGAGCGCCGCACCGGCGGAGTCGAGCATTTCTCTGAGGCCGAAGACGTGATTGAGACGGGGAGCGACAATTTCTGGTCCGCGCAAGACGATGACAAGAGGACGCCGTGTTAACTTCAGGCGACGATGAAGGACAAGGGTCGCCGTGCGCGTAATCCCGCCGGACTCGATTGAAATTCGGACTGCTGTCGCATTCGCCGACCCCGGCAACGCAGCAAGCATGGCGAACAACAGAAAAACAAACCAAGTCGCCGGCTGCCGTGCGCGCTCGCCGGCGCGGCCCCCCCGCGCAAACCAAGCCTTGCCGAGACGCAACACTGAGAGTTCCCGATCCTCACTCACCTGCATTGACCACAGGAATTGATGCCCATTGTGCGCCTGAAACGATCGAAGTGGACGGTGCGGCCCGTATTTCAGCCTGCCGTCGCCCCGCGTTTGCACCCATCGAAATGCCATCCGCGACAGCGAACGGCGCTTGAAACCATCCGTTACTTATGTCATGGCATGACATAAACTGAACGGCATGAGAAGGGGCCGGAAACTCCGTTTATCCAATTTCTCTGCTCTAATAGCGCCCGCTTCTCGCATGGGGCGTGGAAGCGATTTTTGATTAAGTGCGGGTTTTGGAAGAATACGCGGCATCAGAGCCATGTCGATCACCAAGTCGCGGCTAGGCATTGATTTTGCGCAGGAGCATAGCTTTGACGCTTGATCCGAGCCTATACGAAGGGCTCGCCGGATTTCGGTATGCATTGCGGCAGTTTTTAGCTTTTAGCGACGCTGCGACCCGCGAGGCTGGGGTCACGCCGCGGCAATACCAGGCCCTGTTGGTGATCAAGACCCACCCAGATCGCGCGATAATGGTCAGGCGCTTCGCCGATCAGATGTTGCTCCAGCACAATAGCGCGGTTCAATTGATTGATCGGCTCGCCAGCGCCGGGCTGGTCGCTCGGAGACAGTCGCCTACTGATGGCCGAAGTGTGCTGATCGCTATGACCGCAAAGGGGGAGAATCTTCTTGAGCATCTGGCTTCCAAACACATCAAAGAACTGCTCAAGCGCGAGCCGCTGTTGGCGGAGTCGCTCAAACGTCTCAAGCAACTGCCCGGCATCGTGGCGCAAACGCACCAAGCGCCGATATGACACTTCATGGGTACAGTGGCGATAATCAACCTCGATTTTTACCAGATCGGGGAAGGTCATGGCGGAGGGCCTCGTGGTGTCCGCACTGGTTGCGAAGCGTGCCGAGATTGCGGGCGTCATCGTCCGCACAGAGCGCCAGCTCGGCCAATTTTTTGGCTGATCTCGTTCATCTTGACGCCAGGCTTCGCCTGTTTGCCCAGGAACTGGAGCCGAAGACGATCCCGGCGAAGAGAATCGGCAAGCTGATCTATGGTTTGAGCAAGGAGAATTGCCGCGCCGCAGCCTCGACGCGCTGCGGCAGACCGGGGAGCCATCAGTCTCTCACCACCGCATCTGCCGGAACATCTGATGGGCCGTTTCCTCCGACAAATCGCAAAGATCGACCAAAAAATGTTGCGCTACGTCGGCAATCCAGAAAAAATGGTCATGACTACGTTTTTACGGTATCGTGAACTCGGGGCCCACTTTTAGTGATTGATTTGGTTGCTTGGTGCGTTTGCGTCGCGATGCCACGGTTTCGCTTACGCCGAGCGAATGCCTCGTAGGTAGTTTCCGAAGCTTTCTCGGCGGCTTCCTCCACCGCTATACTTTGGCTCGGCCATCATCGTGGTCATGCGATCCATCCCCGCGGCCGGGCTGGCTTTCGAAATTAGCACGCAGCCCAAAGAGAAGGCCGCAAGGCAAACACATCAGGGCGCAGAAATTTCGTCGACCCGGCGCACGCTGGCCCGGCGTAATTGCATCGGGCGGCCATGCGCAGGGCGATTTGCCGCGCCTCTTGCCGCACATCCTGGGCCTCTCTGACGTGATCGCTGCAAAGGAACTCCGCCATGCTGGATATGCCAAAGCCCGCTCCCCCGCCGGTCCAGCCCCCGGATGTCCGGTCCTCGCCACCGCAAATGAGCGCGGACGCCAACCTCGATCGCATGCTGCACGCCTGGCAGAGCCATTATACCGGCGGTCGGTCGCCCAGCACCCTCGCGCTTGCTTTCCTCGATTGGGCCGCGCACGCAGCAAACGCGCCGTTTCAGACAGCCGCTTTGGGCGAAAAGGCGCTGGCGCAGTGGCGCCGCCTTGCGCAGGCCGCCAAGGGCGGCGAAAAGGCGATCGAGCCGAAGCCGGGAGATCATCGTTTCGCCCATTCGGCGTGGAGCAAACCTCCCTACGACCTCCTCGTCCAGTCGGTTCTTTTGGCCGAGGAATGGTGTCTGGACGTCGTAAACAGTCCAGGCGGAGTGGACGACGCCAACCGGCGCATCGTCGCCTTTGCGGTGCGGCAATGGCTCGATTTGATATCGCCTTCGAACGTGCCCTGGCTAAACCCGGAGGTCATTGAGGTCACTCGCGCGAGCGGCGGCGCGAACCTCGCGGCCGGCCTGCGCAACTTTCTGCGCGATCAGGCAGTCGCCCAAGGCGGCGCGGTCCCGAAAGACTTCACCCTCGGCGTCGATCTCGCCGCTACGCCGGGGAAGGTCGTGTTCCGAAATGCGTTGATGGAGCTGATCCAGTACGCCCCGACAACGGCGACTGTCAGCCCCGAGCCGGTTTTGATCGTGCCAGCCTGGATCATGAAATATTATATCCTCGATCTTTCGCCGGGCAATTCGCTGATCCGCTGGCTGGTGGGGCAGGGGCGCACGGTGTTCGCGATCTCGTGGCGTAATCCGGGCGCTGACTTGCGCGATACCTCGCTTGATGATTACCGCACGGAAGGCGTGATGGCGGCCATCGACGCAGTCGAGGCGATCTGCGGCAATGCGAAGATTCACGCCACCGGTTATTGCCTCGGCGGCACTTTGCTGACCATCGCCGCCGCCGCGATGGCGCGCGACAACGACGGCCGCCTCGCCTCACTCTCGCTATTCGCCTCTCAGACCGATTTCACCGAGTCAGGCGCGCTTCAATTGTTCATCACCGAGGATCAGCTCAATTTCCTCAATGATATGATGGAGTCGCAAGGCTATCTGACCAGCGCGCAGATGGGTGGCGCGTTCCAGATGCTGCGGGCGAACGACCTCTTCTGGTCGCACGCGATCCGCGCTTATCTGCTCGGCGAGCAGGATGCGCCATTCGATCTGATGGCCTGGGACGCCGACGGCACCCGTCTGCCGGCGCGCATGCACATCGAGTATCTGCGAAGCCTGTACCTTCATAACGCGCTCGCAGAGGGCCGCTTCCAGGCTGCGGGCCGCTCGCTTGCGCTCGACGACATCAGGCTGTCGATGTTCGTCGTGAGCACGGAACGGGATTATGTCGCGCCCTGGCATTCGGTCTTCAAGCTGCACTATCTGAACGACGGCGAGCTGACCTTCGTACTGACGTCGGGCGGCCACAATGCGGGCATCGTCAGCGAACCCGGCCACCCGCGCCGCCATTTTCGTATCCGCGTCCGCGACGCCGGCGCCCGCACGCTGGGTCCTGATGAATGGGAGCGCGACACGGCGCCCCGCGAAGGCTCCTGGTGGCTGGAGTGGGAGGCTTGGCTCGGCCGCCGATCCGGTCGGCGCGTCGACCCGCCGCCCATGGGCGCCAAGGGCTTCACGCCGCTTTGCGATGCCCCAGGCGAATATGTGCTGGAAGGATGACAACCATGCTGGACAAGATTGTCGACGCGTTCATCGAGAACCGCACTTTCGATGAGTTGACGATTGGCGAGTCGGCCAGCTCGTCGCACACCGTAACACAGCGCGACATCGATCTTTTCGCGACTGTCACGGGCGACGTAAATCCCGCGCATGTCGATCCCGCCTATGCCGAAACGGACATGTTTCACCATATCATCATCCAGGGCATGTGGGGGGCCGGCCTAATTTCCGCTGTCCTTGGCACGAAGCTGCCAGGTCCCGGGACGATCTATCTTGGCCAGGATTTGCATTTTCGCCGCCCTGTTTCGATCGGCGACACGATTACGGCGACACTGACCGTAAAGGAGAAGAAGCCTGAAAAAGGCGACGTGACGCTCGACTGCGTCTGCGCAAATCAGAAAGGCGAAGCCGTAATCACCGGGACCGCCTATACGCGCGCGCCGAGGGAGAAGATCCGCCGTCGGCGGGTTACGTTACCCCGCGTCGAGGTCGACCGTCATGACGCAATGCGCGCAATCCTTGCACGGGCCGCTGGAGGCGCCCCGGTTGCGACCGCGGTGGTTTATCCTGTCGACGCCGCCTCGCTGCTGGCCGCCCTCGACGCGGCGAAGGCAGGGCTGATCGCGCCGGTCCTCATCGGGCCAGCGATCCAGATGGCGGAAGTCGCCAAAACGGCGGGTGCGGACATTTCCGCTCTGCGCCTGATCGATGCGCCAGACGCTCGCGCCGCCGCGGCGCGGGCTGTCGCGCTGGCTCGCGCTGGCGAAGTCGCGCTCTTGATGAAGGGAGATCTGCACACCGATGAGATGATGCACCCGGTCGTGGCGTCTGAGACCGGTTTGCGCATGGCGCGCCAGATCAGCCATGTCTATCTATTGGACGTGCCGGACTATCCGCGCCCGCTTCTGCTGACGGACGTCGCCATTAATATCAGGCCGACGCTGGCGGAGAAGGTCGGCATCGTGCAGAACGCAATCGATCTTGCGCATGTGATCGGCATCGCGCAACCGCGCGTCGCGATCCTCGCCGCCGTCGAGATCGTCAGCGCCCGCATGCCCTCCACCATCGACGCCGCGGCGCTGTGCAAGATGGCCGAGCGCGGGCAGATCATCGGCGGCGTCCTGGACGGCCCTCTCGCCTTCGACAATGCGATCAACGAGGCCGCCGCGGCGGAGAAGCATATCATCTCGCCGGTCGCCGGCCGCGCGGACATCCTCGTCGTTCCCGATCTCGAGGCTGGGAACATGCTCGCCAAGCAGCTCACCTTCCTTTCCGGGGCCGAGGCGGCCGGGGTGGTGCTGGGCGCGCGCGTGCCGATCATCCTGACCAGCCGCGCCGATAGCGCGCCGACGCGCCTCGCGTCATGCGCCCTGGGCGTTCTCGCAGCGAGGGCCGGCGGGACCGCATGAAAGGATCCATTCTCACCCTGAACGCGGGCTCATCGAGCGTGAAATTCGCCGTATTCGACGGCGCCACGCTTAAGGATATGGTGCGCGGCGAGATCGAGGACCTCGACGAGGCCGCGCCGCACATGATCGCACGCGACGCTGCTGGCGCGGTCCTCGCCGAGCGACGCTGGAAGACCACCGGCCAACATCCTTTCGCGATCGCCCTCGATGCGCTGCTGGAGTTCGCGGATGCTCATCTTGGCCACGATGGGCTGGCCGCCGCGGGGCATCGCATCGTGCATGGCGGCGCCGGTCACATTGCGCCAGAGAAAGTCACGCCCGCGCTGCTCGGCGCGCTGGAGGCGCTGACGCCACTAGATCCTCTGCATATGCCGCTCAATCTTGCGCCCATACGTGCGATTGCCGCCGCGCGGCCCGCGCTTGCACAGGTCGCCTGCTTCGACACCGCGTTTCACCATACCATGCCACCGGTGGCTACGCGGTTCGCCCTGCCGCGTGAGTTGGCGGCGGCGGGCGTGCGGCGCTACGGCTTTCACGGCTTGTCCTACGAATACATCGCCAGCTATTTGAAGCAGCAATCGCCGCAATTGGCGCAAGGTCGCGTCATTGCCGCGCATCTTGGCTCCGGCGCCAGTCTCTGCGCGCTCCAGAGTGGAGTCAGCATCGAAACGACCACTGGCTTCAGCGCGCTCGACGGGTTGGTCATGGCCACCCGCTGCGGCAGCCTCGATCCCGGCGTTATCCTCTATCTTGGGCGTCAGGGGCGCAGCTTCGCCGATATCGAGGATATGCTCTACCGTCGCTCCGGCCTACTCGGCGCATCGGGCGTAAGCGGCGACGTCCGTGTGCTTCTCGCAAGCGAAGATCCGCATGCAAAAGAAGCGATCGACCTGTTCACCTATCGCATCGCCTGCCAGGCAGGGGCGCTGGTCAACGCGCTCGGGGGACTCGACGGTTTCGTCTTCACGGCCGGCATTGGCGAACATTCCGCGCCAGTCCGTGCTGCCGTATGCGCCCGCCTCGGCTGGCTCGGCGCGCGACTCGACAGCGCCGCGAATGCGGCCAATACCGCCTGCATCAGCTCGCCGGACAGCACAGTTGAAGTTCGCGTCATCGCCACGGACGAAGAAGCCATGATCGCGCGCCACACGCAGGCGACGATTCACCTGGCAGCCGCCCAGCAGGAGCCTAGGACATGGATTTGACAGTTACAACCAGTCTCAAAGGGAAGCGTGGCCTTGTTGTAGGTATCGCTAACAAAGCCAGCATAGCGGCAGGCTGTGCGCGGGCCTTTGTCGACGCGGGAGCGGATCTTGCGGCGACCTACCTGAACGACAAGGCGCTGCCCTACGTCCGCCCTGTCGCCGACTCGCTCGGCTGCAAGCTGCTGCTGCCCTGCGATGTCGAAAGCCCTGGCCAGCTGGAGGCGGTCTTCGAGCGGATCCGCGCGGAGTGGGGTCGACTGGATTTTCTACTGCATGCTATCGCATTTGCACCTGCCGATGATCTGCACGGCCGCGTAGTGGACTGCAGCGCCGCGGGGTTCTCTTTGGCCATGGACGTGTCCTGCCACTCATTTCTGCGCATGGCGCATTTGGCCCAGCCGCTGATGATCAAAGGCGGATGTCTCCTGACTGTCACCTTCTATGGTTCGGAAAGGGTCGTCGCGAACTATAATCTGATGGGCCCCGTGAAGGCGGCGCTCGAAAGCGCGGTGCGCTACACTGCGGCCGAACTGGGACCAAAAGGCATTCGCGCCAACGCGATCTCACCTGGCGCTATCCGCACCCGCGCCGCCAGCGGCATCGGCCACTTCGACGAAATGCTGGCTGCGGAAGCCGCCTCCGCCCCTGAGCACCAGCTTGTCGACATTGAGGACGTCGGCGCCCTGGCTGCGTTCCTGGTCAGCGACGGCGCGCGCCGCATCACAGGGACCATCATCCCTGTCGATGGCGGTCAGCATGCAGTCGCATGACATCAGAACTTCCGGCAATCAGGCCAATCGAAACGCCGGTCGCATGGGGCCTACAAAATAACTGTGCGCACCAAATGCGGGCTGTTACAATGGCCTATTTAGGGTCCAGACTCCTAACCAATAGAGAATGGTAGCGGCGATGCACACTACTGCGAGGAACTTCGCGGCGCTGCCGTCGTAACGCGTGGCCACCTCCTGAAATCCTTCAAGCGACAAAACCTGCGCTCGATGGCATCGCGGTTGCGGTAGAGGAAAGGCGAGAAGCAGCTCTTCCACTTCCGGCTAGCCTTGGGCGGAATGCTCGGCATCGCGCCGCCACTCTCGACCTGTCGACGGATCGCATCGCTATCCTAGCCCTTGTCGCCATGCAGGATTTCGCAGATGGGAAGACGCGCCCGCAAATGCGCGCCGACCGTGCAATCCGCGACGTTTCCGTCGCTGCGCACGAAGACGATCGGGCGACATTCCGCGTCGGTCAGGGCGTCGATTTTGGTCGCGCTGCCGCTGCAGCTAGCGACCGATGGGAGTCTTGGCAGAATCTGATCCAAGATCGACGCTAAGGATCGCTCCAAAGCCGCGCCGATTATTTTGGAACGGTGATGAGTTTATGGACGGTGTTTATGGACGCGTTTTCAGCCCATTTCGGTACGCAAGAGACCGCGTCCACAAAACGATTGATCTGCGGACGCTTCTGTAAGGCACTATTTTCACGCTTCAATTCGCTTAATGGGTGATTTGGAACAGATTCTGCGACGGCCTAGCTAGAGCGTTGCATTGCGCGGCGCGCGTAGGACTCTGCAGATGGGGCGCACACGAAGAAAGCCCGAGCAGACACATCATTTCCGTATACGACAAGAACAACATGCTAAATGGTACTAGTTCACTTCCGCTATAATGACCATAATCGCATCATGCGTCACTTTTATTTGTATCCCCTACGCCAAATAAGAAATACATTGAAGAGGCGAATGCGACCCCCCTGAGCGGAGACGACGTGTGCGCCTGAACTAGACTGCTGTTGGATCAGCGGGAGCGAAGATGGAGAACAAAACCGGTTTATCCAATCTCGGCGTCATCGTCTCGGTGCGCGGCAGTGTCGTGGACATTCGGTTCGATGAGCATTTGCCGCCAATCTACTCTGTGCTACTCACGGGAGCCGAAAAGCAGGTCGTCATCGAAGTGCTGGCGCAGCAAGATGCGCGTCACGTGCGCGGGATTGCGCTGACGCCGACGCAAGGTCTCGCTCGTGGCATGTTGGTTGAGGATACGGGCGGACCGTTGAAAGCGCCGGTGGGCAAAGCAGTCCTCTCGCGGATGTTCGACGTATTTGGCAATACCATAGACCGCGAAGCGGCATTATCCGATGTCGAATGGCGTTCGGTTCATCGGGCTCCGCCGCCGCTGGCGCGCCGTTCAACCAAGTCGGAAGTCTTCGAGACGGGCATCAAGGTCATTGACGTCCTTGTGCCACTGGAGCGCGGCGGGAAGGCGGGACTTTTCGGCGGCGCGGGCGTCGGCAAGACTGTGCTGCTGACCGAAATGATCCACAACATGATCGGTCATCATGAGGGCGTGAGCATTTTTTGCGGCATCGGCGAACGCTGTCGTGAAGGCGAGGAGCTTTACGATGCGATGAAGGAAGCTGGTGTGTTGCCGAACATGGTGATGCTCTTCGGCCAGATGAACGAACCTCCCGGCGCCCGCTTCCGCGTCGGGCATGCGGCGCTGACGATGGCCGAGTATTTCCGTGACGACGAGCACCGCGACGTGCTGCTCCTCGTCGATAACATTTTTCGCTTCATCCAGGCCGGCATGGAAGTATCCGGCTTGATGGGCCAGATGCCATCTCGGCTGGGTTATCAGCCGACCATGGGCACTGAGCTGTCGGGGCTGGAAGAGCGCATCGCCAACACCGATACCGGCGCCATAACCTCCATTCAGGCGGTGTATGTGCCGGCGGACGATTTCACCGATCCGGCGGCAGTGCACACGTTTTCGCACCTCTCCGCGTCGATCGTGCTCTCGCGCAAGCGGGCGAGCGAGGGGCTTTTTCCGGCTATCGATCCGCTGCAGTCCAGTTCCAAGATGGCCACGCCGGGCATCGTCGGCGAACGGCACTATGTCCTGGCGCAGGAAATCCGGCGGACGTTCGCGCAATACGCCGAACTCAAGGACATCATCGCAATGCTGGGCCTCGAGCAGCTCTCGCCCGAGGACCGCAAGGTGGTCGTCCGCGCCCGCCAGTTGGAACGTTTTCTCACTCAACCATTTTTCACAACCGAACAGTTCACCGGAATCGAAGGAAAACTCGTCAGCCTCGAGGAGGCTCTGGATGGATGTGAGCGCATCCTGCGCGACGAATTCCAAGCCTACCCGGAAAGTGCTCTCTACATGATTGGGACGATTGAAGAAGCAAAATCAAAAGCGAAACTCGTCCCGTCCGCAGCCCCGCCAAAGCCGGGGTCAAAGCCCGCTAGGAAGACCGAATTGAAGGATTCCGCCGGTTTCCAGACCGATGCGAAACCTCGATCGCATCTCGAACATGCCGGCGGCGCCAATGAATCTTAAGGTTCTCCTTCCATTCCAGATCTTCTCCGAGAAAACCGGCGTTTTGCGCATTGTCGCGGAAACGCGCGAAGGTTCGTTTGGGCTCCTGCCGCATCGGCTCGATTGCGTCGCGGCGCTGGCGCCCGGGATTCTGACCTATGAGACAACGTCAGACGGCGAAGTTTTCGTGGCAGTGGATGCTGGGGTGCTCGTCAAGACCGGTCAAAACGTACTCGTATCCGTGCGCCGGGCGCTGGGCGGAAGTGACCTCGGCCAGTTGCGCGAAGCAGTGGAGAAAGAGTTTCTGACTCTGGACGAACACGAGCAGAGCCTGCGCTCGGTGTTGGCGAAAATGGAAGGTGATCTCATCCGACGCATGGGGAGCCTTCACAATGGCTGATGAACCTCGAAACAAGGTCGCGAAGCCGAAGCCGTCGCTCAGTCAGGAGGTCGGTGTGAAGGCGGCGCGCAAGCTCAAGGCGCGGCGCTCCGCTTCGCAGGGCGTCTGGTACGGCCTGGGGATGATGGGTTTGATTGGCTGGTCGGTGGTGATTCCGACGCTGCTTGGGGCGGCGCTCGGTATCTGGCTCGACCAGCATTATCCGGGCAAGCATGCGTGGACGCTGGCGTTGTTGATGGCGGGACTCGCCATTGGCTGTCTCAATGCGTGGCATTGGGTGGCCAAGGAGGACAAGGAGATACGCGACGAACAGGAGGATAACGAATGAATGGATTTATGTTTCTGGCGCCGGCGTTGGCGGCAGGCCTGTTGCTCGGTGCGAT
>Ga0224559_1002007_pt1 | contig 10691 bp, 7 predicted proteins | sample 714S33034metaG_FD_180676 | JGI IMG/M metagenome (GOLD analysis project Ga0224559, IMG submission 180676) | Peat soil microbial communities from Stordalen Mire, Sweden - 717 S3 30-34 | ecosystem: Environmental > Terrestrial > Soil > Wetlands > Peat | place: Sweden: Norrbotten County, Stordalen... | reverse complement strand
TGGGCGCGAATCATGTTGCCCAGCGAGCCGGCGTCCGTGCAGATGACGCCGTCCACGCCCCAGATCCTGACCACCACATTCTGGATAATGGGATGGACGGTCATGGGAATCATGTTCCAGGCGTTGTATGCCGCCATGAAACAGCGCGCCCCACCCTCCGCCCACCCCATGCGGAAGGGGACGGAATAGTATTCATAGAAGAGCCGCTCATCGAAATCGGAGGAGGAGCCGGCGCGGCCCTTTTCGTTGCTGTTGGCCAGGAAGTGCTTGAGCAGCGCGGCGGCCTGCCAGTACTTGGGGTCGTCACCCTGCATGCCTTTGATGAACGCCACTGTGAGAGTCCCGGTAAGAAACGGGTCCTCGCCGTAGCACTCCTCGTTGCGGCCCCAGCGGATGTCGCGACCCAGGTCGGCATTGGGCGCCCGGATGACCAACGCACCACGGTGGTAATTGGTGTTCTGGAAAATGTAGCGGGCTTCGTACCCCTCCGTGGCCCCAACCTCATGAAGGATGTCGGTATCCCAAGTCTCGCCTAAGCCGATGGACTGGGGGTAAGTGGTGGCGGCTGTGTTGGTGCCTCCCGCCCTGAGGCCGTGTAGGCCTTCGACCTGCATCATCGACCGAATCCCCAATCGAGGCACGCCCGGCCGTTGCGACAGCAACGCTACCTTTTCATCGAGCGTCATGAGCGAGACGATGTTGTTGACGCGCTCCTCCAGGGGCATAGTAGGGTTTTGAAAGGGATATTGGTATTGCGCCGAAACGCGGGTGTCCGCGAACGGCAGCAAAAGACCAAGCGCCAGGAACAGGTATAATCGGGTTTTCATAGGTTCATAGGGTTGGGTCCGGTGATCTCGCATCGGGTGGCACGGCCTTAGGGCGCGGGGGGTGCGGGCGGCTCGGCCGGCAGCCCGGAGGCGAGGCGAATGGGCGCGATGGCCTTGCGGTAATCGGGATCGCTCAGGCTCCAGGAACGGGGATCATTGACGACCGCCGCGAGGTGGTTCGTTGCATCGCCGCGTACGCCGCTGCCGGCCCACGTCATCCACCAAGTCCATCTGGGCTGTGCCTGCAGCGCCGCCAGCGGGAGATTGCCGCCCACCTCGCCCAGGGCAATCGGTTTCCCGTTCGCCAGCTTCAACAACTCGTCGTAATAGGACTGCTTGAATTCCCGGTAACAATCCAGGCTCAGGACGTCCACATATTCAGGACCAGGCCAGCATTCCTCGAATTTGAGGGAAGTGCCCTCGGGCCGATCCACGTTCCAGACCCAAATCAGATTCTTGATTTTGTGATGGTTCACGAGCCGGTCGAACATCATTTTGTACATTGCGGCGGTGCCGTATTCTGCACGGCGGCCGCCCCACCAGAACCAAGTGCCGTTCATCTCGTGGAATGGGCGCCAGAGCAGGGGCACGCGGGCCGCCTCGAGCTTCTTCAGATAGGGCACGATGGCATCGACCTGGGCGCACCAATGTTGGTGAAGCCCAGTACCCGGGGTGAACAAGTCTCTGTATTGCGCCTCTGAGAGCTGGCCTTGTACGGTATTAAGATCGGTCAGATTCGTCGTCGTGCCTCCGCCGCGCCGCCTCATGAAGGTAACCGGTTCATCGGCCGTTGGCGGCACTTCGTGCCAGCACATCACGACGAGCGAGCCGTTCCGGTAGTGCTCCTCGAGCTCGGCGACGATGTCATTGCGGACGTAAGCGGAATCCTTGTCGCCTTCCTTGGCGAAACCCCAGTCCTTGCCGAAAATGGCCGGGATCTTACCCCAGGCCTTGGCCGCAGCCACGGTGTGTTTGTCTTTGTCGGCCGGGAAATTGTGCTGGCCGCTCAAGGTCTGCTTGCCGGAAATGCGGTAGAGGAAGTTCAACAACTCCACCGCCTCCGGGGACGGATCGGAGGTAACGGGCCGAACGGCGCTTTCGGCGCCTGGAAGCAACGAAACACTGAGGCATAGCAATCCCATCAGCACGCTGAAGGAGAGCAGCGGTCTTTTCATGGTCTTTGTTTCACGGATTTCCGACCAGGCTGGTAAAGCTCAGGGCATCCAGCGGGACTTCGACCGTGCCTCGGGCCACGGGCACGCGCCCAGTGTCCTGCATGCCGCGACGACTGTCGGTTACGAACACCCGCACTTCTTTGAGGCTCGCCGGCAACCCGGAGACGGTAGCCGTGCGCCCGGCGCCGTTGTTGACCAGGTGCACCACACAGGCTCCATGATCCGCAAACGCGCACGGAATGACCCTGGGATGGTCGCAATTGATCGGCAGCGCTGTGGAATCCGGGGCTGTCATGCCGAGTTGTTTGATTTGCCAGAACCGTTGCGCCGGTTGCAACGGCCGGCCGCCGTTCCCGCCGGTGAGGATGGAATAGTCGGCCGTGAGCTGCCAATGCAAGATGGACAGCGGCTGGGCCACGCGGCAAATCTCGACGTACTGTGCGATCTCGTTGAGGCAGAACCACGGCTCCAGGAAAACGGCCCGATACTGGTGCGCGCTGGGATCGAGCCCGCCCTCAGCCACGAGCAGGGGCACGTCGAGCTTCCGCGCTGCGTGGCTGAAATGCGTGTATTGTTCGGTTGTGCCGCTGTTCCAGGAATGGAATGATACCGCGCCGATGTATTTGGCGGCTTCGGGATCGGCCAGCGCCGCGTCAATGAACTTGTCGCCCGTAGGGTTGCCGGTGTCGCCCAGGAGCATCCGGGTCTTGAGCCCGCGGGAGGCGAAATAGGCTCCTAAACGCTTGATGGCATCGGCGTGTTCCTGCGGACTTTGGAGGACGTTGATGCCCATGTCGGACTCGTTGAAGGAGAAGAGCACGGCCTCGGCGTCGTAGTTCTTCTTCATGTATTCCAGGTAGGAACCGATAGACTTGCAGACCTGGTCCCATTTGTCAGGATTGATGCGCGCCCGTCCCCCGCGTCCGCTGCCGCCCGCGGCCAAGGCCCAGCCCGGAGCGGACCAGATGCTAATGATCGTGGGGATGTTCTTCCGGGCCAGCTTCTGCGCCATCTCCATCGCCTCGCGGACACTGCTGTTCAACGTGCCGCTGGTGGCGGCCGCGACCGGATCGTCGTTCTCGTTGGGCTGCCACCGGTCGAGCGGCATGGCCACGCGGCCCCAAGCGATTCGCAGGTTCTCCAGGTTGTATTGAATCTGGGCCGCGTCGGCCGGGCTCTGGATGCGGAAATTGCCCCCCATGCCGTCATACTTGCGGCCCGGCCGAGACGGGTCGACCACGAGCCTGGCAGGGGACTTGTCAATTTCACCCGTGGCCTTGAGCGTGAAAGCGGCGCGGACTACTTGTTCGTTGGTCAGGCTCCCGAGGCTGAGGGGGAAGGAAACTTCGAGATCGCTACCACTGCGGGTGTGAATGTCCCGGATGACGAATTCGGCTGCCGCGGGGAGGTTGATTTCGATCTGGCGGCGTGAGGCGACCACGCGCACGCCCTTGGCGGATGCGCGCACATAGACGTTCGTGCCCGGGGATGACGTGGCCGCCAGGGACACGGGCGTTTCCGCCGCCGAGACCAGCGCGAGCAAGTGGGCCGAGCCGCCGGCGTAATCAGCGCCCGGCAGCGCGATGGCAAAGAAGACCCCTTGCAGAGGAAGGTTCGTCGTCGAAGTAATCTGAATCTTGGCCTCGACCGTCCCCGGGGCAACGTCCTTGTAGATGGCGCGGTAATTCGCTCCTGCAACCGGCGCCCCGCCACGGCCACGACCGCCTCCGCCCGGGCCCCCGCCGCGGCTGGCGCCGCCGGTGAGGTTGCCGGTCACGACCAGCGTGCCCTCGTCGCGGGAGAATTGTCCGCCGCCTCCCCGGCCTCTGCCGCCCGGGCTCTCATCCGCTCCAGACGAAGCGATCGCGCGGATGCTGGCGGTGAAGGCCAACAACTCGCCGTCAACCCGTATGCCGCGGAGATTTCCGCCAGCGGCGCACTCCGCCTGCGCAAAGACATCGGTGCCCCAGGAGGCGACCAGAATCAGTAAAGCGATTGACAAGCAACATTGAGTTTTCATGGTGCCGTGTGTCTTATTGTTGGATCATTCAGGTGCATGTCGGTCAAGGGCTAATCGAGGGTCCACAAAATCACCGTCTCGTTGTCCCGGACGAAGACCCTCTTGCCTGCGACGAGGGGGTGCGCCCAGGTTTCGGCGTTAGCAACCTTGAACCGCGCGAGCTCGGCGTATTCCGTGTTGATGGGCTTGAAGGCTTCCAACTCGCCATTGAGGGTCAGCGCCAGAATGACCGGCCCGCCATCGACCAGTGCGGCGCTCTGGCCACGCCTCACGGGGTCGCTCCAGAGCGTCGCGCCGGTCTGGGCGCTGGCGCAGAAAAAGCCATTGTTGTATCCGAACAGCAGGCCGTCCTTGAGGACCGGGGTCGTGAACCGGGCGCCGGCTTGCGTGTTCGTCCAGAGCGGCGTCGTGGTGAAGCCTTCCCCCTGCGGTTCGATCTTCAGCGCGAACAACCCTTTGCCCTGGCCCGTATAAATAACCGTGGAGCCATCGACAATCGGCGTGGTGTTGTTGCCCTGCGTGGCCTGGAAGGGCACCTGCCACAGCAGCTTGCCGTTAGCCGGGTCAAGACCGGCCAGGTGCTTTGCCGTGAGGGTGACGAGTTGCTTTTTGCCGGCCGTGGTCATGACTACGGGTGAGGAACTCGCCTGGCCGTCGCCGTCACACTTCCATTTGGGTTCGCCACTGGCGACGTCGAAGGCGATTATGGCTCCGTTGGTGCCGTCACCGACATGGAGAATGCAGCGTCCATCCACGACAATCGGCGACATGGAGGCATCAGATTTGGTTGAGGCGCCGAGATAATCGGCGGCGGTCTGTTTGCGCCAGAGGAGCGCGCCATTAGTGGCATCGAAGCAGGACAGGATGACACCTACGCCGAGCGTGCAAATCCTGCTCCCGGCAACCACAGGTGTGCTGCGCGGGCCGGGATGCCCTGCAGCAGGGCCGCCGACAACTCGGGCCGCCGGGTATTTCGCCTCCCAGATCGATTGGCCGGTGGCAGGCTCGAGGCACAGCACGACTTCATCGCCCTCTCGCCGGCCGAAGGTGTAGAGCTTCTCGCCGACAAGCACAGGAGACGCGTCACCCTTGCCGACAGCCACTTGCCATCTCCGGGTCAGGTTCGTGGGCCAGGTAGCCGGCGCATCGAATCCCGTGACTTTGCCATCACGATTGACGCCGCGCCACTGCGGCCACTCCTGTGCAACCAGGGGGGCGCCACTGATCAGGACGGCCGAAGCCGCCATTGGGGCTATCCAGTGCTTAATTCTTTTCATGGGAGGAATCAGTGGGGCGCGTCTTCCAACGCGTCCGGCTCGTCGAGAAGCTGGATGTGAGTGGCCGGTCCCAGGTCCGGGTCTTTCCACGAAGCCAAAGCCCAGACGATGGTCTTGTCCGGAGTCACTTCCAAGACCTGCACCGTGCCCGGCCAATACGACGTGTTGTTGTCCCCGGCGATCCAGCAGCACATCACTGTGTTGCCGTTGGCCAGCCGGTGGGCCGTTTGAATGTTGCCCAGTTTGTAGCCGGGTGCGTCCGCCGGCGTAAACTCCCAAACCGTCTCGCCCTTGGGGTTGACCTCGCGCGCGTAGCGGCTCCAGTCTCCCGCGATCAAGGTGTTGCCACTCTTGAGCCGGACCGCATGCCAGGGCGATTTGGCCGGAACGGACCAAAGGACCTTGCCGTCCAGGTCATACTCGACGACTTTGCCTTCCCCGAGGTGTGGGACAAGCAGAGTGCCCGCTTTGGTCATACGGATGTGTCGGAACTGCCCGTGCGTGCCAGTAACGGGGGTCGGGATGGGGATTTCCTTTTCAACGCTCCCCGTGGCGGTGTTGATGATCATTGCCTGAGCCGGATTGCCGTTGCGCATGATCAAGACGCGGTCTTTGCCGATGGACTGGCAGGAATGGATTTCGGTTCCGCGCGGGGTGGGATAATCCCACAGCAGCTTCTTGTCAGGGCTGACCATACCCGCTCCCGACATGCGGGAGAAGATGACGTTGCCATTGGAGAGCAGCGTGGCGTCGTCGAATTCTTGGTTTCCGCCGCTGGCGGTTTTGATCGGCATGGAATGCTGCCAGACGATCTTGCCTTCCCGGACGATGAAGATGGACTGCTCTTGGGGCTTTCGTGTGTCCCATTCGCCGGCATAGAGAAACGGATGCTGTGCCGCTCCCTTGCCCGGCAGCACCGCCGGGGTGGGCGGCGTGACGGCTGGAGCTCCGTTGGCGCCAGGTGCGATCTGATATTTCGCCAACAAATACTTCTCGACGGCCTGCCGGTCGGCATCGGAGAGCTCCACATTGTAAAGCAGGATTTCCGCGATGTCGCCTTGCCAACTGCGGCCGGCAAACGTGCGGTCTTGCGCCAACTGGCCGGCCCGGACGGGACCGGCGCTGAGGATCGAGATGAGGCTGAGTTGCTGAGGGAACGGGGTCTTAGACGCGTCCATCGCCTGTCCGTTGAGCCAAGTCTTGCCATCGTGCAGGTATTTGGAAAGGTGCCCGGGGTTGACGTCCGTGTTGAAGATCGTGTCGTCTGTCCAACCGGCGTGAAAATCGTTAGACTCCTTGTCCCCGAGCACGAACTTCTCGTTACGCTTGCCGAAGGCGGCGGGGTCTTTGCACACGACCCAGAAGGCGGTGCGGATATCCGTGAGTCGCTTGAAGCCAAAGGCGATGTTGGCGCCGGAGAAACGCAGGACCGGCTGGCCGCTGACCGCGTCCTTGGCGAGGGCCGGGTTGGAAGCCGAGGAGGCCGAGGGAGGGTCGCGTCGTGCGTGGTTTTCATTGCCGCTGAGGTCCTTGATGACGGTGATCGCGCCATCGGCCTGCTCCACTTGGCTGGCACAGAGCCAGAGTTGGAGGCCGGCCTTGGGGAAATCCCCTGCCACCGGCGTTGCCTTGTGGGTGGCCGCCGCTGGCGTATCGGCGGAGCGCGTGTTAACGGCCGAAGCCGTGCTAGCGGCTATCAAGGCGAGTTTCAGGAATGCGTTTGTCATATTCAGTTTCATCAAGCGTCAAAGTGGGGTGACCCCATCTAAATCGTCCACCCGGTGCGGTATGGCGGCTCCACGCATCGGTTCGCCGTGGTCATTGCCGTCATAGATGTTTGGCACATCAGCCGCCATTGGCCGGAAGAGGAAAGCCGGGGCGGCTACGGAACAGGCGAGGATTCTCTTCATAATCTGATGAGCGGGCATTTGATGAGCGGTTGTCAAATCTGCGCTTAAAATCTGCGCTTAACATGCTTACACACGTACTCCCGCACGAATCGCCAAAACCTGACACAAAAAGTGGTGACCTTTCAATCCCTGGCGGGATTTGCTCCCACCGGGGCCAAAAACGGCTTGCCAGCCGCAATCAACCGCGCCGTTATTTCCAGTCCTCCGTTTCCGTCCAGGGGCTCGAAGGCGCTCCGGCATCCGATGCTTTGGGTCTATCTGTGAAAGGCTGTTGCCTGCCGGAATGCACCTCGAACAGACGTGTGGTTTGGTTACTCAATCAGCACGACGTGCGTTTCAGTGAAGGTGCAAGCGCAACGGCGCGTGTCGAACTCGAGCAACGGCTGGACGGGCGGTGCGTTGCGGATCGCGTCTAACTGCCAAGCCGCCGGTTCGGGCTTGTCCCGCGGCCATACCCTCGCCTGGAGTTGAACCTGGCCTTCGCTCAAACGAGTGAGCCGGATCTTGAATTGGAAGGTTTGGCCAGTTTGAAAAGACAGCGGCATGCTGACCCGTCGGTCAGTTTCGCCGCCCTCCAGCCGCGGTGAGCCCTCGATGACAAAAGAATACAGCTTGGCCATCCCTTCTCCGATGGGGTTTCGCTCGCACATGAAGTTGAAATGCTTCCGGTCCAGAATCAAAGTCAAACCGAAATGGGAGTTTCCGAGCGGTCCCGGGTCCTCGACCACGGCGTCCAACCGCGCCTGCACGGAAACCTCGATATTGCCGGCGACCGGAATCTGGCGGCTGAACCAGGAAAATGGATTCTGGTCGAGTGGTCCGGGTCTCTTAGTATCCGGCAGCACGGAAATTTTGCTTTGGCGCACCGTGTTCCCATCGGCCTCCCAAGCACCATCACCGCCGGTGCTCACCACGCGCGGGTCCATCGGAACGGGAACCCTCAGGCCAGTTTGACCGATAGAACGGGCCTTCAATTCCACGTCTTTTGCCGCCACAGCGAACTGCCCGGCAATCACGGGCTGCCAGAGGTCCGCCGATTTGTCACGCAACTCCACTTCACCTTTCAGCACTTTCAGCCAGGTGGCATCCCATTGACTGGACAAGCTAAACTTGGTGCCCTTGACGCTCGCTTCAGCTTGCGGTGTTGCCATTGCCAACGTTTCACCAGCCGGTTGGCGGGCGACCACCGCCTCCAATTTGCCGCGATGGAGCACAAAGTGCTTGCCCTTCTGCAAGTCCAACAGGCCTAATCGTGTCTCTCCGCCCAATTCCAGACGAGTGCCCTCGTGCGCGAATTCGACCACCGCCGATTGCCCTGGCCCGGTTTCAACAATGTCGCCGGGTTGCAGATGCAATTTGCGCGCGGCAGGCAGCCGCTCCTCACCCCGTTGCACCTCGACACCGGCACTGCTTCTCCGCAACCGCGGCAGGTTGTCCTTGTCAGGCCAAGCCCAATACCCGGCCACAAGAGCGAGTGCCGCCGCCAGACCCGCCGCCCAAACCGCGGTGCTGCTCCAGGAGTGCCGTCGGGACGCCGGCAGAGCGGCTGGAAAAGGAAGCTCAGTCAGAGGGTCCGCTGGCGCCGGAGCAGAGCTGGCGGACCATGCCGGTTGGCGATCGCGGCTCATCGAGCCAGTCAGTTCCCGGAGCAGGAGGTCGATCTCCATTTGCCCCAGCAAGGTCTCGCCCAGGGAAGGTCGCGCCTTGAGATGCGCTAACAGCCGGGCCGCTTCCTCGGGTGTGAGCGCGCCGGAAACGTATTGCTGAATCAGCACCTCGGCTTCCCGAGGGTCAATCGGCTCATGCATGGACGCCTCCGTGGGAAAGCGTCCGCTGGATGCACTCGCGCAACTTGCCGCGTAAACGGCAGAGCGCCTGGCAGACGGCATCAGGGTGCGATTCCATTTGCGCGGCGATGTCCACCGTGGAAATGCCCGTGTCGTAGTAAAGCTCCAGCAAGGCGCGGCCCTTTTCGGGCAGCTTCTGCAGGCAAATCCGCAACGCGGCCATTTTTTCATCCGCGTACGACGGGGCCTCGTGCTCTTCGGCCAGCTGCCTGACATACTCTGCCAACTCGCGCACTACCTCAGGCATGGCCCGCTTCCGTTCCCGCCAGTGGCGGGCGGCCACCAGTCGGGTCATGGTGGCCAGCAGCGGCCGGAGGTCTTGCTCCAGGTCCCACTTCTCCTGTTTGGCCAAGAATTCGAGAAAAACTTGTTGGCTGATGTCATCGACCAACCCGGGCCACGGCGCCAGTTTGAAGGCCAGCGCCTTTACGAAGGCATGATGGGCCAGCACTAGGCGGGCGACTTTGGTCTCGTTCGACAACATAACTTTCTCACAATTATCCCGCACGAGCGTTCAAATCCTGACATGAAATGTCAATAATCCATCCCGAGCATCGCGGTATGAAGACCGACCCTCACCTCCACTCCCCAGAAATGCCCCCAATGAGGGGATGTCTCCGCAGCAGAGGATTTTCCCTCTCGCCGCACACTCCGGTCGTCTGTTCGGCACCGATGCCCCATCGCCCGTTGCATTCTCGACGAAGACCCAAGACCCCTATTACCCCCGTAGCGCTGTGTGCAGGCGGGCGCGAAAAGCAATTTCCCACCAGTTCAGAAACCGCTGGGCTTGATCCAGAAGCTTTCCTGCCAACTCTGGCCCGGCGGGATGTATTGGAGATCCTTATAGAGGCCCTTCTGCGCCAGGTTCATCGCGTCGGTGATTCCCGCCATCGGCTCAAAACAGATGAAGTCTTGCCTGGATCCCGCCGGAAACCACACCACAGCCGCGTGGTATTTCGGGCCGAACACCACTTCTACCTTCTCGGATTTGCCTCGGACCCACATGGTCGCCTTGCCGGACGCGTCCCGGATCAAATCGCCGAACACGTCGTCGAGCTTCATGCCTTTTAGCGAGGCGCCCGTGGGGCTGGGAATCACCTTCTCGATCGGCTCCGTCTCTCCCGTCGGGATGTTTCGCGTGGCGATCCAATGCGTTTTCGCGCCGACCGAGAACGTCCAATCGTCGCGCGGAGCGTCGTTGACCTGAAAATAGGGATGGAATCCGATGGCCACCGGCATGGGCGCGGCGCTCAGGTTGTTGAGCTTCACGGCCACCTCAAGGGTGCCGTCTTTCAATCGGTAGGTCATTTCGATCGTGTGGGCGAAGGGAAACTGCGCCATCCAATCGGGCTGCCGGTAAAACTCGATGCGGCTGGTCGCCCATGCGGCCTCCTGGTCGGCTTTGACCTCCACCACCTCCCACGGGGCCGTCGCGAGGAACCCATGCATGGGGATCGGACCCCGGACATTACCCAATCCCGCGTTGAGCATATACTTCTTCCCATTCGCGTAGAACGCCATTTCGTCGAGCCGGTTAGCCCACGGGGCCAGGAAGGGAATGCCGCTAAAGCTCCCCCTGCTCTTGAATTCAGCGGCCGAGGCAAAGGGGAATCACTGCCATCCCATAGGAACTTA
>Ga0224559_1002006_pt1 | contig 10691 bp, 8 predicted proteins | sample 714S33034metaG_FD_180676 | JGI IMG/M metagenome (GOLD analysis project Ga0224559, IMG submission 180676) | Peat soil microbial communities from Stordalen Mire, Sweden - 717 S3 30-34 | ecosystem: Environmental > Terrestrial > Soil > Wetlands > Peat | place: Sweden: Norrbotten County, Stordalen... | reverse complement strand
CGCCTGCTATCTCAGGAGTTAGCTGGGCAGTGTTACTCATGTGAGGCTGCGAGAAGCGCTTCGCGCTTTTGCCGGAAGCGGTTCCTCGGCGGTTTCAATCAATTCTATTCAGACATCCATTCATTTGAAGCCCAGGGGCGTTTCCCTGAGCAGGGGCTCTTTCCTGACATTGGCCCTCGACACCGGGCAAACCGCATACCGCGAGGCAATGCCTTGAATAACTGGATTAAAAATACGGCATTCGATCCCGTTGCATCTCTTGCAAAGGCGGGGTTCGGCAGGCAGCAAATTGAATTGCAGCCCCAAAAAAGATTTTTCTCCCAGGGCGACTCAGGCGACGCCATCTTTTATCTCGAGGGTGGTCAGGCCAAGCTAACGGCGGTTTCCGAGCGCGGCAAGGAAGCCACAATCATGTTTTACTCTCCTGGTGACTTTATTGGCGCGGGAGCGCTGACGGGAATCGTTGGTCCACGCATGGCGACGGCCTCTGCCGTGAACACCTGCATTGCGATCAAGATCATGCGGGACGAGATGGTTCGCGTGATGCATGACGATCCTCAGTTCTGCGACTTCTTCATGAAGTTCATGCTGGCCAAGAGTCTTCGCACCCATGCCGACCTGCTCAATCAACTCTTCAACCCCAGCGAAAAGTGCTTGGCGCGAGTTCTGCTGTTAATGGCTGTACTTGGCAAACCGGGAGAAGAGGCAACCTTCATCCCTCCGGTTTCACAAGAAACGCTGGCGGAAATGATCGGCAGCACGCGCTCCCGCGTCAGCTTCTTCATGAATCGTTTTAGCGCGCTCGGACTTGTCAGTTACAACGGGCGCATTCTGGTGCACAAGGCTCTGCTCAATGTGGTGCTCCTCGACCAATTACCTGGGTGCAACCCTCAGAGGCCAGCCCTTCCGGTCATGGGCCCTATCCTGAAGCCGATCCTTCCCATTGTTGAAGTTCTTCTCAAGCCCGTCGTTCCAATCCTTGCCATGATCCTGAAGCCAGTGAAACCAATCGCCGGAGTGATCAAACGGAAATTGGCTGTGGGCGCAGGAGGGGTCTTACCGCCAGAGCCTGTTAAACCAAACCTGGAAGCCTGATCCAGCAAGGATTGTCCGGCGAACATTGAAACAGCCAAGACCGCGTGCCGCCCTGGTGCCACGATCCTGAAGAAGATGGCCGTTATTGGTCCCGCGCCTTCGCCCCTGCGCCGCATACGGTAATCTAGTACTCAGACGATGTGATTTGGTAATCCCTGCTCTATGCCTGGTGCGGGTCTAGAGACTTGCACGACCGCCGCTCTGGAGAGCGGCGCTACATTCCGGCGATAACCAACTCACGCAGTCACGGTATTAGGTCTCTGATCGTGTGATTTTGTACCTCAAGTTCGTGCAATCCCAGGTCCCAAAATCGGGACCTGGGGCACCCATAAGTGGCACGCCAACAAGCGGTCAGTGAACTAGTTCTGACGGAATGGGGGGGGATGGCAGACGCGCAGAACGAATCCGTTCGTGGCAATCGCAAAAGACTCGCCGGTCTCTGGCTCCAGATCGACATCCTGCATGGCCTGATCTTTTCCGAGAGCAACAAGACATTCCTCAAACACGTGGTCATCCGCCTGAGCATCGCCGGTTTTGCGATTCATCTGGCGCTGATCTTTCTTGCCCGCTCGCTCACGTATCCACCTCCACTGATTGCCGAGGCGGGGCAAAACTACCTGACCGCCGTCTCCACGCCGTTCAACATCATCCTCTTCTACGAGGTGCTGATTCTTATTGCGGCGCTGCCCGCATCGATGACCCGCTCGATTGCCAACCAGTTTGAAATTGTCTCGCTGATCTTCATCCGCGATGTTTTCAAGGACATTGCCGCGGCCAACGACCTGGTTACCAAACACCGGTTGACCCTGGACGCGCTTCCCGCCTTCTTCGATATGTGGGGCGGATTCCTGATGTTCTTTCTGGTGAGCGTCTTTCAGTATGTGGCGGCGCAGCGGGTGCGGCCCTCGGGAACGGCAATCCCGTCGCGCGGAGTGGCGCGCTTCATTGCGCAAAAGAAGGTGGTGGCCATCGGGCTGGCCGCGCTGCTGCTGGGAATGGCCGTCTACAACCTGGGGCTGCTGACCCTCGCCGTCCATAGCGATATCCTCACCGGCCACGAGGCCATCGAGTCGGCAACCGCGTTTTATAACGACCTGTTCACGGTGATGATCTTTACCGATGTTCTGATTCTGATCCTGTCGCTGGAGGTCTCCGGCGAATATGAATTGGTCTTCCGCAACGCCGCGTTCATTGTATCGATCATCCTGATCCGCTTTTCGCTGACCGAGGGGCACCCCTACGGTGCGCCGCTGGCGCTGGTGGCCATGATCTTGGAATCCTCACCCTGCTGGTTTTCAATTTCCTCATGCGCCAGAATGCACCGCCAAAAGTGTGAGGCGCGGAGCCCTTCACGTCCGCCGGGCGCAGGCGACGCGGGGAATGCCTTGCAAGTCGGGGATGAATTCGATCTGCTCAAAGCCGGAGTCGGCGAGCAGCGCGGTAATTGCCGGCGACTGGCCAAAGCCGATTTCCAGGGCTACAAACCCGCCGGGAATGAGCACGTCGAAGGCGGCGGGGATAAGGCGGCGGTAGGCTTCGAGGCCATCCTCGCCGGCAAAGAGGGCTAAAGCGGGCTCGTAGTCGCGCACCTCGACCGAGAGCGAGGCGCGGTCTCGGCTGGGCACATAGGGCGGGTTGGAAACGACGATTTCAAAGCGCTCCCCGGCCACCGGGGCAAGCAGATCGCCTTCGAGAAAACGAATGGAAACCCTGTTGCGCCTGGCGTTTTCCTCGGCAATTTTCAAAGCGCGCGCAGAAAGATCAATGGCAGTGACCGAAAAAGGGAGAATTCCAGGCGATTCTCCCGGAAAATCTCCCTCCGAGGCTAAAGCCCCAGCTAATTTTTCAGATTCAATGTACGGGCTCAGGCCTGGACCCTTTGCCGATGGGGATTTTTCCGCTACCAGTTTGGCCAGTTCGTGAGCCAACGCAGCGGCAATTGCGCCGGAGCCAGTGCCGACATCCACTATGCGCGGTTGCTCGAAGTGCGCAGCCAGTTCGAGCGCCTTTTCGACCAGGTGCTCGGTTTCGGGGCGGGGAATCAGCACATCGGGCGTAACGCGGAAGGGCAGGCCATAGAACTCCATTTCGCCGGTAATGTACTGGTTGGGTTCGCCATGGGAGCGCCGCTCGATCAGGCTGGAATAACGGGTAGCCTCGGTGGCGGAGAGTTCCTCTTCCAAATGGGTCATCAGCCAGGCTTTGTTCTTGCCGGAGCCGAGAAGATGGAGGAGCAACGTCTCGGCGTCCAGGCGGGCGCAGTCCTGCGGCCGACATTCCGGCCGCACCTGACTTGGCCGCGGAACCCGCCGCAGCCGCTCCGCCGCTTCCAGAACGAGTTTGCCGAGCGTGGACAAGGCTCAGGCCACCGGGCTGCTGTCAGCCTTCAACTGCTCGGCCTGGTAGTGGACAATCAGCGCATCGACGATGGGCTGCAGGCGGCCCTCCATCACCAGGTCGAGCTGGTGCAGCGTCAGGCCGATGCGATGGTCGGTGAGCCGGTTCTGCGGGAAGTTGTAGGTGCGAATCTTCTCGCTGCGGTCGCCGGTGCCCACCTGGGACTTGCGCTCCAGGGCAAGCTCCGCATTCTGCCGGGCCATTTCTTGCTCGTAGAGCCGCGAACGCAGCACGCGCATTCCCTTTTCGCGGTTCTTGATCTGCGACTTTTCGTCCTGGCAACTAACCACCGTGTTCGTCGGCAGGTGGGTGATGCGGACGGCGGAGTAAGTGGTGTTCACCGACTGTCCGCCAGGGCCCGAGGAGCAGAAGGTGTCGATGCGAATGTCCTTGGCCTCGACCTTCACGTCCACCTCCTCGGCCTCGGGCAGGACGGCCACGGTGATAGCGGAGGTGTGGACGCGGCCCTGCGTCTCCGTAGCCGGCACGCGCTGCACGCGATGCACGCCGCTCTCCCATTTCATTTGCGAGTAGACCCGCTCGCCCTCGATGATGGCGATCACCTCTTTGTAGCCGCCCACGCCGGATTCGGACATCGATAGCACCTCAATCTTCCAGTGGTGCTGCTCGGCGAAGCGCTGGTACATGCGGAAGACCTCGGCGGCAAAGAGCGAAGCCTCATCGCCACCTGTGCCGGCGCGGATTTCCAGGATTACGTTCTTCTCGTCGTTGGGGTCCGTGGGTAAGAGGAGCACCTTGATCTCTTCTTCCAAGGCCGTCTCGCGCGGCGCTAGCGCGGCAATCTCTTCCTCGGCCATGGCGCGCAACTCCGGGTCGGATTCGGCGAGCATGGCGCGGGCTTCGGCCAGCCCCTGACTCACCTGCTTTAACTCGCGAAACTTCATCACCGGGGTCTCCAGGTCACGGAGAGCTTTGCCGGCCTGATGGTACTTTTCGCGGTCGTTGAGCACCTCGGGCAAAGAAAGCTGCGCGGAGAGCTCTTCGTAGCGCTGCTCCATCTGCTGCAAACGATCGATCACGGGAAAACCTCACTGGCACGGCTTAAGCTGGCGCGCCGCAGACGCATGTTCTTAAACTATTTTGGGGGATAAATCAGAAAAAGGGCAGAAAACGGGTCTCGGCGGCGGGCGCCGCTAGAGCAAGACCGGGATGGGGTGATGGAGAGCCATTTCATCTTCTATTCTAACGCGAACCACCTGCGGTGGGGCCAACTGCCTTCGGCCTAGTGGATCGGCCGCCTTGGCTACAGATTGACCGAACCCCGGATTCTTGGCGAAATGAAGGTAAAGCCAAGAATCGATCCAGCCGCATCAGGCACGAATACGTACGCTACAGGAAAGGATTGACGCTATCGACGATGCGGCCGTGCAACTTGTCTTCAAAACAGCCCTAATGCGTGTGGCCGTGGTGGTGGCCGGAGCTGGGCTTGCCGGCCATCTCTTCCATGGAGACGACGCAGCCATTGAGTTCCTGGCAACGGGTGTGCTCAAACTGGATGGTGGCGTGGCAGATGTGGAAGTGCTCCTTGAGCAGGTGGTTGATCTGGGCCAGAATGCCGGCGCTGGCCGAGGGGGGAATATCGGCGATGGTCACGTGGCAGACCAGGGCGCTGGAGTTCGAGCCGAGGCTCCAGACGTGCAGGTCATGCACATTGACCACCCCCTCGATGGCCTCCATGCCGGAGCGAATCTCGGCCAGGGAAACGCCGTGGGGAGTGCCCTCGAGCAGAATGTTGAGGGTTTCGCGGACAATGCCGAAGCTGCTCCAAAGGATGAGCGCGGCGATCAGCAGCGAGAGAGCCGGATCGATCCAGTTCTGGCCGGTGAGCATAATGCCCGCGCCACCGGCGATGACAGCGGCCGTCGAGAGCGTGTCGCCAGCCATGTGAAGAAAGGCCGAGCGCAGGTTTACGTCGCGGGCCACGCCCCACAAAAGAATCGCGATGACGCCGTTCATCACCACCCCGGCCGCGGCCACGATCATCATCAGCCGCGGCTGTACGACGAGCGGCGCGGAAAGGCGGTGAATGGCCTCGATGGCGATCCAGAGGGAGATAACGATCAGCGTGCCCGCGTTGATGAAAGCGGCCACCACACCGGCGCGTTGATAGCCAAAGGTCTTCGATGGACCGGCCGGGCGGGACTGAAAGTAGACGGCGGTAAAACTGAGCAGCAGGGCGAGAAAGTCGGAGGCGTTGTGGCCGGACTCGGAGATCAGAGCCAGCGAGTGGGCGCGCAGACCGGCCACGAAGGTGACCACTACGTAGGCGAAGGTGGCCACCAGCGAGAAGTGCAGTACGAATTGTGTCCTCTTTGCACCGGGCGAGGAAGGCGCCGCGTGAACATGCATGGGGAGAGTGTACCGGGGATTGACATTTCTAGCCAACTGCAATGCAGCGGCCAGCGGATTTTGTGGAAAAAACCTCTGTTTGGCCCAGAAAACCGTCAAAACCTTCGCTAAAAAACCTGGCTTTGATTCATAAATCGCTGCTGATTTAGCAGACAACAGCAAACTTCATGAACCACGGCAGACTGTGACGGCCAGCCGGCGCGCGGACGGCTGCCGACTGGCCGCGCTTACTCGCTGGCCTCGATGCGCCGCTTATGCGGGTCCTGCAGGCCGCGGCTGTTCATCCGGAAGAGCGCCGCGAAGGCGCGCAACTGGTCGCGGTCCAGGCTCAGTTCCTGCTCGAAGACAAACCAGCTCACTCCCTCGGTGCAGGGTGGGGTGGTCAGCGAGCCGGTATAGGTCCAGTAGCCGCGGTCAGCGGGTAAAAGGCCGCCGGGATTTACCATCTCCTCGATCTTTTCGCTGGCGCGGGTAGTCTTCGGCAGGTGCTGCCAGAGAGTGGCCAGCATGGCGTTGGGCTTACCGGGATTCTCCACCAACCGCACGGCTACCACGGCCAGCCTGCCGTCGGCGCTCTTGTGCACTAGGTGGATGGCCATGTCGCTGAGCTTGCCCTTCACCGCCTCTTCGCTGGGGTGGTGGAAATGAAACTGGATCAGGTCGTAGCGTACGCCCCCGGCCACAATGTAGCTGCCGGGGTTCACCTGCGCCACGATGGTGTGGCCGTCGTTCACCAGCGTAATCGGCCCGGAGATGTAGTGAAACTTGATGGGCTGAAGCGCCTTGTTCAGATGAGCGCCGCGAATGTCGATGGGCGACTGTTCGTGGCCCTGCGAGCAAGCCCGGTAGGCCGGGTCCAACTTGCCCCAGAGCAGCGGCCCGGTCTTGCCGAAGTAGCTCCAATTCGCGGTTTGGGCGGGGGCGGTCTGGGCGGGAGTGGTTTGGGCGAAGGCGGACACGGCGGTCAAACTCAGCGCCAGGGCGGCAAGTGCGGAAAAACGCATTGGAATCTCCCTTGGAAAAGAAGGACAACGGCTCGGAAGCCATTCTATTCGATGGACGCACTGACGCGGGAAAAAGAATGGGGCTCCTCTTGGCGAGGAGCCCCATCGTAGTGCAAAGTTTCAGGCTGGCCGCCGGTCAGCGGACAACCAGCCCAGCCGCTTTACTTTGCCGAGGCAGCTAATCCGGCCTGTTCGGCCAGGATGGCAGCCTTGTCGGTGGCCTCCCAGGTGAAGTCAGGATCGTTGCGACCGAAGTGGCCGTAGGCGGCGGTCTTCTGGTAAATCGGCCGGCGCAGATCGAGGCTCTCGATGATTCCCTTGGGGTTGAGCGTGAAGTTCTTACGCACCAACTCGGTCAGCTTGGCCTCGCCAACCTTGCCGGTGCCAAAGGTTTCAACGCGCACGCTGACCGGCTCGGCCACACCGATGGCGTAAGCGAGCTGGACCTCGGCGCGGTCAGCCAGACCAGCAGCCACGATGTTCTTGGCGATGTACCGGGCCATATAAGCCGCCGAACGGTCCACCTTCGTCGCGTCCTTGCCGCTGAAAGCGCCGCCGCCGTGACGGCCCATGCCACCGTAGGTGTCCACGATGATCTTGCGGCCGGTCAGGCCGGTGTCGCCCATAGGGCCGCCGATCACAAACCTTCCGGTGGGGTTGATGTGGTACTTGGTGTGCTCGTCGAGCCAGGCGGCGGGCAGCACGGCCTGGATAACATACTTCAAAATGTCGGCGTGCAGTTCGTCGTTGCTGATGTTCTCGGCGTGCTGGGTGCTAATGACCACGGCGTCGATGCGGAAGGGCTTGCCATTTTCGTCGTATTCGACGGTGACCTGGCTCTTGCCGTCGGGGCGCAGGTAGGGCAGCTTGCCGCTCTTGCGCACCGCCGACAACTGCCGGCAGAGCTTGTGGGCCAGCGAGATGGGAGCCGGCATCAGCTCGGGGGTCTCGTTCGAGGCGTAGCCGAACATCATGCCTTGGTCGCCGGCGCCGCCCGTGTCCACGCCCTGGGCAATGTCACCCGACTGCTTGTTGATGGTCGAAATCACGGCGCAGGTGTTGGAGTCGAAGCCGTAAAGGGCATTGTCGTAGCCGATGGAGGTAATAACGCCACGCACCAGGCTCTGAAAATCGACGTAAGCCTTGGTGGTGATCTCGCCGGCGATGACCACCAGCCCGGTGGCCGTCAGCGTCTCGGCAGCGACGCGGCTGTAGGGATCCTGCTCCAAGCAGGCGTCCAGGATGGCGTCAGAGACCTGATCGGCTATCTTGTCGGGGTGGCCTTCGGTGACGGATTCAGAGGTAAATAAAAAACGGTCGCTCAACTTAATTCTCCTCCCGTTGCAGGGAATTCAATTTGGGCAGCCTGGGACGAGGACCGGTTCATGCAGGATCGCCGGCGCTGCAGAGCAATTCTCTGCCACATCGGACCCACTCTCGCATCAGGACACGCCAGCACCGTCAGACTTGCGCCTTGGGATGCATGGTTCCATGTTAATCGCCTCGGCGAGGGAGAGCAAAGCCACAGGGGCGAATGGGGCATAACGCACGTTCAAGGGGGCGCAGCGCAGGGTGAACCGCGAGAAGCAGTTGGGCGCGCTCTGCTCAGTCGCACGGCTTCCATGGCGGCGGTTGACCAGTTTGACGGGCGACATCGGAACAAAAGGAATTGTCAGTGGAGAACAGGATTGGAGGCAACGGGAGTGTGGGCCGCTTTAGCGATTGAGCTGGGAGAGAATGCGGTCAATCAGGGCACGGAGGCTGGTCGAGATTTCGTGCGTGGGCAGCAGCGTAGGCCACCAGCCGGCGCGGAGGCCATAAAAGCGCACCGTCAGAACGGCGCCGACAGCCACCACCAGTAGCAGAAGAATTGCGCCAATCCAGCGCAGGCGCATCTCCACAGCATCGCGCTGCTGAACGCGAGCCTTGCCCACATTCGAGGCAAACTCCATCCAGCTGCGGTCGTCGTCAATCATCTGCCCGCTGGCGATATAGGCCGAGAGAAAGCGCTCCGTCCAGTCGCGCTGATCCAGGCCCACGACACGGGCGTAGCCGCGCACGATGCCCTTGCTCAAGATGCCGCCGGGAAGCTGACAAAACTTCCCCTGCTCCAGCGCTAGCAGGTGCCGCTGGCTGATCTTGGTTGCTGCCGTAATGTCTTCCAGCGCTATGCCGCGAGACAGCCGCTCCATGCGCAGGTCTTCTCCAAAGTTGCCCATCACAAACCAGAAAACGGCTCTAGTCCCCAGCTCTACACTCAGCTCTACAATAAACCCGGGCCCGGCTCCCGTCAAAGAAATTCCTTGGTTTTCCCTTTCTTTTCATAAACCTGTGGAATGATTCCCAAACTGGGCCGAGGGTGCCGGTTCAGGTCAGCTCGGACCATATCTGCGGGGGCTGTTAACCTGAAGGAGAGGGGTTTGGCGGCTTTGCGGCCTCTGGGAGTCATTACTCGGACAATGAATAAGCTCATTCTCGCCAATCTGCTGCATCGGCCCCTGCGCTCCATCATCAGCGTGCTGGCCGTGGCCATTGAAGTCATCATGATGCTAACCATCATCGCCATCATGGTGGGGCAGTTGACCGGTCAGAAGCGGCTGAACAATGGCATCGGCGCCGACCTCATCGTCCGTCCCGGCAACGCCGTCTTCTTCAACGGCGTAGGTGGCGCGCCCATTCCGGCCAAGCTGGCTCCGGTGCTGCAAACGCTGCCGCACGTCACCGTGGCCTCGCCGGTGATCACCAACCTTTCAATGGCCGACGGGCTGGAGGTGCTGTGGGGCATCGATTACCCCAGCTACAGCCGCCTGAGCCCCTTCGTCTTTCTCTCCGGCGGGCCGATCGAGGGGCCGTTCGACGTGATGGTGGACGACGTCTTCGCTTCCACCGGCCAGCGGCATCACGTGGGCGATACGATTCTGATTCTCAAGCACCCCTTCCGCATCTCGGGCATCTTCGAGCACGGCAAGGGCGGACGCAAACTAATCTCCATCGCCACCATGGGCGAGCTGATGGGCTCGGAGGGCCGGGCCTCGGCCTTTTACCTGAAGGTGGACCAGCCGGAGAATGCGGCTCTGGTTACCAACGAGATTCACGCCATGCGTGGCCTGGAAAACTACCAGATCATGACCATGGACGAGTGGTATTCGCTGATGACGCCGGACCATGTTCCGGCGCTGAACACCGCCATGCGGGTGGTCATCGGCATTGCCGTCATCATCGGCTTCCTGGTGATCTTCCAGTCGATGTACACCTCAGTGCTGGAGCGCACACGCGAGATCGGCATTCTCAAATCGATGGGCGCCTCGAAGTGGACCATTGTCAGCGGGGTGCTGCGCGAGACGGCGATGCTGGCGGTGGCCGGCGTAGTGGTGGGCGTGGCGCTCTCCTTTGCCGTTAAATCAGCGCTGGCGCAGAAATTTCCCTCGCTCTATTTGGACATGAACGCGGCCTGGGTCGCGCGCGGCGCGGCGATTGCCTTTGTCGGCTCCCTCTGCGGCTCGCTCTATCCGGCCTGGATGGCCGCTCGCAAAGACCCTATCGACGCACTGGCCTATGAGTAGAATAGTTTGGCTTTAAAAGGGCGCGGCTCTAGGGAAGCGCTACATAAGTTCAGTTTTGAAAGGGCATGTCTTTAGCCGTGCCGCCCGACGGTTTGAAAGGCCCTGGGCTTTAGCCCCTGAGGGGATATATTTTTCACCATTTACATTCCCTCAGTGGCTAGAGCATTTTAGGAATTACTGTAGACCGTTGATGCAGTGATTGAACCATGCCTTTGCGTTGTCTGGAGTGATTAGCCGGAGGGCTTCGGCGATGGCTTTTTCC
>Ga0224559_1002004_pt1 | contig 10697 bp, 11 predicted proteins | sample 714S33034metaG_FD_180676 | JGI IMG/M metagenome (GOLD analysis project Ga0224559, IMG submission 180676) | Peat soil microbial communities from Stordalen Mire, Sweden - 717 S3 30-34 | ecosystem: Environmental > Terrestrial > Soil > Wetlands > Peat | place: Sweden: Norrbotten County, Stordalen... | reverse complement strand
TATTATTATTTGTTTTATTATTAGTTGTTTTATTATTAGTTGTACAGTTCTTTAAATGTTATTTTGAATTCAGTTCTATGTTTCCTGTTTAATTCAATGGTACCGTCTATTTGACCCGTTAAATTGTTCACTAGTTGTAGACCGAGTGAATCTGTGTTTTGGAAGTCCAGATCCTCAGGGAATCCTACACCTGAATCATAAACTATAAGTATAAATAAATCTCCATCTTTATGGGAGTCTATGTTTATTTTGCCTTTATGACCATTTACAAATGCGTGTTTCATGGTATTGTTAACCAGTTCATTTACAATCAGACCTAATGGAACAATTATGTTGATGTCTACCATTACATTTTCCACATTCATATTAAGCTTAACACGACTAGGATCCTGCACATAGGTATGGAAAAGGTCATTAGACAATGTTTGGATATAATCTCCGAAATCAATACGTCTAAGATCAGGAGATCTGTATAATCGTTCATGAATAAGTGCCAGGGATTTGGCCCTGTTTTGACTTTCCTTAAAAATATCCGGAGCTTTTTATCTTTAATATAACTGGATTGAAGGTTTAATAAGCTGGAAATAACCATCAAATTATTTTTAACCCTGAAATGGATTTCTTTTAGTAGATTTTCCTTTTCTATAATGGATTTTTTGATTTCACTTTCGGCTTGTTTTCTTTCAGTGATGTCTCTGATTATTGCTGAGAAATATGTTGTTTTGTCAGATTTCCAAGCCGATAGTGACATTTCAAAAAAAAATATTGTACTGGGTAATACACTCTCCATAAAACCAAGTTCTCTATTAACTGCTGGAACTAAGTATATTGTAATCCTACACTCGAACAGTATAACCGATCTGAAAGGTAATGGATTTGTTGGACTATATACAACAAAATTCACAACAACCAACACCATAACACCAAAAATCATCTCAACAACACCCAGTAACCAGAAAACAGGTTTTAGCAGGACAGAAATCGTAACTATCAAGTTCAATGAAAATATTAAAAAAAGCACACAATGGTCAAAAATTCAAATGACAAATCTAACTACCGGAAAAAAAGTTTCAATCACACAACAGATAAAAGGTAACACACTTTACATCAAAATGGTCTTTTTAAGATACGCACATAACTGGTATCAAATAACCATACCACGAGCAGCAATCAAAGACAACAATGGTCAAAACTTACAAGCAAACTATACATTCAAATTTGAAACAGGAAAATAATTTCCTGCTTTTTTTCTATTTTTTTAAATCTATGGTTTTTATTCTCTTGATTGATAAATTGCTAGCTTGTTTATAGCTAACAAGATTTTTAGGATCTTTATTCTAGTTCATTGAAATAAGAAAAAAATTTAATAGATTACCTATTTTTAAATTTAAACATCTATAAGTAATGATAATTAGTATTTAGAGTGTTTAATGAAAGTTTATATTATCCAATGCCGTAAATATACTATTTACCCTATAAGCAAGCACTATTTAACGTATAACCTTTAAAATTAGCTTTGAAAGTAGCATATATCTTAACCCTAGCCAAGTGATATAGATTCAATCAAGTTCGATAAGTTTTTTGTAGTTGATTGTAAGATTGCATGCTTACACGCTTGCATACTAACCAGTTTAGGGATATGTTTTGCCTTAATCAATATGAATAATTATTTAGATCCAACATTTGAAGTAGGTCGAAATGTCTAATTTCAAGCTTCCTTTAGTCTTTAAGAGCATAAAAGTGAGTAATCAAGCTAGCGAGAAACTAAACAATCGATAATAAAATAGTGTGTTGGATTGTATCTATAAACTTTGATATCTTGAATGAACGATACAAAAAATAATTTAAGAGATACATAGTTGTTTAATTCTAAAATCATGATCTATGAATAGCGGGAAAATACAGACAATTGACTTTTAGATTGTATCTTGCCTGTATATTAATATGTTAAAATCGATTAGGATATTAGTAAATTTTTAGAAGAATGAAAAAACATGTTTAAAAATTTCAAATTACTTTAATAATAAACTGTATAAAAAGTATGTTTAAAATCAATGTAAAGGTGACAAATTACTCACTTTTACGGTGTGAGGCATAATTTAATTGAATAAAACCAATTAAATTTACTTTTTTAATTTTTTAAATGGATTATTTGGTACTTTTTAAATAAGATCTTTAATTTTTGTTCATATTATTCTTAAATTTAATCTTGCAAGTAATTGCTCGATCGCTTGCAAGATCATTTAATTTCTACTTTATCATATTGGAATTATATAAACTAGATTTGTGTTTTCTTCTGTTATTAAATAAACATACAAACGGAATGCATTTTGAGAATAAATACAAGCTAAAAACAAAGACTGGAGAATTTTAGGTTAATTATTATCGAATGATGTATTTGAATTTTTTTTTTGAACTTTGGGTTCCTATTAAATTTAAAAATTTAAAGAAAACTTTATAAGTAACGAATGATTACTCAATCATATGGTTGATTAGTCATTCAACTATAAAATTTTTAAAAATAAACCATAATAGGGGTAAAAATTATGAAAATAGAAAAAAAATGTATACGCTTTAGAATCAACAAAAGGTAGCTATGCATATCTAATTAGCGATAAAGAAACGATACTAATAGATACTGGAAACCTTGGGAAAGATAAGAAATACTATAACATCATGGAGGATAACTCAAAGATAACCCTATGAAAGAATTAAAGAGTTAATCTAAGGGGTTAAAAAATAAAATTATTTATTTAGAATGATTATATTATTTTAATCATTTAGTTCAAATTTTGTAATTGGAAATATTTTGTCGAAGGTGATTTTTTATGAAAATAAGTGATGAAGTTTATTTATTGGATTCAACGAAAGGAAATTACGTTTATCTTATTCAGGCTGAAGAAATAATATTAATTGATACAGGACTTCCTAAGAATGGAAAAGACATTTTAAAAGAATTAAAATCCATGAATATTAAACCTCATGATATTAAACACATTTTAATTACACATGATGATATGGATCATGTAGGTAGTCTGGCTTTACTGGAGAAAGCTAGTGGAGCTAAAATCTGGGCTTCAAAAGAAGATATACCTCATATTATGGGTGACCTAAATCGTCATGTGATTAAAAGAATCTTGAATTACGTTGTTAAACTTGAAAAACCGGAAAATATTAATCCGTATCCTAAACATGGAATGATTGGGGATATTAAAGCTATATATACTCCAGGACATACAGTGGGGCATACGTGTTTGCTTTATAAGGATATAATGTTTGTTGGTGATTTATTTAGAACCAATGATGGGGAAATAACCACGGGGCCTTCATTTGCTAATTGGAATACTTCGGTTTTAAAAAAATCTGTAGTTAAAATTGACAAGTATGATTTTAACTGGATTTGTCCAGCTCATGGTGAACCAATTAAAAGAGATAATCACTTGAAAGATTTTATAAAAAAGACAAAGGAAATGAGCTAAAATTATGAAATCGGACATATAATTATACCATAGAGAGTCTAAAACCCTCATCGTAGGAGATACAATGAACATCAAAGATAGACAGCTTATTGGAAATAACACTCAAATTATGAATAAAGAAAAGATTAAAAAAACTATAAAATCCCTTAAAAAGTTTATGAAATATGACGTTGAAAATTTGATAACTTATCACAGAGGCCCATTCAACGACAATCCCAATAAAAAAATTAAAGAATTAGTATTAGGTGATTTAAATGATTGATATATTTTTTATTCTGCTACCATTATTCGGATTGTTAATAGGCCTCTTAGTGTCTATGTTCGGTGGAGGTGGAGGTGGATTATTTGTACCGGTTTTGATATTGATTTTCGGTATCACACCACAAGTAGCTATAGCTACTTCTCTAGCAGCAGTGTTACCCACCTCAGTAGTAAGCACCTTCAGTCATTTTCGTCAAGGCAATGTAGATTTCCGTACAGGATTAATTCTGGGTATCGGAGGAATAATAGGTACATTAATAGGAGCTAGTATTGCCAATATTATTCCACCTAGGGATTTACAATTGATTCTGGGTATATTCACATTGATAATGATAATTCCAATGTTGAGAAGTTTAATACAAAGAAATCAAAAACTGAAAGAAAAAAATGAGGATAAAGAAGAAAGATTAACCCTTACCGGTCCTAGAAAAGTTATAGCCTCTCTTTTTGGAGTTATATCTGGATTATTGGCGGGAGTTTTTGGGATAAGTGGAACAGCACCAATTATTGCAGGGCTCTATAGTTTAGGCTTACCTGCTGTGATGGTTGTGGGTACCTCTGTATTCGTACTTATTTTCAACTCAGTTGCAGGTATAGGAGGTTTTTACCTATTGGGACGATTGGATCTGACTTTAATTATTCTCCTTGGCGGAGGTGCGGCTGTAGGAGCGTTTATAGGACCTCTCCTCCTTAAAAAAATTAATCCTAAGACGTTTGAGAAAATCTATGGACCTGCAATTATAGGTATAATGGTTATTTTTGGCTTAGGATTAATACTGACATAAAAAAAAAAAAATTAGATTCATCTTTTTTAATGAATATTAATTAATTATTTTATTTAACGTTGATTAGGATGAATACAATGTGATTACATGTAGATGGGAAAAACTAATAATGGTGATAATTTCGGCACTTAGGTACGATGCTATGAGATTACCTACTAATAATGAGAGAATCAACAAAGATGAAGCTAAAACAGATATACTACGCAATAGATCATGAATAAATGTGATTGATAGTTAAATACAAAATTTAATATTAAATCTAAATACCTGATTAAAAATATATTGACTAGTTTATATAAATAAAAATAAAGATAGATTGGATAAGTGATAAAATGACTGTAATTATAGATTTTAGAGGTTCTGGAATCGCAGAAAACATGATTGTAGGCACATTCATTGATATGCGGGCAAATATAGAGGATTTAATAAATATTATGCAATATTATGCTTCTCATTTGGTGATATAAACATCCAAATAGAGGGTGGTCAAAAATGGTTATAGATGATAAAAAAAAGAAAATTCTTGAATCAGCATTGAAGCTATTTAACGAAAAAGGTATAGATAATACCCCAACTACTCTAATTTCTAAAGAAGCAAACGTTGCAACAGGGACTCTCTATACATATTTTAAAACTAAAGTAGATTTAATTAGTGAATTAGGCACATCTATACAAGAAGAAAGTTTAACAAGCTTTCTGGATCTTCTAGAATCTTCCATGGGATATGAATCTTTAGAAAAGTATTGGCTCGAAAGAATAGAGTGGGGAGTGAATAATCCTGATAAATATAAATTTATGATTCAGTTTAAGTCTTCACCATATAATATTAAAAATACCAAAGCTAAAATCCCTGATCATGAAAAAAGATTATTAAAGTTAATAGAAGAGGGAATTAAAAATAAAATATTGAAAGATTTACCTCCCAAATATATTTCTAAGTTTTTTTCAGATCACGTAATATTTACAGTTGAATATATTATCCAGACAAAAACAAAAGAAAGAAAAATATTTTTTGAAACTTTTTTTGATGGAATAAAATATAAAAATTAAAACTAGAAAAATTAAAAAAAATAGGCATATGAATTGAATTAATTAATATAATCTGTGATGGGCGTAGGGGATATATCTACTGGATAAAATTTATACATTTAAATTTTTATTCAATAAAATGGTATGAATTATTTAATTTTTCAGGTTAATATCTGCTATTTGAATCAGAATTATTTATTGAATTTAAAAATGACCTAAGAACGTTTAAAATTAAATCCTAAAAGATGGCAATTGGGTTATAAATGCCCTTTGCAACATCTATACTGTTTGAAATGTTTTATAATAAATGTGGAATCGCTCACTGGCAAGTTAGCATAATAACATGTAGGGGAAACGTTTTGCCCATTGCAAAAATCAATAATTACAAATGTCCACTATTTGGCCTTCACGAATAAATATAACACTGTGCTTCTTTTCCAAAGAACAATTAAGCTCCTAACAAACAATCTTAAACCTTAAAATATATGGAATTGATTAAAAAAATCATTTAAGTGGATACTTAGCAAATTATGAATGTATGTTGCCTGCGTACTTTGCTATAGATTACTCACTTGTTCGATAATTGAATGAACTTAAAAAATAAAAAAATAAAATTTCCGTTTTTTTCATTAAGTTTGATCAGCAAAGCGCCACCAAACCAAAGTAGCTATTACACCAAAGATGATGTAGGAGAATACTATGATATAACTGACTATGCCAGGATATGGGAAATCTGACCCTAAAAGTCCAGTAGAAAGTGCGGGTATGGCCCAAGGAACGTAAGGTATAATGCTGGGGATCCCAATTGGAAGTATGTTGGTTATGAATAGGGTAGCAATTACAAAACCTATAGGGGCAAGATATCCGCGGCTAAAACTGGCAATAAACGCAACAGGAGTACAAAGCAATATTGTAAGAATGGAAGCTCCTAAAAAGATGATAAAGTAATGGTAGGTGATTCCAATAGACCAACCGGCAATATTTACCGCTAAACCAGTTAGGAGTCCAAATAAAAATATTGTTAACGAGAGTAAAAAACTCCATATAATAACAATGATAAATTTTGACATAACAATTGTGGAACGATGGATAGGTAGTGCTAAGAAGTCTGTAACTACACGATCAACATACTCTCGACCAAAAACCCAACCTGAAACAACTCCAAAGCCCAAAAGTCCAAAACCTAGAACACACTGAAGTAATAGTTCAAAATATGAATGCCAGTTATCAATAAAAAAAGAAGAAGATGATTTGGCATTAATCAAGGTAGATTGACTCACAAGCGCCGGATATTTGACAATCAATACCATCAAACCCATCATGATACCAACAAATGAAAACGCCGATAGAGTAATCCAAAAGATTTGTGACTTTCTTACTTTAAGACTTTCAGCCCATAAAGATGCATATAACCCTCTCATTTAGTCACATCCATTTCTCCAATAATTCTTAAGAAATACGACTCAAGGTCCTCTTCTTCAACTTTCAATAAAGTAGGCACATATCCTGCACGTACCAGAAGTGAATTCACATTTTCAGGATGGAATATAGCATTTGCACTGATAATTTTTAGAAACCCATCTTCTGTAATCGTTGGATTAAAACCTTCCTTCGTCAGAATTGATATTGCACCATTTTTATCCTCAACATTAATTAAAAGCCTTCGTTTTCGTAGTTGATGCAATTGTTCAATGTCCATTTCCTGAATAAGTCTACCTTCATGGATAATGCCAATTCGGGTTGCAATCTTTGAGATTTCACCCAAAATATGGCTGGAGATAAATACAGTAACACCCTTATTAAACGCAAGGTCATGTAATAACTCTCTTATTTCAACAATACCTGCAGGGTCCAGTCCGTTGGCAGGTTCATCTAAAATAAGTATATCGGGCTTATGTATGATGGCCTTAGCCAACCCTAATCGCTGTCCATTCCCTAAAGACAGATTTTTTGCCTTTCTATTCTGATATCTACCAAGATGAAGTTGTTCAATAACCACATCTACCGCACTAGAATCATCTAAAAGACGTAATCGACGGACAATCTCCAAGTTTTCTCGTACAGTCAATTCAGGGTATGAGTAGGGTATTTCCACTAGGTAACCTATGCTATTCCAAAGTTTATGGCTATTTGCAGTGACTTTTTCACCTTTCAAATAAGATTCACCAGATGTAGGTTTGATCATTCCAAGTAACATTCGAATAGTGGTTGTTTTTCCAGCACCATTCAAGCCCAAAAAGCCATATATTTCCCCTTTACATACACTTAGAGAGATATTGTCAGTAGCCTTCACACTGCCAAAGTGTTTTGATAAATTTTCGGTTCGTATGATTCCTTTCATAATTGTAACCAACTTACTTTTTCATTCTTGATCGTCTGTTATGAGATAATAAGAAATAGCTTCAATCCAAAGTTCTTTCGTTGCTTCAAAATTCTCTCCAAACTCTTCTCGGTGCATTACAAATTGAATCAAAGCTAATAACAGACCATTCAAAGCATCAGGGTCTACTTTCCTCATCCAACCCTTATCCATCCAGTCAACAAAATATTTCGCGAGATTTTCTTGGTCTCTATTCATATGGTTTTGTAAAGTTTCTTCTGGGAGTTTCCGTAGGAGTAATTCATAATTTGCTGCGTTCATTTGCTCATATATAGGCATGGTAGTCAATATTTCGACCATTTGAAGAAGGAATGATTTAAAACTATCTCTTCTATCTAATTCAGGTTTAAAAAGATTTTCAAATATTTTTTCTCTTAATTCCTGCTCTACACTGTCTAAAACGTCAAAATACAATTCTTCCTTTGATTGGTAAAATATGTAAAAAGAACCCTTAGATATTTGTGCAGCATTGACAATTTCGTCCACAGTTGTTTTATGAAGTCCATATTTTTCGAAAAGGGTTTTCCCTTCACTCAACAGGGTTTTTTTTATGAATTCTTTTTCTCGTTCGCTCCAAGCTTTAGGCATATAAATCTAAATCTCCTTTGTACTCTATGACTATTAATAATAAAACGGTCATAGAATATATAACTTTCTATTTAGTTATTTATCAGCAAATGATGAAGAAAGATACCTATTTTCTTGCAGAATAAAACAAGTGAGTCTGGGGGTATAATTCCAAATAAACAGAAATTATTAGGATAAAAATTAGATATTACTATGATGATTATCTCAATGATTAAATAAAATAGTTGGCGACCTGTTTATAATTTATTTAAAAATCTTATGAAAACTAGTGGCTTTAATAGTATTTTTAAAAAAATATTAGGAATATTTTTACTAATATGGATACTTAGCAAATCATTAAGGTGTGTTGCTTGTATTTTAATACTGATGATAATCTGATATCATACAAAAATTTTTAATAAAAATATTAATAATACAGTTGAGATAAATATCTAAATTGAATAGAAATTTGATATGATGTGAGATATTTGCCATTAATTACCATGGAAGGACCGAAACTTAATAAGGATCAAAAAGCAGAATTAGTTAAATCATTTTTTGAACAGCAAGCAAAGTAACCGGAATACCTGTGAATGCTATGGTTGTCATCATCCGGGAATTAGAAGGAGAAAACGCCAGTGTTGGAGGCTGCCTACTCTGTGACATGAAAAAATAAGAAATATTAGATTTTTTATATAATTTCAATTTTTGAGAATGTCCAAAGAATTAAATGAACTGTTTTCTACCTTGGTATTGTTTATCAATTTTAATAATACGTAATGGATATATCTCTTTAAATTGACTTGATTTAAATCAGATCCATTAAAATATTCTTTAGTCTGTTTTCTATCTAAATTCTTTCTTTGTATTCTAATTCTTTGAATGTGATTTTGAATTCTGTTCCATTATTCACATCCAATTCTAATTTTCCTTCTAATTGGTTAACAAGATTTTGTACTAGTTGCAGGCCAAGAGTTTTTGAATTTTCTATATCGACATATTCTGGTATTCCTGTTCCATTATCAATGATAGTGAGTTCTATTAAGTCTTGGTTTGAGATGAGTTTTAAGGTTATTTTTCCTTTACATTTGGGAAATGCGTATTTGACACTATTAGTTATTAATTCGTTGATGATGAGTCCTAGAGGTATGGCAGTGTCTATGTTTAAATGAATATCTTCAATATTTAATACAAATTCAATAGCGCTTGTAGTGATTCCATAAGAATAAAATATATCCAAAATAAGTTTTTCTATGTATTCTTTGAAATTTATGTAGTTAAAACTTGAAGATTGATAGAGTTTTTCATGGATTATTGCCATGCTTTTCACCCGCCCTTGGCTCTCCTTTAAAACTCCAACTGTCTCATCTAAGTTCTCATATTGTATTTGCAAGTTCAATAAACTAGAAATAATCTGCATATTATTTTTGACTCTATGATGAATCTCTCGAAGAAGAGTTTCTTTTTCATCTAAAGATTTTTTTATTTTGTCTTCTGCATTTTTACGATCAGATATATCTCTTACGGATTCAATAGCACCATATTGTTGCCCTTTATTGTTTAAAAGTGGTGATGCTGTTACCCATAGATAAGCACCTCGACCATTGTACACTGAAGGAACATAGACTTCTGCATAAATTGTTTTGCCATCTTTTTTGACGTATTTATACTTTGAAATATACTCTGAATCATTATTTCCAATAAGATCGATTAAAACAGGTCGATGTTCATTATACCATGGTATAGAATAGGCATAATCTCCCTTACCAATGATGTCTTCTTTTTTGGTACCGGTCATCTCTTCAATGGCTTTGTTCCAAGCTATAACTTTTCCATCTTGGTCGATTGCAAAGGTTGCATCTGGTAAAAAATCTATAATATCTGTTAAATGCTGTTCTGATTCTTCAAAAGCCTTTTTTGCCTTTTCACGTTCGGTAATGTCTCTTACTACCATGACAATATAGAGTTCATTACTGAAATTAACAACACTTGCACTTATCTCAACTGGAATTTTTTGACTGTCAACAGTATTGAAAATCGATGAAAAGGTTTTTTTACCAGTTGATTCCTTGTTTTTAATCATTTCATTAAAAATTAGTTGAATTTTCTTCATTTCATTATTATTCACCAGGTCTTTTAAGGTCATCTCTAGCATCTTTTCATGGGGGTATCTTAATAATCCTGATACTGATTTAG
>Ga0224559_1002003_pt1 | contig 10704 bp, 12 predicted proteins | sample 714S33034metaG_FD_180676 | JGI IMG/M metagenome (GOLD analysis project Ga0224559, IMG submission 180676) | Peat soil microbial communities from Stordalen Mire, Sweden - 717 S3 30-34 | ecosystem: Environmental > Terrestrial > Soil > Wetlands > Peat | place: Sweden: Norrbotten County, Stordalen... | reverse complement strand
TCGAAGTCTATGGAAAGGACGCGCGCCCCAGCCCGGCGCGCCGGCGTTCCGGGTCGACGACGACCGAGCGCAGCAGCGCGTCCTTTCCATAGACTTCGAGGCCGGCGAATCCGACCACGGCGTCGCCGTCGCGAAAAGCAAACAGCCGAACGTCGGGCTCGCGGAGATCGCCGGACGGCAATCCTTCGGCGTTGAGCAGCTCCGCCAGGCGGACAAGATCGCCTGGCTTCAGCGGCTGCGCCCGCAGCGCGACGATCGCGATCGACGTCACGGCCGCGCTCCCTTTGCTGCGTCCGTCGCCCCCTCGAGCTGGCCAATGTCGCGCAGCCGCGCCTTCAGCGACACTCTGTCGAGACTCTTCAGCGGCAGCGCGGCGAAGGCGGCGATGCGGTTGCGCATGGAGCGGAACGCCTGGTTGAACGCGCGCTCCTTTTCGACGTCGGTCCCTTCGACCGCGGCGGGGTCCTCGATGCCCCAATGCGCGGTCGTCGGCTGGCCGGGCCAGACCGGACAGGCTTCGCCGGCCGCGCTGTCGCAGACCGTGAAGACAAAATCCATCTTCGGCGCGTCGGGCGCGGCGAATTCGTCCCAGCTCTTCGAGCGATAGCCGTCGACCGGGTAGCCATGCGCGGCGAGAACCTTCAAAGCGAACGGATTGACGACGCCTTTGGGGTGGCCGCCCGCCGAGAATGCGTTGAAGCGTCCGCCGCCGTCCTGGCGCAAGATGCCTTCGGCGAGGATCGAGCGCGCCGTGTTGCCGGTGCAAAGAAAGAGGACGTTGAAGCTCGCGACCTGCATCAGTGCGTCTCCGACGGTTTAGGTTGATCGGCGAACGCGCGGTCAATGATCTCCGCCGCCAGTTCCGCCGACCGGCAGGCGAAGCCGCGGCAGCGGGCGATGAGCCCGCGCGCGCGGAACTCGGCTCGACCGTCGTCCCTGCCGAGATCGACGCCGATCAGCTCGGGGCAGTTGATCGAGCCGAATTCCTTCACGAAGCCGTCGACCAGCTCCTGCACGGCGGCATAAGTCCCTTCTTGCGAATCCGTAGCCTCGCGGCGACCGCCGACTAGGCTGATCGCCATCACCGCGCCGCTGACCGCGCCGCACATGCCGCCTCTTCGGCTGACGCCGCCGCAGAAGCCGGTGGCGATCGCCGGCAGCAGGTCGGACTCGACGCCCTGCCGACGCGCCAACGCGGCGACGACGCTTTCCGCGCACATCCACCCAGCGTCCATGCGCCGCCCCGCATCCTCGCCGGTTTCACCCACGCTTGGTCTCCGCGCACATTCATTCACGATCGCCCCCTGTCCCATAGCGAGGCGCGCGCCGCCAAACTACGACTGCGGCTTCCGGGCGCGTACAAACGCGCTCATGATCTTGCCATCGACCGCCGAAGCGATCGCATCGGCGTTGAGCCCCTTCTCGGAGAGGAACGTGCGCGCGTCTTCGGCCGTGTAGACACGGCTCGGTTCGACGTCGATCGCCTCGAAACCGGCGATGGCGAGCTTGGCGCGATATTCGCCTTCATCGAGCGCGCCGGCGACGCATCCAACCCACAGCAGCATGTCGCGCCGCAGTTGCGCGGGGACGGCGCCGCGCGTGACGATATCGGCGACGGCGAAGCGCCCGCCGGGCTTCAGCACGCGGAACGCTTGGCGAAGCACGCGGTCTTTGTCGGTCGAGAGATTGATGACGCAGTTGGAGATGATGACGTCGACCGAATCGTCGGGAAGCGGGATGTTTTCGATCTCGCCCTTGAGGAACTCGACGTTCTTGACGCCCGCCTTGTGCTGATTGTCGCGCGCCAACGCCAGCATTTCGTCGGTCATGTCGAGACCGTAGGCCTTGCCTGTCGGACCAACGCGGCGCGCCGACAAGAGCACGTCGATGCCGCCGCCCGAGCCGAGATCGAGCACAACCTCACCCTCTTTCAGCTCCGCCAACGCGGTCGGGTTGCCGCAGCCGAGCGAGGCCAGCACCGCTTTCTCGGGCAGCGTGCTCTTCTCGGCTTCCGCGTAGAGGTCGGAGCTGATCGGATCGGCGCCGGCGCGCGCGCCCCCGCCGCAGCCGCAACCCGTCCCGCTCACCGCGCGTGCGGCGGCGGCGTAGCGGTCTCTCACGACTTCGCGCATGTTTGCGTCTGACATGACGGTCTCCTCGACTAGCACGCGCAGGTGATCGCCTCCGGGCGGATCGCCTTGTTGCGGGTGCAGCACTCGGCGAACAGGAAGGCGACGATCTCCTGGAGCGCCTTGGTGTTGGCCGTATAGCGAAGAAAGGTGCTTTCGCGCCGGACGCCGACGAGGCCTTCGTTCTTCAGCTTGTCGAGATGATGCGACAGCGTGGAAGGCGGGATGCCGAGTTCGGCGCCGATCTCACCGACGACAAGGCCCTCCGGATGGGCCTGCAACAGCAGCCGGATGATCCGCAGTCGCGGCTCGGCGCCGAGCGCGCCGAGCATGTCGGCGAAACGGGCGATCTGTTCGAGATCAGGGCTTGGCATAGAAATCATTTTCCATATTTCCATAAATATGGAACTATGGAATGTCAATGCAAAACACACTGCGACGCGCAGAACTCGGCCGACCGGCGACTGCCGAAGAAACTCCTGTCGTGGCTCGGCCTAGCGCTCTTGACCCTCATTTTTCGGGCCGGCTGAGAGGCCGGGAGGGCGCCTACAAACGCCCCCGATCGTCCATTTGCTTGCGACTGCCTCCATTCACGTGCTGCCGGCGCCGGACTTCGACCCATCGTCCGAGCCGCGACGGTGATCGTCGCCATGACGATCGAGGCGGTGGGCGAAGCGCTGCTGTTCGCCGCCAAGGCGGGGGCTGATCCGGCGCGCGTGCGCCCAGGCCTTGATGGGCGGCTTCGCCTCTTCAAAGGTGCTTGAGGTTCACGGCGACCGCATGGTCAAGCGCACGTTCGATCCGGGCTTCCGCATCGCGCTGCATCAGAAGGACCTCAACCTGGCGCTGACGGCGGCGCGGCAGATGGGGATGTCGCTGCCGAACACCGCGACGTGCCAAGAGCTGTTCAACGCTTGCGCGGCGCATGGCGGAAGCGCATGGGACCATTCCGCCATGGTCAAGGCGCTCGAGCTGCTGTCCGGCTGCGAGGTCGCTTGATCGCAGGGGTTTCTCGTGTGAGGGACGGCCATGCCCGCGCTCGGCGCGCCTTTTGAACCTCGCGCTCTTCTCCGCCGCATGTTCGACGCGGCGATCGCGGCGGCGCAGCCGTCCCTTTGCGTTCCACCGCATCTCCCGCCGGCGCCGAAGGGGCGATTGATCGTCGTGGGGGCGGGCAAGGCGTCGGCGGCGATGGCGCGCGCGGCCGAGGACGCCTGGGCGGGCCCGCTCGAGGGGCTGGTCGTCACCCGATATGGCTACGCCGTTCCGTGCCAGCGGATCGAAATCGTCGAGGCGGCGCATCCGGCGCCGGACGCCGCCGGCCTCGCGGCGGCGCGGCGCATCTTGTCGCTCGCCGAGGGCGCCGGCGCCGACGACGCCGTGCTGTGCCTCATCTCGGGCGGCGGCTCGGCGCTGCTGCCGCTGCCGCTCGACGGGCTGACGCTGGCGGACAAGCAGGCGGTCAACCGCGCGCTGCTCGCCTCCGGGGCGACGATTGCCGAGATCAACTGCGTCCGCCGCCATCTTTCGGCGATCAAGGGCGGGCGACTGGCCGCCGCCGCCTATCCGGCGAAGGTGACGACGCTGCTCATCTCCGACGTGCCCGGCGACAACCCGCGCGACATCGCCTCCGGCCCGACGGTCGCCGACGAGACGACGTCGACGGACGCGCTCGAAATTCTCCGCCGTTACGCCATCGAGGCGCCGCCGGCGGCGCGCGCGGCGCTGGAGAGCGGGCGCGGCGAGACGGTGAAGCCGGGCGATCCGCGCATCGCGGGCGTCGAGACACGCATCGTCGCCACGCCGCAAATGGCGCTGGAGGCGGCCGCCGGCGCGGCGCGGGCGGCGGGGCTGCCGGCCTACATTCTCAGCGATTCGATCGAAGGCGAAGCGCGCGACGTCGGCACGGCGTTGGCCGGCGTTATCCGGCAGATCGCCTTGCGCAATCAACCGTTCGCCGCCCCCTGCGTCGTGCTGTCGGGCGGCGAAACGACCGTGACCGTGCGTGGGCATGGCCGCGGCGGGCGCAACGTCGAGTTCCTGCTTTCGCTCGGCATTGCGCTCGACGGCCTCAAGGAGGCGTGGGCGTTGGCTGGCGACACCGACGGCGTCGACGGGGTCGAGGAAATCGCCGGGGCGATCCTGACGCCGACGACGCTCGCGCGAGCTTGGGCCAAGGAGATCCGGCCGAAGGACGCGCTCGCTGACAACGACGGCCATGGTTTCTTCGGCGCGCTCGGCGATCAGGTCGTGACCGGACCGACGCTGACCAACGTCAACGACTTTCGCGCCGTGATCGTCGGCGCGGCCGGAGACGATTGAGCGGCTCTGCAGCCGGTTTGGCAGGTCGGCCGCGCCGCCTCGCGCCGAAGCGTGTCGATCGGTCTAGAACTTCGAGGCTAATCAACGCCTAGAATATTGCCAAGCGTTGGTGGGACCCGGCGCGGCCCCAAGCCGCCGATGGGGACGGCGGTCGCGCTTCACTTGGCGGCGTCGACGCACTCGACGCTTTCGCCAGGGCTGAACTCGACCGCCACCTTGAGTTGCAGCCGCTCGGGTTTGAGCCCAGCCGTGGCGGGCGCATCCCGCGCGCTTCGCTCGCCCGACGACCGCGCGATTTCAGCGATCACCGCTTCGCCGAGACACCGGCCGATCTCCGTCCAGTTGGTCTGATAGCTCGTCAGGGTCGGAATGAGATATTGCGCCCGCGCCTCTGGCAGCAGCGCGAGGATGGAAACGTCGCGGCCCGGCCGCAGACCGGCCTCGCTGAGCCGCCGATAGAGCGCCGCCGCGTGCATCGAGTCGGTGAGGACGATCGCCGTTGGCCTCGGCGCCGCGGCGAGCAACGCGTCGGCGGCTTCGACGCCGCCGCGCTCGCCCGCCGGACGGCGAACGTCCCACCCCTCGTCTATGGCGAGGCCGCGCGATTGCATGGCGCGGCGGTAGCCAGACTCGACGAGATCGACGTAATTGGTGCCGACTTTGGGAAGCGCCAGGCCGATCCGTCGATGGCCGAGCGCCGCGAGATGGGCGACCGCGCCTTCGATCGCCGCCTCGAAATCCGGATCGACCCAGGCATGGCGCGCGGCGGATTTCGTCCTGCCGAAGGTGACGAAAGGCCGGCGCAATTTGACCAGGTATTCGACGCGAGGATCGGCGACGAGCGTGTCAGCGATGATCAGCGCGTCGGCGAGGCCGCGTTCGGTGACCCGTCGCAGCGACGCGAGGCGACTGTCCTTTTCGCCTTCGAGAAAGATCGCTAGGTCGAGGCCGTCTTCGCCGAGGCGCCGCTTGAGTCCGTCGAGCACGGAGAGGAACACGGTGTTGATCAGCGTGTCGTCGGAACGACTCGGCACGATCATCGCGACGAGGTCGGTCTTGCCGCGCCGCAGGCTTCGCCCGGATTGATTGGGCGAATAGCCGAGCTTCGCCGCCGCCTCGCGCACGCGTTGGCGCGTTAGCGGATTGACGTCGGCGCGATCGTTCAACGCGCGTGACACCGTGCCGATCGAAATGTCGAGATGGCGGGCGAGGTCACGAATTCCGATCAAGGCGTTGCGCCATCCGTAAGCGAAGCGAGCCGCGGCGCGCCCGAATCGGCGCGGGTCCGCGCCGCCGTTATTAGAGGGGCGGCTCGCGCCTTGACAAGGCGAGGGACCGCCGATAGCGTCGTAAACGTTTACGGTGATTGTCGCAACGTCGACAGCCGGGACCGGGGAGGAGCGTCGATGGAGCTGAAAGCGGCCCTCGTCGGCTGCGGCGCAATGAGTCGAGCCTGGCTGCAGGCCGCCGCGCAGATTGCCGATTTGCGCATCGTCGGCTTGGCCGACCTCGACGTCGAACGGGCCAAAGGGCGAGCCGCCGAATTTTCGCTGCAGGATGCCGTCGTCGCCAAAGACGTTCACGAGCTTCTGTCGCGCAGCCATCCGGATCTTCTGTTTGACGTCGTCGCGCCGGCGGCGCGTCACGAGGTCGTTTGCGCCGGACTTGCCGCGGGTTGTCATGTGCTGAGCGAGAAGCCGATGGCCGAGACGCTCGCCGACGCGCGCGACCTCGTCGCGCGCGCCGGGGCCGCGGGTCGTATCCACGCCGTCGTTCAGAACCGTCGCTATCTGCCAGGGGTCCGCCGCATTGCGCGGGCGCTGCGCTCCGACGCGATCGGCGCGGTCACCAGCGTTCACGCCGATTTCTTTCTCGCGCCGCACTTCGGCGGCTTTCGCGAAGCGATGGATCACGTCCTGCTGCTCGACATGGCGATCCACGGCTTCGACGCCATGCGCTGCATGACCGGGCTGGGCGCGTCGGCGGTCTACTGCCAGGAATGGAACCCGCCGCATTCCTGGTACCGCCAGGGTTCGTCGGCGGCGGCGATCTTCGAACTCGAGAACGGCGCCGTCTTCGTCTACCGCGGTTCATGGTGCGCCGCCGGCCTCGGCACGTCATGGGAATGCGCATGGCGTTTCGTCGGCGCGAAGGGCGCGCTGACCTGGGACGGGGCCGATCAGATCCGGATCGAGGTCGCCGGCGGCGGCGAGCGCGACGGGCTGTTCGACACCGTCAAGCTGGTCGAACCGCCGCCACTGGCGGCGGAAGACCGGGTCGACGGCCATTTCGGCGTCCTCTCGGACTTCGTGGCGGCTGTCCAGTCGGCGCGCGAACCGGAGACCGTCGGCCACGACAACATCCGTTCGCTGGCGATGGTCTTCGGCGCGATTCGCAGCGCCGAAGCCGGCCGGCGCGTCGACGTCGTCATGTGAAGGGAGCGCCATGAGGAATCTGCTCGACGTCCGCATCGGAACCATGATCCGCGCCAACGCGCCCGATCCCGCCGCCGACGTGCGCCGGATCGTCGGACACGGCTTCGAGAGCATCGAGCCGTTCTTCTGGCAGACGATGAACAAGGACCTGCCGCTGCTCGCCAAGCAACTTCGCGAAGCGATCGGCGACGCCGACGTCGTCATCGACACGCTCGGCATGTTCGGCAATCCGCTGGAAGAGGGCGATCTCGATCGGCAGACCTTAGCGGGCTGGGAAGCGCTGATCGACAACGCGCGCCATTTCGGCGCCCGCACGATCGCTGGCTTCACCGGCCGGGTGCGCGGCAAGCCAATCGAATCAAGTCTGCCTGCGTTCAAGAAGGTGTGGGGCGCGCTTTCGCGCCGCGCCGCCGACCAAGGCGTGCGCCTGGCGTTCGAAAACTGCGCGATGGACGGCAACTGGGCGAGCGGCGACTGGAATATCGCCCACAATCCCGACGCCTGGGAGCTGATGTTCGACGCCGTTCCGGCCGACAATCTCGGGCTCGAGTGGGAGCCCTGCCATCAGCTCGTCTACCTCATCGATCCCGTGCCGCAGATCCGCAAATGGGCGACGAAGTTCTTCCACGTTCACGGCAAGGACGCGACGGTGCGCTGGGACGTCGTCCGCGAGCACGGCGTGTTCGGCAAACATCCCTTCGTCCAGATGCGCACGCCGGGATTCGGCGACACCGACTGGACGCGCGTCATCAGCGAGCTGCGGCTCGCCGGCTACGTCGGAACGATCGACATCGAAGGCTGGCACGACCCGGTCTATCGCGAGGAACTGGAGATGACTGGCCAGGTTCGCGCTTTGAATTACCTGAAAGATTGCCGCGGCGGTCCACGCATGATTGGCAACCCCGCATAATCCCTCCGGCTATCTCAACCGGACAACAAAAACGCCGACCGTAAGTCGGGCGACGCTTTGGTCAGGAACAGTGTCCGCACGACGGACACGGGGAGGAATAGCATGCTGAAGAGAGGATTTCTTCTGGGCGCAGCCGTGCTCACGCTTGCGGTCGCTTGCGCCAGCTCCGCTGACGCGGAGACGCTGCGCGATAAGTGGTGCAAGGATGTGCAGCTGCGCTTCTTCGTCGGCGGCGCGGAAGGCGACGCGTTTGCGTCCATTGTCTACAACGGCGCCAAGCAGGCGGAGCACGATCTCGGAGCGAAGGTCGACTATCTCTTCTCCGGATGGAAAGCGGAAACGATGGTCCAGCAGCTGCGGGAGTCGATCGCCGCGAAGCCCGACGGCATCGCGATGATGGGCCACCCCGGCGAAGCCGCGATCATGCCGCTCGCCGAGCAGGCGTCGAAAGCCGGCATCAAGATGATGTACCAGAACGTGCCGCTCCCTGGCGTCACCGCCAAGTTTGGCGGCGGCTATGTCGGCGCGCAACAGGGGCCGCAGGGCAAGGCTCTGGGCGAGGAAGCGGTGCGACGTTTCGGCCTCAAGAGCGGCGACAAGGCGATCGTGCTCGGGCCGTTTGATCAACAGCCGGAGCGCTATGTGCGTGAGGGCGCGACAGCCGACGCCCTGAGCGCCGCCGGCGTCGTCGTCACCAAGCTGGTCGCCCCGGCGGAAGCCGCTGCGGATCCCAATATTCTTATCCCGACGATTACGGCGGCGCTGCTCAACCAGCCGGACACGAAAATGATCGTCTACCCCGGCGGTCAGCAACTGGGCAACGTCCCGGCGTTCATGAAGGCGGCTGGCAAGAAGCCCGGCGAAGTCATCGCGGTCGGGTTCGACACCAGCCCTCAAATCGTCGAGGCCTTCAAAGCCGGTTGGGTGCAGCTCGCGGCCGATCAGCAGCCCTTTATGCAAGGCTATATGCCGATCCTCAGCCTCTGCCAGCAGATCGTCTACGGCCTCGCGCCCGTCGATATCGACACCGGCGCCGGTTTCGTGACGCCGGAGAACTACCAGGCGGTTTCCGGCCTCGCCAAGGAAGGTCTCCGCTGATCGATGCAGAGCGCGCCGCCGGCCCGTCGGGGCCGGCGGCTGCGTAAGGGAGGAGAGACGTCATGGCCGAGCGGTTGATCGAGCTGCGCGACATCGCCAAATCCTTCGGACGCGTTTACGCGCTCGGCGGGATCAATCTCCACGTCGACAAGGGCGAAGTGCTCGGGCTGATCGGCGACAATGGCGCCGGCAAGTCCACGCTCATCAAGATCCTCGCCGGCGTGCTGAAGCCGACCTCGGGCGAAATCCTCGTCCGCAGCCAGCCGGTGACAAGCTGGAATGCGGCGAAGTCGCGTGAAGCCGGCATCGAAACGGTCTTTCAGGATCGCGCTCTCGCCGTACAGCAGACGATCGTCACAAACATCTTCATGGGCCGCGAACTCGCTGGTCTGTTCGGGTGGCTCCGCTTCGCCGAGGAAGAGCGCGAAGCGCGACGGCTCATGCGCGAAATCGGTTTCACCTCGCGGGTGTTCACGCCGCAATCGATTGTCGGCCAGCTATCGGGCGGCGAGCGCCAGGGCGTGGCCATCGCTCGCGCCATCTACAAGCAAGCCGACCTTATCATCCTCGACGAGCCGACCACCGCTCTGTCGCTGACCGAAACCGAAAAGGTGTTTCATTTCATCCGGCAGGTGAAGGCGAGCGGCCGGTCGATCATCTTCATCGGCCACAATATCTATCATGTCTTCGATATTGCCGATCGCTTCGTCGTCCTCGACCGTGGCACGGTCGTTCTTGAAACGACGCGCGCCGAGACGGCCTCGGCCGAGCAGCTGATCAACTTCATGCAGCGCGTGGCCCACCCGGTCGCCAACACCGTCGCAGGCGCACAATGACCGACATCGCAGAACCGAAGCAAGACAAGCGGGGACATGTGACGATGGGCGCCTGGCCTCATGATCCGATTCATCCGGCGGAACGGCCGTTGCGACGGCTCTTTCTCGCCAATCGCGCTTGGCTCGGCACGCTCGGCGTCTTCGTGGCGATGATGGCGATCTTCATCATCGCCAATCCGCGCGTCTTCTCGAATTGGGGCCTCTACGCCTCGGTGCTGACGACGTTGCCGGTGGCGCTGTTCTTGACTGTTCCCCTCGTCTACATCGTCACCGCCGCCGAGATCGATCTGTCTTTTCCGGCGACCATGGGCTTCGCCGCCTGGGTGTTCGCGCTCGTCGTCCAGGCCGGCTACGACCCGTTCCTCGGCATCGCCGCGGCGATTGTGACCGGCATGGCGTTGGGGCTCCTCGTCGGGTCGCTCGTCGTTTACGCCAATCTGTCCTCGCTGGTGGCGACCCTCGGCATGAACTTCATGCTGCGCGGACTTATCTTGATGCTCACGCAATCGAAGTCGATTGCGCTCGCGTCCCTCGATCAGAGCTGGGCCTATAAGATCCTCTCCAGCCAGGTCTACGGCGTCCCGCTACAGATCCTATGGGCCCTCGCTTTCGTTTTCGTCTGCGCGTTGCTCTACAATCGCCACCGCTTCGGGGTTCAGGTTCACGTGGTCGGCGACAATCCCGACAGCGCCAACGAGATGGGCGTCGACGTCAACCGCGTGCGGGTGAAGGCGTTTGTCTTCATGGGAATTGGGGCGGCGTTGGCCGGCGTCTTCTCCACCATGATCAACTTCACCTGGTGGCCGACCTCCGGCGACGGCTACCTGCTGCCCGTCCTGGCGTCTGTGTTCGTCGGCGGCACGCCGACCTGGGGCGGGATCGGCACGGTCGTCGGCGGCTCGATCGGCGCGCTCATCGTATCCTTCATCCAGACGGGCGTGGTCGGCGCTGGTCTCTCCGGCTTCTACGTTCAG
>Ga0224559_1002002_pt1 | contig 10705 bp, 8 predicted proteins | sample 714S33034metaG_FD_180676 | JGI IMG/M metagenome (GOLD analysis project Ga0224559, IMG submission 180676) | Peat soil microbial communities from Stordalen Mire, Sweden - 717 S3 30-34 | ecosystem: Environmental > Terrestrial > Soil > Wetlands > Peat | place: Sweden: Norrbotten County, Stordalen... | reverse complement strand
TCTTCTTCCAGTTCCTCGGGATTGTTCAGGGTGCGCGAGTGGGGGAAGAGGCCTTCTTCAAGGCCGGCGAGGAAGACAAGGGGGAATTCGAGTCCCTTGGCCGCGTGCAACGTCATGAGGGTGACGCGGGCTTCGGGGTCGAACTGGTCGGTGTCGGAGGCAAGCGCGGCGTGGTCGAGGAATTCGGCCAAGGTTTCTCCGCGCGCTTCGGCATCGTGAGCGGCGTTGGCTAGTTCCTTCAGGTTTTCAATGCGGCTGAAGGCTTCAGGCGAGCCCTCGACTTCGAGGGCTTTGATGTAGCCGGTACGGTCGATGATGAAGCGGATCAACTCGGGCAGTGTCGCGGCATCGCCGGGAGCGCGGAAGGCCGGTTTGTCTTCCGGTCCATCTTCTGGATCCGATTCGAAGTCTGGGCCGGCTGGTGTTGGACTCCCCGGTCTCAAATTCGAGACCGGGGGCACCCCGGCATGTTTTGGCATGACTAGAAACGGACGCTTGGGCGCGGCGGCGAAAGGTGAGAAGCTGCCGGCGTCGAGGAGTTGGAGCTGGTTGGGGTCGCTGGCGCCGAAGTCGAAGCTTGCGGCGGAGTCGGCGCTGGCGGAGTCGGCCGTGGCTGCGCCGAACTCGAAGCCTGTATCGGATTCTCCGCCCGTTTCCGCGCCGGCAGCTACGTCGGCGGAGAGCTTGCCGGCGAAGTCGGGGTCCATCATGGCCTGCGCATCGAGAATGAGCTGGCGGAATGAGTCGAGAGCCTGCAATGCGCGGTTGGGGATCAGGCGATTCTTGACTGCCGCGGCAAGGGCGTCCCAGGTGGACTTGCCAGTCTCAAGCGCCAGGCGCTCCAGAGTCTCCAGGGTCGTTTTGCCGATACCGCGCGTGGGCGTGTTGATGACGCGGTTGAGGGCCATCGAGTCATGCGGGTTGCGGATCAGGCGAAGGTAGCCGAGTAAGTCCTTGATTTCGGCGCGCTCGTAGAAGCTGAAGCCGCCAACCATGGTGTAGCGGATGTTGTAGCGGCGCAGCGCTTCCTCAACCAGGCGAGACTGGGAGTTGGTGCGATAGAGGACGGCACAGTGCGCTTCGGCAGCTTGCTCGCTCCCTTCGGCCTCGCGGAGGAATTTCTGGATGCGGTCGGCGATGAAGAGAGCTTCGTTTTCGCCGTCGGGGGCTTCGTAGTAGCCGACCAGGCTGCCGCCCTGGCGATCGGTCCAGAGCTTCTTGCCTTTGCGAAGCAGGTTATTGGCGACCACTGCGCCGGCAGCTTCCAGAATCACCTGGGTCGAGCGGTAATTCTGCTCCAGCCGGACGATGCGGGCATTGGGAAAATCCTTTTCGAACTCCAGAATGTTGCGGATATCCGCGCCGCGCCATGAATAAATGCTTTGATCCTCGTCGCCAACCGCGCAGACGTTCTTGGCTTCGCCCGCCAGCAGCTTCATGATCTCGTATTGGGGCCGGTTGGTGTCCTGATACTCGTCGACCAGCAGATAGCGGTAGCGGCGTTGATAGCGCTCGCGGACTTCGCCGGAGACTTTGAGCAGGCGAACCGCTTCCAGCAGCAGGTCGTCGAAATCGAGGGCGTTGTTCTTGCGCAGTTCGGCCTTGTAGCTCTGGTAGATGTGGGCAATGCGCTCGCTGTTGGGATCCTTGCTGGCCAGGTAGTACTCCTGCGGATCGACCATGTGGTTCTTGGCCCAACTGATGCGGCCAAGAACCGTGCGCGGAGTCAGTTGCTTGGTGTCGAGGCCCATGCGGCGCATGACCTGCTTGACGATCGCCTGCTGGTCGTTCTCGTCGTAGATGGCAAAGGAGCGGGTCAGGCCTTCGTTGCCCACCTTGAGGGCTTCAATGTCGCGGCGCAACATGCGGACGCACATCGAGTGGAACGTGGCGATGAGCGGCTTGGCCAGCGATGAATGGCCGAGAAGCTTATCCACGCGTTCGGCCATCTCGCTGGCGGCCTTGTTGGTAAACGTGACCGCAAGGATAGAGTCGGGGGCTACACCCTTTTCGCGGATGAGCCAGGCGATGCGGCTGGTGATAACGCGGGTCTTGCCCGAGCCGGCCCCGGCCAGAATCAGCAAGGGACCCTCGGTGGTTTCAACGGCGGCGCGCTGTTCGGGGTTCAGGTTGTCGATGAGCGGCTGCACAGGGCTGGTCCAGGTGGGAAGATTCCTTGTTCTAGTGTACCGTTCGCGGCTAACGATGAGCAGAGGTGCGGATGAGCATGGCCCTACGAATCACAAAACGTCCAAAATGACCAAATTGATTAAAATAGTCAATTTGGTCATTTTGGAGCTATACTATGGTCATGACCGCAATCTCCGCAACCAAAGCAAAGCAACAATTCGCTGCCCTTCTGGACGCCGCACAGAGGGGACCGGTGCGCATTCAGCGCCATGAGCGGGATGTGGCCGTGCTTGTTTCGGCGGAAGAGTATGAGCGATTGCGCCGCGATCGCTGGGCCGAATTCAATCGGCTTTCAGAAATTGCGGCGGCACAGGCCAAGGCGAACGGTTTGACTGAAGAGATTCTGGCGGAGATTTTGGCCGAGTGATGGGGGAATCTGAAAGAACTGTTCTGGATACAAACGTGGTTGTAAGCGGACTGCTCTTTCATGGAGCAAACCCGAGCCGTGCGATGTTGAAGGCGCAGGAAGGCCAGATGCTCGCATCGGATGCGACGTTACATGAACTCGTTGAAGTGATGAGCCGCCCGCGGTTTGACCGCTATCTCGAACGAAGTCTCCGGCAGCAGCTTGTGGCGGAGTATTTAGACGCCTGTGAAGCAGTAGCGATTCCTTATCCCATCCGCGCTTGCCGCGACCCGAGAGACGACAAGTTCCTCGAGGTTGCCGTTCATGGGCGGGCGGATGCAATCGTGACCGGTGACAAAGACCTGCTCGAATTGAATCCGTTTCGAGGGATTGCGATTTTGACGCCGTCGGCGTATCTGGAACTGGGATAGCTCAGGCCTCCGACCCGTTATTCTTGAAACACCATGACAACATCTCATGCCCCCGCTCGCCGCGTGGCCGTCTACTGCGGATCGGCAGACGGAAACGATCCTGCCTACCTGGCCGAGGCGCAGGCGCTAGGTACGGCCATTTCCGTAGCCGGATTGGGGTTGGTGTACGGCGGCGCCAGCGTAGGCCTGATGGGCGCGGTGGCCAATGCTGCGCTGGCCGGCGGCGCTGAGGTGATCGGCGTGCTACCGAATGTGCTGGCGGGCAAGGAGATTGCTCACGCTGGGTTGACGCGGCTGGAATTGGTTTCCACCATGCACCAGCGCAAGGCCCGCATGGCCGAGCTGGCCGATGCATTTTTGATTCTGCCCGGCGGTTATGGAACTCTGGAAGAGCTGCTTGAAGTCGTCACCTGGGCGCAGTTGCGGCTCCATGCCAAGCCTTGCATTCTGATCAACACGGCGGGATATTGGAACGGTCTGCTGGCGTTTCTCGATACGGCGGTGACGGCGGGGTTCCTGAAAGCCAAGAACCGGGCGCTGCTGCAGGTGGCTGAAGATGCGAATGAAGCGGTTGCGATGGTGGTCCCAGATTGACCCGCGCGAAGGATGGCGAATCGAACTTGGAAACGGTAGTTGGACACCTTACGAGATACGAACTACTCAGTTTCGGAGAGTTGGCCCGTAAGCAGCCCTTCGAGGTAGCCCGCCAACTCGGAGACGTTGAAGTTCCCCTCGCTCCAATGCCTGTCTGCTTCCCGAAGGGCCGCATAGTACGGTCCGCGGTTCTCTCTGATGCGTTCAGGCACGATCTTCCTACCGGGTAGCAATCTTCCTTGTCTCATGCAAATAAGGTAGTAACAGGCTGCTCTCGCGGTTCTTCCGTTGCCCTCCACGAAAGGGTGAATCCAATTCAGTCTCCAAAGAGCATACGCAGGAAGGAGTGTAGGGTGGTGCAAGACATCCCAATTCTCATGGATAAGAGAGAAGAACCGGTCCATTTCATTTGCAACATCTTTGAAGTGAGGCGGAAGGTGATTTCCTACATAAATAGGCTCCTCCCTGTACCGTCCACCAAATTGCGCGATATTGGCAACGGCAGCAGCGTTCAGAGCCCACAACGTGTACTTGTCAAAGGCCTCAATTCCTTTTATCAAGCCTATCTCAATGCAATTTAACAACAGATCGTACTGTCGCAAGAGGTTCTGCTCTTGGACTCTTGCATAAAGCTCCGGGTTGTCACTTTCTCTTACGCTCATTTGAACCGCATCCGCCGCTAGGAGCGTGACCGGGTAATTTCCAAATCTTGCCAGCGAGCTTGTGTGCCCCAGGTCTCGCTTTTGAGACCCTGGGAAACTGCTTATCTACGCGGTCGCGGCGCTAGGAGCGCTTGCTGGGCGATGAAAAGAGACGGAAATTCTGCGATGCATGACGTACGCTTTCTTTTGTTATTCGAGTAGAATTCAGAGCGTTTCCAAATGCAAAACTGATCCTCTGCTCGCGCAACTCCTCGTCGGTTACCGTCCGCTCGCGCGATTCGTTCAAAAGCTGCAGCAAATCTGGATTCGCTTCGCCTACGCCTAGAAACTGTTTCCGATCTGCCATGATTCCGTCCCCCAAAATACTCCGTCTTGGCTCAAGACATCATACCGCATGTCCGAACGGCGTGCCTCGCGGTCCATGTTTGCCCTATTGATGCTCTCCATGACCGTTGGATGCCATCTTCCTCAATTCAAACGCGCGGCGCCCCAGACTCCGATTCTGGGATCTGGGAGCTTCACGCTGCCCTGAAAAACTTCTCCACCTTGGGCCGCTTCCGCTTGGATGCGTGCCACAGGTCGTACTGCTGCTGCAGGTCGAGCCACATGCCAGGCTCGGTTCCGAACGCGTCGGCCAAACGTAGCGCCATGGACGCTGTGAACGACGCCCGTCCGTTCAGCAGCCGCGACAGAGTCGACCGGGCCACGCGCAGCCGCCTGGCCGCCTCGCCGATCTTCACAGTGCCAAGGTATTCGCGGAGAATCCCGCCTGGATGGGCCGGGTTGCACATTGTCATCGCCATACTTGCCTCCCCTCAGTGGTAATCCTGGTAGTCCACGAGGATTGCGTTTTCATTCTCAAACGCGAAGGTCATGCGAGAGCTTCCATTGACCTTTATCGACCAACGATCCACAAGCTTGTCCTTGAGCAGGTGCAGGTCCCAGCCGGGAACATTCATGCGATTCGCGTTCTTGGCCGTATTGAGCATCGAGAGCTGTCTCCGCAGCCTGGTCTCATGCGCAGGCTGGATTCCCGCCTTGCGGACATCGCGAGTTAGCGGCAGTTCATCTCAGGCGTAACGCGACGCGGCGAGTCGGGCTGCTCCCGATGAACAAGGTCACGATTGAGGTTCGTGCTCTCCCACCCTTGCCGCGAGAGAGCTGCGTCAAGGATGGGGCACCCAGCTTTGGTGGCGAATCCGGCGTGACGTTCATTGAGAGGGCGTAACTTGCAAAAAGCGAGTCGGGCTGCTCAGCGATGACTGATTTGTCTCGATACGAACTTCAGAGAAAGGTCACCGGTTTTTAGTGCGGAAGATGGAGCTCAGGTTGGATGTGCCGGTGCCGGAGGCGTACCAGGCGGCCCAGTAGTAGGGATGGCGGTAGCGAGGATCGTTCGCCATGGACTGACGGGCCGCCGTGAGGGCCTGGGGAACGGTGAGTCCCTTGGAGAGGCCGCCGTAGAAGGCGTCCATCATGGGGACGGCGGCTCCGGAGTCGATCTGCCAGCGGGTGGCGACCACGTCGGGGACTCCCAGCGAGGTTAGCGTGGCCACAATGTCGCCCATGCCGTGGTTCCAACCGGCATCCTTCCTGCCGCTGGAGCAGGCGGAAAACACGGCTAGCCGGGCCTCGCGGGGAGGATGCTTGCGGAGGAGTTCACTATCCAGCCAAGGTGAGTCCGGGAGGCTGGTGGCTCCTTTGGCCGTTTTGAAGGGGGCTAGCAGCAAACGCGTGTCTCCGCCCCTTCTCGCCGCATGTCCCGCAAAATGAATGGCAGCGGCTGTTGCCAGATGTGCCGTTACCTGGGGTTCCGTGGCCTGGTCTCCGACCAGAAGGCCGGCACTTTTGTCGAAGCGCGCCACTGCCTTCGCTTCCTGGAGGACTTCAGGCAGGAGCTGGGTTTCGCCTGCGGCAACCGACGCGCCGACCACCAGCATTTTGCCTGCCGAGAGAACACCGGCGGGTGCGGGCCGCTGGAGTAGGAGGGACGGCGACTCTTCGAGGTTGAATCTCAAGCCTAATTCGCCCGAGGAGGTGGCGACGGTCGGCCAGGGCAGATTGCCGAGCAGCGGATCGGGTTCAAGCAGGACGGGGCCACTGCTTGCGGGCGATGCTGTCGAGTCAATCGGGGCAATGAGCAATTCACCGACGCGGCGGGCTGCGTGGTTGACGGCCTCGATGGATGTTTGAGGAGAGTTGACAGCCCGTTCGAGGTTCTCGGCAGCCGCCAGCATGTCTTCACGGCGGATCGGGACCTGGGTCCAGGTGACTCCCTCAGACGTGGTCCGGTAGAGGAGGACTCGATCGGGCAGAACGACTTGGCCGAGCAAGCGATTGAACCGGGGCTGCTTGAGCGCGTTCACGACCCGAGTCTGAAGACAATCGAGCGCATTGTCCGGGCAAACGGGGGCGGGAATGCCCAGAATCCGCAGCCGGTATCGCTCCCAAAGCGCAAGCACCTGCTCGCCGGAGCGGCCCTGGGCCAGCCAGACGCCTGCCAGCACCGCATAGAGATCGCGATTCTGCTGGGCGGGGACAACACTTTCCACACCTCCTTTGCCGGCCAGCCGCTCTTGCTCGATAAGGGCATCGCGGAGCAGCGGTTCGACGGCCTCGGGACTTCCTTGTTCGAGTGCCAACTGGCCGCGGGCTACGGCGTAGTTGCGGAGGTAGACGGCGTTGTGCTCGCCCGCCATGTGCCCGTACGCCGAATCCAGCAGTTTTCCGGCCTCGCCCGGCAGGCGGCGCTCGAGGTAGACGTTGGCCAGTGCGGTTTCGACCTCGGCCAGAATGGATTGGACGGATTTTCCGCCGCTGTTGGCCGCCAGTTCGGCTTGAGCTATGCGCATGGCGTCTTGCGCTTCATAGATGGAACCGGCGCGGATGGCGGCAGCAGCCAAGTTAAGCCGCGCGGCGGGAAGCAGTTGGCGGTTTTCGGTCAGCTCCAGCGCTCGAAGGTGCTCGCGTTGCAAGAGCAGGGCCAGATTCGAGCGAGGGGTGGATTGCTCGACCTGTTCGAGGCCGCTGAGAGTGCCTGAGAGCCGGAGCGCGGGGTAGTCGCCCGCATAGAACTCGCGAATGGTCCCGAGGTAGTGGCGCCAGGCGGCCTCGGCGTCTCCCGAGTCAACCGCCGCACCCCCTCGCATGTTCCTTGTACGCAGCTCAACGAGGGCGTAATGGTGTTCGCGCGCCAGCGTTTCGGCGTGCACAAACGACGGATTGTTCTCTGAATCGGCCCCCGGCGCCGGATCGCAGTAGGCTTCGAGGGACTGATCCTCGGCCTGAATCCAGACAAACTCGGGATTGCCGTTGAGAAGCTCATGCGCTACTTGATGGCAACCTGCATAATTTGCCGTGGACTGTAGTGCGTCAGCGCGCTCGACCAGCGCCCTTTGCTCCCCGGCTGGGTTGTGGAGGGCATGGAAAAGCCGGCTAGACTGGAGAGCACGGTCCGCGGCGCTGAGGTAATCTCCTTGAACGTCGGCATGAATAGCCTGCGCCAGCATGTGGACGGCCTGCGTGAAACCGGGAGCAATCGACTCGGCCGGTGAAGAATCAGGCTGGGAAGAATTGGGAGAAAGGAGCTGGGTGAGCCATGGGTCTTGATGACTGCGTTGGAGTGAAGCGGCCAGGGCGTAAAGCAGAGTGCGGGCAGATCGACAGTTTTCAAGGCAGGGCGACCCACGCGACTGGGCGGCTGTCGAGCGATCGGGCGTATGTGGGAAGGCTGCGTCGAGCAGGCGGGGCAGGAGAGTGGTGGAGAGCTCCTCGTCGACGGCAGCCAGCGCGGTGGAGTTCGCAGCCAGCATCCGCATGGCCTGGGGAGTGGCGAGGTGCTGCTCCATGCGGCTCCGATGGGTCTTCAACTGGTTGAGCTTCTGCTCAAGCGCCTCAAGCCGATGACGGCCCTCGGCCTGCCAGCGGGGATCGCGTTCGAAGCGGAGATAGCGGTTCCAGGTTTCGACGGCATTCATCAACTGGCCGCGATCTTCCATGGCCACAGCCTCATCGAAGAGCACCACGGAGTCGCCGGGAGCCATTTCGTCGGCGCGGCGGAGGTAGTCGAGGGCGGTGGCGCGGTCATTCTCGCTGCCGGTTGCCGTGCCGCGCTGAAAGTAGGCCGAGGCATCGTCAAGCAGCAGGCTGGAGGTGACGGGGCCGGCAGCTACGAGGCGGTCGAGAATGTCGATCGCCGGATCGAACTTCTCTTCCAGGATGTCGGAACGTGCCTCGAGCTGAAGCCAGTGCTGGTCATCGGGCGTGACTTCAAGCTGGCGCTCGATGCGGGCACGCGCTTCAAGAAGCTGGGACGACTCGCGGCCGGTGGAGCCGCCGCGCAGGTGTCTCTCCGGGGCAACCTCGGCAAAACCCGCGCCGGGTATGCGCAGGTCGAAGATGCGGGAGTGGGTATAGGCCTCAGCCAGCAGGCGCTCAGGATTGTTGGCGACGCGCCACCACGAGGTGAGTCCAATGGCGGCAAGGAGCGAGGCTGCAAGTCCCGTACCAACCCAGATGTAGAGCCGAGTCATGCGCTTGCCCGCTGCGACACGCGGGGTCCGGGCAAGCTCAGCCGCAAGGTTCCGCTGGCCTTCGGCGGATGCCAAACGAAGCCTGGCCAGCACGGCAGCCTCTGCGGGCGAAGCATCTGCCTGAAGCGCGCGCAGCCCTTCCGCACAACCAGGGCAGGCAGCGGCATGGGCCAGCAGAGCATCCACCTTTTTCACCTCCGCCGTGCGGGGCTCATCGCCGAACAGCAGGAACCACTGTCCCGGCTCGGGACAGGCACCTGCGGCAGCGCCGGCATCGGCAGAACTCTCCTGGGAAAAAGGATGAGGAGACGCCGCTTCCGTGCGGGACCTCCGCCCTTGAATCAGTTTTTCCAAAACACTGGCTAATTCATCTCCGGAGTTGTCTGGAGGGTCTTCGAAAACGGGACCCGGGTTGAGATCTTCACTCATCTTTGCACTCTATCTAACGGGTTCGCGATGAACATTCCTTTCACAAAGTCGATCCAGGAGGGTCGGCCCAAGCGGAGCAGCGGCACCGTCAGGAGGCGAATCCATTGCCAAGGGGGTTGATGTCTTCTCTCAAGACGTTGATTTCATGCCGCAAGTTTCCAATAACTGAGGGACCGGATCAGGCTACAGCATGTTCGATTCTCCTTTTTGCAAATAATTCGAGGTTATGCAAGTTTCTTTTGAAGAAAAGCGGGCCTGGGCAGCCTTCGAACCGCTGTGTGGTTAGCGAAAAGGCGTCTGGGGCGATGCCGCCTCGAGTTGCCGAGCCGGAAGAGCTTTCGGCTGCGCGCGCCATTCCCACTCTTGCACAGCGTGGTGCACGGATGCACTTCTGTACATCCGGTTGTTGCGGGACAATGCTAGCCTTAGGCTGAAGTATCTTCTGCCACCCAGGTTGAAGAGATCGACGAGGGCTGAGTCGCTTGGCAATTTACCCCCCACAGCGTTTGGAACCGCGACCGCTTGCGCGCCCTCGACGGCTGCAACTCGAGGTGGTTCCTCCGCACCATCGGCGCAAGCTGGCGGGGCGATTCACGCTGGCGGTGCTGATCGGGCTGGCGGTGATCACGGGATCGCTGGCGGGGCTGACGCTGGTCTATTCAGTGGATCTGCCGCAAATTAACGACCTGGAACGCTACCGGCCCTCGACGACAACGGAGCTTTACGACGTGAAGGGGCGGATTGTGGGCTCGTTTGCGCTGGAGCGGCGCGAGGTGGTCGACTACAACGGGTTTGCGCCGATTCTGCGCCAGGCCGTGATTTCGATTGAAGACAAGAGCTTCGAGTCGCACTGGGGCATCAATGTGTTCCGCGTGGCGGGGGCGGCATGGCACGATATCCGCAGCCATGGGCGGGCGCAGGGGGCTTCTACGCTGACCATGCAGTTGGCGCGCAACCTGTTTCTCTCCTCGGAGCGGACGTCGACGCGCAAGATTCAGGAAGCATACCTGGCGATCCAGATTGAGCGGGCGTTCACGAAAGAGCAGATTTTTACGCTGTATGGGAACCAGATTTACCTGGGCAGCGGGATGTATGGGTTTGAGGCTGCCTCGGAGTATTTTTTCTCAAAACATGCCAAAGATCTGAACCTGACCGAGGCTGCGTTGCTGGCCGGGCTGCCGAAGGGGCCGACGGCGTTTTCGCCGCTGCTTTACCCTGAGAAGGCGATACGGCGGCGCAACCTGGTGCTCTCGGAGATGGAAGAGGACCGGGCCATTACCCACCAGCAGGCGGAGGAAGCGCGGAATGCGCCGCTGGGGTTGCGGATTCCGCAGCCGGAGGGGTCGGTGGCGCCGTGGTTCCAGGAAGAAGTGCGCCAGGAGCTGGAAAAGCGGTTTGGCACGGAGCAGGTGCATGAGGCGGGTCTGAAAGTGCAAACCACGCTGGACCTGGAACTCCAGCAGGTGGCGAACCAAGCGGTGGCCGATGGGCTGGCGACTTATGAGCGGCGCAAGGGATGGC
>Ga0224559_1002000_pt1 | contig 10711 bp, 7 predicted proteins | sample 714S33034metaG_FD_180676 | JGI IMG/M metagenome (GOLD analysis project Ga0224559, IMG submission 180676) | Peat soil microbial communities from Stordalen Mire, Sweden - 717 S3 30-34 | ecosystem: Environmental > Terrestrial > Soil > Wetlands > Peat | place: Sweden: Norrbotten County, Stordalen... | reverse complement strand
GCGCTGATGGACCGCTGGATCGATCTGGCCACCGAACTATCCAACCTGCGGTTCAGGCGAGATCAAGCCTGAAAGCGGAGAACTTGGCACTGTCCAGTTAAATGGATTAATAATTCCGGCGCTGTCTACCACGACACAGGTGATTCGATCCATGCCTCGCAATCCTATATCCTTGCGCTCAACTTGGCAAAGAAAATTAACAGCAAGGAAGATATAGCGTACACATTAGAAGACTTGGCGCAAGTTTCTGTGGAGATAGGAAAGCTGGACGAGGCAAGCGCCTATCTCAATCAGGTAACTCCAATGATGAACGCGGGCGGCAATCTTCTGACTGCTCATGTCATGGTGACGCAGGGAATGCTGGCCGCGGCGCGGCACCAGGATCAGCAGGCGGAGAAACTCTTTCGCGCAATCCAGAGCAACCCGGCAAACCCCACCACGACGCGGCTGGGGGCTGGGGATGAGCTGGCCAGATTGTTCGAGCAGCAAGGCAAGACGCATGAGGCCGAGCGAAGTTATAAAGCCACACTTGCCGCCTTTGAGTCGGCGCGGGCGCAGCTCCAGCATGAAGACTCACGGCTGCCCTTTGCCGCCAACGCCACCAGCATTTACGATGGCTACATTCATTTGCTGGTGGAGCAAGGCCGGAGCGAGGAGGCGCTGGCCGCCGCCGATCAGAGCCGCGCGCGGACGCTGGCCCAGGGTCTGGGCGTGGACGAGAGCAATTCCGCCCGCCGCGCAGCACTGAACCCCCGCCAGATTGCGCAAAGCTCCGGCGCGACGCTGCTCTTCTATTGGCTGGGCGCGCGGCACTCCTACCTCTGGGTCATCACTTCGCCCAAAATAACGCTCATTTCACTCCCCTCGCAAAAGGAGCTTTCCTTGCGCGTCGAGCGCTACCGCCGTGCTCTGCTCGACGGCGAAGACCCGCAGCGAAGCGGCAATGAGGACGGGCAGGCGCTCTATCAGACGCTGGTGGCTCCGGCCGCCAAGCTGATCCGGTCCAACGCTCCGGTGATGATCCTGGCCGATGGAGCATTGAGCCAGTTGAACTTTGAAACGCTGCTCGCTCCCGGACCCGGTTCAGCGACGCATTATTGGATCAACGATCAGACGCTGCTCTCCGCGCCGTCGCTGGAGTTGCTGACCGCGGCAAGGCCCTCGCGGGGCGATAGCCACAAGCTGCTGCTGATGGGCAATCCGCTGACGCCCAGCCCGGATTACCCTAGCTTGCCCCACTTTGGCACCGAGATGAGCCTCATTGCAAAGCACTTTGGCTCACACAGTCAGGCCGTTTTTGCCGGCCGGCAAGCCACACCAGCCGCTTATCTGGCCAGCCATCCGGCGCAGTATTCCTATATTCACTTTGTCTCGCACGCCACGGCCAGCCGCACCGATCCGCTGGATTCAGCGATTATCCTCTCCAGTTCCGCGCCTTCCGGCAGCCCAACCGGCGAGAACTCCTTCAAGCTCTACGCCCGCGCGATCATCGAGCATCCCATCAACGCACGCCTGGTGACCATCTCGGCCTGCAACGGCAGCGGCACGCGCGCCTACGCAGGCGAGGGTTTGGTCGGCCTCTCCTGGGCCTTTCTGCGCGCCGGAGCGCACAACGTGATCGGCGCGCTTTGGGAAGTGAGCGACGACTCCACGCCGCGCCTGATGGACGCGCTCTATCAGGAATTGCAGGATGGCCAGCCGCCGCCCGCCGCGCTGCGCAACGCCAAGCTCAGCTTGCTGCGCTCGAAGAGCCGCTTCAGCGTGCCGTTTTATTGGGCGCCCTTCCAAATCTATACGCAGCGGTAAACGGCTTTTCAGGTACAAGCAGTATCTTACCCAGGTCCGAAAATCCGGACCTGGGGCACCCGCTCATTTTCTGGTTTATTGCTTCTGCTCTGTCGTCGGCTGCTTGGGCATGGGGATGGTGATGTCGATGGGCTGAACGGGGCCTAGTTTCAGTTCGTCCAGGCCGGGTTTGATCTCCGGGCCGTTGCCGACGACCAGAATGGCCAGCTTGTCGGGATGGATGTACTTTTTGGCGACGCGGTCGAGGTCGGCTACGGTCACCTTTTCCAGCGCGGCTTTATAGGTCTCCAGGTAGTCGGGCGGGTAGCCGTAGAACTCCAGCCTGACGCGCTCGGCCAGCACCTTTTCCCGTGTGTCGTAGCGGAACAGGAAGGAGTTGAGGATGTTGTCCTTGGCGCGGGCCAGCTCCTCGCCGGTGAAGGGCTTGGTGGTCAGGCTATTGATCTCGGCCAGCGCGGCCTTGGTGGCGTCCACGGTGGAAACGCTTTTGGTCATCACCATCGCGTGGAACTCTCCCGGATGATCCCAGGAATATCCGTAGCTGCCGCCGACGGCGTAGGCCAGGCCTAGCTCGGTGCGGACCTTTTGGAAGAGCCGGCTGGCAAAGCCGCCGCCGAGAATCTCATTCATCACGGCAAGGGCGGGCACATCTGGGTTATGGCGATCCGTTCCGAGGCCGACAATCTCGATATTCGACTGGTTCACGTCCTCCTTGTCGATGAAGGAGACGCCCGGTTTGGGATCGGTGAAGCTGTCGTGCCGCGTAGGGAGCGGCTTGGCTGCGGGCAGCGGCTCGAAGGCAGCGCGCAGCTTGGCTTCCATCGCCGCCGGGTCGAAGTCGCCGCTGATGGAGACGATCAGCTTGCCTCCAATGGTGCGGTCGTGCCATGCCTTCAGATCGTCCAGCGTGACCGCGCCGATGGTGGCCAGTTCCGGCTGGCGGGTGTAGGGCGAGTTGGGGCCGTAGACCAGCTTGGAGGCTTCGCGGCTGGCGATTTCGCCCTCATCGTCGTTGCGGCGGACGATGCCGGTGGCCACCTGCTGCTGGGCGAGTTGTAGCTTTTCGGCACTAAAGCTGGGATGCAGGAGTAGGTCGAGGGCGAGCGAAAAAACCTGATCGGAGTCGGCCTTGAGAGAGTTCCAGGAGAGCGCGGTGGAATCCACGTCGCCGCCGGTCTCGATGTGCGCGGCCTTGGCTTCCAGCAGGTCATCGAGGGCGTCGCCGCTGAGCTTGGCCGTGCCGCTGGTGCGCCAAGTCTGGCCGTAAAGGCTGACGAGTCCTGCTTTGGCCGGGTCTTCGTCGCGCGAGCCGCCGGGAATCGAAACCGAACCGGAAACGAAAGGCAGCTCGTGATCCTCTTGTAGGAAGATCACGATGCCGTTTGCAAGTTCAATGCGCTTGGGTTGGTGGGGGTTGAAGTCATGCAGTTTGGGGGTGGGGATTTGCTCCCAGGGTTTGGTTTGTTGTGCAGGGACTGCGGCAACGGGTGCAACATTTGCGATAAGCGGAGGAGTTGCAACAGGCGCAAGAGTTTTCTGAGTCGTAGGATGGCAACCAACAAGAGCAGCACCCATCATTCCCGCAACAGCAATCATTATCAACTTTTTCATTGCGCACCTCCATCTTTCTGCGCCGGGGTTGCGGCGGCATCGGTCTCAATCCATGCACTGGTGCGGTTGCTGGGGATAAAAACCTGATTAGCCACACGGCGAATATCGGCCTTGGTCACCTTGTCCACCTTGTCGAGTTGCAGAAAAAGCTCGCGCCAGTCGCCGTAGCGGGTCTGGTACTGGGCCAGCGAGTTGGCCAGGCCTTGGTTGTCGGCCAGACCGCGCAGCAGGTCGGCGCGGGTGCGGGTCTTGAACATGGCCAACTCGTCGTCGGTGACGTCGGCGGCTTTGAGCTTGTCGATCTCCTTGTGGATGGCGTCGCGCATCTCGGCCGGTGTGTGGCCGGGCAGCGGAACGGCGTAGAAGGCGAAGAGGCCGGGGTACTTGTCGCCGGGGAAGGGCGAGAAGCCCTCGGCCTCGGCGGCGATCTGAGCATCGCGGACCAGGCTGCGATAGAGGCGCGAGACACGGCCGTTGGACATGATGTCGGTGATAGCGTCGTAGACCTCGGCGTCCGGCGAGCGATAGTCGGGGCGGTGATAGCCTTCGAGGTAAAAGGGCTGCGTCTGCTCGCGGATGGCGACCGTCTTTTCGGCAAACTGCCTCGGCTCGACGGTGGTCATCTCCTCGGGCTTGGCTCCGGCGGGGATGCGGCTGAAGTACTTCTCCAGCATGGGCAACGCCTCGCTGGCTTTCACGTCACCGACGACGACAACCACGATATTTGCGCCGACATAATACTTTTTGTGGAAGTCCATGGCCTCGGTGGCGGTGATCTGCGCCACCTCACTCGGCCAGCCGATGCCGCTGCGGCCATAGTTGTGGGCGACATAAGCGGTGGCCAGGAACTGCTCGACGAGGCGACCGATGGGGTTGGAGTCGGTGCGCATCCGCCGTTCCTCATTCACCACATCGCGCTCCTTGTAGAACTCTCGTGGGACGACGTCGGAAAGGCGTCCGCTCTCCAGCCAGGCCCAGAGTTCGAGGCGGTTCTCCGGCATCGACCAGAAGTACATCGTCTCGTCCAGGCCGGTTTCGGCGTTCAGGCCTTCCGCGCCGTTGCGCTCGGCCACATCGGTGAACTGGTTGGGTACGACGAACTTGTGGGCTTCTTTCTGCGCATCAAGGAAGGCCTGCTTCAGCTCGGCCAGCTTCTTCTCATCGCGGCCAACAGCCTTCTGGTACTCGGCTTCGTATGCGTCGTTGGCGGCCTCGACCTTGGCCAGCGCAATCTTCTCGGCGGCATAGTCGGTGGTGCCGATCTGGCTGGTTCCCTTGAAGGCCAGGTGCTCGAACATGTGCGCCAGGCCGCTCTGGCCGGAGGGGTCGTTCACGTCGCCAGCGTCGATAAAAGTGGAATAGCTGAAGACCGGCGCCTCCGGCCGCTCGCAGATGATGATGGTGAGGCCATTGGGCAGGACTTTGGTGGTGATGCGCTGCTCGAAGCTCTTCAGATCCTGCGCTTGCGCTCCGGCACAGGCGATCAGCGCCAAGGCTAGAAGACTCTTCCAGAACAGGGGGGATATTCTCTTGTTCATTCAAACTCCTTGTTTCACTCTTGTCCTGCTTCTCCTAAAGACGCAACAGCGCGCCTATCGTTCTCTTTCAAGCTAGTGCCCAGGACCGGGCAGGGTCAATGCGGGCGGGCCACACACCGCGCAACTTTCCGCCGTTTTTGGTGTTTGCACAAACGAGTTGCAGCTGACTGTCCCCGACTTGCTGCCTCCAGCGCGGTAGAATCCACTTCAGAGGACGACCATGCACATTCGCTTGAAGATCGGCTCTGCAACTTTATTTGCGTTCATCTTGAAGGTTTCAACCGTTGCCGGTGGCGCGCAAACCATCGTTCCCCTCTGCCATCCTTCCGTGACTGGGCCGGTGACCGTGGCTACGCATGACCAGATTGTGCTGGCTGGCGAACGAGCCGAGCCTCCGATTACCGATACAGCCGGCTTCGGCTTTGCATGGCCCGATACACAGATGGGCGTCATCAAGACCGGGCGAGGCTATCAATTTTTCAGCAGCGATGGCGGACTGCATTCCGCGCAGAACTGGCGGGGCCAATCGGTGGGGAATGGAAAGTATGGCGGCGCGGTCACCACGACCGGAACGCTGGACAACCCGCTGGGGCAAGGCAATCCACGGGATGTAAGCATCGCCTCCAATCCTGATCCGGGCGTGAACCCCAACTACCCCAGTTACTCCTATCTTGGCGGCGGGCCGGTCTTCCGCGTTCCGGAGGGAAGAGTCGGAGCCGGAATGCTGCTGATGGGCTATCATGCCGAACTCCCCAGCGATACGCTTTATTCGGTTCATGGCCTCGCCGCTTCCTGGGACGATGGCCTGAACTGGATCGATCTGGGAGAGATCGTCCGTCCCAATCAGTCCTACGCGCCGGCTTTTCCCAACGGCGGCTTTGACGAGGTTGGCGATGGCCCCCTGGTGCTCTCGCCCGACGGCAAGTATTTCTACTTCTATTTTCCCGATTGGCCTGCGGGAACCGCTGTCACCACGTCTGTCTCCGTTGCGCGCGCGCCGGCCGCCTCGGTCCTCGATGCCGCCTTTCGTTCCCGCCATCCGCACACGGTAGCATTCGAGAAGTTTTACCAAGGCAGTTGGTCGCTTCAGCCGGGCATTGGCGGCGCGGCGACGGATTTGATTCCCAACTCTCCTTATCGCGGCTATCTGGACGTTCACTTTAGCAGCGCGCTGCTCCGCTACGTAATGATTACCTCGGACAACACCAATTTTGGCTACGCCGAATCGGTCGACGGCCTGCACTGGAGCACTCCGATCCGGCTCGGCAGCTACGGCAGCGAGAAAGGATCGACGCAGACCATTGCGCCTTATCCCACCTCGGTTGGCCTCGGCGAGAATCCCAGCATCCTGGGCAAAAGCTTCTACATCTTCTATGCGCGGTTGCAACTGGAAGGGGGCGGATTGCCGCGCAAGGGCGACTCGGTGCAGAGGCTCACGCTCACTTGCAAATGACGCTTGAAACGATAAGCAACCGGCAGGGCAATCGCATTTGGATTTGAAATCGTGAGATGGAGTGGTTTTGAAAGGGCACGGCTTCAGCCGTGCCGATTGCGAGGATTCAAAAGTTCCGCCTTTAGCCTCTGAGGGATGGTTTTCACCATCAAAACCATCCCTCAGAGGCTAAAGCCCAGGATTTTTCCCTTCCTTTGCGGCGCGACTAAAGTCACGCCCTGACGCTTATCAGTTAACTGAAGACAATTTTGCAAGTGGCTCGATCTCTACGAAAAACTGAAAAAGGCGAGTACGGCAAGATCAAGCACGCCAGCAAGCTGCTGGCAATGATCGATCCGGAAAAGGCCGTCAAACATTTCCCCGCTTCAAAATCTTCCGCGAGTGGCTCATCGAGTCCATTGATGCCCAGTCCGCTCCGGCAAGCCGCTCCCGGCATTTTTGACCCCGGAACCCGTAACTTGTCCCGCTCCAGCGCATCTCATAACTGCCGGAGAGATCGTCAACGGCCCAGGAGTTTCCCCATGCCCCGCACATTTGCTTTGCGCAGCGCGTTCTTTTCTCTGCTGATCGCCACGCTTTTTACCGCCGGTTGCCGCGCAGCCGCGAAGACTCCCGTTCCGCCCGCCGCGCAGGATGCCCCGCTGGCCCAATCGCCAGGTAGGCAGACGGCTGTCTTTGCCGGCGGCTGCTTTTGGGGCACGCAGTCGGTCTTCGAGCGCGTCAGGGGTGTACTGGCCACCACGTCCGGCTACTCCGGCGGCTCGGCTTCGACCGCAACCTACAGCCAGGTCACCACGGAGACCACCGGCCACGCCGAGTCGGTCCGCGTCCTCTTCGACCCATCGAAGATCACCTACGGCCAACTACTGCGCGTCTTCTTTTCCGTGGTCCACGACCCCACGCAGCTCAACCGCCAAGGCCCAGACGTCGGAACCTCTTACCGCTCGGCGATCTTTTATACCAGCGATGAGCAGCGCCGCATCAGCTCGGCCTACATCGCGCAACTTGACGCGGCCCGCGTCTTCTCCAAGCCAATCGTGACCCAGGTCGTCCCGCTCCAAGCCTTCTACGACGCTGAAGCCTATCATCAGGACTACGCGCTGCACAATCCGGGCAACCCCTACATCCAGGTCTGCGACCGTCCCAAGATCGAAGCCCTCAAGCAGCAGTTCCCCGAACTATTCCAGGATTACAAAGGCAAGTAAGCACGCTCATTGGCATTTTCTCAAGCATTCATCAGGACAGGGACGCCAAGCTGAAGATTCGCCTCGACCGGAGCTTCCACTTCAGGCTCGGCCGCCACCGGCACATGGGCCAGCTCCCAGGCCGAACGGTCCTTGAGCAGGCGCGAGACCAACGCCGTATGCATCGCATGGCCGGCGCGCTCGGCAACGACATGGCCCTCGATGCGCCTTCCGGCCAGCGAAAGGTCGCCGATCAAGTCCAGAATCTTGTGGCGCACATACTCATCCGGGAAGCGCAGCGGGCCATTCTCCGGTCCGTTCGGCCCCAGAATGATGGTGCTCTCCGAACCTGCGCCGCGGATCAGGCCCATGTCGCGCAGCTTTTTTTCATCGGCTTTATAGCCGAAGGTGCGCGCCGGAGCAATGTACGTGCCGTATGTCTCGGCGGCCAGATCAATGCAGGCGCTCTGCCGACCGATGGGGGCGGGAAAATCGATAGTATAGAGAATGCGGTAACCGGCGCCGGGATAGACGCCGATGAATTTGTCGCCCTCGCGGACCTCGACCGCCCGTAGCACGCGAACCGTCTCGCGGCGGCGGCGTTGGACACAGATGCCGGCTCTTAGAAATGCCTCGACATAGGGCAGGGCGCTGCCATCCAGGATGGGCAGTTCCAGGTTGTCCAGCTCGGCGATCACGTTATCCACGCCCATGCCGATAAGCGCGGAGAGCAAATGCTCAGTGGTGGAGATCAACACGCCCTGACGCATCAAACTGGTGGCATAGCTGACTTTGGCCACGTTGCGGCCAGTGGCGGGAATCTCAAAGTCGTCCAAGTCGGTGCGGCGAAAGACGATGCCCGACCCAGCTGGCGCGGGCAATAAGCGCAATGTAACCGGCGCTCCAGAGTGCAGCCCCACCCCGGAGAACTCCAGTGGCTCGGCTATCGTCTGTTCCAGATGCGCGGGATTCGCCAATCAATTCCTCTCGGACAGCGGAAATACCAATCCGATATTTAGATTAGACCCATGAGAGCGTCATCGTCATGTGGCATATTGACCACACATTGCTTCATAATGATAATGGGGAAGGGGAAAATCATGAGCGGTCCGTGTGCCCTAATCGTCTCATCAGCAGGGAGTATCCTATTCTTGCGAGATCGTAGAACAACGCGCCTCCTCTTTTTCCATCGCCCGCAAGATGGGCTGTCTGCTGGAGATTAAGTCAGCGGAATGCGAATGAGGCAGGGTGCCTGATACACTTCCCACAAGCACTATCTGGAGTTCAAAGACACATGAAACTAACAGCTCTCTTTCTGATGTTGGCGGTTGGAAACCTGGCCGCAATCGCTCAAACCCCCGCGCAGCCGGCAGCGACTGGTGCCAAGACGGTTCCTGCAACGACAAACTCTGCTGCTCCAGCCGCCAAACCAGCGACGACCGCGACAAAGCCTGGCGCACCCGGCGCTACAGTCACCAAGCCGGCGGCCGCCGCAACCAAGCTACCCTTTGGCGTACCTGCTCCCGGACTTCCCGCGGTCAAGACTCCCAAGCAGACTGCCTTCTCCTTGCGCTACCAGGAGATCGAAGTTGGCACCGGCGCCGTGGCCGAGCCAAACAAGTTGTACAAGGTTCACTACACCGGGTGGCTGGCCGCGGACGGAACCAAGTTCGACTCCTCCTACGACCACCCAAGACAGCCGCTCAAGGACAAGGACGGCAAGCCGGTGCTGGGCGACGATGGCCAGCCCAAGCTGGATGACCCGCAGCCGATCTCCTTTCCGCAGGGTTTTGGCCGCGTTATTCCCGGCTGGGACCAAGGCTTTGAAGGTATGAAGATTGGCGGCAAGCGCCGCATCTTCATTCCCTGGGAACTGGCTTATGGCGCCAAGGGGCGTCCGGGACCGAACCCCGAACATCCGGGCATTCCTCCCAAGGCCGATCTGATCTTCGATGTGGAACTGGTGGACGTAACCGATATGCCCGCGCAGCCGGCTCGTCCGAATATGCCGATGGGCGGGCGTCCCATGCCGCCCAACGGACAACAGATGCCTCCCAGGCCTGGAACTCCCGGAGCGCCGGTGCAGCCAATGAACGCGCCAAAGCCTCCGGAGCCGCCTGCGCCCGGCACCGCGCCCAATGCGGCTGCTCCGGCAACGCCCCCAGCGCCCCCGGCTCCTGGCGCCGCTCCCGCGCCCCCGGCTCCAATCGCGCCGCCACCGCCGCCCGCAGTCCCGCCAACAACTCCGGCGGCTCCGGCTCAGCCGCAGTCCAAGTAGCGCCCATTCATCTGCAAATCGATCAGGCCACGGCCAGAGGCAACTCTGGCGTGGCCTGAATCAATTGGCGCGTGTAGGTCTCTTGCGGATGGGAGCAGAGAGCCACGGCCTCGCCGGTCTCCACCAGGCGGCCATGCTCCATCACCGCGATGCGCGTGGAAAGATAGCGCACCAGCGGCATGGAGTGCGAGATAAATAGATAGGTCAACCCGTGCTCGCGCTGCAAGCGCCGGAGCAAATTCACAATCTGCGCTCCGACACTCACATCCAGGGCCGAGATCGGCTCATCGAGTATCAGCAGTTTTGGCCGCAACGCCAGAGCGCGGGCGATGTTGATGCGCTGCCGCTGACCGCCGCTGAACTCGTGCGGATAACGGCCCAGCGCCGATTCGTCCATGCCCACCTCGACAAGTAGTTCGACGGCCTTGGCGCGCAGTGCAGCAGCGTCCGTTTTGTAGCGCCGCTCTCCAGAGCGGCTGTCGTGCAGGTCTCCAGACCTGCACTCATCGCCGCTGGCGGCTTGGAAGCCGCCAGTACAGCCGGTCTGGAGACCGGCGCTACAATCCGCAGAATGGATCAGCAGCGGCTCGGTAACAATATCCAGCACCTTCATGCGTGGATTCAGCGCGGCATAAGGGTCCTGGAAGACGGGCTGCAGCTGGCGGCGGAGGCGATGCAACTCAGCGCGCGAGGCACGGGCTGGATCGATTCCGTATACAAGAATACTACCCTGCGTGGGCGCGACCAGGCCCAGAATCATGCGCGCGAGCGTCGTCTTGCCGGAGCCGGATTCGCCAACCAAGCCCAGCGTCTCACCGGATTCAATGCGGAGCGAGACACT
>Ga0224559_1001999_pt1 | contig 10713 bp, 8 predicted proteins | sample 714S33034metaG_FD_180676 | JGI IMG/M metagenome (GOLD analysis project Ga0224559, IMG submission 180676) | Peat soil microbial communities from Stordalen Mire, Sweden - 717 S3 30-34 | ecosystem: Environmental > Terrestrial > Soil > Wetlands > Peat | place: Sweden: Norrbotten County, Stordalen... | reverse complement strand
CGACGTATTGCAAACGGTCGCGGGATCGTCCTTCGTCAATTCCGTCTCGGACAGCCTGGGCCGATCAATCACCCAATACTCCATCTACGACAGCGGCGCGGACGGCGGCTATTTCACCCTCAACGGCGCCAAGCTCGCGAACGGCGCCTGGCACACGCTGACGGCGTCGCAGTTCGCCCAATTGCAATACGTCGCCGGGGCCGGCGTCGGCAGCGAGACGATCAGCGTCAAGGCTTATGACGGCTCGCAGTGGTCCAGCGCCTATTCGACCACCGCCGCGACGAAGGCGCCTTCCCCGCCGTCGGTGACCGCGGCGAATCAAACGGTCGCCGAAGGACAAACGCTCGCCGTCTCCTCGCTGATCGCTTCGACCAGCGATCCCAACGGCAAAGCCATCACGACTTACGCGCTGATGGACAGCGGGGCCGATGGCCATCTCGTCTACAACGGGACGACGTTGAAGGCGGGAAGCTGGTACGACTTCACCGCCGCGCAACTCGCCCAGGTCACGTGGATCGCTGGCTCAGGCGTCGGAACAGACAAGGTGTCGATCGAGGTCTCCGACGGCGGGACGTTCTCCAGCGCCGCCGTCTCGATCCTCACCGTCAACGCGCCCGCGAGCACAAACATCGTCACGCTGCTTGGCAAGCTCGGCGTCTCCGCCGCGACGGCCCAGCAGCTCACGGCCGGAAATTCGCTCACCTACAATGGGATGCTCACCATCCTGCAGGACGCGGCGGTCGGCGGCATGACCGCCACGAAGTTCGGCGCCCTGCAGACTCTCGCCTCGATGCTCAACCAGCCGAATGGCCTGACGACGTCGGCCTATGTTCAGCAGATCGCCGCCGACATGATCAACGGCGACTCGGCCAACGCCTATTGGAACGGCGGCTCGTCGACCGCGACGGCGCTGGGCAACCTCAGCGCTGCGTCGACTCAGGCGCAGGTCACCGAACTGATCGGCAAGTGGTTCCTGGGGACCGATCTGCCGAGCCTGAGCGTTTCCGCCATCGGCGAATCGAACCTCAATCCAACCTATAAGGCCTCGACGCTGCCGCTATTCGGGAGTTCAGGCTCGCCGAGTTATCTCGACGTCAATCAGGGCTATCTCGGCGACTGCTACTTCGTCTCCTCGCTCGGCGAGACGGCGCTGCAAAACCCCTCGCTGATCAAGAACATGATCACCGCGAACGGCAACGGCACCTATTCGGTCGAGTTCTACGTCAACGGGCAGGCTGATTACGTCACCGTCAATTCGCAGCTCCCAGTCATGGGCGGCGGCTACGAATGGGCCAACGGCTCGACGCTCGAGTTCGCCAACGGACCGGTGTCGTGGGTGGCGCTGGTCGAAAAGGCGTTCGCCGAACTCAACGAGCAGACCGCCGCCGCTAACTACGGCGGCCATCCGGCTGGCGACGCCTACGAAGACCTCAACGGCGGCACGGCGACCGCGCTCAGCGAGATCACCGACCAGACCTTCAACACCTACAACCTCTCCTCGGGCGAGTCGGCGCCGACGCTCGCTTCGCTGATGTCGATGCTGTCGACCGACTTCAAGGCGGGCGACGAGATCATTCTGTCGACGCCGAACCGAGACAACGGCAACCTCGTCGGCGACCACATGTACATGGTCTCCGGCGTCAATTCTTCCGCCGGCACGATCTCGATCCAGAACCCCTGGAACGGCGCCTATTCGGGCTCGCTGCAGATGAGCTTCACCGACGCGATCGCGCAGCTCGCCGCCGACAACGTGTCGATCTACGCCACGACAGGAGCGAAAGTCGCCTGACGGGTCGCCCTAGACCGTCTTGTCCTTGTAGCGGCAGAGGTCGGCGATGACGCAGCGCGCGCATGCAGGCGCGCGCGCCTTGCAGACGTAGCGGCCGTGCAGGATCAGCCAGTGGTGGGCGTGGCGCATGAAGCGCGCCGGTATGATCTTCAGCAGCCCGTCCTCGACTTCGCGCGGCGTCTTGCCTTTGGCGAGCGGAATGCGGTTGGCGACGCGGAAAACGTGGGTGTCGACCGCCAGCGTAGGTTCGCCGAAGGCGACGTTGAGCACGACGTTGGCGGTCTTGCGGCCGACGCCCGGCAACGCTTCGAGCGCGTCGCGGTCGGCCGGAACCTCGCCGGCGTAGGCGCTGACCAGCTGCTTCGACAAAGCGACGACGTTCTTCGCCTTGGTGCGAAAGAGACCGATCGTCTTGATCCGCTCGGCGAGCGCAGTTTCGCCGAGCGCCGCCATCTTGGCCGGCGTATCGGCGACGGCGAACAGGGCGCGCGTCGCCTTGTTGACGCCGGCGTCGGTCGCCTGGGCCGACAGCACGACGGCGACCAGCAGCGTGAACGGATTGACGTATTCGAGCTCGCTCTTGGGCTCTGGATTGGCGGCGGCGAGCCGGGCGAAAATCTCGTCGGCGCGCGCCAGCTCGGCGGCCTTCGCCGCGGCCGGCGGGCGGCGGACGGGGGATGCGGCCGGATTGCCTCGCGCCATGCGCGCCTTATAGTCGGGGTCGACTAGGCCGCCAAGCGGCGGCTTCGCCAGGGAGGTTGCTGTGGACCCAAGCCCTGACGCCGACGACGCCGCGATCTTCGCGGCGCGGCTTTTTCCCCGCCGCTCGTTCACGCCGGCGGCGGCGCGCCGCCTGCTCGCGGCGACGTTTGTCGCCAGCGCGCTGTTCAGCCTGCCGTTCTATATCGCCGGGGCGTGGCCGATCGTCGGCTTTCTCGGCCTCGACGTCGCGCTGCTGGGGCTCGCCTTCCGCACCAGCTTCCGCGCCGCCCGCACCTACGAGGACTACCGTCTCACCTATGTCGAGCTCCAGTTCGCGCGGGTGAGCGCGCGCGGCGCGCGGCGCGAATGGCGCTTCCATCCGGCCTGGGTGACGCTCGAACGCGGCGAAACAGGACCGATGGCTGAACGACTGGCGTTGCGCAGCCGCGGCCGCCGCCACGAGATCGCGTCCTTTCTCGGTCCCGACGAAAAAGCGGCGTTCGCCGGCGATCTCGACAGAGCTTTGGGCGAGGCGCGGCGGGGGAGGCGATTTGGCGCGTGAGCGGCTCGGCGCGCGCGTGATAGGCTCTTGTCCGATGGCGCCGGCGCAAAACGTCTACGACGATCCCGTATTCTTCGAAGGCTACGAACGGCTGCGCCGGTCGCGAACCGGGCTCAACGAGGTTCTTGAGCAGCAGCCCGCGCTGCGTTCGACGCTACCGGCGTCTTTGGCAGGACTGCGCATCCTCGACCTCGGTTGCGGCTTCGGCGATTTCGCGCGCAAGGCGCGCAGCGAAGGCGCGCGCGCCGTCGTCGGGGTCGACGCCTCCTGTCGCATGCTCGAACGCGCGGCGGCGCTCACGCATGACGCCGCGATCGAGTACCGCCGCATGTGGGTCGAACAGCTCGACTTCGGCGACGAGCGCTTCGATCTTGTCGTGTCGTCGCTCGCGCTCCACTACGTCGAGGACTACGCCGGCGCGCTGGCGCGGATCGCCGGCGTCCTTCGCCCCGGCGGGCGGCTCGCCTTCTCGGTCGAACATCCGATCTGCACCGCGCTGCCGGCGCAGCAGTGGGCGCGCGATTCCACCGGACGGCCGCTCTATTGGCCGGTCGACGACTACTGGCGCGAGGGCAAGCGAGAGACGAGATGGTTCGTCGACGGCGTGACCAAACACCATCGCACCGTCGAGACTTATGTCATGGGCCTCTTGCGCGCTGGCTTCGCGCTGACGGCTCTGCGCGAACCGCTTCCCATCGAAGGCGCCGAGGCCGCTGTTCCCGAGCTCGACCTGCACCGCCGCCGGCCGCCGTTTCTGCTCTTGGCGGGAGACCGCCTAAGCTGAACTAGAACGCCGCCTGCCGCCTGACCAGTTCGTCGACGCGCTTGCTCTGTTCTGGGGTCAGGCTCGCAGTCGCGGCGTCGAGGTCGGGATCGTCGATTCCCGCCGCCTTGGCGAAGCGGTTCCAGGTCGCCGCCTCGACGAGGTCCTTGGGCACGCCGCGGCCGCTGACATAGAGATGCGCGAGACGGTTTTCGGCGATCGGGTTGTTGTGCGCCGCGGCGCGCAGCAGCAGTTTCGCCGCGCCGGCTTCGTCCTTGGCGACGCCGACGCCGTTGAACAACATGATCGCGTACTCGACCTGGCCGGCGAGGACGCCGGCGTCGGCGGCGCGCTTGAGCCAGCGCGCGCTTTCGCTGATGTCGAGCGGCGCGCCTTTGCCTTCGCGCAGCAGCACGCCGTAGGAATAGGCGCCGTCTGCGTACCCCGCTTCGGCGGCGTGACGAAAGTCGGCCGCGGCCGTCTTGAAGTCCGGGAAGCCGCTGGCGGTCTTGTCGCCAAGCGCCATGACGCCGAGGTTGTAGAGCGCGCCGGCCTGGCCTTTCGCCGCGGCGATCTCGAATTGCGCTTTGGCCGCGGCGCGGTCCGCCGGGACGCCGGTCGCGCCATTGAGCAGCAGCGTGCCGAGCGCGAAGGCCGCCTCGCGGTCGCCGAGCCCGCTGGCGATGCGATACCAGCGCGCCGCCTCCGCGTCGTCGCGCGGCACGGCGTAGCCGTCGCTATAGGTTTCGCCGATCAGGGTCATCGCCGCCGCGTCTTTGGGATTGTCGTCGACGCGCTTCAACGCCTCGCGCAACGCAGTGAGGAAATAGCCGCGCTGATAGGCGCCGAAGGCGAGGTCGGGCGGCGGTCCGCTCGGCGTCGGCGCGCTGGGCGGCGGCGTGAAGGGCGGCGCGAACGTCTGCGCCGCGGCGGGCGTCGCCAGCGCGACGCCGACCGCCAGCCACAGCGGCGCGGCGAACCTCATGGGCTCGCCTCCGCGCGCGCCGCCGCCGCGTTGCGCGCCGCGTCTTGCGCCGTCGCGATCGCTTGCTCGACCGACGGCGCCGACCACAGGGCGTCGCCGAGCGCGACGAAGTCGGCGCCCGCCGCCGCCAGCGCGGCGACGTCGTCGAGCCGCGCCGCATAGGCGACGCACGGGGTTTCGAAGATCTCCGCCCACCAGGCCACTCGCTCCGCGGTTTCGGCGAGCGGCGGCGTCCATCCGTCGCGATGCGGCTCGCCGAACATCACGTAGTCGGCGCCCGCCTCGCCGGCGGCCATCGCGTCGTCGCGGCCGCGCAAGGCCCCGACGCCGACGATCCGTTCGGGACGCAGGCTCGCCAGAGCTTCGGCGAGCGGGTCGCCGACGCCGGCGACATGGGCGCCGTCGGCGCCGATGCGCGCCGGCAGCCGCGGCTCGCCTTCGATGAGGATCGCCGCGTCATAGGGCGCCGAAGCCTCGACCATGCGCTCGACGATTCGCTTGGCGTCGCCCTGCGCCTCGGGCGCGACGCGCACCAGCGCGCTGGCGACGTCGCCCGCCGCCAGCGCGGCGGCGAACCGCGGCGCGAATGCGGCGAGGTCGCCAAGCCCGAGCGGCGGCGTGACAAGATAGAGGCGGCAGGAGGGAGCGTCGGCCATGAAACGCGGGTTCGACTTCGGCGGGGGGCGTTATCTGCCGAGCAATGCGGCCAAAAGTGCGGCGAGGCAAGACCCCCGCCGCCCCGTCGGGCGCGGCGGCTCAGCCGGCGAAGGCGGCGCGCAGGCGTTCGAACTGCTCGGCGACCGCGCCGTCCGGCGTCGGCTGGGCCGCTTCGGCTTCGGCCAGCGCGCGGTCGAGATGGGCGACGCGCGCTTGCAGGCGCAGCGATTTGGCGCTGAACGCGCGCAACGCCTCCGGAAGTTGTTCGAACATCTCGGTCGGGCAGGCGACGTTCTGATCGGCGATCCGCACGCGGTGCTTTTCCGACTTCGCCTGGGCGGGGGTCAATTCGCCCTCGTTGACGGCGCGCTGCAGCAGCAGCCACGAGGCGACCTGCATCAGGCGGGTCGTCAGGCGCATGCTTTCGGTCGCATAGGCGAGCGCGGCTGGGCGCGGCAGGCCGCGCGATTCTTCGCGGCCCGGTCCGTCGAGATAGGCGGCGGTGTCCTCGACCAGGCTCATGCCTTCGCGGAACAGCGTCTTGAAACCCGCCGAGGCGACGAGCTTGGGATAGAACCAGACGGTGTTGGCCGCGGCCTCGTCAAACGCCGCGCTCTGCGCCGATCCGTCGCTGCGTCCCATGACTCCCTCTCCTAAGCATTCCAACAAGCGGCCGGCGTGCCAATTCCGCACGCTTGCGCGCCACGACTCGGCGCGTCGCAAGATTAACGCCGCAGAGTGTCGTTCGGCTGTTTACCTTTCGCTAAGGTTAACGAAAGCTTAAGCCGATTAGGGGGCGGAACGCAAAAAACAGCCGCCCGGAGGCGGCTGTGGAGGTCGGTAGGATGGGAGGCGTCGAACAGGACCCAAGGAATGGATCGACTTCATTCATAAATGATAATCGTTAACAACCCGTTAGTGTCGCGCGCCGCGACGGCGTCCCGCGGCGAGACGGCCGGCGATTAAGACTTGAAGAAAGTGGCTGCGGCGTTGCGGGTCGCTTCGCGCGCGGCGATGGCGCGCTCGAGCCGCTCGATTTCGAGCTTGAGCACGGCGATGCGCTCGGCGAGCTCAGGGGCCGAAAGATCGTCGAGCGGCTGGCCGATCGCGTGGACCGGCGGTTTGACGGGCGGGGCGCCGAAAACCTCGTCGTCGAACCCAGCCATCGCCCGCTCCCCTCTGCTTGTGCGCCACATCATAAGCCGATTTGCCGAGCCGCCCAATCGCGACCGCCGGCGCCGCCGTCCGCCGAGTCCGCAGACCGCCCGGCCGGCCGCGCGACAAAACGATTCGCTGGCCGCGGAATATCAAGCGGTTAGGCGCCAAAAAACGCGCGGCGCGCAAGCGCGGAGACAGGGCGAGGCGGCGCCTCCGTTGGACGCCGACAAAGGGGATTGACGGACGCGCCGCCATAACGACATGACAAATTAGTAAATTAAAGCGTCTGCGGTGGAGCGCGAACACGAGCCGCGGATGACGCGCGTCGCGGCGCCGGTGGAGAATTGCATCGATCGCCGGCGCCGCCGTAGCCTTGTGTAAGGTTGCCACGGTAGAAATTCAAAATCTGGCGGATTGTTCCATGGTCGCCAGTCGGCGTTTGCGTCCTCCTTCGCGGTCGGTCCAGCCATTCGGCGGTGAGTCTCGGCGTGAGCGCTCTTCTCGGTCTTCCGTCCGCGCTGTCTCGCCTTGCTCGCCGGCAAGCCCCCGTCTTTATCAGCGCAAGCGTCCTGATCGGGTTGGCGTCAGCCGTCAGCGTCGGTATGGCTATCTACCTCCGCAATCTGGCGATTGATGAGAACACGCGCGCGGCGACGCACGATTCGTACCTGCTCGCAAGGGAGCTCGATCATTCCCTTCAATCGGTCTCCTACGCGGTTTCCCAGGTTCAGAAGCGCCTGCAAAACGCGACGACGGCGGTCGAGCTGGACTCCGTCGCCCGCGGCAAGACGCTCCACAGCGCCTTGCAGGATCAAGTCGCGCGAGAGCCGCTGATCGACCGCATCGCCGTTGTTGGCGCTGACGGCGAAGTCGTGAATGACTCTACTGATCGGCCGAACGGCGGCGCCGCGGTCAGTCCGCGCATGTCGGAGACCTTTGTCGACAATTTGCGCCGCAGCGCTCCGACGGACGTCTACTTATCGAACCCGTCGGAGAGCGGCGCCGAGGCGCCAGGAATCGGGCTTTCCAAGCGCATTTCGTCGGGCTCCGGCGACTTTCTCGGCGTCGTCGTCGCCACCTTGGCGCCGTCGGCGATCGACGACCTGGTCGCCCCGTTTGTCATTGGCGAGCACGGATCCATCGCGCTGATCCGCGCCGATGGCGCCATCGTCGACCGCGTTCCGGCTGTGGACGTGACGTCGGGCCGGGATGTCATCGCCGACGAGCCTTACGCCCAAACCTTTTTGCGGCGCCGCGACGGCGTCACGCAAGGCGAGAGCGCGACCGACGGAATGCATCGACTTTTCGCGCTCGCGAGCCTGTCCCATTTCCCGCTTGCGGTCGTCGCCGCCGTCGCGACCAGCGACTGGTATGCGGAATGGCTGCGCCAACTGCAGTGGATCGCGCTCAGGACGGTTCTGGTGGCGACGCTCATCGCCATCGGCGGCGTCAAGCTGGCCATGCGCCTCGATCAACTGTCGGAGGCGAGGAAGAGCGCCGCCGTGCAGGCGCAGGCGGCGATCCACTACAAGCGGTTCAATAGCGCGATGGACGCCATCGTGCAGGGCGTCGCTCTGTTCGACGCCGACATGAGGTTGATCACCTGCAATCGGCGTTATGCAGAAATCTACGGACTTCCCGCCGAAATCACGCAGCCGGGCGCCGCGAGCGCCGAAGGGATCTTCCCCCGTCGCCGCCTCGCACAGTTCGGCGACGTGTCGGGGGAACGTCGCACGGAACCCGACGGCAGCGTCGCCACGATCAACGAATTGCCGGACGGACGTCTGATCTTGCAGCGGAAGAAGAAGCTCGCCGACGGCGGCTGGGTTTCGACGCACGAGGACATCACCGCTCGCCGCCGCGCCGAGGAAAAGGTCCGGGAAATGGCGACGACCGACACCCTGACCGGTCTGTCGAACCGCTTCGACTTTCGCCAGCGGTTGGATCGGCGTCTCGCCGAGGTCAACCGCAAGCTTGGCGAGTTCGCCGTCTTCTATCTCGACCTCGATCGCTTCAAAGCCGTCAACGACAGCCTTGGCCACCCGCTCGGCGACAGGTTGCTGAAGGCCGTGGGCGAACGCATCGTCTCCGTCGTGCGCGGAGAGGACATGGTTGCGCGACTCGGCGGCGACGAGTTCGCCATCATTCAGCGCGTCACGAATACGCTCAACGACCCGGCGCGACTCGCCGACCGCTTGATCGCCGCGGTCGGCGAACCCCATCTGATCGGCGACGCCGCCATCACCATCGGGGTCAGCATCGGCATCTCGGTGGCGCCCAAAGACGGCGTCGTCGCCGACGAACTGATTCGCGCCGCTGACGTGGCGCTCTATCACGCGAAAGCGGAAAGGCGCGGCGGCTATACCTTCTTCGAAAAGGCGATGGACGAGCAAGTCCAGGGGCGCCGCCATATGGAAGACGACCTGCGGACCGCGCTCGCCGAAAACCAGTTTCGCCTCGATTTCCAGCCCGTCGTGTCCGCGGCCGACAGGGTGGTCAAATCCCTGGAGGCCTTGCTGCGCTGGCGCCATCCCGTCCGCGGCAATGTCCCGCCCAGCGACTTCATTCCGCTGGCGGAGGAGGTCGGACTGATCGTGCCGATCGGGGAATGGGTGATCCGGGAGGCGTGCAAGCAAGCCGCCAAGTGGCCTCGGCATATCAAACTGGCGGTGAACGTCTCCGCCGCGCAGTTCAAGTCGCCCGCCCTCGTTCCGACAATCGTCGACGCGATCGCGTCGTCGCGCATCGCCAGCTCGCGGCTGATCGTCGAAGTCACCGAGAGCGTCATGATCGGCGACACGAACCAGGCGATCGCCGTCCTTCACAGGATCCGCGATCAGAAGATCATGATCGCCATGGACGACTTCGGCACCGGCTACGCCAGCCTCGGCTATCTCCGTCGCTTCCCGTTCGACGAGATCAAGATCGACCGCTCGTTCGTCAGCGAACTCGGCAAGCGAGACGACAGCGTCGTGATCGTGCGCGCGATCATCAGCATGGCCAAGGCGCTCGGCGTTGCGACGGTGGCCGAGGGCGTAGAGAGCGAAGACCAATTCGCTTGCCTGAAGACGGAGGGATGCGACGAAATCCAGGGCTATCTGATCAGCCGCCCGATGTCGGCGGAGGACGTGTTGACGTTCCTGGGTTGTGGGGACGGGGTCGTGGAAGTCGAAGGCGAAGGGGCGCCAAGACCGGCGCCCCTGTGACGCATGCGCGGTCGGAGTTTGGCGGGGCGACCACGCTTTGCACCGTTAGCGGCGCCAGCTTGGCAGGGAGCGCCGTCGACCTCATGGAAGCCTCGTCTTTTCCGAAGTTTTGAGGCTGTCAATGGTCTTCGACCGCCGGAGGCGGCGCGCAATTGCGCGCCATTGACAGCCTCAAAACTTCGGAAGTTCATGCTTCCATAAGGTTGACGGCTTGGCGTGTGGCGGGGAGGGGCGGAGCGGTTCCGGTTGCGAAAATCCGGCGCTGACCGGGGATCGCGATATTGGGCATTTCCTATTGGAGTGCACCCCTCGCCTGAGGCACGCCAATTGAGGGCGGAGCGTTTCACCCACGTCGTCTTCCGCGACCTTCTCCTATTGCGCCGCCCCCGCAATAAATCCCCCGCCGAGCACCCGCGCCCGTGGGTCGCAGGACTCGTAGAACACGCAAGCCTGGCCGGGGGAGACGCCGCTCTCCGGGTCGTCGAACTCGACCGCGCCGCCCGGCAGCAGCCGCGCTGCGGTCGGCGGTCGGGTCGAGCGCACGCGCGCGGCGATCGCCAGTCCGTCTTCGGGAAGATCGGCGAGATCGCCGTCGCCGATCCAGTTGACGTCGCGCAGGCGGATGCGGTGGGTCTCGAGCGCCTGGCGCGGGCCGACGACGACGCGGGCGTTGTGGGCGTCGAGCGCGACGACGTAGAGCGGCTCGGCGGCGGCGATTCCGAGGCCGCGGCGCTGACCGATGGTATAATGTAGCACGCCGGCGTGGCGACCGAGCACCCGCCCGTCGACATGGACGATGTCGCCGGCTTCCGCGGCGCCCGGCAGCAGCCGTTCGATCATGTCGCTGTAATGGCCGGCCGGGACGAAGCAGATGTCCTGGCTGTCGGCCTT
>Ga0224559_1001998_pt1 | contig 10714 bp, 7 predicted proteins | sample 714S33034metaG_FD_180676 | JGI IMG/M metagenome (GOLD analysis project Ga0224559, IMG submission 180676) | Peat soil microbial communities from Stordalen Mire, Sweden - 717 S3 30-34 | ecosystem: Environmental > Terrestrial > Soil > Wetlands > Peat | place: Sweden: Norrbotten County, Stordalen... | reverse complement strand
GATGCAGGAACCCATGCCGGAGGGCCGTGCCGGAGAGCGGCTGGTGAAGACTCCCTTGCAGGTCGGCTCGCCCATCAACGGCATGGTGAGTTGCTCCTGGCCCTCGGGAATGTGGGCGCGCCTCTTCCATTCTTCGCGGCGGTGCTGCCGGTAGATGATGTGCAGGTGCGAGAAGTGTTCCAGGCCTAGCAAGCCTTCGGTCAGATCCTCGCGAATCAAGAGGCAGCTCTCCTCGCGATAGGTCGGAATCTGGTCAAAGTTCTTCAGCTCGGAGATCACAACCCCAATCGGGCGGATGGTTACTGGCTGCTGCCAATCGTCGTTCATCTTTATTCCTTTGCGGAGGGCGGATTTGCTTTCAGCGATTCGGTTGCGCTGCTGCTAACTCTGCCGTTTCGCTGTTCTGGGAGAGCCGACTCGGACTGCAAAAGCATTTACTTCGTTCTGTCGGCCGGTATTCCCGCCGCGGTGGCCAGAATATCATCCGGGTGGACAAGATTCAGCACAGCCCGCAAATTGTCTCGCAAAAAGGCCACGTATTGCAGGTATGTAGCGAATGATTCGCAATGTAACGGGGGAACTTTGGTCAGTGGAGGATTTAAGTTGCTCTTGTTGCGGCTAGGGTTCGGGAGAGTCTTTGTCCGCGGGTGCTGGTGAGCCGGTAGGAGCACAAGGGGACGAGCTCGCGGTTGGGGCTGAGGGCGTGGAGGAAGCATTTTTCGAGGTGTTCGAGGTCGAGGTTCCAGGCGTCCTGGAAGGCCATGGCGGAGATGCAGAAGGCTTGCTTCTGCTGGCTGGAAGGCGTCCCTTGCTGGCTGGAAAAGGCGTCCAGAGGTGTGGGCTGGGCGGGTCGGCAGCAGGCTTGGTTGGCGGGCCTTGCGGTGGGGATGACGCCATCGCCGGGCTGGAGCCAGAACCTGGCGTGGAAGGCGCAGTAGGGGTTTTCCGCCGAGGCGGGTCGGAAACTGGCGGCGGCGAACTGGCCGGCGGTCTGCTGCTCGATCAGCTGCATGATCTCGGGCAGGGTGATGCGGTCGGCGTTCTGGGGCAGTCCGGGGTAGCGCCCCATGTAGCTGATGGGCTGGAAGTGGACGGCGCGGACGGTGGGCGACAGGGCGGTGGCGGTGCGCAGAATGTCGCCGATCTGGCCGGTGTTGACGCCGGGAATCAGGGTGGGGACCAGGACGACGTCCAACTGCTGCTCGGCGCAGTTCTGGATGGCGGCCAGCTTGGTTTCGAGCAGGTGTCGGCCGCGAATGGCCTCGAAGACCTCCTCGGTGACGCCGTCGAATTGCAGCGAGACGCAGCTGAGGCCGGCCTCCTTCAGCTCGCTGGCGTACTCCTTTTCGAGGGCCAGGCGGACGCCGTTGGTGTTGAGCTGGACGTAGTTGAAGCCGAGGGCGCGCACTCTTTGGATCATCTCGGGCAGGTCGTGGCGCACGGTGGGCTCGCCGCCGGAGAGATGAATGGCGAAGGTGCCGCCAGCGGCCAGCAGGGTGCGGCACCAGGCGTCGATCTGGGCCAGGCTGGGATCGGGATTGAGATGGGGGCTGGGATTGGAGCCGGGATGGGCGCCGGCGGCGGAGCAGCAGACGGGGCAGGAGAGGTTGCAGCGCTCGGTGACCTCGAGCTCGACGGCGCCGGCGTGCTGGAGGTGGCCGGCGCAGAGGGCGCAGTTGAAGGGGCACTGTCCGGCGGCGGCGGCGTCGCAGGCGGCCGGCGGCGCGGCGAGGCGGAGGGCGGTCTCGCCCCAGGCCTGATAAGAGGGCAGTCCGCGCCAGATTACGGTTTTGAAGGGGCCGTGTTCGGGGCAGGATTTGCAGAGATAGACGACATTGTCCTCGATAACGCGCTCGGCGGCGATGCGGCGCAGGCAAACGGGGCAGAGACTGCCCGTCGTGCCTAGCGTTCTGCCGCCCTCACCGCTACTGTTTTCCCTCATGGCTCCCCAGGTTTATTAGCAAGTGAAGTGCCAGACTGGCCAGGTGCGCGCCTGGGGAGGGCCGGTTACGGCCTCCGAGAGGGGGAGTTGGCGGCCGTGGGCCTCCAGGAGGGGCTTGGCGGCAGGGTAAAGCTACGCCTCCGTCGGCAGGCGGGCGGGCTGGAGGCGGCAGGGCAAGGAGGGTTCAAGGGGGTATGTTCAGAAATGGAGCATAGGCGCGTGCTCCATTCTGGAGCGGGGGCGGGACGGCGTGGACGAGGCTTTGATGGGAGGGGATTCTCTCGGATTCCGCTTCTAAGGAACGGGCTGGTTGAGGGCTGAGGTTTCCCACCCTTGCGACAAAAACAAGAACGTCGCAAGGATGGGGCACCCAAACCTTTTTGGTCAGGTCAAGGGTGGGGCAGCCGGCGCCGTCCCTCCGGGACTCCGGCTCGATCCTGTTGGGCGCTGACCCCACGCTGAAGCGCGGGGCTAACCAGCACTGCGCCTACGGCGCGGGTGGGGCACCCAAAAGGTTGTGCGCGGGTGGGCTCCTATATCGGGTGGGCTCCTATATAAGGTTGCGCAAGGGAAAACGCGGCGGGGCAGGGTAGTAGTCAGCGGGAGGATTTGGCGGTCTGCGGGGACGGCTTAGCGGTTTTCGGAGGGCAGTAGCAGGCCGTAATCCTGCATTTTGCGATAGAGGGTGTTGCGCGCAATGCCCAGCCGGGCGGCGGTCTGGCGAATGTTGCCTCGACAGGCGCTGATGGCCTCGGCGATGGCCTGTTTTTCGATCTCGCGCAGGCTGCTGGCGGCGGGCGGCGGGGGAACGGCAGCCGGGGCGGGGAGGGACAGGGGCGCGACGGACGAGGCCGGGGCCGTCAGCCGAGGCGCGGCTGGGGCGGGCAGATCGAAAGCGGGCAGATCAAGTTCAGGCAGAACGAGTTCGGGCAGATCAAGTTCAGGAAGATCGAGGTTTTCGGCGGTCAGCGTGGCGCCACCGCGGTTGCGGATCAGGGCCCGTTCGAGGAGGTTTTCCATCTGGCGCACATTGCCCGGCCAGGAGTAGGCGGCGAGCCTTTGCAGGCAGGATTCATCGATCTCGACGGGAGGCCGTTCGAGGCGGGCGGAGAGTTTGGCGATCAGCGCGCGGGCCAGGCGGGGAATGTCCTGGCGGCGCTCGCGCAGGGGAGGGATTTTGACCTCGAGGACGGCCAGCCGGTAGTAGAGGTCCTCGCGGAAGCGGCCGGCGGCGACGTCCTTGCCCAGATCGCAGTGGGTGGCGGCGATGATGCGAATGTCGACGGGGATTTCAATCGAGGAGCCGATGCGGCTGATGGTGCGCTCCTGTAGGACGCGCAGCAGTTTGGCCTGCATGCCGGGCGACATTTCGCCGATCTCGTCGAGGAAGACGGTGCCGCCCGTGGCCATCTCGAACTTGCCGGCCTGTCCGCCCTTGCGGGCCCCGGTGAAGGAGCCGTCGCTGTAGCCGAAGAGCTCGCTTTCGATCAGTCCCTCGGGCATGGCGGCGCAGTTGATGGCCAGAAAGGGGGCGCGGCGGCGGGCGCTGGCGTTGTGGATGGCGTTGGCGAAGACCTCCTTGCCGGTGCCGCTCTCGCCCAGAATCAGCACGGTGGAGGCGCAGGTAGAGGCCAGCGCGGCCCAGTCCTTGGCCACCTGCATGGCGGGGCTTTCGCCCACGATGTCGTCGAATTCGAAGCGGTGGGAGCAAAAGACGGGGGTGCGGCGGAGGGACTGGCTGGACCCGGTTTCGCGGAAAAAGGCGACCGCGCCGACGATGGCGCCGGCCTCGTTGCGCAGGGCGGAGCCGGAGCTGCGGATGCGTTTGCCGGTCTTGCCGACCAGGATCTCCAGGTTTTCGTACTCCTTGCCGTTTCTGACCACCTGCAAGAGGGGAGCGTCGTCCTGGAAGACCTTCTCCATGGGAAAGCCCTTGGCGAGGGCGGGGTTGACGCCGAAGATCTCGCCGCCGCGCAGGTTGATTTCGGTGACGATGCCGGCCGCGTCGATGGCCACAAAGCCGTCGGTGATGCCGTGCAGCAGGGCATTCGAATAGCGCGAGGCGGCGTAGAGGCGGTTGGTGGCGTACTCCAGGCGTAACTGGCTCTCGATGGCGCGCACCGCCGAGACCACCATCCCCATGGTGTGAGGATTGGCCTGGTGGAAGTCGCCGCTGACGTCGATCAGACCGGTGATCTTGCCTAGTGAATCGAGGATGGGCGCGGCCGCGCAGGTGAGGAACTGGTTTTCCGCGCGGAAGTGCTCCCAGGCGGAGATCTCAACTGGGGCTTTTTCGACGATGGCGGTGCCGATGGCGTTGGTGCCGCGGCAGGCCTCGCTCCAGTCGGCGCCGGGACAGAGGTGGACGCGGCGGGTGCGGTCGACGATGCGGGCGTCGCCGGCGACCTCGAGCAGGAGGCCGTTTTCGTCCGTCAGGACGACCTGGAAGTCGGTGCCGTGGACGAAGTAGGAGAGGTCGCGCAGGAAGGGCCGGGCGACGCGGATCAACTGCTCTTTTTCGCTGCGCCGCTGCTCGAGCTGGCTGGCTAGCTCGACCTCGCCGCCGGAGCTGACCAGGGGATTGACGCGGAGCAGGCGGCAGCGCTGCCAGGAGCTGGCGACCATGTCGCGGACCAGCCGGGGGTCCAGCTCGTCCTTCTCAAGATACTGCTCCCAGGCCTTCCTGCCCAGCTCCGGAGGGTGCGCCAACATAGGAAACCGCCTTGCCGATCATGTTACATTTTAGAGCATGTTCGGCCATAATGTAACACTCCATCTACAACAATGAGCAGGAATATGGGCGGCGGTTGTGGAAACCTGGGGCATTCTTGCCAGGGTGGGGAAGATTTTTGCCCAGGCGGCAGTTTTTTTCACCGGGACCGAGAGGGTTTTTACCGGGCCGGGGGCGTTTCTACCGGGGCCGAGGGCCTGATTGCCGGGGCAATCGGCGTAGGGCCGTGAGCCCGGTCACCTTTACCGGGCGCGAGGAGCGTTTTTAGCCCGGTTTGGCAGGGCATTTGCAAGTGTTCTTGATATGACAGCCGCGACCCTCGTTTTGATTGCTCCATGCTCACTTCTGTTGGGCGCCGCGCTGCAGATTCTCGTCGCCAGGCTTTGTAGCTCCCGGACCAAGGGAATACTGGCCTTTCTCTCCTGCCTGCCTGCCGTGCTTGCCGTAATCGCCATTGGCATGACGCACGCGGTTCAGGCTGGACAGGCAATCGAAGTCAATCTGCTGCAATGGGATGGGCCGCTGGCCCTGGTTCTCCATGTGGATGCGTTGAGCGTCCTTTTTGCCTTCATGGGAACCGCCCTGGGCGCCTTTGTGCTCTTGTATTCAATCGGATACATGGCGCATGACAAGTCCGCAACGCGCTTTTTCGCCACTATGCTGATCTTCATCGGCGGCTTTGTGGGCTTGGTTTACAGCGCCAACCTCTTCCTGTTCTACCTCTGCTGGGAACTGGTGGGGTTGTGCTCGTTCAGCTTGGTGGGCTTCTGGTACACCAACCCCCAGTCGGTGGCGGGCGCACGTAAAGTGCTGCTGATGACCCACATTGCGGGCTACGGCCTGCTGGCGGCCATCCTGGTGGTCTACCAGCGCACGGGCAGCGCCCTGTGGACCGATCCGCACGTGGCGCAGGCCTTCACCGGCGGCGTCTTTGTGCTGATGCTGGTGGCGCTGGTGGCTAAATCGGTGCAGTTTCCGCTGCACACCTGGATTCCCGAGGCCATGGCCGCGCCGACTCCGGTCAGCGCCCTCTTGCACGCCGCCTGCTACGTGAAGGCCGGCGTTTATCTGGCCGCGCGCATGCACTGCTTCGGCGCCTGGCCGCAGGCCGGGGGACACGCCTGGGGCAATGAATCCCTGATGTGGATTGGCACCGTCACCATGGCCGTGGGCGTGATGTACGCCATGGTGCAGACCGATTTGAAGCGCATGCTGGCCTTCTCCACGGTCTCGCAGATCGGCTATATGATGATGGGCCTGGGCATCGGCACGCCGCTGGCCATCGTCGCCGGCCTCTTGCACTGCCTGAACCACGGCTTCTTCAAGGGCGGTCTGTTCTTGACCGCCGGTTCGGTGCAGCACTCGGCCGGCACCCGTGACATGAATCAGTTGGGCGGCCTCGCGCAGAAGATGCCGCAGACCACGCTCTCGTGGCTGATCGGCATCGGCAGCATGATGGGCATTCCCTTGATGAGCGGCTTCGCCAGCAAGTGGATGCTCTATGCGGCGGCCTTGCAGGCCGGATGGGCGGTTCCTGCCGTGGTGGCCTGGGCGGTCTCGCTGGGCACCGTTTTCCTGGGCGTGAAGGCGACCAGCGCGGTCTTCCTCGGTCCCTTGACCAAGGCGACCAAAGACGCCCACGAGTCCCCGCCGACCATGGTCTGGGGCATGGGCTTCCTGGCTGCGGGCACCATCGTGCTGGGCATTGCGCCGCAGTTGGCGGTCAACTATATCCTGAATCCGGTTCTGGGCGCATTGGGACTGGGCGCGGGCGTGCACGTGACCTGGCTGGGTCTGTCCACTGACGCCGGCAGCTTCTCGAGCATGGGCGGCCTGGTTCTGGCCGTGGTTTCCCTGGTTCTGGGCGGCGTGATCTACGCTCTCGCCTACGCCTCGCGTCCGACGGCCGTAGTGGTCTCGGCGGGTGGCGGCGGCGCGGCGCTGGTGGCCGGCGGCGGCGGTGGCGGCATCTTCACCGGCGGCGAGCCCTTGTCGGACGAGGGCCGGATGACGGCTGGCGACTTCTCCCACATCTTCCTCGACAACTGGCAGGCATTCTTCCGCTGGACCAAGGTGGACGCCGTTTATCTGGGTTTCTGGAGCGGCATGCAGGCCGTCTCGCGGGCCCTGGGCGTGGTGGTCTCCTGGATGGAGCGCTACGCGCTGCTGCTGGTCGTGGTGCTGTCGGCGGCGCTGCTGGCGGCCGTGCGCAACTTCGCTCCGGCCTTTTCCGGGGGTGCCGAAGGAGCAGCGGCGGGCGTCTCGCCGCTGCTAACCGCCGCTTGCGCGGTGGCCGCGGTGGCCCTGGTGCTGGCTGCCCTGGCGCATTCCCGCTGGCGCTCTCTGGCCCCGCTGATGCTCTTGGCCGGCGCCGCCTCGGTGGCGGGCCTGGCCCTGAACGATCCCTGGCAGCGCCTCGGACTGCTCGAGTTGGGTGCGCTTCTGACCATTCCTCTGGTCTGGCAGAGCGCGAAAACCGGCTCGGTCAAGCTGCTTTACCTGGTGGTGGTCCTCATCTCCGCCGGTTCTCTGGTGGGAAGCGACCTGCTGATGGGGCAGGGACAGCCGGATTGGGCGCGCGCGCTGCTGATTACCAGCGTTTGCGTCAAACTGGCCGCCATTCCGCTCTTCTTCTGGCTGCTCCGGCTGGCCGACGAGGTTCCGGCGCTGGTGCTGGGCATCATCATCGCGGTTGTCGATATGGCCGCCTTCGGCGAACTGTGCGTCACCGCCCAGGCCTCTCCGGCGTCGTTTGCGCCGCAGGGCTGGTGGCTGGGCGCCGCCGCCGCCACCTCCTTTGTCGCCGCGCTGCTGATGCTCACGCAGCGCAGCCTCAAACGCCTGCTGGTGCTCTCGACCGTCGAGGATGTCGGCTTCCTGCTCTTGGGCGTCGCCGCCCTGAACGAGCTGGGAACCACCGGTGCGCTGGTCGCGGCTGCGACTCACGCCCTGGCCAAGGCCTTGCTCTTTGCCTGCCTCAGCGGTCCCGAGGCCGACGGCGCGCTCGAGCGCGGACAGACCGGCCTGGCCGCGCGCTACCCGGTGGCCGCCTTCGGCTTCCTCTTCGGCATGCTGGCCATGCTGGGCATTCCGCCCACCCTGGGCTTCATCGGCCGCTGGAGACTCTACGAATTGGCCTTGCAGATCAACCCATTATTGGCGACGGTCTTCATCCTGTCGTCCATCATGGCCCTGATCGCCTACGTGCTGGCCTTGACCGGCATCTGGTGGGGGCCAGCTTATGACCCGGCCCTGCAGCATCATCAGGATGCCGCGCATCCGGCCCCGGCGCCGGCTCAGGTAAAGGAACCCTTCCTGCTGCAGGCCACCATCGTTGTGCTCACTATCCTGCTCGTCGCCGCCGGAAGCTGGCCGAGCGTTCTGCAACTGCTGCTTGGGGGGAGACCATGAAGCTCTGGAAGCGATTGATGTGCACCTGCCGCCGCCGCAGCCCGTGGCTCTTTCATATGAACTCGGGCAGCTGTAACGGCTGCGATATTGAGCTGATTGCCTCGCTCACGCCGCGCTATGACGCCGAACAACTGGGGGCGCGCGTGGAGGGAAGCCCCCGCCACGCCGACATCCTCTGCATCACCGGCCCGGTGACCCACAACGCCGCCCAGGCGGTGAGAACCGTCTACGACCAGGTCCTCGGACCCAAGGCCGTGGTGGCCATCGGCTCCTGCCCGGCCTCGACCAACGTCTTCATCGACAGCCGCACCCTGGATGGCCCGCTCAGCCGCGTCATCCCCGTCGATGTCTTCGTTCCCGGCTGCCCGCCCTCGCCCAGCGCCATTCTCCTGGGCGTGGCCAAGGCGGCCAGCATCCTGGCCGAAAGAGCCGGGAAAGATCCGGCGCCGGCAACGGTTCCTGAACTCGCAACCCAGTCGGATACGACGCCGGCCACCGGGGAGGCCCAACTATGACTCTGATAACTGCCTTGGTGCGCCTGCTGATCTTTCCTGGCCTGCTGTTCGCCGTGCCCGCCGCATGGTTCTTCATGTGGGTGGAACGCAAAGCGGTGGCGCGGATGCAGGGCCGCATCGGCCCTCCCTTCATGCAGCCCTTCTACGACTTCATCAAACTGCTGGGCAAGCAGACCCCGCCGCGCTCTGGCGGCGCCGGCCTGCTGATGCGCGCCTGGCCGCTGATTGCCGTCGCCTCGGCGGCCGGCGCCGTGGGCCTGTTGCCCGTGCTGCCCGCCTCGGGAGGCTTCGAGGGCGATCTGATCCTGCTGTTGGCGCTGCTCGAGCTGCCCTCGATGTGCATCATCGCGGCCGGCTTCAGTTCGCGCTCCATCTTCGGAGAAATCGGCTCGGCCCGCGAAGCCGTGCTGAGCGTCTCCTACAACATCGTCTTCCTGCTGGCCATCGTCTCTATCGCCGCCTCGCAGCACACCTTCCGGCTGGAGGCGCTGGCGCAACTGCCAGCCTCGCCTCTGCGCTGGCTGGGCGTCGTGGCTCTCTTGGTCTGCCTGCCCGCCAAGCTCCACCTCAACCCCTTCTCGCTGCCCAATGCCGAGCAGGAGATCTACTCCGGCCCGCTGACCGAATACGCCGGCCCTGAACTGGCCATGTGGGAGCTCTCGCATGGACTCGAATGGGTCGCGGCCACCGGACTGGTGGCCACCCTGGCCGCTCCCTACCTGGCTGTCTGGTGGCTGGCCGCTTTGGTCTTCGTCGCCCTCTCCTTTATCATCGTGCTGCTACTGTCGGTGGTCGCGGCCGCCACGGCGCGCCTGCAGATCGACACCACCGTGCGCTTTTACTGGCAATGCACGCTCATCTTCGCGGTCCTGGCTATTTCGTCCGCGCTCTTCATGAGGTTTAGATCATGAACATACTCACCATGCTGTTGAAAAACCTCTGGGGCGGCTCGAGAACCCTGCGCTTTCCGGCGCGTCCGGAGACGCACGCGGGCTACCGGGGCCTGGTGCTCTACGATCCCGCGCTCTGTACCGGGTGCGGTATCTGCAAATCCCGCTGCACCTCGCGCGCCATCACCTTCCGCCCCGGCAAAGGCGAATTTACCTGGAGCTACGATCCCGGCCAATGCACCTTCTGCGGACGCTGCGTCGAGGGCTGCAAGCCCGGAGCGCTGACCCAGGAGCCGGACTTCCCACCCATCTATCTGACCGAGGGCGGGTTGAAGGTCACCTATACGGTGGCCCGCAAGGCCCCCGTCAGGCCCGCCAAGCCCGCCGCCGTCCCGGCCGCCGAACCGGCCGCCACTTCCGCGACTGAGGCTGCCGCCATCCCCAACCCCGTTCCCAACCCCGTTACCGGAGGTGCACAATGACGGCCAGCGCAACCAGTCTGCTTGAAGGCATCCCCGAAAAACTGGGCTCGGCCACAACCTGGGAGGAAAAAGGTGGCGCCCTGTGGCTCACCATCGAGCCCAGCCATGTGCGCCAGCTGGCCACCGTGATGAACGAGCTCAAGGCCCGCTTCATTACCGTCACCGCCTATCAGCCGGCCGGTACGGAGAGCGCCTACCTCGAGTACCATTGGGATAGCGATGGCCAGTTGCTGGGCTTCCGCTTCCCGCTTCCCGGTCGCTCCATCGATAGCATCTACGACCTGTGCGAGGCCGCCGACTGGGTCGAGCGCGAAATCCATGAAGGCTTCGACTTCGAGTTCACCGGCCGGGAGTACGAACCGCTGAAGTTGCGCCTGGGCGATACAATGGGAGTGACCCTGCGCGAGGAGACAAAATGAGCTACAAAATCCCCATGGGGCCTTACCATCCAGCGCTGGAAGAGCCCTACAAGCTGGACCTGGTCTGCGAAGGCGAAACCGTCACCGCGGCCAAACTGCACGTAGGATTCAACTTCCGCAACATCGAACACCTGGCCGAAACGCGCAACTACATCCAGGTCGTCGCCCTGCTGGAGCGCGTCTGCGGCATCTGCTCGAATACCCACACCATGACCCTCTGTCAGGCCATGGAAGGGCTCTGCGGCCAGACCGCGCCGCCCCGCGCCCGCTACATCCGCACCATCGTGGCCGAGCTCGAACGCCTCCACTCCCACGTCCTATGGG
>Ga0224559_1001997_pt1 | contig 10715 bp, 7 predicted proteins | sample 714S33034metaG_FD_180676 | JGI IMG/M metagenome (GOLD analysis project Ga0224559, IMG submission 180676) | Peat soil microbial communities from Stordalen Mire, Sweden - 717 S3 30-34 | ecosystem: Environmental > Terrestrial > Soil > Wetlands > Peat | place: Sweden: Norrbotten County, Stordalen... | reverse complement strand
CAAGCACGTTCTGCGCCAGCAACTGCAACGCAGAACCGCATGGCAGAGCAAGAGCCTGCAAGCAGCGATGGAGAAGTCTCTGGCTACGGGCCAATCTGACGGCACGGTCGCGGAGGCGGCGCGGCTGCGCGCTCAAAATGAGGCGTTGGGCCTGGCGGTCTATGACGCGCAGGGAAAGTTGGTGACTGCCGCGGGGCCTGCTGGAATCTTCGCCGCACTGCCAAGCGGCCCGCTGGACAAAGCTATCCAGCAAGGCGCCGATTCGTTCGTCTTTGGGCATCAGGAGAATCAGCAATGGCTGGAAGAGGCGACTCCTCTCCTCATCGACGGGCGCATGGCCGGTGTACTGGTCATTCTGGAGGACGCCAGCTATATTCGCGCGGAGGGCGTATCGGTCTGGTGGCAGAGCATCTGGCATACTGCCGCTTTTGTTCTGCTAATCGTCTGCGTGACGCTGTCGATGGTGCGCTGCTTCTTGATGCGGCCCATGATGATCGTGACCGATCGGCTGCGCCGCTTGCGCATGGGGCAACCCGCTGAGGATGCGGACGGCAACATGGAAGGGATGAGTCTTTTTGCTCCGCTGGCCCGCGAAGTCGAATCGATGGCCGAAAGCATGATGGCGGCGCGCGCCGCCGCGGAGACCGAAGCAAGGCTGCGCGACGCCGGCGAACACCAGTGGACCGCCGAGCGGCTGGCCGCAAATATCCGCGAACGCTTTGGATCCAGCCGCATCTTTCTGCTGTCCAATCGCGAGCCTTATATGCACGTACTCCAGGGCAAGGAGACCGTGTGCGTGGTTCCTCCCAGCGGGCTGGTGACGGCGCTCGAGCCGGTGCTGCGGGCCTGCGATGGCGTGTGGGTGGCGCACGGCAGCGGCAGCGAAGATGCTTTGTACGTTGACAAGTTCGGTCGGCTGCGCGTGCCGCCCGATGATCCACGCTACACCCTGCGCCGGGTCTGGCTCTCCAAAGAGGAGGAGGCCGGCTACTACGACGGCTTTGCCAACGAAGGACTGTGGCCGCTCTGTCATATTGCGCACACCCGGCCCATCTTTCGCGCTTCGGATTGGGAGTGGTACCAACGCGTCAATGAGAAGTTTGCCGCCACGCTGTTGGAGGAGATGGAGGGCGGCGCCAATCCTACTGTCTTTGTGCAGGATTACCACTTTGCGCTGGTACCGCGGCTCATCAAAGCGGCGCGTCCCGATGCGCGCGTGGCCATCTTCTGGCACATCCCATGGCCCAACGCCGAGGCCTTCGGCATTTGTCCGTGGCAGGCCATGCTCCTGGATGGTTTGCTGGGCGCGGACCTGATCGGATTCCACATTCCGCTGCACTGCAACAATTTCCTCTCCACCGTGGATCGCGTGCTGGAGGCGCGTACCGACCGCGAGCACATGACCGCTCGCCGCGATGGCCACATCACCACCGTGCGTCCTTATCCGGTCAGCGTGGCGATGGATGGCAGCAAGCCAGAGCGAAAATCGCCGTCCCCCGCGCACAACGAACTGCTGAAAGAGTTCGGACTGCGCTGTGAAACGTTGATCGTGGGCGTGGATCGCATGGACTACACCAAGGGAATCGTCGAGCGGCTGATGGCCGTCGAAAAACTGATCGAGGAGCATCCCTATTACCTGGAACGGCTGACCATGGCGCAGATAGCCGCCCCCAGCCGCTCGCGGATTCCTGCCTATATCGAGCTGAACCGCAAGGTGAAGAAGACGGTGGAACGCATCAACCAGCGCTACCAGACGGCGGAATGGAAGCCCATCCTGCTGATCGAGCGGCAGTACAGCCACGCGGAGGTGGATCTCTGGTATCGCGCCGCGGCGGTCTGCCTGGTGACCTCTCTGCACGATGGAATGAACCTGGTTGCCAAGGAATATGTTGCCGCGCGCGACGACGAAGAAGGGGTGCTGGTGCTGAGCAAATTCACCGGCGCCGCCACCGAACTCCTGGACGCGCTGATCGTCAATCCGTATGATATTGAGGGCGTGGCCGAGGCTATCCATCAGGCTCTGGAGATGGACCCCGGCGAGCGACGCAAGAGGATGCAGCGGATGCGCCATCACGTGATGGACCACAACATCTATCGCTGGGCGGCAAGCATCCTGGGCGACCTGCGTGATTTGCGCATGGAAAGCTCGGAGACAACCAATACAATCCACGCCCTGTCGGCGTCTTGTGCGGCGACCGAGGAGTTGAATACCGAACGAACGCAGGAAGTGGGCATCCGGTGACAGGCGCGGCGGCGAAAAAAATAAGAACGTTCTTCGATGGCTTTGCCGGCGGAGCAACGCCGTTTTTGCTGTTGGATTACGATGGCACACTGGTGCCGTTTCGCGTGGATCGCTTTCAAGCGCGTCCCTGGGCCGGGGTGCGTGCATTGTTGACGCGCATCCAGCAGCAGGGGAGAACGCGCATGGCCATCATTACTGGCCGGCCTGCGCACGAGATTGGACCGCTGCTGGGCATGGACCCACCCCTTGAAGTCTGGGGCTTGCACGGGGCCGAGCGCCTCTACCCCAATGGTCGAAGTGAGCTGCAACTGGCATCGCCTGCCGCCCGCGAGAAATTGGAGAGGCTGCGGGCGTCGCTCAAACGCGACAGCTTCGGCGGACTCTTCGAGGACAAGGCGAACGCTGCGGTCATGCATTGGCGGGGCGTTTCTCCGCACAAGGCAATACTCATAGAGCAAAGGACACGAGCGCTCTTCGAGCCAATGGCGGGGACCGACGGGCTGGAGTTGCTGGAGTTCGCGGCCGGCGTGGAACTGCGCATGGGCCGCGACAAGGGAGGCGCTGTGGAGGCCATCCTGAGCGAAGCTGATGCGGACGCGCCGGTTGCTTATCTGGGCGACGATTGTACGGATGAGGCAGCCTTTCGCGCCGTGAATCAAGTGGGAAACCATAGCCTGAGTGTGCTGATCCGCCGCCAAGGACGCGAAACCACGGCGGATATTTGTCTGCGGCCGCCGGTGGAGTTGAGAGGTTTTTTGGAGAACTGGTTTCGTGCTGTAGAGAAATGCCCGTGAAAATCGGAACCAACGACCAAAGATAGCCATCCGCATCGGACCAGGCTGAATGATCTGCGAGGATTCCAATTGAAATCCGGACCTGCGGCTCAAGCAACCCGCAACGCCTTCTGCACGGCCTCTGGTTCGCGGTCGATCACCCGCAGATAGGCGCGTGCTGTCCCATCGGGAACGCGACGGCCCTGCTCCCAGTGGCGTAGCGTGTTGATGTTGAAGTCAAAGCGCTGGGCAAACTCCTGCTGCGTCATGCCCAGACGACCACGGATCGCCTTGATGTCGATCTCAGGCGGGATGTAGACGCGATACTGGCTCATGTCCGCCGTACCATCGGCGAAGGCAATCGCCTCTTCCATTCCCCGGAGAATCCCTTCGCCAACTTTGCTCATCGCATTTACCTCCGTCTTTTGTGCGCTTCAACCATCTGTATCGTAAACTGCTGCATTTTCTTCAATTGAATCTGAGAAATATCTCCTTGTAAAGGCTTCATTTCACGCCCAAAGCTTGTTTGTACTCATCCGTCTCGCGGATCGATACAAAACCGTCTGGCAACTCATCGCCCGGATCAGGCGCATTCTGACTTGGCCGGTCCAAGATCGCAAGTACACGTGAAATGCGCGCCGCCGTCGGTTTCGGTCGAGTTGCCAGCCATTCATCATGCTGGAGATGTACCAGCTTCTCTGCCACGGCAACATTGATGAATTGATTCAGAGAGACACCCTCTTTGAGCGAAAAATCCTCGGCTCCCCTGCGTACGGATGGCATGAGCCGGAGCGGGAATTTACTGATAACGCTCTTCCTCTGACTAGCTGGCATGAGTTTCTTCCTTTCCAAAAACAATCAAAAACTCTCTCGGAGTCAACACCTGAATCCCGAACCGTTCTGCCGCCGCCCTGAAATCCTTGATGTTGTTGGTCACAACTGCATCGGCTTGGCCATTGATCGCAACATCCAGAACCGTGTCGTCGTTTCCGTCCTGCGAGAGCGGTCTATGCTTGATTCGCACCAAAACCGGAGCCGCCATGGCTTCCAGCATTTCTATGATGGCTTCCACATCTTCCGATCTTCTCCCGGATGCCGCAACGTGCTGAGGACGAAGAGCCACATCCCGATACTCGCAGACCAGTTTGTAATCCATCAGCAATGTCAGCTTTCCTAGCGCCGCTAACCGGACAATTTCAGCGGCAGCCCCCGTGCTTGAACGAATTGCGCTGATGAGGGCGGCGGTATCGAGTACGACTTTCACAGATAAATGATACCACAGGTGGCCCCTCTCATGAAGTGCTCACCCCACGCTGCGCCTACGGCGCGGGCGATAGGCTGACCCTTGGCAAGCTGGCGGATAGAAGCCAATGGTACACGTTTCATCCCCGGCGGATCGGCGAAAGCCGGTGGACGACTGAACCAAAGCGACTGATTCAGGTTCGTGGTTCCCACCCATCCGCAAAGAGCGCGGATGGATGGGGCACGGAGCCGCTGCGTTGTATTATCATGCCGATATGCGAAAAACGACCTTCGTGCAACCGTTCTCTTGCTGCTTCAGCTTCTTCTGCCTTCTCGCGCTCAGCTTCTTTGGCCTACTGGCCTTTGCGCAGGATGCTGCACCAGCCACTGCCCCGGTTAAAGAGGTCTCCGCAGCCATGCCCACTGACCCCAAGGAGTTGATGCTGCTGGCCGCCAAGACGAGCAATCTCACTGGCGAGGGCATCAAGCCGTGGCATCTCAAGGCCAGCTACACGCTCTACGACGAGAATGGCAACGTCAAGGATCAAGGCTCATTCGAAGAGTTTTGGGCCGCGCCGGACAAGTACAAGCTGACCACGACCGGGCAAAAGTTTGTTCAGACGGACTTCGGAACCAAGGACGGCGTCCGGCGATCAGGACAACAGGAGTTTGTGCCAACGATGCTCTCCGACGCACTACGCGAGATAGATGCGCCATTGCCCGCGATGGACATGATTGCTCATACCATGTTCACCGTACAGTCCAAGGAAAGTGGAAACAGCGTGCTTACTTGCCTTAGACCGGAGGGTCCGTGGTACGGCTTGCCGCTCGTTTATTGCTTGGCAGGGAATCCTCCGGTGCCACGCGTCATTGTGTACAGCGCGACGGGTTTACAGACGATCCGCAATCGGATGATTCGTTTCGATGGCCACATTGTCCCGGGCGATATTGCGTTCAAAGAATCCGGGAAAACCCTGCTCGCTGTACACGTTGAGAATCTGGAGTCCATCGACTCCCCAAGCGATACGGTTTTTGCGCCAATAGCCGATGCAATTGCGTTGTACACGCGCGTTCCGATTTCTGGGGGCGTGGCTACCGGTATGCTCATCGAGAAAGTCGTGCCCGAATATCCGGCGGCAGCCAAAGCTGCTCATATCTCTGGAACCGTCGTCTTGCAAGCCCAAATCGAGGCAGATGGCCGCGTTTCGTACCTTCAGGTCATCAGCGGCCCGCCGGTGTTGCACAAGGCTGCTCTCGACGCCGTTAAGAAATGGCGATACCGCCCCTATCTTATGGGCGGTAAACCCATCGCTGTCGCCACCACCATCAATATAATCTTCAACCTAGGTGAACCACCATCTGGTTTGCCGAGCCTGTCACCATCGGGGCCGCAGTTTCCTCCTGGGACACAGTTTCCTCATTGATGAAAACGGGGTGGGCGAGATAATATCGCCCACCCCATTGTTTTTCCGCCGAAGGCGGGTTTGCCTGAACGGCTAGTTCTTCTTGTCGTCAACGTCCACGTACTCGGCATCGATAACGCCTTCGTCTTTTTTGGCTTCGGGTGCGGGTTCGGCTTGGCCTGCGGGCGCTCCGGGAGCGGCTCCGGCTGCGCCTTGCGCTGCTGTGGCCTTGTAGACGATCTCGGCGAGTTTGTGGCTGGCGTGGGTCAGCTTCTCGTGCTGCGCCTTGAGTTCCTTCGCGGACGGCGTGCCTTCGAGCAGCTTCTTCGACTCGGCAAGAATGGTCTCGACTTCGGCCTTGACCGGAGCTGCTTCCGCGTCACCGAGCTTGTCGCCGGAGTCCTTGAGCATCTTGTCGATGTTATAGACCATGCCGTCGAGGGAGTTACGCGCGTCGATTTCTTCACGCTTCTCCTTGTCCTCGGTGGAGTGAGCCTCGGCTTCCTTGGCCATCTTTTCGACTTCGTCCTTGCTGAGGCCGGAACTGGAGGTGATGGTGATGCGCGTGTCCTTGCCGGTGGCGTTGTCCTTGGCGGTTACGTTGAGGATGCCGTTGGCGTCGATGTCAAAGGTGACTTCGATCTGCGGGATGCCGCGCGGCGCGGGCATGATGCCGCCCAGCTTGAACTTGCCGAGGGTGCGGTTCTGCGCGGCCAGCGGACGCTCGCCCTGCAGGACGTGAACCTCGACCTCGGTCTGGCTGTCAGCCGCCGTGGAAAAAGTCTCGGTTTTTTTGGTCGGGATTGTCGTGTTGCGCTGAATCATCGACGTGGCCACGCCGCCCAGCGTCTCGATGGCCAGGGTCAGAGGCGTTACGTCCAGCAGCAGCAGATCCTTGACCTCACCGGCAAGGACGCCGGCCTGGACGGCAGCGCCGATGGCGACGACCTCGTCCGGGTTAACGCCGCGATGCGGCTCGCGCCCGAAAAGCTCCTTGACCAACTCCTGAATCTTGGGCATACGGGTCTGGCCGCCAACGAGGACGACCTCATCGATGTCTTTAATGGAGACGCCGGCGTCGGAGATAGCCTTCTTGCACGGCTCCAACGAGCGGTAGATCAGATCATGGACCAACTGTTCGAGCTTGGCGCGGGTGAGCTTGCGGACCAAGTGCTTGGGGCCGGAGGCGTCGGCGGTGATAAAGGGCAGGTTGATCTCGGTTTCGATGGTGGTCGATAGCTCGATTTTGGCCTTTTCGGCGGCGTCCCTGAGGCGCTGCAGGGCCATCTCGTTGCCCTTGGAGGTGAGGTCGAGGCCGTGCTCCTCCTTGAATTGGGAGATCAGCCAATCGACGATGCGCTGGTCGAGGTTGTCGCCGCCCAGGTGGGTGTCGCCGTTGGTGGACTTGACTTCGATGACGCCTTCGCCGACTTCGAGGATGGAAATGTCGAAGGTGCCGCCGCCAAAATCATAGACGGCGATGGTCTCATCCTTTTTCTTATCAAGGCCATAGGCGAGGGCGGCGGCGGTCGGCTCGTTGACAATGCGCTTCACGTCGAGGCCGGCGATTTTGCCCGCGTCCTTGGTGGCCTGGCGCTGGGCGTCGTTGAAGTAGGCGGGGACGGTGATGACCGCCTCGGTGACCGTCTCGCCGAGGTAGGCTTCGGCGGATTTCTTGAGTTTTTGCAGGATCATGGCCGAGATTTCCGGCGGGGTGTACTCCTTGCCCTGCGCCATGATTCCCACATGGTCGCCCTGTGCGATCACTTTGAAGGGCACCATCTTCATCTCGTCGTTGACTTCGTTGTAACGGCGGCCCATAAAACGCTTGATGGAGAAGACTGTGTTCTCGGGGTTGGTGATGGCTTGGCGCTTGGCGACCTGGCCGACGAGGCGCTCGCCGCTCTTGCTGAAGCCGACGACGGAGGGCGTAGTGCGCGCACCCTCTTCATTTGCAATGACTTTGGGCTCGCCGCCTTCGAGGACCGCGACGCACGAATTGGTGGTGCCCAGATCGATGCCGATAATTTTTGCCATGGAGGAACCTGCCTTGAATAGAATTCTGACTTTTCAAGGATGCCACATTGAGTGGGTTGCTGTCAACTTTATTTGATTGTTTCGCTATAAAATAATTGCCGGGGCGTGGCTTCAAAGGCCTCTGATAGCCTATGGTGAAAGTCGAAATTCCTAAAGAACTTCCCTCAGGGGCTGAAGCCAATACTTTATTATCAGCATCTTGCGGCACGACTAAAGTCGTGCCCTTTCAAAACATGACTTTTGCCTTGCGGCACGACTAAAGTCGTGCCCTTTCAAAACGCGACTTTTACCACAGGCTGCTAAGCCGGGTTCCTGGTAGGCCTTCCCGCCAATTCATATTTTCAATCAATGAGCTTTCTGGTCCGCCGAATGCTCGTTGAAGACCACGGCGGTAAAGCTGAAGATGTCCGTATCGTCGTCCTTCCAGCAGTTGGCGTTCATCCCGGCCTTGCGGCAGGTCTGCTCCAGGAAGGTCTGGCGGTCCCACTTTTGTTCCGTCGGCACCTGCGGCAGCAGCAAGCCTTCACTGTCGCCGTTCTTCATCAGCAGTCCGTGCTCGCCGATCCTGATCTGCTGAATATCCGTCACGCGGCGCAACGGCGAGAGCACGGAGATTTCGTACTCCAGGCTGGGCAGTTCCGCCGCGGAAACCTGCTGAAAGCGAGGATCGCGCATGGCGGCCAGCGTGGCCGTGTCGCGCACCGTAATATAGAGCGGCTTGGCGGCCGAGGTGTAGCCGATGCAGCCGCGCAGATCGCCGTTTTTATGCAACGTGGTGAATGCGCCGCGCTCCTGATTCAGCGTGGCGCTTGTGCTTGCCGGGGGCTCGTACGCGTCGCCCTTCTGGACCACGTGCTCGACCGACTTGCGCGCCAGCGTGAGCAGTTCGCTCTTCTCCGCATCGGTCAGCGAAAACGGAGTCTCAGCCGTCTTGGCGCCGGTGGTCTTCACAAAAACATCCGCGCTGTAGCCGACCACTCGTGACTTGTCGCCGGTCACGTCGCCGGAGTTGGCGTACTTCAGCACGCGCGCCCGGTTGGCTCCCATGCGCTCGGCGTAGATCATCGCGGCCACAATCGGCGCGCCGCCGCAGGCCTCCCAGACGCGCGATTGGAAGTTACGCGACATGGAGAAATAATCCCCGGATTCGAGGGCGCTCAGCGTCTTGTGGTCGATCTTCACCGCGTCGTCATAGACGTGATAGTGCGAGAGATCGGAGCTGGCCAGGACCAGCGTCTCTTCCGGCTTGCCTTCTTTTTTCAGCAACTTGGCCAGCGCCACGCCCAGCGCGCGGCTGTTTTCGTAGCTCTGATCGCCCATCACGATGGGCACCACTTCAAAGCTGCCCAGCACCTTTTGCAGCCAAGGCAGTTGCACTTCGACCGCGTGCTCGCCGCCCGCCGAGGTTGGGTCGTGTCCTTCGGTCGAAAGCTTTATCGTCGGACTCATCTTCTGCAACTCGCGCGCAAAGGCCTTGTCCACCGGCACAGTACCCAGCGGCGTCGCATAGGCGTCGCCATCACAAATGGAGGTATAGTCGAAGGCCACATAATGCGACGGCGCAATCACTACCACGCGCTTGTAGCCGCGCCCCTTCAACTGCGCGTATGTGTACGCCGCAACCGGGCCGGAGTATGGATAGCCCGCGTGCGGCGCAACCGCGGCCAGGATCGGATCGCTGATCCGCGGCTCAGCGGCGCGCGCCAGATACTCGTCCAAGCTGGCCGAAAGTTCCTTCGGGTCGGCCGGATAAAAGCTGCCCGCGACGGCCGCCTGCCGCACCTTCTGCTCACTGGCAGCGTAGTCGTGGCCGAGCGGCGAAAAGATCAGCAACGCCAGCATCGGCGCGGCCAGCCAATATGTATGCGGGTTCATCAGAATATTCATCAACGCAACCTCCTCAGCTCATACGTGCCAGACGCCGGGAATCGGCTGCTGGCAGAATGGGCACTTGCCGTTCTTGATCAGCATCTCGTTGGCCACAAAACCCACGCGCTCGACGATCATCTTGCGGCACTTGGGGCAATAGGTGTTCTGCGCTGGATGCCCCGGCACATTGCCAATATAGACGAAGTGCAACCCCTCCGCGTCGGCAATCGCCTTGGCGCGTTCCAGCGTCGCCACTGGCGTGACCGGCAGATTCTTCAGCAGATATTCTGGATGATACTGCGTAAAGTGCAGCGGCACATCCGCGCCCAGATTCGCCTTGATCCACTGCGCCAGCCCACGAAATTCCGCGTCGCTGTCGTTCAGCGTGGGCAGCACGAGGTAGACAATCTCCGTCCACTTGCCCATCTTGCGCAGCGTGACCAGCGTCTCCAGCACCGGCTTCAATTGCCCAGTGACTACCTGTTTGTAATACGACTCGGAGAAGGACTTCAGATCAATCTTGACCGCGTCCATCTTGCCGTAGGCCGCTCTCAGCGCCTCTTCCTGCATATAGCCGTTGGAGACGACTATACTGCGCACGCCGGCCGCGTGGCCCGCATCCGCGCAGTCCATCAGATATTCCGCCCACACCACCGGTTCGCTGTAGGTGTAGGCAATCGTCGGGCATTTGTACTGCCGCGCAAGTTCAGCGACGCTTACCGGAGGCGCGTACTGCGCGGGAATCTCCTCCGGGCGCGATTGCGAAATGTCCCAGTTCTGGCAGAATTTGCAGTTGACGTTGCAGCCGGCGGTGGCCAGCGAAAAGGCTACCGTCCCCGGCAGATAATGGAAGAGCGGCTTCTTTTCGATGGGATCAACGTGCGCCGCGCAGACCCGCGAGTACACCATCGAGTAGTACGCGCCGCCGCGATTCTCGCGCACTCCGCAGTAGCCGCGCTCTTTGTCGCCCACCGTGCATTCGCGCGGACAGAGCTTGCATTTGATCTTGCTGTTGGCTAGCTTCTGGTAAAACTTCGCTTCCACAATGTAGCGCGCATCGTCCCCGCTCGCCGAAGCCGCAGGCATGGCAGCCGCCTGTTTCATAACTCCTCCAATCCCCAGCGCCGCGCCCGAGTCCAGCGCGCAGCG
>Ga0224559_1001996_pt1 | contig 10719 bp, 11 predicted proteins | sample 714S33034metaG_FD_180676 | JGI IMG/M metagenome (GOLD analysis project Ga0224559, IMG submission 180676) | Peat soil microbial communities from Stordalen Mire, Sweden - 717 S3 30-34 | ecosystem: Environmental > Terrestrial > Soil > Wetlands > Peat | place: Sweden: Norrbotten County, Stordalen... | reverse complement strand
CGTGGCTGACATTGGCGACAAACTGGCGGCGCGAGTTTTCCGCGGCATTGATCCGTGTGATGTCATGCAGCACGGCGAGCGCGCCGCCTGTTGTCATGGGAACGGCATGGATCTCAAAGGTGTGGCCCGGCATCAGAGTGGTGGCGCGCCCGGAGCGCGCCTCGCGCTGTTCCAGCGCTGCTTTCACGCAAGCCAGCAATTCGGGGTCGCGCACCGAGTGAACCAGCGGACGGCCAACGCGAATCTCGATGCCCGCGATGCGCTGCATCTGGGTGTTAGACCAGCGGACCAGCCCCTCGGAAGTAATGGCAACCACCGCCTCCTGCATGGAATCGAGCAGGTTTGCCAGCTCCTGGTTGCGGCTTTCAATCTCGGCGAAGCTCTTGTTCAGCCGCTCGGCGCTCTGGTTCAGCGCAACCTCGATGCTGGAGAGTGGATCTTCGGCGTCGTAATCAAGACGCACGCTCAGTTCGCCCGCGGCAATGCGGCGCGCGAAAGCAATGACCCGGTCAAGACGAACGGTGATGCGGCCCGCGACCCAAACGGCCAGCGCCAGCGCCACGACCAGCGCGATCAATCCTGACCAGAGAGTCTCATTCCCAAAAAAGAAGCCTGTCCTGGCAGCGGGGACCTCCAGTATTTTCCGCGCGATAAAGGGAATGACGGCAAACTCCATGGCCGCTGCCTGGAAGACCAGTAGCAGGAGAAAGAGACCGAACAGCTTTATGAAAATTTTTAATTTCAAGGCGCTCTACTCGCTCTTGGGCAGTTCAAAGCGATAGCCGGCGCCGCGCACGGTTTTCAGATAGCGCGGGTTCTCCGGATCCACCTCTATCTTTTCACGAATGCGGCGCACATAAACGTCCACCGAGCGCGGAGTTACAAATCGCGCATCGCCCCAGACGGCGTCGAGCAGGTGGTCGCGGCTGTACACCCGGCCCGGATGCCGCGCCAGATAATCCAGCAGCCGGAACTCGGTGGCCGTAGTGGTGGTCAATTCGCCGCGCACCGTCAACTGCATGGAGTTGGCGTCTATGATGACCTCTTCAAAGCGTGTGACGGCGGGCGTCTCAGGCCGCTCGAAACGGCGCAGCACAGCCTTTACGCGCGCCATCAACTCACGGGTAGAGAAGGGCTTGGTGATGTAGTCGTCGGCTCCCATCTCCAGGCCCAGCACACGGTCGTTTTCGCCGGCCCGCGCAGTAAGAAAAATAATCGGCACGGTAGAGAGCGCGGGGTGGCTGCGCAGCCTGCGGCAAACGTCGAGGCCGTCACCGCCGGGGACCATGATGTCCAGCAGAAACAGCGCCGGCGCCTGGCTCTCTGCGTCGGAAATAAGGTAAGTGGGCGTTTGAAACAAGCGCGCCGCAAATCCAGCCGCCTCAAGGTGATGCTGCACCAGCCGCGCAATGTCGGCATCGTCTTCCAGCACAAAGATTGTTTGGCTCAACCGGTCTGCCCTCGCCCGGCGGCCATTGAATTTCAGTTGCAAAGGCCGCACGGTTTCAAGAACAGACTACTGCACCCAAGCAAAAAGATTGCAAAAGTTGTGTGAATTTAAATATCCGATGAAGATCAAGTGAAGATATTCCTAAGCAAGAGTCAAAATTGAGAAAATTACCGGCCGGAGATTGCTTTCCGAACGGCACTGATTGTTACAGGATTGTGAATTCCGCACAGGCCGCGGAATCGCCCTGGGCGGCTTCGAGCTCGACGATATGGTGGCGCCTCCTATCAAAAAGAGTCTTCGGGGGAATAGCCGGACGCGGACATTCTGAAACGAGCCAGACCAGATTACTCCCTGGCGCCAGGAATCGAACCTGTACCTCCGCTCATGCGGCGCTCTGCCATTGCTGAACCCGTTCCTGGGCCTCCGGCATATCGTTGATAGCTGTTGATTGATGGTGAGAGTTCCCTCAACAGAGCCGGGGATCTCCCGGTGCAGCAGGACCTTAACGCTTCTCAGGCCCTGGCGGCATCCGGTAATTCTGCGGCAACAGAGTTGCGGCCACGTTCCTTGGCCACATACATTGCCGCATCAGCGCGATGAGTCAATCCGTCCCAGCTGCCATGCGCAGTATCAAGCTGAGCCACACCCGCGCTGACGGTAAATTTGATTGGCCCATTCAGAAAGGGTGTTTCAAGCGCTTCAATAGCCTGCCGCACCCGCTCCGCAGTGAGGATTCCGGCGGACTCAGGCGTGTCTGGCAGCAGGATAGTAAACTCGTCGCCTCCTGTTCGCGCAAACAAATCCTGCTTACGCAGCATGGTTTTCACCTGGCGCACAAATGCCTGCAATGCGCAATCGCCCGCAGCATGTCCACGCGTGTCGTTCAGGTGCTTGAAACTGTCCATGTCAATCATGACCATACAGAGCGGGTGACCATGCCGAATGCTGCGCGCCGTCTCACGCAGCGCCGCTTCTTCCATCGCTCTGCGATTGAGCGCTCCAGTGAGAGGATCAGTACGCGCCAATACAGCCAACTCTCTCCCCAGTTCCGTCACCAGGAACCACAGATAGCACATCACCATAATGGTGGCAAGAAAAGCCATGGCGGCAAGCGAATACAACCATCGTGGGTCAGTTTGAGCATGGACTGTCTCCCACGGCCGCGTATAACGCATGTTAGTTAGGACTGCACGATACGTCGCGACGCCCATCTCCGCGCAAAGAACTAATGCGGAAACTCGCGATACCGCGGCAAACGGCCTTCTTCCATACTTTAGGAGAATCCAGACGGATGCTCCGCAAAGACCGACAAAGGGAAGATTGATGACATTGCCGCTATAAGGAATCTTCAACAGAAACATGAAGGTATAGGCCGCCAGCACCAGCCCGATTGCATATATAGGCCACCAACTCCGCATCGGCCTGCGCGCCACAAACCAGTGTAGGCCCATCATCTGCATCATGAAGGAAACAAGGTAAAGCTCATTCGCCGTCATGTTGCACAGAATCGGGGATACTTTCCCTTCCAGCCCCTGCAAAACCAGCTTGACCAATCCGACAATCATCCCGCCCGCGAACCACGAGATTCCCAACACGCGGCGGTTATACCAGGCAAGCAGACTGATACTCACCGTAAACACGGTTACCGAAGCGATATTCGCGAAGAAAAACGTTCCGTAATCCATAGGCCAAATTTCGACTCAATTCAGGTATCTTCGACAGTGTTACGGGGAGCGAGCGGTGTGGGGAGGACTGCGATAGCTGTCGTCCAGCGCACTGAGAATCATACCACCTGTTCCCTCCAATTGCGGTCCATTTACGCTCGGCCCACGGCCAACACCCCTGTTGTGGGCACAGCCCTTGCCGGAACCAAATACCCTGATTCACGCGACCAAGCATCATCCGGGGAGACGTGGGCTCTCCTCATGAGCTGAGCCGCGACTTGCGGCGAGCCAGCTCCTCTTGACACAATTCCAATGAGCGCTGAGACTGCGTTCAAGGCTGCCGAAACGCAAAGGGACAGATTTTCATCCCTGGGCGTTGCGGAAAGAACGGAGACGAAGCCGGTGAACGAACCTCAGACAGGGCGGAGGAGTTTCACGCTGACATCCACCATGGAGAGCGTTGCAACGGTGGAGGCGGAGGTGGAGAAGCTAGCCGCCGAAGCCGGCCTGGGCGAGGAAGAATGTTTCCACGTGACGATGGCAGCGCGCGAAGCCGCCGTGAACGCCGTTCTCCATGGCAACGAGTATGATCCTGCGAAACGGATTACCGCAAGCCTGGAGAACACCGGCAAGAATCTGGTGATTACCATCGCCGACCAGGGAAAAGGTCTGGACCTTGACAAACTTCCCGATCCGCTGGCGCCGGAAAACCTGCTGCGCGGCGCCGGCCGCGGCATCTTCCTGATTCGAGCCTTCATGGATGAGGTACACTTTCGTCAACTGCATCCCGGAACCGAGTTGACGCTGGTCAAGCATCTGACGCCGGCGAGGGGAATAACCTAGCGAGTGTGCAGGCTGCTTCGGCAACGGCCTGGTTCAGCTTTCGCTTATTGCAGGCCGGAGAGACGAGGTTATCCCGCCGCCCGAGACTGCAAGAGTGCTATAACCGTAATACCAACAAGGAGGAATATCCGTGGCACTGACAATTGCTTCCCGTGAAGTGGACGGCGTGGCTGTTCTGGATCTTAGCGGGCGCATCACTTTGGGCGAGGGCAGCGTGCAATTGCGCGACGCCATTCGCGGGCTGATCGCCAAGGGATCAAAGAATATCCTGCTGAACATGGGAGAGGTAAACTACATCGACAGCTCGGGATTGGGCGAGCTGGTGAGCGCCTTTACAACAGCCAAAAATCAACATGCCGAAGTCAAGCTGCTGAATTTGACCAAGAAGGTTCACGACCTGCTTCAGTTGACCAAGCTTTACACCGTCTTCGACATCAAAGACGACGAAGCCAGCGCCATCGCATCGTTCAAGTAGAGCACTCGGGGGCAGAGCGCACTAAAAAAAGGCCATCCCGCACGGGATGGCCTTTTTTGCGCCTACGATGCCTCAAACAAGCACTGGAACCTGCTCCTGTATGAGGATATCGATCTGTGGCACAGCCGTCGGGGCTTGAACCGCAACGGGCTGCTGCTGGTGAGTATGAGAACCGCAGGTGAGCCGGTGGGCAAAGTGATAAGGAGGCCAGGGGCCGGAGAGCTGCATCTGATACTCGCGCATCCCCGCGCAGGTGGTCGAATACTTGCTCAGGTAGCGCTCCACACATTTGCGATCGATCAGGTGCGCAATGTCGAGCATGATCTTGCCGATATCGGTTAGCCGGCAGCTAACCTCCTCATCGAGAGGCAGGAAGAGCCGGTGCATCTGGAAGCTGACCGCGCGGGCACGGGTCTGGCGCTCGCGCTGGCGGGATGCGTTCTCCCGCAGGTTGGTGAAATACTCCCGGCTTTCTCCATTGGTCGACAGGTGCTTGTCTACGGCGTGACCCGAGCAGTCGTCGACCATAATTTTCAGATGCATCTCGGTCTTGCCGCGCAACTTGTCGATGTGGCCGAGAAACTGGCGCTGGTTGGAACGGATGGATTTGCGCAGGCTTTCATCGTCGTTGAAGACGGTGCCAAACCGAAACGGCAGCACGGTGGAGTGCTGGAAGCAGTCAGCGATCACGCGTGCATGGTCGACGCCGGATTTCTGGTTGAGGGCTTCGGATGGATCGTGTTCACTAACGACAATGGCCAGTTCACATGCGGGATAAAGAAATACTTGGTTGCCGCTGACTCCGAGAACCGATTCCATTGGAATGGGTTTACGATGATGTGCCAATTCAGGGAAAGCTTGTTTTTCACCGATGCAATAGGCATACCATGCCATGAGAAAACACTCCATCTGCGTGCGCCGGTAAGCGCCATTCGTTCATGAAGCTGTGTAAATCTTGTAGCAGCAACATAGCGAATAAAAGGCCGGGAATTGAGAGCATACTGAGCTAAACTGGGCACATCCTAGGCTTCATAAAATACGACTAGCAATGTTCTGCGTCACAGACAAAAGCAAAGGAAGCCCATCCTTTAAACCTGTATTTACATAAACAAAATAAATATTTATAGGGTGAACATATATACGGTTTGCGTAGTAATACTAATTTGGAACGTTAATTGCGCATACCAAGTGCTGAATTTCACGGTCAAATCAAGGCAAATTCTAGGGATACTCTAGGGCAAAAAGTAGCGAAAGTGCCATAGGATGAGGACGTTCAGCGCAAAAGAGAGAGCCAGTAAAACCAAAGCAGTCAGTGTGATGAGGTTTGCCTTTCGGCCTGCGGCTTTCAGCGCATCCATTTTATTTCCTATGGTTTGCAGCTCAGACGTACATTCCTGCAGGGCAACAGCGTTGCGATCCGCGGCTTGGCTTGCCAGCTCCAACTGGTCTTCGACACGCTTGAGCGACTCATTCTGCTGAACCACCTGGGTGCACAGATCACGATGCTCCGCCTGGAGCTCGGAAAGACCGTCCTCGATGGGCAGTAAGTTGACTGGAGGCGGTGACGGAAGCGATGTAGGGTGCGGGTTCATGAGATTAGAAACCGCTGAACCAACATTGCCGTCGAGCAAGGGCAGAAGCCGCTGCACCAGCGGCATGGCCAGCCGCAGCGCACCCAAAACCCGCTCGAATCGCGTGGACTGCGGACCGGGAGCGTCTGCGTCCGGTGAACTGACCAGCGCGCGCTCTGGCGGGGGAATTGGTGAGTCGCTCATAGCCTTCCTTCTTTCCCACTATATATGGAGCGCTTAACCTGGGGTGGCGCGGGCCGTTTCGAGTATCCTCATCGACAGGAGATCCGCGTGAAACCTGTTATGGCACGTACGCTGCGCAGTTTACAGCGCAACATTCTGGCCGGCATCATCACCATCGGCCCGTTGTTCGTTACTTACCTGATCTTCAGCTTTCTGCTCGGCGCGCTGGCCAGGGCCGGCTTGCCGGTGATCCAACTGTTCGTGGCTATTTTCCCGGAGAATTGGCTAAGCCAGCCCTGGCTGCAATCCGTCCTGGCCATTGCGCTTACGCTGTTGATGCTCTACGTAGTGGGACGAATTACCAGCCTGGTGATCGGACGGCAGGCCTTCGATCTTTTCGAGGCAGTGCTGGAGCGGTTGCCCTTTGTGGCTAAGGTCTATTCGTCGGTGCGCCAGCTGCTGGACACGATGATGGCCAAAAAGGAGACCAGCCAGCGCGTGGTGCTGGTGGATTTTCCCATCGCCGGCCAAAAGAGCATCGGGTTCCTCACACGCACGATGATCGACGAGACGACCGGCGAGTTGCTGGCCGCTGTCCTGCTGCCCAACGCCATCAACCCAACCTCGGCATTTTTGCAAATTCTGCCCATGGTGCGGGTCACGGAAACCGGCCTGACGATGGAACAGGCGATGAGCATGATCATGACCGGCGGCGCCGTTGGACCGGAGAGCATCCGCTTTTCCCGGCCGGAGCTGGCAGCGAGCGAACCCGCGCCCGCTGCAATAAAGGACGTTACGCCACCTGCGCCAACGGTTTGACCACAGTCAAGGATTTATTTTTCGCGGCAACCCAAACTTAACTCGCCGGTTCATCCACCGCCAGCGTCTCTTCCGCGTGACCGCTTTCGGCAGCGACCTTGCGCAGGCTGACGTGCTCAAAGCGCGCCCAGACGAGGCCCACCGGCGCAATGCCCAGGAAAGAAACCGCCAGTAATGTGGCGGCGCATGCCGTGGCCGGTTCAGCCGCAACTCCGAAAAAGCCGGACATGGCCGCGGCCACCACACCAATCTGCGTGAACCAGCCCAGTATCGGCAGTTGAAATCCGCTGGCTGCCATGCCGGAGGCCATCAGCAGAATGCACTTGGACAGCGTCAGGTTTTTCAGTTCCGGGCTGGCGACAAAAGCCGTGGTGATCTCCAGATAGGCAAAGGTAATTAGCCCCCACATGGCCAGCGAGAGTGAGGAGGCAATGGCAAAGTCAGAGAAGGAACGCAGCGTGTCCAGGCCGGCGCGGAAGGAGCGAATCTTCTCGCCAATCGCGTGTCCCAGGCCTTTGGAGATAACGCTGAAAGCATCTTGCAGAAGCGTGGCCACCACGCCGCCCATCAGGCGCACAGCAACCAGAAAGAGCGCGCCCGCTACGGTGGTCGCCAGCACCCCGTAGCAGACTTTTTTGACTACCTCCGGGTGGGGCAACTCGCTCGCTGGAGCCAGAAGAAGGACAGAGCAGAAAATCACAGCCATTGCGCCGGCGTCGAAGAGGCGCTCGACGATATAAACGGCGATCTGGTTGCTGAGTGGCAAGCCAGTCTTTTTTGAGACAAGGTAAGGCCGAACCGGGTCCGCGATGCGTCCGATGAGCGCCACAGCGGTAAAGCCGATCACCTGCGTTCCCAGCAGCGAAAACAGCGGCACCTTTTTGATGTGGCGCAGCAGCAGCGCCCAGCGCGCCGCGCGAAAAGCGTAGCAAACATAAATGCAGGCAAAGGCGATGCCGATTTTGCGCCAGTCAGCCAGTTTGAGTTGGGAGACAAAGACGCCAAAGTCGAAGTGAATTTTGTCGCGTCCCCAAACCAGCAGAGCCGCAAGCGCCGCCAAAAACACCAAGCCAGAAATGATCTGATTTTTCTTCAAGATTTCTCCGCTCCCGCGGCTATAAACGTCTCTTCTATCTAGTTTCTCACCTGTGCCGGGGAAGAAAGCCTTGGCGGAAAGGGTTTTACTTGGGCGGCGTCCCTGATGCGACAGCCCTCCTGGCTTGTGCTTCACGCGCCAGTACGCGGCGGTTGAACTCATGAATAACTCGCGCAACGTAAGCTCGCGTCTCGCGATAGGGCGGAATGCCGTTGTACCTGTCCACCGCTTCAGGGCCGGCGTTGTATGCGGCCAGGGCGAGCGCAATATTGTCGTGGTAACGGGTAAGCAGCCAGTCCAGGTAGGCCGAGCCTCCGCGCACATTCTGATCCGGTTGAAAGCTGTCCTGAACGCCCAGGCCCTTGGCTGTTGCTGGCATCAGTTGCATCAGGCCACGTGCTCCCGCGCGGCTCACGGCGCGAGAGTTGCCGCCGCTCTCGGCCTTCACCAGGCTGGCCAGCAGGTCCACATCCAGGTTGTGCTCATTGCCGGCTTTGATAAGCATTTCGCCCAGGTCCACCGGAGAAAGCTTACCGTCTGCACTGGAGGTGTGAACCGGTTGGGAAGGCGCGGAAGAAGCGAGTTCCTGAGGCACCGGCGGATCGGGAATCGTCTCGACGCTGACGATATCTTCAGCAAATCGCTCGATGTAGTTATCCTCGCCGGGACTGAGATAGAGCCGGACGCGGCTCCCGACTAAGGCGTGATGGTCGCAGTCTATGTCAAATCCATTGCGCATGGTGACGCGCTCGGCGGCCTGGGCGGTAAGGGATAGGGCTGCAAGAACCGCGAGGACCGTTATGACTCGGCGAATTGTGAACGACTTGCTCAAAAAAAACCTCAAGGCCGAAAAGCATGCTAATTGCTTCTTGGCTATTTTTCAGGGCTGAAGCACTGCCCTATCAGCTGCAACACGCCCGGCAATAGCCGCTTCCAGCACCACGGCCACTCCGTCATCATTGTTGGGCGGGGCCTGCTTCCAGCCGCGTATCTTGGCCATGGCGCGCAACTCGGGCGCCGCATTGCCCATTATTACGCCTTGCCCGGCCCACTCCAGCATATCCACATCATTCCAGTTGTCGCCGATGGCCATGGTCTCGCGGCGGTCCACTCCCAGCCGTATTGCGAGCTTTTCAAGCGCCGAAGCCTTTGAAACTCCCGGCGCCATCAGGTCGAGGATGGATATATCGCGCGCCGGATACTCAGTCCTGACACATTCGCACGAGCCCGCCCATTCACTCGCCTTGAGAGCCTGCTCGGCCTGGCGCATCGCGCTTACGCCGCCGCAAACCATGCCTTGGATGGGATCTTCGCCATCCACGAGAGCATCTTCCAGCGGCTTGATCTCCTCGATTGCTTTGCGGTTGGCTTCGACCCATAAGGCGATGCGCCTATTCGTCTGTTGCAAGTCCTCAAGCACCAGTTCCCCGCGTCCCGGCCTGTCAAAGGTAAAAACCAAAGCCCCAAAGGGCCGGAGCAGCCCGCACAACCCTCGCGCGGTTTGAGCCGGAAGCTGGCAGCGCTCCATGCAGTCGCCGCCCAGTGTGCGAACCACTGCTCCATTGGACGTAATCAGCAGCATATCCGTTCGCAAACCGTGGCCTTCCAGCAGCGGGGTTGTGAACGCCGTGCGCCGCCCAGTGGCGATGGCCACGGTGATGCCCGCCTCCTGCGCAGTCCTGAGCGCCCGCACCGTGCGCGGGCTGAGTGCCTGCGCAAAGTTCGACAGCAGGGTGCCATCCATGTCAATTGCCGCCAGCCGAACAGGAGGATGCATAGCTTCAGTGTACCGGGCGATGCGTGCGGAGTCAGGCGCTCGTATCGAGCCCAACCGCCTCGGCCAGCCGGGCCTGGCGTTCATCGAAGGTCCAGAAGCGCTCCGCCTTCAACTCCAGCGCACAGGCAACATGCAGCGAGTCCAGCGTACGCACGCCGAGAGTGGGAGCGTAGCGCCGGGCAAGATCGGCACAGGTTTCCCATACGCGATGAGGAAACTCAACAGGAGTCCACAGGCCAGAGAGGTAGTCGCGCTGGAATTCTCCGCATACTTTCTGCGCTTCAACGAGAGTAAGCCGTTTCAGAAAGACCTGTTGATAAATAGCGTTTGCCAGTTCCGCGTGGTTGAAGGGCGTGATCCAGATGGAGAAGCCGAGATCCATGCGCTGGTCTACACGTTCAGAATGCGCATCCGTGATGTAGCTCGAAACCAGAAAGCTCGAATCAACGTAAGCGTTCAATAGCGGCTATTCTCCCGGTCAGCAATAAGATCGGCAACTGGTGTCAGCACGCGGTCGCCAAAGATCGCCCGGCGGCGAGCGGCAAAGTCGGGCCACTCGACAGGCTGAACTCTAGGCGACTCTGGCACAATTCGAGCCACAACGCGATTGCGCTTCTTGAGTTCGACAACCTCACCGGCATCAAGCCACTTGAAGAGTTGTCGGCTGTCGCGGAGTTGGCGTACGTTTACACTTGGCATAAATACAATGTGTCACATAATGTGGCACATTGTCAAGCGTGCTTTGGATTGCGCCGATGATACAGTTTTCGGATTGGCGACGACCCAAGCAGAACCGCCGCTTTCTGAATATCAGCGGGGACATAATACCTAACTTGAATGG
>Ga0224559_1001995_pt1 | contig 10721 bp, 8 predicted proteins | sample 714S33034metaG_FD_180676 | JGI IMG/M metagenome (GOLD analysis project Ga0224559, IMG submission 180676) | Peat soil microbial communities from Stordalen Mire, Sweden - 717 S3 30-34 | ecosystem: Environmental > Terrestrial > Soil > Wetlands > Peat | place: Sweden: Norrbotten County, Stordalen... | reverse complement strand
ACGGGGGCGCGCCAGCCGAGGGTGATGAGTGTGCGGGCGTAGGCCATCCAGAACCAGAGGCGACCGCGCGTGGCAGCCATCTCCGTCAGGTCGCCAAGGATGGCGGCGGCGCGGTCGTGGCCTGCGATGCGGGCGAGAAGCCATTCTGTGATTGCGGGGCTGGAAGTCTTTGCGGACGAGATGGACTCAGGCATTGGCGCCTCCAAAAAGTTTTGCGTCGAGCAGGTCGAGGCCTTGCAGCAGGCTTTGGTACGCGGTCTGCGCGCTGGCCAGGGCGTTGCGGCCTTCGCGGGTGACGGCGACGAAGCGCTTGGCGCGGCCTCCGCGCTCGGGCGTGGGGCTACCGTCGCGGAAGGTGACCAGGCCCTTGTCTTCCATGCGGTGCAGCGTGGTGTAGAGCGCGCCGGGAGCGGGGTTGCGGCCCGTCTTGGCGGCAATCTCGTCGAGGATGGTGACGCCGTAGGCCGCATCGCCGAGGCGGAGGACGGCCAGCAGAACAATCTGTTCGAATTCGCCGAGAGTACGTTCGGGATTCATATGGACTACAAAGTAGTACAAAGAGCGTCTTCGTGTCAAGAGGATTCTGCGACAGGCTGTTGGAGTGAACTGATCGCGCGGCGGATGCGTACAATCTACCCAGAGCGATGGAATTCCAAGAGGCGATCAAGCTGGCGTTGCAGTCCCTGTGGCAGAACAAGCTGCGCACGGTGCTGACCCTGCTGGGCATGATGATCAGCGTGGCCAGCATCATCGCCGTGGCGACGCTGGTCAACGGCGCCAGGACCTATGTGACCACCAAGTTCACGCGTTATGGAGCGGACGTCTTCACGGTCTCGCGGATGCCGTCGATCATCTTCAGTTCGGAGGATTACGAGCGCTATCAGAGGCGGAAGAACTTGCTCTTCGACGACTACACCTATGTGCGCGACAACTGCACGCGCTGCACCGGGATTGGCGCGGTACAGTCGACCACGGCCAAGGTGGTGCGCGGGACAAACTCGGTGACCGACTCCTCGGTCCGCGGCTACACATGGCAGATGCCACAGCTACAGAACCTGGACATCGCCGAGGGCCGCGGATTTACGGCGGTCGACGAGGAGCATGCGTCGCAGGTGGCGATCATCGGGACAGACATTCGAGACAATCTGTTTCCAGGGGTCGATCCGTTGGGCCTGGAGCTGCGCGTGGATGGGATGCCGTACACCGTGGTGGGCGTGGCCCAGAAGCAGGGCAGCACCTTAGGAATGAGCCAGGACAACTGGGTTGCGGTGCCGTTGACGGCATACCAAAAAACCTACGGGACGATGAAGTCGGTGACCATCTATGTGAAGGCGGGGTCGGCCGGGCCCGTGCTGGAGGCGGCGGGCGACGAAGTGCGCGTGCTGATGCGCTCCAGGCGGCACGACGCGCCGGGCGCGGAAGACTCGTTTGAGCTGGACGTCAACAACACGCTGGTGGGGTTCTTCTCCAAAGTGACGGGGATGTTTGGCGCGGTGATGGGAGGGGTCGCGCTGATCTCGCTGGTGGTGGGCGGAATCGTGATTATGAACATGATGCTGGCCAGCGTGACCGAGCGGACGCGGGAGATCGGGATTCGCAAGTCGCTGGGCGCGCGCGGTCACGACATCATGCTGCAGTTTCTGGTGGAGTCGTGCGCGCTGGCGCTGGTGGGCGGGTTCCTCGGCGTGCTGCTTGGCCTCGCAGTGGCGCAGGGAGTAACGCTGGCGCTTGGGTTCCCATCGACGATTGCTCTGTGGAGCGTGATGTTGGGATTGGTGATGGCTGCATCGACAGGGATATTCTTCGGTGTGTATCCGGCACGCAAGGCGGCAAATCTGGACCCGATTGTGGCGCTGCGGGCGGAGCTTTGAAACAGTGGTAAGTGGTCAGTGGTAAGTGAGAGGCAAGAACTAGATGCGGATGGGCGACTTCAAAGAGACGGTGACGATGGCCCTGGGTACGCTGCGCGCCAACAAGATGCGCAGCGGGTTGACCATCCTCGGCATCGTGATCGGCGTGATGACGGTGATTACCATCTCGTCGGTGGTCAATGGGTTGAACTCCGGCGTGGAGGGTCTGGTGCAGTCGCTGGGCTCGAACGTTCTGTTTATCTATCGCTTTCCCGCGTTCACCGGACGCCCAACCAGCGAGATGCTGACGCGCAAGCAGATGACCTACGACGACGCGATGGCGATGCGCCTGCTACCCCACGTGGTGGCCGTTTCGCCGGCGCTGCAATATACCGACAATTCCGCTCCGGGGCGCAGCGGCGTGACCGCGATCAAGGGCGGCGGCAAGAACATGCAAGGCACGATCCTGACGGGAAACACGCCGGATGAGAAGGACGTCTCGGATCTGGACATGCTGGATGGCCGCTTCTTCAACGAACAGGACCAGGAGCGCGCGGCGCGGGTGACGGTGCTGGGCTACGACACGGCGGAGCAGTTGTTCCCTGGGCAGAGCGCGATCGGCCGCGAGGTTGAGGCCGCCGGGATGATGTTCACCGTGGTGGGGGTGCTGGACAAACAGAAGCAGGCCTTCGGCGGAGGCAAGAACCCGCAGGACAACCAGGCCTACTTCCCGATTACGACGTTTCACTACATGCACCCCGAGGAACTCGACTACTGGATCACATTGAAGTACGACGATCCCAAGAACCGGCTGACGGTGCAGGATGAGCTGACGGAGCTGTTGCGGCGGAGGCGCAAGGTGCTCAACGAAAAGCCCGACAACTTCGCCATCTTCGGCACGGACACCATCACTCGGCTGTGGGACGAGATTACGGGAGGGCTCTTCCTGCTGATGTTCTCGCTGTCGTGCGTGGCGCTGATGGTGGGCGGGGTGGGCGTGATGAACATCATGCTGGTCAGCGTGACCGAGCGCACCCGCGAGATCGGAGTGAGGAAGGCGATCGGCGCCACCAAGCGGACGATTCTGGCCCAGTTCACGCTGGAGGCAATCACGCTGTGCGCCGTGGGTGGCGTCATCGGAGTGCTGCTGGGCAGCGGGATTGCGCTTACGGTGAATCATTGGTTTCCAGCGCTGCTCTCACCGCTGTGGGTGGCAACGGCCTTCCTGTCTTCCTGCGCGATCGGCCTCATCTTCGGCATCTATCCGGCGTGGAAGGCTGCCAACCTCGACCCCATCGAGGCGCTGCGCTACGAGTAACGGCGCTTTGCGCGCGGCGGTTGGGTAGACTGGTTGCATGATGGCGACGGCGGTCGAGATCGCGACAACGCTGCTGACGGTGGGCGGGCTGGTCTACATGCTGCTGGCGCTGGCGGGAGCGCGGCAGTTTGCGCGGGACTGCCGGCGGATTGCCGCTGCGGAGGCGAACGCGCCAGGGTTCACGCCAGATGTTTCCATTCTGAAGCCGGTGAAGGGCGTGGACGCGCGCATGGATGCGGGCTTGGCGAGCCACTGCCGGCAGCAGTATGCGGGCCGGTTCGAGATTCTCTTTGGCGTCGGCAGCGCGGACGATCCCGCTGTGGAAGAGATAGCCCGGCTGCGACTGGAGTTTCCCCAGTGCGACCTCCGGCTGATTGTGTGCCCGGAGCGGCTGGGGACCTCGGGCAAGGTGAGCAACCTGGTGCAGATGCTGCGTGAGGCAAAGTACGACTATGTGCTCATCAACGACAGCGATATCTGCGTCTCGCGGAATTATCTGACGCGGGTGATGCGCGGTTTTGCCGACGCGAAGGTGGGCATGGTGACGGCGCTCTATCGCGGGCGGACAGCCGTTGACGGCAAGGCGCTGACGCTGTGGGCGCGGCTGGAGGCGCTGGGAATCTCAACCGACTTTATGGCGGGAGTGTTGGCGGCGCGCAAGCTCGAAGGCGGCATTCGCTTTGGACTTGGCTCGACGCTGGCCATCTCGCGCGCGGCGCTGGCGGCCTCGGGAGGACTGGAGCCGCTGGCCGACTCGTTGGCCGACGACTACGAGATGGGCGCGCGCATCGCGCAGGCAGGATACTGCGTCGAGCTATGCGGCGAGGTGGTGGAGACCGCCGTGCCCGCGTACAACTTCCACAGCTTCTGGGAGCACCAGATTCGCTGGGCGCGGACCACGCGCGACTCCCGTCGATGGGGCTACCTGGGACTGGGGATCACTTACTGCATTCCATGGGCGGTGATGAACTGCATGGCCAGCGGGTTCGCTCTGTGGAGCTTCACTCTGCTGAGCCTCGTCGTTCTGGCGCGCGTGGCCGTGGCGCTGACGGTTGGCGTCGGCCTGCTGGGCGATGCGCAGGTGCTGCGCGACATCTGGCTGCTGCCGTTGCGCGACTGCTTCGGCCTCGGCTTCTGGGCGTGGAGCTATGCCTCCGACACAATCGTCTGGCGTGGCGAGCGCTTCCGGCTACGGAATGGGCGCATCTCGCATCTGTGACCGTGGAGGTCTGACTGGCTCACCTAATAAGTGCCAGGCGTTTAGCCATTTTCTGAGTTCCTCTTTTGACAACTCTTTTCGGAAATGAATGGAACGCTTATTGCCATCTCTCTTGGGTTTCTTAGCGAAAGCTTGGCCCTTTTTCCTGACCAACGTAGTGAGTTCGTCGGGTGGTGCTACATAGAACGCTGGGGTGCTTCGATTCTCTAAATTCACCAAGACAACAAACTTGGCCTTATAGTGATCGTGCTTGTTGTAGATCGCTTCGTCCCCGTTTAGCTGCTCCTCAGTCCACGGCGAACCATCAATAATAATGTAATCTTTGTTCGCAGGCCGTTCAGATGATTTGACCTGAACGTAAATCGCTTGCTCTTTCCCATATACGATGAGGTCGATGTTAGGACAGTTTGCGCGAAAGACGATATTCGCATCGTGGACGTCAAACCCGAGATCTTCTATGGCACGCTTTGCTATTATTTCCGATTCCTTTGAGTCGGTCATTCGTCTAGTCCTTTCTGCATGACACATGCTATCAGCGATTGGGCTGGTTACTGACGATCTCTTTGCCGCCGGAGCTGGCGATAACGTAGACCGGGCCGGGCAACGCAGGCAGCGGGCTGGGCTGATTGGCGAGGTCTTGCCAGAGGAAGATGCGTTGCGGGCCGGGCCACTTCTGCGCGAGGCTCTGCGGCGTCTCGAAGATCGCCGGCGCGTCACGGAAGAAGCTGCCGTACCAGAGGTTCGAGCTGCGCCCTTCGAGGATGTGGATCGGGTTGATCGCGACGGACCGGCCGTTCTGCTGCGCATAGACAGGACGGCGGAGATAGAAGCCGAGCGTGCTGGCGAACTCGTACTCCTGATGAATGACGATGAGGTCGTCCGCATGGAGCTGCGGCGCAATTGCGGCTGCGAGTTGTTGCGAGCTGAGCACCGGCGCGAAGGTCTGGAGGCCAAGATGCGCAGCGAGGAGGAAGCCGAATGCTCCCGCGGCTAGCGTGAGAGTTGCGGCATGGGGCCGATCTTTCTTGCGCAGGAGGTAAGCGCAGAGGGGGCCGAAGAAGAGCGCGGCGGCGGCCAGCGCGAGCGGGAGCCGGAAGAGGCCGAGGGCAGCCGCGTTGAGATCAAGGAAGTGGCCCATGCTGAGCGCGTAGTCTGCGGGGTTTTGCTGGAGGAGCTGGGCCAGGTCGGTCGAGGGCGCGGGGGCGCGGGTGTGCAGCAGGAAGACGAGCGCGACGGCTGCGAAGATTGCGCCGAGTGCAAGCAGGACGGTGGTTGCGCGAAGGTTTGCGCGGCGGATTTTTTTTGCTGGATCGGAGTCGCTCTCCTGCGCTAACCAGCCTGCGATCAGGAGAACCATCGCAGGAAGAGCGGGGAGAACGTAATACTCCTGGCGCGTGGAGAAGCTGAAGAAGAGCAGCGGAACGAGAGCCCAGAGAGTGAGCAGAAGCAGAGTGCGTTCCAGCGACGTGAGCGTGTGGGAACGGAGGCGTTCTCGCCACGCCTGGGTGCGGAGAGGAATGGCGCGGGCTATGGCTTTGAATGCGTAGGCCGACCATGGCATCAGCCAGAGGAGGCAGAGCCCCCAGAAGAGCCACAACGGGACGGTGTCGTAGTCACGCGGAACGCGAAGATTCAGGTAGCGCAGAAGCTGCTCGTTGACGAAGTAGAACCAGAGCCAGTCGTGGACGTTGCCATCGGTCGGCATCGGCACCGCGAAGTGGCCATGCGAAAACGCGAGTCCGCCGGGATGGCCCTGCGTCGGGTTCGCCAGAGCGATGAGGATGTGCCACGGCGCGGCGATTGCGAGGAAAACGGCGAATGACGAGAGCGGGTATAACTCGCGAACGCGGGCGATGGCCCCCTTCCAGCCGCGCGTCAGCAGCAGATAGATCAGGACGATTGCGACGGGAAAGACGGCGCCGATCAGCCCCTTGGTGAGGACGCCGAGGGCGCAGCAGGCGGCGAAGGCCCAGCAGAGGAGCTTCAACTTCCGTGAATCTCCGTCAACGCATTCTTCGCTCGGCCAGAAGCAAAGGAGAGCGAGGGTGAGCCAGAGGCAGACCATCGCATCTGGAATGAGGATGCGGGTGAAGAGGAAAAATCCGAAGCAGGAGAGCAGGATCAGCGTGGCGTAGAGTCCCTCGCGTGCGTTACGAAATGCATGGCGGGCGAAGCTCTCCACCGCAAAGGCGAGCGCCAGGATTGTGAGAGCGAGGGGAATGCGGGCGGCTGCGGCGCTGACGCCGAAGAACTTGAAGCTGGCCGCCAACGACCAGTAGAGCAGCGGTGCCTTCTCCAGGTAGCGAATGCCGTTGGCGTAGAGCGTGACCCAGTCGTGGCGCAGCAGCATCTCTCGCGCAACCTCGGCGTGTACCGAGTCGGCGTCATCGAGCAACGGCGGTGTGAAGAGGGTGAAGCTGGCGTAGACGACGATCCAGAGCGCGAGCAGAACCAGCGTGTTGGCAGCCGGACGCTTCGGGATGCGGGTCTCGAGTGCGGGTGCGGGCGGCATGGGTTAGAGGACGGAGATGTCTTCGTCGATGGCGAGCTGGTCGACGCAGATGTAGAGGGCTTCGCCGAGTTTCTTGAAGGTGAGCTTGCACTCCGCGGAGCAGTTGCTCCTGTCTTCGCGGCGGAAGAGTTCGTTCCAGATGTTCTGCGCCTGCCAGAGGTTGACGTCGAAGGGCATGGTGTGCAGCGCAAGGGCGATGGCGAGTGCGGTGCGCAGGGCCGCATCGGGTGGCTGGCCAGCCTTGACGGTGGCCTCGAGCTGGACCATGGCACGCTTAATGCGCTCCGCGGCGGCGAAGTTGAGCGCCGGGGTATCGACGGCGACGTGGTCCGTGGCGGCGCGCAGAAAGAGTGCCTCAATCGCGGCGGCGTCGAAGTTCTCCGCCTCAATGGCGTGGCGAAGGCTGGCGTTGATGGCGAAGTTGGCGGCGATGGCAAGAGCGGGCGGTGCGGTCACGCCCGACTCGGTGAGGAAATGAAGCAGCGAGGCATGGTCTTCGTAGATCTTGCGCAGCGAGTCTTCCATCTCAGCCAGAGTCTGGTTGAGAATCGTGCGCAGGATGCGCCGTTGCTCATCGGCGAAGAGCGAGGTGAGCGAGTACGTGATGGAGCCGAAGAAGCGGTCGATGAGGCGGATTACCTCGGGAAGATTGGCGCGTTGTATGGCCGTGCGGATCTCGCTGGAGAAGGCGGTGAAGGCCGCGCCGTTCTCCGGGCCGTCGGTGGAGTAGCGGCGCACGGCGGCGGAGAGGTTCTGGTCGCCCAGATGCAGCACGGCGAAGCATATCTCCTCGTTCTCCTCGGTGATGCGGGAGCGGACATGGGCGCGGCCGATGGCGACCTTGCCCCGGCCAGAGGTGAAGCTCTCGTAGGAGTCGCGGTGCATGTCGAAGCAGAAGAGATGGCCGTCCTCGGGATAGTTGCGGAAGATGGAGCTGATGGCATAGTGCGCGCCCACCTGCTCCAGACCGATGCGCAGTCCGGTGACATAGCGGCGGTAGATTTTCGCGCCGTCGCCCATTTCGGGGAGGTTGGATTTGGCGCGGGCGAGAATCTCCAGGAAGCGGTCTTCGAGCGCAGCGCCGGCTGGGCCGAAGAGCTTGGCCGCAAGCTGCAGCACTCGGCCGGCGTAGGCGATGATCTGGATGGTTTCGATGCCGGAGATCTCATCGAAGAACCAGCCGCAGCTCGTGTACATGAGCTGGGCGTGGCGTTCCAGCTCGAGCAGTTCCAGCAGAGTGGTGCGTTCTTCGGGAGTGATGTGCCGCTTGGCGTGTAGTGCGAAGAAGCGGTCGACCGACGCCGGCGAGCGGTCGAGGACAATGTGGATATAGTCGTCGCGCGCACTCCACAGGTCGAGCAGCAGCGGTGCAGCGAGCGCTTCGGCCAGCGGCGCGGTGGCGTCGCGCAGGAAGTCGAGCGCCTCGCGCAGAGGCGCGCGCCACTGCTGGTTCAAGCCAGGCTTGCCTCCGTTGCAGCCGCAGTTGGAGCGCCAGCGCTCGACGCCATGCACGCAACTCCAGGAGGTGTTTTCTACCACCTCGGCCTCCCACTCCGGCGGGAACATTTCCAGGAAGTAGCCGTAGTTGGTGAGCGTTGCGTGGCCGTTCGACTCGATCCAGTGCATGGCATAGGAGAGCGCCATCTCGCCGTACTTGTGATGGTGGCCATAGCTCTCGCCATCGGTTGCGACGTGCGAGAGCTGGACCCTGTCTGGGGAGTTGGGCGTGGGCGCGTGGAAGCCGTCCAGAAGGCGGCTGCCGAAGGCCTCGCCGCTGTTGAGCAGGCCCTCGAAGGCGATGGCGCGAGAGGCTGGGCCGTCGTAGAAGAAGACCGCAATGCTGCGTCCCTGATCGAGATGAACCAGGTAGGGACGTGTGGTGTCGACGGCAGCGTTGGGCGTGGGAAGCCAGTTGTCCGTAGCGAACTGCCGGACGCGCGCGCACTGATGTGGAGCGAGAATGGTGAACTTGATTCCCTCGGCGGCCATCATCTCCAGCACGCCGCGGTTGACGGCGGTCTCGGCCAGCCACATGCCCTCGGGCCGGCGGCCGAAGCGGTGCTCGAAGTCGGCGATGCCCCAGCGGATCTGCGTAATGGCATCGCGCCGGATGGCCAGCGGCAGGATGATGTGGTTGTAGGCCTGCGCAATCGCCGACCCATGGCCGCCATAGCGCTGCGCGCTGGCGCGGTCAGCGTCCAGAATGGTGCGATAGGTGCGCGGAGTATTGTCCGCCATCCATTTCAGCAGGGTGGGGCCGAAGTTGAAGCTCATGCGCGCATAGTTGTTCATGATGCGCACGATCTCGCCCTTGCGGTTGGTGATGCGCGAGGCGCTGTTGGGAGCGTAACACTCCGCGCTGATGCGCTCGTTCCAATCGTGATACGGCGCCGCCGAGTCCTCCACTTCCACCGTCTCCAGCCAGGGATTCTCGCGCGGCGGCTGGTAGAAGTGGCCATGCACGCAGACGTATCGCTGGGTTGCAGCGGAGGAGGAGATTGGTTTCGCGTCCTTCGGAGAGCTTTCAGACTTCACTATGGAATTATAGGAGGCTCCCACGCCGGGCGCATTCGCGCAGGGCGATGGTCTGCCCAAAGACGACTTCGAGGAAGATTCAAGGCTAAGGTTTCAGTTTATTTTGAGCCAAATCGCAGGCGCGCCATAGGTACCAGCTTGCCACCGAGCACCAGGGATGCCATTTCTTTGCGCGCTTCTCCATCTCCTCTGGCTTGGGCAGGTCGGCTGGCGTTACTTTGTCCGTTGGCTTCAGCTTGCCGAAGGTCAGCGCGAAGCCCTTGCGCACACCGTAGTCGCTCACCGGCAGAACGTCGGGACGGCCAAGGCGGAAGATCAGCAGCATCTCGACCGTCCAGCGCCCGATGCCGCGCACCTGAGTCAGATGCTCGATGATCGCCTCGTCCGGCATTCTCCGGATGCGTGCCAGCGTGGGAACGGTACCGTCGAGAGTCTTCGCGGCCAGGTCGCGCAACGCGAGGCTCTTGTTGTGCGAGAGGCCGGCGGCGCGCAGTTGTTCGTTTGGGCAGTCGATCATGTGCTCGGCGGAGAAGTGGATTGGATCGCCCTTCGCGCCCACTCCGCAGACCGGATTGAAGCCTTCCAGTAGACGGCGGTGAATCGTCGCCGCGGCTTTGCCGTTCAGTTGCTGGTAGACGATGCTCTCCGCTAGCGCCTCGAAGGGCGACTGCGCGCTGGCCAGGCGCAGGGTGAACGGCCCGGCGCGAGCGATGAGGCGGGCGAGTTTGGGGTCGGCGGCGGCCAACTCGCGGCAGGCGACGGCGGAGTCGTAGCGGGGAGGGCGCGGGCTTTGGCGCGGACGAGGCATTTGTACAAGGTCTAGGTTCGAGGTTCGGCCGGTCGTAAGGCTATTGGAGTTTCTTTGCGGTGTCCTCACCGATGCCGAGGGTTGTTATCACCTTACGCTGCCCCAAAAGCCCGAAACAAATCCTCGCCGCAATCGCCCCGAAAGCCCCCACCAAAACATTGTCCCACCGGAATGGACTGAACTGATGGCCAGGAAATACATTCCAGGTGCAGATGCGTAGACCAACGGAAATCCCAACTAACACTACAGCCAAGGCACGTAATCGCTTTTTCAGTTCAGAGTGCTCGTCTTCCATAAACTCTCCAGAGTGCTTTACAAGGCCGTTAGGGATGGCACGGTTCTCCAATAGCAGCATTATAAGCATGTCCTCACGTCTTGCGGCGCGGAGCGCAGGGTTGGCGGACGAGTTTGCACCAGTCTTTGGGCTTCCGCCAGCGCCCCAACCGCTCAGATGCAACCCACTGAAAAAAATAGCTGAA
>Ga0224559_1001994_pt1 | contig 10723 bp, 8 predicted proteins | sample 714S33034metaG_FD_180676 | JGI IMG/M metagenome (GOLD analysis project Ga0224559, IMG submission 180676) | Peat soil microbial communities from Stordalen Mire, Sweden - 717 S3 30-34 | ecosystem: Environmental > Terrestrial > Soil > Wetlands > Peat | place: Sweden: Norrbotten County, Stordalen... | reverse complement strand
GTCAAGCGCCATCTCTCAAACATCTTCGACAAGACAGGCGTCTCGACTCGGCTGGAGCTGGCGCTGTTCGCGATTGCACATCAGCTTGTCTCGCCTCCATAACGGGCGAACGTCCTGCGTTTGTGCGCTCTTGCCCTCAATTGGAACGGGCCCACCTCCGCTGTCATTCGAAGTTGTCTCCCAAAGATGAATGTGTCATCGTCGACAAGTTCTGCATCCAAAAGCAGGATTGGCTTTGCAACGGGGGACTCAGACGATGAAGATCGCATTCCTGGGTTTGGGCAAGATGGGTACGCCCATGGCGCGGCGTCTGATCGCCGCCGGCGACGAAGTGACCGTCTGGAACCGCACTTCAAACCGCGGTCCGGCATTGGAAGGCGCTCAGGTCGCATCCTTTCCAGCCGAGGCCGTGCGCACCGCCGAAGCTGTGTCGACCATGCTCTTCGACGATGCCGCAAACGAGCAGGTCCTGTTCGGACCCGAAGGCGCAATCCAGGCAATCCAGCCCGGCGCCATCCACATCTCACACTCCACCATCAGCGTCGATCTCTGCGATCGGCTGACCGCCGAGCACGCCCGCCGCGGCCAGCTTTTCGTCGCCGCCCCGGTCTTCGGCCGCCCCACAGTTGCCGAGGAAGGCCGCCTGTGGATTGTTGCCGCCGGCGCGGACGACGCCATTGCCAAAGCACGCCCGCTGCTCGAACCGCTCTCCCGCGGCATCTCCGTCATCGGTCCCGAACCCCGCCAAGCTCACGCACTCAAGCTGGGCGGAAACTTCCTCATCAGCGCCATGATTCACGCGCTCTCCGAATCCTTCGTCTACGCGCAAGGCCAGGGCATCGACCCCGCGGCCTTCCTCGATACCGTCAACAGCGCGCTCTTTCAATCTCCGTTTTATACGGCCTACGGCAAGGTAATGCTCCACCCTCCGGAGCATCCTGGCGCCACCATCGAGCTGGGCGCAAAGGACCTCCATCTGCTTCGCGAGGCCGCCGCCAGCGGAAACACCCGCCTCAGTCTTGCCGACAACCTCGCCGAAGTCTTCGCCGAGGCGGTGCGCTCCGGGCTGGGCAACGAGGACTGGGCCGTTGGCCAGTACCGCATGGCCCAGCGGCGAGGCGTTCTAAAAGCCTGATCTCGGGGTAATGTTCGCCACAGCTCCTTTTTTCCGAAGAACGGTTCGGTAGGATAGAAGCATGAGCCTCAACGGAAAAATCGTCTTCATCACCGGAGCCAGCGCCGGCATTGGCGCGGCTACGGCGCTTGCCTTCGCAGCAGAGGGCGCGCGGCTTCTGCTGGCGGCCCGGCGCGCCGGCAAACTGGCCGAGGTCGCTTCTCTCGCCCTGGAGCGCGGCGCACCCGCCGTTCACGCCATCGACCTCGACGTTCGCCACTACCGCGCCGTCCAGGACGCAATCGACCGCCTGCCGCCCGCATGGGCCGAAATTGACGTGCTGGTCAACAACGCCGGACTTAGCCGCGGCTTGGAAAAGCTTTATGTGGGAAAGATCGAAGACTGGGACGAGATGATCGACACCAACGTCAAGGGCCTGCTCTATGTGACCCGCGCCGTTGTGCCCGGCATGGTGGTGCGCGGCCGCGGCCACGTCATCAACCTGGGTTCCACCGCCGGCTTACTCCCCTATCCCAATGGCGCCGTGTACTGCGCCAGCAAGGCTGCCGAACACGCCATTAACGACGGACTCCGCCAGGATCTGCTGGGAACTCCGGTTCGCGTCACCAACATCGAACCGGGAATGGTGCAAACTGACTTCAGTCTGGTCCGCTTTCACGGCGATGAGGAGCGCGCAGCGAAAGTCTACAAGGGTGTAACGCCGCTCACGCCGGAGGATGTCGCCGATGCCATCCTGTGGGCGGCAACCCGTCCGCCCCATGTAAACATTGCGCAGGTTGTGCTCACTACGATCGACCAAGCCAACTCACTGCTCTTCAACCGTCAGGCTTAGGCGGCTGAAGTCCGGCAATTCGAGTCGCTGATGGGTTGGCAGCCTGTCGTAAAAGCCCGAATTGCCGAAAAACATCCCTCAGGGGCTAAAGCCCGTGTTCCTTTTCTTGCATTTGCGGCACGCGACCCAGAGGGTACCCCGGTCGTGCCCTGACACAATTCCACGCCGCTGAAGCACATATTCATGCGCATCGGCTTACTCCGTTGCCTCAATCTCAGCATCGATCTGGGCCAGCGCGGCTTCCAGGGCAGTCCGCCTTGCCGGATTCGAAGTCCGCTGCGAAAGAATATTCTCCCGTTGCAGATTGAGCGCTTGTCTGTGACGCTCATGCTCGGCATGACGCTGTTGCGCCAGCCGTCGAGCGTCTTCACTTACAAAGCCGGCCGAGTCGACCTCCGGTTGCTCCAGGGTTTTTGCCATTCGCTCCTCCAGGGATTTACTTTCTTGCTCCACGAGACCTATCTTCATTCTACGAGTGTTTGCTGGAGCGCGGCCCACCACTTGGGAAACGCCTCACTGACCGGCATCGCTCGAACGAGGTAGAATTCCCCATGCGAGCTTGGCAGATTTCGTCGTTCGGCGTTGATTCTTTGGAGTTTGTGGAGCGGCCAACACCCTCCCCAGACCCCGGTGAAGTGCTGGTGAAGATTCGTGCGATTTCCTTTAACTATCGCGATTTGCTGATGGTGAAGGGTCTCTACAACCCAAAACTGAAGTTCCCGCGCATTCCCTGCTCCGACGGCACGGGAGAGGTGGTGGAAGTCGGCGAAGGCGTTTCCGCATGGAAGCCCGGCGACCGGGTTGCCGCCATTTTCATGCAAAACTGGCACGACGGGGCTCTCACCGCGGCCAAGGCGCGCGGCGCGCTGGGCGGCGATATCGACGGCATGTTGGCCGAGTACATCATCTTGAACGAAGCCGGGCTGGTGCGCATTCCCCAGCACCTCAGCTTTCAGGAAGCGGCCACGCTGCCCTGCGCCGCCCTCACGGCATGGAACGCCCTTGCTGCCGGTAATCTGAAACCCGGAGCCACCGTCCTGATCCAGGGAACCGGCGGCGTCTCCATCTTCGCTCTCCAGCTCGCCCGCCTTCACGGCGCGCGTGTGCTTGGCATCTCATCGAGCGACGAAAAGCTGAAACGCGCAACATCCCTCGGCCTTGACGCCGGCCTCAATTACACCGACAACCCCGACTGGGACCGCTGGGCCCTGGAAGAAACCGGCGGAGAAGGCGTCGATCTGGTGGTTGAAGTGGGCGGCATCGCCACGCTTCCGCGCTCCGTCAAGTCCATTCGCATTGGCGGAACCATCGCCCAGGTGGGCATTCTTTCCGGCCCCGCCGATCTCGCCGCCAACATTCCATTTCCCATTCCGTCCATCCTCCACAAGCAGGCCCGCCTCCAAGGTGTTTACGTCGGCTCGCGAAAAGATTTCGAGGAGATGAACAAAGCCATTTCGCTCACCCAGCTTCGGCCAGTCGGAGAAAACTTCCACTGGTCGCAGGCTCGCGAGGCCCTAACCCGCATGGAAGAAGCCAGCCACTTCGGCAAGCTGGTGCTCACCGTGGCCTAGTGGCCAGATCGATTCCAATGCAGCCTCAAAAACGAAAGGCCCTGCCCATGCCGGCTCGTTCTCATCTTGATCTCGCTATCATTGCCGTTCTTTTCTCGCTGGCAAACATTGTGGCCGCGCAGGCGCCTGCTGCCGCGACGCCCCAGCCGCCGCCCGGCTTCAGTTGGCCTGCGCCCCACGTCAATGCACCGCTGGGGGACATTCGCAGTTTCCCCGGCGACGGCAATGGCGCCTTCAAGACTCATCAGTATCGCGATGTTTTTGCGGAGCTGGGGCACTCGCCGGCGGAAAGCCGAGCGAAGATCGAGAAGGCTTTCCAGCAGATCTTTCACGGTGACGGGCAGGAAGAGCGGCTCTATTTTGAGACCGGCGCCAATGAGAACGGCCCGCTGGCCTACATCACCGACTGGGCCAACAACGACGCGCGCACCGAGGGCATGAGTTACGGCATGACGATCGCCGTCGAATTGAACAAGAAGCGCGAGTTCGACGCTCTTTGGAACTGGGCGAACACTTACATGCTGATTACCGATCCGAAAAACCCCTCGGTCGGCTACTTCGCATGGTCCATGAGCACCGATGGCTCACCGCGATCGACGGGCGCGGCCCCGGATGGCGAAGAGTACTTCACCATGGCGCTCTACTTTGCGGCCCACCGATGGGGCAACGGGCAGGGTATCTATAACTACCAGGCCGAGGCGGACAAGCTCCTCGGCAGGATGCGTCACCACCCTGTTCTCACTGAGACAGGTCCATTTCGCATTCACCCAAACGACCCGCCGTTCGCGTATCCGGATCATCCCTGGCCGAGCCCCAACAACACGGACCGCGAACGGGCAGCAGCCGCCAAGGTCAACTCCGCGCCCGCGCCGATGTTTCGTTTCAATCGAACGCCGCGGCCTGAATCGATCGGCCCCATGGTGGATGAGGCGCACTTCATGATTCGCTTTGTTCCCAACGTCGAAGGCGGCAATACCGACGCGTCCTATCACCTGCCGGCCTTCTATGAGTTATGGTCGAGATGGGGCCCCGTGGGGGATCGAGCTTTCTGGGCGAAGGCCGCCGATGTTAGCCGTGACTTATTCAGCAAAGTAACTGGCCCGGAAACCGGACTTACCCCGGAACGCAGCAACTTCGACGAAACTTTAATCGTGGGCCGCGACGGTACACCCACGCCCTTCGCTTCCGACTCATGGCGCAGCGCGAGTAACTGGTCGGTCGACTACGATTGGTGGCAAAAGGATTCCCGCGAGACGATACTCAGCGACCGCATTCAAAAGTTCCTGTTCAGCCAGGGCATCGACAAATTCGTCAATAGCTACACGCTCGACGGCAAGCCGCTCTCTGCCACGCATTCGGCCGGCATGGTGGCCACCACCGCAGTCGGCAGCTTGGCCGCCACGCCTGGACGCATCTCGAAGGCCTTCGTCGAACAACTTTGGAACACACCCATCCCCTCCGGCGAGCAGCGCTATTACGACGGCATGTTGTATCTGATGAGCCTGATGCACTGCAGCGGCAACTTCCGTATCATCGAGTAGCTGGAGACGGAATGGAACGAGACGCCAAAACCGGGACGGCCGGCCCAAAACGGCGTTGCCAACTTCGAAAAAGGGCAACGCGCAACCCCCCATCTCACTTTTGGCAGTTTTTTCATTGGCCGCCCCGCAGGCGGCGTTCAAACTTGTGATTGGAGTCCAGTCTTAGCCAACGGGGAACCCCGTCTCGGCGTTAAACGAGGTGCGCAATGCCCGAAATCCCAGTCGATTTACTGTCTCAGGCCGGATCGCTCAAACACCAGAAGACCGCATTAAGTGCCGAAGCTCTCGCCCATTCGTTCCTCGACAACCTCTTCTTTGTGCAGGGCAGGCCCCTGGAGCGCGCCACCGTCAACGATCTCTACATGGCGCTGGCGCACACGGTGCGCGATCGCCTCGTCGAGCGCTGGATCTCCACTGTGCAGAACTATCGCACCCAGGATGTGCGCGTCGTTTGCTACCTCTCGGCCGAGTTCCTTACCGGACCGCATCTGGCCAATAATCTCATCAACCTCGGCATCTACGACCAGACCGAGGAGGCCATGCAAAAACTCGGCCTCAATCTCAACGTGCTCATCGAGCAGGAAGAAGAGCCCGGCCTGGGCAACGGCGGACTTGGCCGCCTCGCATCCTGCTTCATGGATTCACTCGCCACCCTCGACGTTCCCGCCATCGGCTACGGCATTCGCTATGAATATGGAATCTTCGATCAGCAGATTCGCGACGGCTGGCAGGTGGAGACCACCGACAAGTGGCTGCGCCTGGGCAATCCCTGGGCCCTGGAGCGCCCCGAAGACGCAGTCGAGGTCAAGATCGGCGGGCACACGGAAAAGCACACCGATGTAAACGGCCGCCTGCGGGTGCTTTGGATTCCGCAAAAGGTTGTGCGCGGCGTGCCCCACGACACGCCCATCCTCGGCTATCGCACCAACACTGCAAACACCATGCGGCTCTGGTCCGCGCAGGCCGTCGAATCCTTTGACTTTTCCACCTTCAACACCGGCGACTTCTTCGGTGCGGTTGCCGACAAGGTCTCCTCGGAGAACATCTCCAAAATCCTCTATCCCAACGACGAAGCATTTCAGGGCAAGCAATTACGCCTCTCGCAGCAGTTCTTCTTCGTCTCCTGCTCGCTGCAGCACATCCTGAAAATTCAGGAGAATGCCGAGCGTCCGCTCGCCGATCTGCATCGCAACTTCGCCATCCAGATGAACGACACGCACCCTGCCATCTCAGTGGCCGAGCTGATGCGCCTGCTGGTGGACGAACACTCGATGGAGTGGGACACGGCCTGGAACGTCACCCAGCACACGCTCTCCTACACCAACCACACCCTGCTCCCAGAGGCCCTTGAGCGGTGGCCGCGCAGCCTCTTCGGTTCCCTGCTCCCGCGGCATCTGGAGATTGTCGACGAAATCAATCGCCGTCACCTGGAAAACGTGCGGCACAAGTTTCCTGGGGACGAAGCGCGTGTCCAGCGCCTGTCGATCATCGATGAAGAGGGCGAAAAGCACGTGCGCATGGCCCATCTGGCCTCGGTTGGCAGCCATGCCATCAATGGTGTGGCCGCGCTGCACACCGATCTTCTCAAGACCAACGTCCTGCGCGACTTCTTCGAACTCACGCCGGAAAAATTCTCGAACAAGACCAACGGCGTCACGCCCCGCCGCTGGATGGTTCTCGCCAATCCCGGCCTGGCCAAACTGCTGAGCTCACGGCTGGGCGAAGGCTGGGTTTACGATCTTGAGAAACTCCGCCGTCTCGAGCCCATTGCCGCCGACCCCGAGCTTCGCTCTGAATGGAAAGCCATCAAACTGCAAAATAAGATTCATCTGGCCTCCTACATTCAAGAGCGTATCGGCACGGCCGTCGATCCATCGTCCATGTTCGACGTGCTGGTCAAGCGCATTCACGAATACAAGCGGCAGCACCTTCAAGTGCTTCACATCCTCACCCTCTACAAGCGCATCCAGCGCGATCCCAGCGAGGAGGTTGCGCCTCGGACCTTCCTCTTCGGCGGCAAGGCGGCTCCGGGTTATCACATGGCCAAGCTGATCATCAAGCTCATCCACTCGGTGGGCGAAGTGGTCAACAACGATCCCCGCGTCAAGGGCAGACTCAAGGTGGTCTTTCTTCCCGATTTCAGCGTGAAACTGGGGCAGCGCGTGTACCCTGCCGCCGACTTGTCGGAACAGATCTCTCTGGCCGGCAAGGAAGCTTCAGGAACCGGCAACATGAAGTTCGCCATGAACGGCGCATTGACCATAGGAACACTCGACGGCGCGAACATCGAGATCCGCGAGGAAGTGGGCGCGGAGAACTTTTTCCTGTTCGGACTCACCACCCCGGAGGTCGAGCAGCGCAAGCGCGAGGGCTACAATCCCATCCAACTGTACAATTCCAACGCCGACCTGCGCGACGTGATCGACGCGCTTTCCAGCGGCGAGTTCTCGCATGGCGACAAGTCTCTGTTCGCACCTCTGGTCAATTCCCTGTTGCATGGGGACGACTATATGCTGCTGGCCGATTACCAGTCCTACATCGACTGCCAGGATCGCGTCAGCCTGGCCTACAAGAACCAGGACGATTGGACGCGCATGTCGATCCTCAACGTAGCCCGCATCGGAAAGTTCTCCTCCGACCGCTCCATCCGCGATTATTGCGCCGACATCTGGAAGACATGGCCGGTGAAGATACAGATATAACTGCCCGATTATCCACAACATCGCCCGCCCTCGGTTCTGTGCGGCTCTGCGTTAATTGGTAGCATCCAGGCATGAGGGTGATGCTGGACAATAGCGTGTTTGCTCACAGCCAATTTGCGGAGGCAGCAATGGAGCCGCAGGGGCCGCGTTTTGGGGTCCAAAATCAGGATTATGAGGTCTGTGGGTTCGTTCGCAAGAAGCTGGATCCGAACGGCGAGTACCAAGCACAGAAAGACGCGCTCTTCACTGTCGGACGCTTGATCCGAGAGGGACAAATCGAAGCGTTCAGCTATCGCGAGCTTGGTTACGAAGGCATGAAGCGCTTCATCGGCGAGAGCGTGTTCGATGCTTTGGATCATTGCAGGGTGACTGACTGCCCGCCCGCGATCGAAAGATCTCGGTTCCAGCAGGGCAACTTCTTCAACCTCATCAGAAAAGGGGGCAAGGAGGATATGAAGCTTGGGGTTCCAACAGCGTTAAGCCAAATCACCTTCATGCAAATGCTCTGTGATTCTGATCGACTGTGGTACCCATGGGTTCTTGGCGTGAAAGATTTGTTGGGCCTGACGGATTTTGAGTTAGACAGCTTTCATAACCTCGCGTGTTTTCGAAAGCTTTGTGCGGTTAGTCAAAGTTCAGAGAATTACCCTGACATGTTTCATCTTTGGACTGCACAACGCAACCACATGGACGTGTTCCTGACGCTTGAGAAGAGGCTGCCCGCGATTGGCAGCCAGATCGAGAGGTCAAAGGGTATGGGCGTTGAGTACCCAACCAAGGTACGTCGCCCTATTGATTTCCTACACTCCATCGGGGTCACAGACTTTGACCAAGTGCCCATCGAGTCCGACAGGTTCTACCCTTTCATCGAGGTTTGGGACCGCTGGCAGCGCGATTGCAGAAGGCAGTTGGGCTGCGCGCCTGGCATGGCGGGCACACGGGCGGTGGCTTCTTAGGCGAGCCGATAGGCGATGGTCTCGTCGAGAATCTCGCGGACGGTGAGCGGCACGATCACGATGTGCTCGCTCTTGAAGAACCGATTGACCTCGGATATCGCGTCGGCGCTGAAGTCGAAGCCGACGAAGAAGCCCTTCTTCCGCTTGGTTCGAATCATGGCCGCTTCGAATTTGTCGATGTCGGGGCGGCCAACCTTGTCCATCTGTTTTACCTGGATGGGATACCAGTCGTCCATGAAGTCAAGCTGCCCGGCTTCCTTGCCCGCGGCAGCTGGCTCGGAGCCGACGGGGTAGATGCGGCCGTCGATGCCCATGTCGCCGACCTGCGTTTTGTTTGGAATGCCGCCCAATGCGATGACGGCCCAATTCTCGAACTCGAACGGCGGGATCTTGCGGAGCTGTTTTTCAGTCCAGGGCAGGTCGCGGACGACGAACCCTCTTCCGTGAAGCCAGTAGTTCTCGTCTTCGCGCATCTTGCAGACATCGCGCAGCCGCTTGGCCATCACGCGGCAGGCTGTGGGAGAGATGTCGATGCCTATCCACTGGCGGTTCATCGTCTGCGCGGCGACCAAGGCGGTTCCGCAACCGCAGAAGGCATCGAGGACGATGTCGTTTGGTCTCGATGAGATTTCGAGGATACGTTCAAGCAACTTCAAAGGCTTTTGCGTGGGATAGCCGAGGCGCTCCTTGGCTTGTGAATTCAGGGGTGCAATATCATCCCACACATCCTGAAGCGGGATGCCAGACATCTCGTCGAGGTAACGCTTGTATTCGGGCATCCCATTGCGTGTATAAACCAGCCTTCCCTCAGACTCAAAAGCCTCCATTGTTTCCTTAGAGTATGCCCAGTACCTCCCTTTATAAGGGCGCACACCGTGCCATTCAAACGAAGTATCCCCACCAGGCTTGTTCGCTGTCATATTATCTTTCCTATAGCGCCGCCCAGTTCCTTCCTCCAGGTGTCGGTAGTGACTTTCGATATATGCTTGGTCATACGGGAAATACAACGCGTTGAATGTGGCATCACCACCACCGGTATACACAAACAACGTATCGTGAATCCTGCCCAAGTGTTTAGATCCCTGCTTGGCGTCATTGTGCGCCGATTGTCGCTTCCAAACGATCTCGTTGATAAAGTTTCCTTCACCGAATATCTGATCGAGCATGACCTTGACGTAATGGCTGGCGTGCCAGTCGCAGTGATAGTAAAAGCTGCCGGTCTTCTTGAGAACTCGCGCCAACTCCACGCAACGGGGCCGCATGAACTCGATGTATGCTCGTGTGGACTCATGGCGGTCGTCAAAGGACCGCTTCTCCTTCGTCTCGCCCCAGAAGACCTCGTAATTGCGGTTGGAATTGAAGGGCGGATCGATGTAGATAAGGTCGATACAGGCGTCCGGCAGCTTCTTGAGCTGCTCAAGGTTGTCGCCGCAGTAAATGACGCGCGTGTCGAGAAGCGATGAGGGCTTGGCCATCGATACGAACAGCTTACAACCTTCACGCAGTTTTTCGCACCTGAAGCGGAAAGCGCAGTCGAATGACCCGCTGTTTCTGCGCCTTCTCTCCCGCCCCGATGCGATAATCTTGAATACATACGGATTTCGCTCCCCCGCGGCCGGTGAACCTCTTGATCGTTGAAATTGAAGCACTTACAAAAATCTACGAGTCCAAGCTCCGGGTGGTGGCCCTGGACGGGATCGATCTGGAGCTGAGGCAGGGAGAGATTTTCGGCCTGCTCGGGCCGAACGGCGCGGGCAAGACTACAACGATCAGCATTTCTACTACGCGGACGCTGCCCACGAGCGGTACCGTGCGCATCGCCGGAATCGACGTCGTCCAGCACCCGGCTCACGCCCGCCGCCACATCGGCGTGGTGCCGCAGTTCAACACGCTGGACCGCTCGCTGACGGTGTACGAGAACCTCTACTTCCACTGCCGCTACTTCGGCTTCTCGCACTCGCGGGCAAAATCGCGCACACTGGAGCT
>Ga0224559_1001993_pt1 | contig 10728 bp, 6 predicted proteins | sample 714S33034metaG_FD_180676 | JGI IMG/M metagenome (GOLD analysis project Ga0224559, IMG submission 180676) | Peat soil microbial communities from Stordalen Mire, Sweden - 717 S3 30-34 | ecosystem: Environmental > Terrestrial > Soil > Wetlands > Peat | place: Sweden: Norrbotten County, Stordalen... | reverse complement strand
CCACCATTTCCCCAATCCGCCTTCGGCTACTCGGAGAAATGGTTGCGCATCTTGCTCAGGGCTGCGCCCCGAGACCCCATAGAAATGCTGAAGTCGCGCGCACATAAGCGGACTGACCTCGGCATATATATGCGAAGATGTTCGTTCAATAAGCGACTGGGTTCGTGAATGAGCGGCGGAGCTGTAGCACATCTAAGCGGCTTATGCTGCCTTCAGAACCTTCTGCTCATGCAAATCATGGGGCATCAACGCGCGGACGAACTCAGGCGTGAACTCAATGCGACTCTTGCCGTGATTCACGCAATACTCGGGATCGTAATCCGAGATAGAGACGGCTCCCAATGATCGCCAAACAGAGAGACTGCCGCAACAAGTCGATTCGTACAACCGCAAGGTGCTTCTTTGTAAAAAGGGAACGACTCCGTTCAGAGTCCCGACATAACTGCCCACGGACCTCGTCGTACTCGCGCAATACTTCTTTCCTTTATCGGGAGCAATATCGTTTCGCACTGTGACTGAAAAACCTAACCGTGAGGCGGAGGGATAAAAGAGGGCCGACAAGAGATTTTCGGCAGCCGTAACAGGCCACGGCAAGACGGGTATCAGGCCCACCGCCCGTCATGGCCTGCGGAGTAGGCGCAATCCGGCGACGCTACCGCCGATCTAAATCTGAGTACAACAGTTGTGCGATGATGAGGCCCTTTCCATGCTTGCGCCATGCCTGCGATGCTTTCATTGGAGCATCCGGGAAGGATCGACGAGCGCCACATGGCAACCAACAGCGGCCTTCTCATGTTCCACATGAGGAGCGCTACAGCGGCGGGCAGTGCCGGTCACTTGTACAACTCAAAATCTTCTCGGAACGTCAGGCCGGAGACGAGCACCACGCCGGAGACTTCGCCAACCAGGAAGCCCAACTCTGTCAGCAGGCGCTCGAAGGTCTCCCGATTGCAGGGAATCCCGTCGCGCTTTGCTACCCACTCGCAGAAAGCAATATGCAGGCAGGCCACGCCGCCAAAGCATCGCAGGGAACGCACGCAAGCGCAATCCAACCATCGGGCGAACGGTTCCCGCCACATAGCCGGATCATGCTGAGGATGGCTGGCCGGTGAAGCAATTGTTTCTGAAACGAGTAGAGATGGGACTGACAGAACTGACAAAATGGATGAGGGGACGGATTCTGTCGGTTTTGTCAGTTCACGCTCTGAGCATTTCTGAAAGTTAGCAGGCGGATTCCAGTCTCTCCACCGTCTACTTGCCAGCATGGTTTCCCCCAATCTTGGGATTGATGCGGTAGGTTTCGCTAGGCCGTCCCGGACTTTGAACATCGGACTCCCGTTTTACCCAGCCGTATTCTTCGAGCACCAGCAATGCACCCCGCGCCGCGTCTGGCGAATCGAGCGCGGTCCATCCGCTTCGGTACACATCCCGCACGGTAAAGATGCATTCTTCACGCTTCCAGCCCTTTGCCAGTCGTTTGCTCAGAGTGATTGCAGCGTGCTGTTCTGGCCGCACCTGAGCCGAGTACACGCGGTTTGCATGAGTCTCCAGGTAATCGCACCAGTCACACGCAAGCCGCGCCTGAGAGACCGGGACATAGTCCATGTGCCCGTCGGCCAGAGCGAACAGCAGGGCAAGGGACGGCATTAGGCTGCGGTACTTGGCAAGATGCGCCTGCATGACGGGCGCAACTTCTTCGCCCCGGATGCGTTGCTCCAGATCGGTCAACCATTGCTCGAATAGAGCTTGGGCTTCATCGTCAAATTGCAGCCGGAGCGGGTTTGTGGCATCCAGCGAGGCGATGCGGCGGTAGACCTGTCCGGCGCGCTCCAGAGCGTTCATGTCAGGCTGGCGGTCGATATAAAGCCATGCTGGAGAGGTGGTGGGCCACACCATGAGTTGAAAGCGTTGCACCAACCCATCGTTCGACGGTCCATCCCGCATGGCGTCCGCCAGATAGCTTCGCAAGCGGGCGGGCTGGATTCCGCCGAACAGCGAGACGCAGGCATGGGGGACGAACACGCTGCCGCGCCCTATGCGGTCGATGGTGTGGGCAGCATCGCCATTCCAGCATTCCAGGAAGAATGCGCGTTCCTGTTCTCGGCCTTGCCTCTCTAGTCCAGCCAGCCAGCCGGTCAACTCATCCCTGAGCAGAAACAGTCCAGCCGGATTCTCTGATAGCACGCAATGCAGGCTCTCAAAGGTTGCATCGCTGGTCATGAGACGGCGGAGCACAGGCTGGGCAAGCGAGCATTGAGGCTTTGGCGGGCGCTCTTTGCTGTCTCTCTTCTTCGCGGCCTTTTTGTATTCCTGCTCCCAAGCCGCAATCTCCAATTTTTGCGATTCCTGCGCGGTCTGATAATCCTGTTCGTCTTGCTCATGCGCCTTGCGCCATTCACTCTCGATTGCCCGTGCCGGTTGCGTCATGCAGGAAAGCACAGGAGACTTGAGCATCCCTGGCGGCGCTATGATACCGCCCCAAAGGTTCGGTACGACTGTCCAAGTATGGTCATTCCGCTTTGGCTGAATCATGGCTCGCCGGTTTGTCACTCCCGCGAGTGTGGCTATCGCGGCCACGGCCGGGAAGTCCATCGGCACCTGCATACGCTCGGCCACGTCTTTCACCAGCGGGCGGAAAGACTCCGGCATCAATTCCAGATCGAATTGCGCTACATCCGGCAGGTCATCAGTCAAAGGTTCCGGCTCTGGCCATTCGTCTGGCGACAGCGCGATAGGCTCACCGGCTGGATACCGCTTTGCAATGTCTGCCGCGATTGTTCGCACCTTCGCCTCTGGCAGCGGCGGGGCACACCTCGCCGTATTCTCCGCAAGCAAAGCCGCTTCAATTGCCTCCAGGCTCATCCCGCGCCGTTGCATGGTCCCTGCCAGAGAGACCAGCATATTTGTCCTGCCACCCTTCCCAACGGCTTGCGAACTTGCCTGTGCCGTTGCGGTGGCTATCGGCGGGCGCACTGTGAGCCGTTCGATTACCCAACCGGGCAAGTCCGCAACCGGCGCGGATGGGTCAATGAAGTGATACTGTCTCCCGCTGGCATGAATGGACGGCGGGCAAACTACAAAGCCGCCTGTGCCCCTCACGTCAACGTGCGCGCCGATCTTGCCGCTTTGGTCATTCCGAATATCAACCCCGGACGGCAGGCGGTAGTAGCGATGCTCTCCCCCATCCGAGCGCCCCGTGGTCACTGTGATTGTTGCTGGCAGCGTGAACCCTTGCCGCTCCAGGTCCGCCAATGATGCGCGGCCTTCCGCGCCGTCAACGTCAATCACCACCAGCCCGGAAGCCGCGCCCGTTGCCAGTCCCCAATTGCAAGCCGGGTACCGGTGCTGCCACGCCTCAAGCCGTGCAATGTCGCTGGTAGCATCTTCCGGCCAGCCATTTACCAGCGGCAGCTTTCCACGCGCTTGAACCGGCAGAATGTGCCATCCACGGCCAGCGGCGGCGGCGATCTCCGGTGGGAGCACAGGCACAACGGCGGTCATTGCGCACCGCCGCGACTCGCCGCGATCCGGCTGGCAATATAATCATCAATTTCAATGCTGTTCCAACCAATGGCTCTTGCACCGAGGGCAACGGCCTTCGGGAATTTCCCTTGCGCCATCAGGCTGTAAATGCTGCTACGAGACCAGCCGGTTTTAGATTTCACGGCGGGCAATCGAAGAATTGTCGGGCTATCGTTTGGACGTATTTGCATCCGAGGGAACCTCCTGAAACCTTGCTGTGTCTAGTTGTATCTGCTACATTTATTTTGTGAAACGTGACCGTTACAAGACCGTTACAAATAAAGAGAGCTTCGCCCTCTTGGTCGAAGCTGTCCCACCCGAAACTCCAATGGGAGAAGCAACGTTTGGAATTGAAATTGGCCCAGCCACTCCTGTGCGGCCCGTAAAGCTCAAAGAGTTGATAGATACAGGGCGAAACATGAAGGGTTTAGACGGTAAGGAATTTTTCGCGCTGCTGTTCCTGAGAGGGGCGCTAGAAGCGCGGGACGACTTGGCACTGGCCAAAGCAGAGGAGCGGCTACAGGAGGTACATCGACTGAAAGAACGGGACCATGCCTCGCGGCAATTACCGCAGAATGGGGAATCGCGGAGAAAGTTCGGTGAGTTGATGGCACCATCCATCGGGCTGCCCCCGGAGGAATCGCTCAAGCACTATGAGGGTCTACGTCCTGGCCCCAGAGCGATGAAGAACCCGTCCTGGTTGCTTTCCCAGGAGGTCTCCCGCGCCGTCGCCGTGTGGGCTCAGGTCGCACTCTGGTGGGTAAATGGAAGGTTCGTCCCCGCAATTTATTGCAGTGGGCTGAGCCGCAACTACGCCATGAAGATAGCCCTATATATTCACACATTCTTCATTGCGCCGAATGGTGAGATAGGCTTTCGCGTTTGTCCGTACTGTACTGACATTTTCTGGCAGGATCAATCGAATCAAGACTATTGCTGCCCCGCCCACAGGGACACTCATCGCGTGGCCAGGTGGCGCAATGAAAAGAAGCTCAAAGAAACCGAAGCGAAAAAGAAGTCCGTCACCGCCTAAGCTGAATCAGGCCGCCCCGAAGTTACCCACAATCACCTTGGATTCATTCACAATGCCGTCCACGTAATCAGCCCACCATTGGAGCATCTTCTTTCGCTGCTCTGCGAATTCGGCAACAATATACACGGCCCTAATTCCTACGGGTTCATGGCTCAGAGCCTTTTCGATCACGTCTTTGTTGAAGCCGCGCTCGGTTAGGAGCGTTGCGCCAGTTCTCCGTAGATCGTGGATGGTGAGCGGGTCCATGTCGAATGTCAGCCCCTCCAAAGCCTTGTTGAGCGCATTCGCGGCAAAGGGCCTTGCAAGGCTGCTACGGCCCGGTAGAACCAGATCGGAATTCCCGGCAAGCGCCTTCAATTCCCGGAGCATCTCGGAAACCTGCGCAGACAGATAGACGATGTGCGGTTTGCCGGTTTTGGCGTTTTCTTCCGGGATAAGCCATTCCCCGGCCTCAAAGTTCACATGCTCCCACCGTGCCAGCAACAATTCCGACTTGCGGGAGAGCGTGAGCAGAATGATATGCAGTGCCAGCTTGAATTGCCGCCGCATATTCGACAGGTAGACGGTGCGGAGGTATAGGCGAATCTCGTTTGGGGAGAGCACACGGGAGCGTTTGCGGGCCTTGCCGATGTATCGGGTTGCCACCATCGCAGCCGGATTGAGGGTTACCAGTTGCAATTCCAGCGCATAATCGAATATCTGCTTTAGCACGTTGCGAAGCTGCATTGCCGCCGCGATGCGCCCATTGTCCCGCTTCCGGTACACCAATGCTTGCACGTCCAGGGCGTTTATATCCTTGAGGGTCTTTTCTCCGAGAGCCGGAAAAACCTCGTTGTCGAGATAGCGCCGGATGCTCTTTGGGTTTTTCCAGTTCGGCACGACCTGCTCTGCGAAGTACCGCTCCCCAAAAACCCTCATGGAGGGATTGGTGGTCAGCCCCGCACGTGCCAGCTTCTTTTCCGCAGCGGGAGACTTGCCCTTTGCCGTTTCCGTCGCCAGATCGTCCCGCCTGTCCCGCGCCGCCTTTAGGCTCAGGTCAGGATATTGCCCCAGCGTCACCCGTTCCTGCTTCCCATTGAGCCGGTAGCGAAACATCCAAGACATCTTCCCGCTGGGGAGTACGTCCAAGGAAAGCCCCTTGCCATCGCTCTCCATGTAGCGAGCGGCCCTCGGCTTCAAACCTTTGATTTTGGCGTCTGTGAGCGGCATACTTGCCTTTCCGTGAGTTGCGGAGAGGATTTTCGCCTTGCACCCCAATCTGCGACTCACTGGCGACTCAATCTATTCCGGCTTCCCTGAGTCGCTAGTGGACATTATAGAACGAGTATTTCCATATTTGCAAGGGTTTGAAGATGATTTCTATATTTTCCTGGAAACCGTTGAACCCTACTTTATTTTCCGATGCAGAACGTCGAAAAAATCAGATTCAGAATATCGTCGGGAGTGGTTTGGCCGGTGAGTGAATCGAGCGCCCAGAGAGCACGGTAGAGGTCCAGTAGAATCATATCGTGGGGAATCGCGTTGGCGTTGGCCTGCGCGGCGTCGGCCAGTGCCGCCAGTGCCGCGGCGATGGCCTGCTGGTGGCGCAGGCTGGTCAACATTCCCGGCTCGGCGGCGGCTCCGCCAGTGGCCAGCTCGAGAATGCGCCCGCGCAGCTCAGAAATCCCTTCGCCGGTGAGCGCGGAGGTGGCCACCGCGGGCAGATCGCCGCAATCAGGCAGCGGCCTGTTGGTTTCAGATAAATTCCGAATCAGATCGCATTTGTTCACTGCCACCAGCGCGGGACGGCCCTCAACAGCAGCAAGCAACCGTCGCTCCTCGTCGTTCAGAGGCTCGGTCGCATCCAGCACCACCACCACCAGCGCGGCGTCGGCCAATGCCTCGCGGCTTCGGCGGATGCCCAGTTGCTCGGCTTCCTCCAGGCCTTCGCGCAAACCCTCGCGCAACCCGGCCGTATCCACCAGCTCCAGCGGAATTCCCTCCAGCGAAATCCGCTCGGTGACGGTGTCGCGCGTGGTGCCGGGGGTTGCGGTCACGATAGCCCGATCGCGTTCGACAAGACAATTGAAGAGCGAACTCTTGCCCACGTTGGGCCGTCCTACAATCGCCAGCGTCAGCCCGTCATGAATGATGCGCCCGCGCGCGAAAGTTGCTTCCAGCGCGGCCAGCGGCGGCGTCAGTGCATCGATGCGGTTGGCGATCTCGGCTTGCGTCGTCAGCTCCACATCGTCCTCGGCAAAATCGATGCCGGCTTCGAGAAGCGCAATGAGTTCCACCAGCGACTGCTTCGCCGGCCCCACGCGACGGCTGAGCGCGCCGCCCATCTGGCTTGCGGCGAGCCTGGCCTGGGTCAGCGTCTGCGCCTCGATCAAGTCGCGGACTGCCTCAGCCTGCGTCAGGTCCAGTTTGCCGGCCAGAAATGCGCGCTCGGTAAACTCGCCCGGCTCAGCCAGCCGCGCGCCCAGCTTCAGTGCGCGGTTCAGCAGCAGTTCCAGCACCACCGGCGAGCCGTGCGCTGCAATCTCAACAAGATCTTCGGAAGTATAAGAGTGCGGAGCACCAAAATAGATGACCACCGCTTCGTCAATGCGCTCTGCATCGCTGCCCGCGTCTTCATCCAGCACATCAGCCAGCCGCGCGCGCGAGTGCTCCAACGGCTGCTGTAGCCGCACCAGTTGCGCGGCAATCGACGCCGCATCAGGTCCGCTCAGCCGCACAATCCCGATGCCCCCGCGCCCCGGCGGCGTGGAGACGGCGGCAATAGTATCGTTGCTCGATTCCCGGCCAATCATAAGCTGCAATTAGTGTAGAAGCTGACACCAAAGTTCGGTTGGCTGTCTTGATGAACGGCTGGATCGCCTAAAATAACTTTCATGCTCCGCGGAATCTGAAAGTGATCAAAATGCCGGACATTCATCGATGTAATTTCTCCATCCTGTTGGGCGGCGAACGCAAAATTGCAAGCCCCAATGTGGGCTGCATCCGCAAGGCATTTTTAGTTTTGGCGCTTTCTGCACCATTTCTTCTGGCGACAGAAGCGTGGCCACAGCAGGCCGCGCAGCCTGTTTGGCAGGGAGTGCTGCGCAACGCAGGCGGCGCGCCCATCTCCGCCGCCAAGGTCCGGCTGGCCGGCAACGGCGCGCAAGCCGAGGCCGTTACGGGCTCCGATGGCCGCTTCCGCCTGGCGGCTCTGCCTCAAGGCCAGTACCGGCTCACCGTGAAGACGGATGGCCGCACCTTCGACTACGCCCTGCCCATCGATCTGGCGCCGGCCGCGTACGCGGTTGTGCTGACTCTCTCCAGCCGCGGCGAACTCACCGTCGCTCTGCTCAAGAACCAGTCCGCCACCGGCGGTGAGCAGTTGTCGAGCCAGGCGGTGAGTGAGTTGCCCCTTAACAAACGCGACTTCAGCACCTTGCTGCTGCTGGCCGCCGGAACCATGACCGACGTCAACGGCGCAACCAACTTCACCGCGCAGTTCGCCATCAACGGCCAGCGCGGCGTTGAGGCGACCTTCGCCATGGATGGCGCCGACACCAGCGACCCGGAAATGGGCGGGGCCACCTTCACCAACTTCAACGTGGATGCGGTCGAGGGCATTGATTCCAACTCCGGTTGGATGCCGGCCGAGATCGGGCGCGGCGCCGCGGGCTTCACCAACATTCGCACCCGTTCTGGCGCCAGTGGCTTTCACGGTTCCTTCTTCGAGTTTGTGCGCAACTCCGCCTTTGACGCGCGCAACTACTTCGACCATCCCACCCCGGTCTATCCCGGCCGCATTCCGCCCTTCCGCCGCAACGAGTTCGGCTTCACCAGCGGTGGCCCGGTTTTTATTTCGCGAGTCTATGACGGCCGCAAGCGCACTTTCTATTTCTTTGAGTACCAGGGCTTCCGCCAGGTGCTGGGCACCACGCAGGTGATGGCCGTGCCTACGGCTGATCAGCGGCCCGATAATACGAGTTGCGTGCATAGCGGTTACGTTTGCGACCTCGTGACTTATGTCGACCCGGTCACCAAAGCGACGAGCACTGACACTCTTTATGTGCCAGTCGATTCAGGCATTGCCGCGGTGCTGGCGCGCTATCCCTTGCCAAATGATTCTGCTGGTCCGTTTGGCGCAAACACTTATGCAACGGCATCGAAGGTAGCCACCGACGCCAACCAGTTCTCGCTGCGGCTGGATCACAAGTTCTCCAGCAAAGACCAGTTCCTCGCGCGATTCACTTGGGATAATCTAACCGGCCCCACCACCAATCCCGACCAGACGGCTATCGATCCCTCCTTCGGCATCGAGTACATTGACCACCAGCGCAACGTGGTGGCAACCTACACGCGCACCGTTTCTCCGCGGCTCTTGCTCGAGTCCTCGGTGAGTATCACTCGTTCCACGCCGGGCTTTCCCACGCCCAACCGCTCCGACCCCGCCATTAAATTCAGCGATGGCTTGTTTGAGGCATTCAACTCCGCGGCCGGGTCGGTGATGCAATCCTACGGAAATCTTTTTCAGGGCCGCCAAAACTTCTCCCTTGCCACCGCGCACCACGCCTTCAAGGCCGGCTTCGAGGCGCGGCTCAATCGCGACACCACCTACTTCGGCATCAGCCCCAACGGCGAGTACGATTTTGGCAGTGGCGCAGCTTATTATTGCGCACACGCGTCCACTGGCTGTGCAGATCAATCCACCCCCAACGACACGACGATATACTCCCAAAGTGGCACACATAATGTGATTTATGGTGGTTTGATGCCGGACACGCTCAGCAGCTTTCTCACCGGCAGCCCGTTTATCTACACCGTGGCCATCGCGCCTCCGGAGGTCTCTGGCGGGCAGCATATGGGTCCGGCGGCCATCAACCGCAACAACTTCAGCTTTTATCTGCAAGATACCTGGAAGGTCAGCAGCCGCTTCACGCTGGACTACGGCATTCGCTGGGATCTATACACGCCCATCACCGAACGCGCCCATCGCACCTCCAGCTTTCTCACCGTAAACGGCGTGCAGCAGTTCGTGATCAACCCTCAGCCCGGCTACCAGACGGACTGGAATGCCTGGGAGCCGCGCCTTCAGGCTACTTGGCAGGTAAGCAAGAAGATTTCGGCTCATGCCGGCAGCAGCATTATGTTCATTCCTCCCAATATCTGGCAGGACAACTTCCTTACCGGCTCCACGCCCTTCGCGGTCTATCCGCGCCTACTTTCGGCCTCGAATGCGCCCATCCCGTACGGCTTCAAGCTCACTCCTGCGCAACTGCCTAAGGCCTACACGCCCGACGGAGTCAACATTCTAGCCGGAGCCACAAAGTCCATTGCTCCCAACACAGTGATGGATGTGAATCGCTATGAGCAGGACGTGGCCGCGCTGACCCTGGGCCATGTCGTCAGCGACCTGAATCTCAGTGGCATCGACCGCTCCTTCGGTAACGGAACTCTATACACCTGGACAGCCGGCCTGGAGCGTAAATTCGGCAATCTCACCGCCAACGCGAGTTATGTGGGAACGGCCGGCGTCAAACTTCCACGCTCTAGTTTCCCTAACGCCTATCCCGGAGCCACACCGGATTTTGCGCCGCACACGCTGTTCGATAGCTCGGGCAATGTCATCGGCGGCTTCGGCGTGGAAAACGTCATCGTCGCGGACGCCCACTCCACTTACCACGCGCTGCAAACCTCGCTCGCCGGAACCGTGCGTCATGGCGGTCCGGGCATTCAGGCGAGTTACACCTGGGGTAAGTCAATCGACGACGCCAGCGGAGTGATCAGCGGCAGCCCTCCGCAGAATCCCTATGACATGCGTGCGGAAAAAAGTCCGTCGTCTTTCGATGTGAACCATAGTTTCGGCTTGAGCGCGGCCCAGGATTTGCGCATGGACCGTGTAAGTTATCTGCGCCCCGTGAGCAAGAAGGCAACCGGCGGCTGGGAGCTGTTGAGTATTTCCGGCATCAGCTCAGGCTTGCCTTTCACCGTCTTCAGCGGCATCCAGCAGACCGGCGCCGGATCGAACGGAGTGGATCGCCCCGACCAGATCGCCGTGCCGCATCTATCCACCGCGCGCAACAACCGCCAGGACTACTTTGGTGAAGGCGCCAACAACGCCACCGCCTTCTTCAGCATTCCCATTCATGTAGCGGGCGGCACGGGTCCAAATCAGGGCCGCTTCGGAACGCTGAAGAAGG
>Ga0224559_1001992_pt1 | contig 10730 bp, 4 predicted proteins | sample 714S33034metaG_FD_180676 | JGI IMG/M metagenome (GOLD analysis project Ga0224559, IMG submission 180676) | Peat soil microbial communities from Stordalen Mire, Sweden - 717 S3 30-34 | ecosystem: Environmental > Terrestrial > Soil > Wetlands > Peat | place: Sweden: Norrbotten County, Stordalen... | reverse complement strand
TGCGCGAAAACCTTCGCATCCGCTCCGCCACCGTCGTCAACCTCACGCTGAGCACCCTCTACGAGGTGATGCAGTGGCTGCCATCCGAGCCGCGCGCCAGCAGGACTCCCAACGACGACTGGGCCTGGACGCTGCGTTCGGCCGCCAACCGCCCCCTGCTGCGCTGGCTCGAGGATGGCCCGCTGGTGGTTGTCTCTGACAGCTCCGGCAAGCATCGCCGGCTGAAAGCTCGCCTGATGGCCAGCGGTCAGCAAGGCGCCTTCGGCGAGAGCGGCGAACGCATCTCCGCCGAGATTGAGGACACGCCCTCCGAGAGCCGCGAACTGCTGGCCCACGTCGATTTTGCACCCGGCAGCGATGCCCGCCTGGAGTCCATGCTCGGCTTCCGCCAAGATCTGGGCATGGCCGGCTCCGTGCAGTCGGTGGCCGCCGTGGCCCTCCACCCGGAGCTGGATGTGGCCAACGCGGAAGGGCTGGATCAGGTCGTAGTCCGCACCTGGGAGACCATCCATTTGGGAGACGAGATCGAGGCCGAGGCGGGCTCCGAAGAGGCGCTCATCCGGCTCGACACGCCCTCCCCGCAGACCCAGACCGCCATCCTGCCCTTTGCCTCGGTGGGCTGGCACAGCGGCAACTCCGCGATAGGTTACCGTTTCAGCACCTTCCTGCCCAGCGCTCCTGGTTCGGAGAAGACCGCAGCCCAGAGCTGGCTGCCCGCTCTCTCTGCCCGCAACGGCGCTCTGCTCATCGAACACGGAAGCCATCAGGAACTCGGCTGGGAGCGGCGCACTGACCGCTCTGGCGTCGCTGTGCTGGTCTACGGCGACCAGCTCGACAACCCTGCCGTCGAGGCCAAGAGCCACCTGGCGGCGGGCGATCCCACGGCCGCCATCGTCCTCCTGGACAGCAACAGCGGCCTGCTCCACGCGGCCGGTCCGGATTTTTCCACCGTGGGAGTCGCGGCATCCTTTGAACATAGCCTGCCCGGCGACAATCACCTGCGCCTTGGCTTTGCCGATGGCGATGCCGTTGTTCTATCCGGCCTGCCGGCAGGCTCACCGCCGGACGCCGCCACCTTGCGCCACGTGCTGGCCGGCCTGCATCCGCGCCGCACCCAGACCTATACCATCTCGCTCTCCGGTACGCTTGACGGCACCGGAACCCGCTGGCAGGCCAGCTACCGTTGGCAGCCGGCCGACACCGTTACCCCAGTTGCTCCCTTCGCACTGGATGCCGCCGCGCCCTACCTCAACCTGCATCTCCGCCAACCCATTCATTTCCGCCCCGGCAGCCCCCTCAGCTTCGAGATGCTGCTCGATCTGCGCAATCTGCTGGCCGAGGGCTACCGTCCCTACCTCTTGAGCGACGGCTCCCTGGTGATCTTCGCCCAGGAGCAGCGCGGCTTCAGCGCCGGGCTGGCATTCAACTTTTAAAGCGCTGCCCCTCCCGCTTTTCCCTGTGCCGTCTCTCCGATATTCCATGTTTTGAGAGACGCCCTCTTCTGTGCTATATTTTTCAAGTGGCGGCAAGGGCCTAGTTTGCTCGAAACGTGTACAAGTACATCGGCCGCACGGTATATGGACGCGTAGCTCAACTGGCAGAGCATTCGGCTCTTAACCGACAGGTTGTAGGTTCGATTCCTACCGCGTCCACCATATAATCAATTACTTACAAGCGTGCTTCCTTCCGAGCTTGGTCCAAGTTGGTCCAGTTTCTTCATAATCCTGAGCGATCTTCTTTTGGAGGTTGCAGGTTCATTCATCATTGCTTTTGCTCTTGTCATAAACTCTGTCTTTGGTGCGGAGAGAATCTCCGTGATCCGCGAGTTCATCGCATTCAGAACACTGGCTTCGATGGTCTGCACATCGACATCGCCTATGGTCTGAATGCTCGCGTGGCGCAAGGCCCCTTGCGCGTCCTTCAACGTGCCGTGCTCCTGCAAATCGGTTCCCAGCGTCCGCCATATCACCTGAAAGGTGGCGAGGTTGTCCGGGATGCCGTTCGCCTGCGCAGAGTAGCGCCTACACCTCAGAAAATCGCCAAGAAGACGACTTCTCAGGATTGATTCAGATGGCTTTGCCTGGGAACATCACAGGATTTTCGTGTCTGAATTGGAGGTAGCGCACATCTTAAAGAGGCGCCAATTAGGCCTCCATCGGTACAAAAAGAACCACCCGCACGGAGTACGGGCGGGTGGTTGCAGAAACAAAGCAGCGGGTTTTAGTAGATGGCCTTCAAGGCGAACTGAACGATGCGCGGCTCGAACGTGCCGGTGATGGTGCCACCGCTTCCGCCGGTCACCGCGCCGCCGTTGGTGCCGGAGACGGTACCGCCGCCCGATCCACCTGGCATGTACAGGTTGGTGTGGTTAAAGATGTTATAGAACTCTGCGCGGAACTCCACTTTCAGCCTTTGCAGCGGAGTGTTGAACCGCTTGTTGAGGTCCAAGTCCGTTTCGTAGAACGCAGGCGTACGGCCATAGTTCTTGGGCAAGTTGCCAAACGGGCTCGACAGATTGCCGCTGGCGTCCTTGGTTGCAGGTAGCGTCAAGGCTGCCAGATTGACATATTGAACATACCCGCTGGCCAGCTTCTGCTTCTTGATATAAGGAACTCCGGGAACGAGGTTGGGGCGGTAGAGGTTTTGCCCGCGCCAGCTTTGGCTGAGCATAGGCGAAACGGCGTTGGCCGAAGCCGGCGTATAGGTCAAGTTGAAGGGCGTGCCCGCCTGCATGGTGTTGATGCCGCTGATCTGCCAGCCGCCAATCACCGCATTCATCAAGCTACTGCCGTGGTTCAGGAAGTGGCGTCCCCTTCCAAACGGCAATTCGTAAACCAGGCTGGTGACGTTGATAAGAGGAAGGTTATAGTCCGATTGGCCATAGTCGGCGTTGAGGTCATACGCATTCTGCGGCGCTGGCGTATTGGCTTCGAGAGTGGACGAAGCATTGTCCAGCGCGTGCTCCCAGGTGAAGGAGTTCAGCAGGGTCAACCCGCCCACAAAACGCTGCTCGTAACGGACTTGCAGCGAATTGAAGTGGGATTTGAACTCGTTCAGGGCCTCGGTAATATCGCCGTTGAGATAAGTCGGATAAGTGGTTGAATCATTGAGCAAGTAACCGCCCCAGTTGGGGTAAGGACGAGCGAAGTTATTGGCCGGGTTCTTCTGGTTGGCGTTGACGAAGCCCTGCAGATGGATGCCGTGATTGCCTACGTAAGCCACATCCAGAAGTATGTTTTTTGCCAGTTGCTTCTGCACGCTCAGGAAGTAGCTTTCGACGTAGCTATCTTTGGTGTTTTGCGGAATATAGTCGATGTCGTCGGTGCCCGCGCTGAAGGTCGTGGCCAGTTTATCTGGATACCCCTTCGACAGCCTCTGAAAGCCTGTAGTGTTGCCGAGACCAGTACCCGTGGCGGGCGTTGGGTTGGTTACCGCGGTGAACAATGCGTTGGGCGCGTTGATGGCCAGCATATTGCCCGATCCGGCGCGGTAGTAGTGGATATAGCTGATGCCGTAGCCGCCACGAACCACAATGCTGGGCGTCAGCGCATAAGCCAATCCCACACGGGGCGCGTAGTCGGTCAGGTCGGGATGAACCAGACTCTTGCCGTAGACGCCGCCGCCGCTGTAAGGGGAGATGCACGCCGCTGTGCCGCCGCAGGTTTGGGTGGTGGCGGTGAATCCTGGGGTCAGTGTCCGCATGGTTCCGGTGGCCGGGTTGAAGTTGGAGAGGTTGTTATTCCGTTCCGAATAAGGCGAACCGTACTCCCAGCGCACTCCCAGGTTGAGGGTCAGCTTGGGAGTGACCTTCCAGTCATCCTGAGCGTAGACGCTGTCCATGGACTGGTGCAGGTGCGAGATCCAGTAGGTTGAAAGCGAATAGCCACCGCTGGCACCAAAAAGAAAGTCGGCCCAGTAGGTATCGGCCTGATTGCTGGTGCTGGGGCACGCGGTTCCAGCCGAGGCTGGGCAGACACTGTAACCGTGGTTGAAGGTGAAGGAACCATAGAGCGGATTCGAGTCCTGCACTTCCATCCAGACATGCTCGTATTCGTAGCCGAACTTGAGCGAGTGTTTGCCCTTGACCCAGGAAAAGTTCACCTTGGGATCAACAATTGACGGGTTCTGCCACTGCGGATTGGTACTCTGGCGTCCAAAAGAGGTGAATCCGCCCGAGATAGCGATCGAGGGCAGACCGCCGGAGACGCTGGCGATGGTTGGCAGGCCGGGAATCTCGGCTGGGGTAATGTAACTGGTGCCGATCGCTTTCGACCACTTTCCCGCCCGTGTGCCGGATAGCGCGAGGCGCGCGTCGATCACTTTGTTGTCGCCCATGAGGTGGGTATAACCCAGCGCGGCCTGTTCATCGTGAACCTTGATGACGCCGTTGGTCTGCCCGTCGATAGGTTCAGCCAGCGCCGGATAGTTGACGCCCGCCTCCTTGCGATCGCTGATCTTCAGAAACCATGAGTTTTTGGCATCCTGCTGGAAATCGATGCGCAGATCGCCCTTGTCCGCGTTGTCGGTAAAGGGCGCATTGGTGGGGCAATCGCTCGAGGCCACGCCGGTGGTGGCTGAGCCGGAGAGTACCTGGCACCTTCCGGGCAGCACGTTCTTGAAGTAATTGGCGATGACCTTGGCCGTCGGATCGATATGAGCGGCGGCGGCCGAAGTGAACAGCGACGTGCCCGCCGGAATATAAGTGCCTGGACTCCACGGATCCTGCACCGCGACGGCTAGAATGCCGTTGAGTTCGTTGGTGGTGGGAACGGTTCCCACCACGGTCGGCGTCAGCGTCTGCCGGAAACCCTCGTAATCGAGGAAGTAGAATAGCCTGTTCTTCAGAATCGGTCCGCTGAAGTTGGCGCCGAACTGGTTGCGCTTGAAGTCCGGTTTGACGAACGGATACGCGCCGGAAATCGGCTTGATATAGCCGGCCGCGTTCAGATCCGTGTTGCGCAGGAACTCGTAGAGCGTGGTGTGGAATTGATTATCGCCACTCTTGGTGGCCACGTTGATGGTGGCGCCGGAGGAGCGTCCGTACTCGGCGCTCTCGTTGTTGGTCACCACTTCAAACTGGGCGATAGAATCGGGTGGAGGCTGAATAATCTGGTTGTCGAAGCCCTGATTGCTCTCGCCGTAAGCGTTGTTGTCCATGCCGTCTAGCATGAAGTTGTTGAACATGCTGCGCTGGCCGTTGATGTTGAACGATCCGGCGCGCGTCAAAGAAGTGAGAGCGGTGGTGGTCGCCTCGGCCGGCGCCGGGCGCGCGCCGGTGACGTAACCCACAAGGTCCGAATAGTTCCGGCTCACCAGCGGCAGAGCCTCACTTTGATAACCGGTGATGGTCTGGCCGCGCTGGCTGGAATCGGTTTCAAGTTGCAACGCCACGTCGCTGACCTCGACTGTGGTCGCGCCAGCTCCCACCTTCAGGGTCAGGTCGATGCGCTGACGTCCGGCCACCGAGATGGAAATATTTTGGGCCATGGACGATGCAAAACCAGGCGCGGTAGCTTCGACGTTGTAAGATCCCACACGCAACGACGGAAATTCATAGTCACCCGAGCCGTTGGCGGTGGCGGTGGCGACAATTCCCGTATTGATGTTGGTGACGGTGACGGCAGCGTTCGCTACTGCCGCACCGGTGGCGTCGTGGATGGCGCCAATAAGGCTGCCATTTTCATATTGCGCTCTTGCGCTGGTGCCACAAATTGCGATCAAGAGGCCTGCCAGAAGAAGAGAGATGCGTACTGACTGTATTTTCCTCATGCGCCCGAGGCTAACCAGCTGATTTCACATTCCTGCTAATTTACAATGAATTGCGCATGAACGGCGCCACGATTCATCTGGCATTCATACTGTGGTTTTCATGCCTCGGTAGACTCGTTCTACAGTCAGACTCGCTTTGAAGTGGCCCGCGCTGGCAGTGCGATTCCCGCCTGTACTCAGCCGCCAGCCCGCAATCGCCACCGGGAAGGTACTCCATATGAACTGGATAACGCGCAAGATATTCCTGCGGCTCTGGCTGCTGTTTCTGCTCATCGCCGCGGCGTCATTCGCTTCAGCCGCTCCGGTGCTGATGATTTCCATTGATGGACTGAAGCCCGAGTATGTGACGGAAGCGGATGCGCGAGGCCTGCGTATTCCCTATCTGCGCTCGCTGCTGCGCGACGGGAGCTACGCGGAAGGCGTGGTGGGAGTCTGGCCGACCGTTACCTATCCTAGCCACACGACGCTGCTGACCGGCGTCTCCCCCGCCGAGCACGGCATCTATAACAACCTCGAGTTCGATCCGGGCCAGAACTTTGGGCGAGCATGGAACTGGTATGCGCCCGAGATCCGCGTTCCCACGCTCTGGCAGGTTGCGCACCGCGCCGGTCTGCGTACGGCCAGCGTCGGTTGGCCGGTCAGCGTGGGCGCCGCGGATGTGGACTGGCTGATTCCCGAGTATTGGCGCGGCGGCGGAGCCTCCGGCGCATTGAATCCCTCCGACCGGGAGCTGATGGCCGCGCTCTCGCGCCCCCCCACGCTGCTGAAGCAGTTGGAGCCCGCGCTGGGGCCTTACATGATGGGCAACGACACCAGCATCCATGGAGATGAGATCAAGACGCGCTATTCGGTCGAGATTCTGCGCCAGCGGAAGCCCGCGATGATGACCATCCACCTGAGTTCTCTGGATGAAACGGAACACGAGTCCGGCCCCTTCAGCGCCGAAGCCGATCAGGATTTGGAAGCGATTGATGGAATGGTTTCGCGGCTGGCTGCAGCGGCACTGGCGAGCGATCCCGCGACGGTGACGGTCGTGGTTTCCGATCATGGATTTGTCAGCCTCACCCACACCGTCAATCTCTATATTCCATTTCTGCAGGCAGGACTTATCCAGGCGACGGTGAATCCGGCAACCAAGGTTCCGGCGATCAGCTCATGGAAGGCCCAGCCCTGGCTGGCGGGCGGCATGGCCGCCATCATGCTTCATGACGCGAACGATCAGCAGACCGAGCAACAGGTCCGCGAGCTTCTGCATACAATGGCGGCGGACAAGAATAACGGCATCGCCGAGGTCCTGGAGCGCGACGCCATCAGAAAGCGCGGAGCCTTCCCGGACGCGGCCTTCCTCGTGGTTCTTAACTCAGGCTATACGACGGGAACCGGCCTCGGCGGCAGCCTGGTCGAGGCCTCTGCCGAGGAACGGGGCGGGCACGGATTCTCGCCGGAGTTTCCCGAGATGCGCGCTTCGTTCTTCATCTCTGGGGCTGGAATTGCCCATCATCGTGATCTTGGAGTGATCGATATGCGGCAGATTGCGCCCACCGTGGCGAAGATTCTGCATCTCCCCATGCCGACGGCCAAGGCGACGCCACTATCCGTCCAACCGTAAAGACTTCGCTTCCAATCGATTCCATGGAGAATGTGATCCCGGATAAAATTTCCTACCTGGGGGCAACATTCAGTTCATCTCACTTCTCGTCAAGCAAATCGGCTGTTTGCTTCCCCAGCAGTATTTGCACACCAACGTAAGCAATCCAGTTCGGCTCGCTGTTCTGACGCGTAACCGCTTGAATGCTTCGGCCACCCATGAGCAATAAACGTAGATGTCCGCTACGGTCCAGCGTTTGCCGACCGCCCAGATCCAGCGTCAACTCGCGTTGCTTGGGCGCGCCGGCAATGCGATTGGCATCTTGCAGGTCATATATCTCACCGTAGATCTCCAGTCGCTCGTTAAACTCATGGCCGACAATCAGCCCTCGCCCCCAGCGGCTCGGCACGTGGCGATTGCCGATCCATCGGCCCACTTCGCCATTGAAGCTGATGGGGCCCAGTTTGGCAGTGGCTTCCACAGGAAGATAGTACTGCGGCCCCGGATCTACCACCCCGCGGCGCACGGAACTGGTGGGGTTATTGAGGGAAACTTGCGGAAAAGTGCCTAGCGAGAAATCCAGGTTCTCTTCTGATTCAGGCTCGCCGGCGCGATGGTGCTCATAGTACCGCCACTTTACGCCCAATGAAGACTCGCCTAGCCCGGCCCGTGTGGTGTTCTCGTGATCGGTAGCCGCCGCAAGAGGTACCTCGTACTTGAGCTGAATGCGGTTGCCCCAACCATAATTTATGTCGATGTTGGGCAGTTTATAACTGGCGTGAGCCGGGTTATGGTCGCCAATCCAGCCCAGGTTGACCTCCCCGTTCCGGTTGCCGGGCGTACTGGGGTCGTCGGTAATAAAGGGAGGTCCGCCCTGCGCATGAGCCAGCAGTGCGCCCGCTACCATCCCCAGCAGAAGAAGCAGTTGGTTGAGCTTATGCATTCAGATTAATCTTAGTCTCTGTGGGTTGGGAGAAAACGGCGAGTCAGGGCTTTACTGATCCGACCCTTAAAAATTGCGACATCGTCTGGGTGTCCCACCCTCGCGACGCTTTTGTCGCTAGGGTGGGATAGCACGATGTAAATATTTTGGGCCGGATCAATAACCCTGGCAACAGATATAAAACAGGCTAAATCCAAGTCGCTTCACAATGCCGGGGCTAAATCCAGGCCTATTTCACAAAAGCCGGATCGGTCCCGGCCTGCACCGCCTGTTGAAACGCTTTCCAATCGCAGGAGAAATCGGCCCGGCTGCAACCAGGCACAAAGACCACCACCCGTTCAGGAGGATTGGCGAGAGTGAGCGGCGTGGCATGGCGCATCTGGTCGAGGCTCTGCGCCGTGTAGAAGGTGCGCACCGACCAGGCTTCGCTGCCGTGAGCCTTCCATAACTCGAAGACCAGCGCGCCGCCTGGCGGGGTATCGTCGCGGCGTCCGTCAATCAGCCAGGAAAGCCCCAGCGCTCCGCCAATGGCGGCGAGATTGCTGTCGTGCCCGGAGAGAATAAGTAGCCGGTCGTCCGGTCTGGTCAGCGCACCGGCCACAGGATGCTCTTCTGTCGCCTGCTCCATCGACTTGAGGACGTGGTAAAGCAGGTTAGAAGACTGGGCACGAGCGACATAACTGGCGCGTTGCATGATGTCCACATTGGCGGTATGGAGTTGCACAAGCTCGCGTAGCTTGTGAATGTCGACACGGCCCCAGCCCACTTTCTCCACCTCCATGCCCTCGGTGTACTCAAGCAGCAAGTTCTCGGCCATGGTCGCGGCCGTCGCCAGCGGCGTCCGCAAGGGCGCAACGGAGACGGGAATATCGAAGAGGGATGGCGGCGCGGGAGTGCTCGATATCGCGCACTCTGCGACTGAATCGCAACCGCGCAGAACTTCTTCCAGCGCTTCAAGCTGTGGACGGTAGGCCTCAGTCAAATCCTTCGGATTGGCGCCAATGCGACCAAGAATCGCCGCTGAAGCCAGATTCTTGTCGAGATACTTGCCGCCCTCGCCAGAGAAATGGAAAAGCGGGTCGTTGGTGCCCTCCGCCAGAGCTGTCACTGCAATAGCACAGCCCGGTGCTAGGCCAGCGGCGAGCGCCTTGCCGGTCTCGCGTGTGCGCTGGTCGGAGTCGGCCACGATCCTGATGTGTTCCGCGTCGGCGCAGCCGTGGGGCGAAAGCAGGCCCTGTGCCGCCAGTTGCTCGCGGTCGTAGGCGCCAAACAGCGTCATCAGCTTGGCGCCATGCCCGGTCAGGTAGCCTGGAGGAACGCTCCACACGGGCCACGGTTGCCGGGCGTACTGATTCAGTTGATCCGTCTTGCCCGTAGGCGAACGCACTCCATGGCGGCTGACGATTACGACAAACTTCAACTCGCCGCGATCACCGCTCACACTTTGCCCCGCGATAACATGAGACGCTTGCGCGTGTAGAACACACGCCGCGCCCAACCAGCAAAACAGCGCTAAATGAAAGCTACCGCCATGAATGCGACGCATCAGTTTCCTTTCGCCTTAGCCGTTGAATAGACTCGAATCTCCGCCGCATTTGAACCGACGCCCGGTATAGCGACATAGAGCAGACTCCGCGCCGGATCATAGACGGCCGTCTTCGCTCCAGCCGCGGTGTGCAGAACGCCAAGCGCGCGCAGATTCCTGGCCTCGTCCACCTGATATGTATCCACTTCGCCGGCGCCGCTGATAACGTACACGCGACGCAGTGCCGGGTCATAGAACAAATCGTCGGCACCACCCGCCGCGGGCAGGCTGGCGACTTCTTTGCCAGTAGCGGCATCAAGGGCAATCACCGTTCCGGGAGTCCGGCAGGCGAGATACAGCAAATTATGTTCGGCATCAAAGGCTAGCGGCACGTTGTGGGCAGACTTGCTCAGCTTCCAGTGTGTGGCGACTGTCCTGGTAGCCACATCAATCACTGCGACCTCGTTCGATTCTTCGATATTGGCAAAGATGCGTCCCCTGCCCGGATCAACATCGAGCCCCTCGGGATGAGTCGCCACGGGAAGATTGGAGAGGAGAGTAAAACGATCCGTATCCACTATGGCGATCTGGGCGGGATTGGCCGCATCGCTGCCGCCATGCCCCACCAAGAGAAGATGCGAGGCTTCGTCGAAAACCATATCATCCGCATCTTCGGAGAGTTTCAATTTCCCCGCCAGGGCGAAAGGAGCACCTTTGTAAACGCGCAGTTCCCCTAACGCGCCATCTGAGACAAAGAGGCTGCCGGTAGCCGCAACCCACGCGAGTCCGTGCGGCTTGACCAGGCCGGTGAGGCTTTGAGTTATCTTTTCCGTATTTAAATCGACGACTTCCACGGAATGATTCGTCGTGGCAGCAAGAAACAGACGGCTGCCCGCAGTGTCGAC
>Ga0224559_1001991_pt1 | contig 10730 bp, 8 predicted proteins | sample 714S33034metaG_FD_180676 | JGI IMG/M metagenome (GOLD analysis project Ga0224559, IMG submission 180676) | Peat soil microbial communities from Stordalen Mire, Sweden - 717 S3 30-34 | ecosystem: Environmental > Terrestrial > Soil > Wetlands > Peat | place: Sweden: Norrbotten County, Stordalen... | reverse complement strand
TATTACATAAAAAAATGTCCCTACGATCCATACTTCTTAAGTTATCAAATTAAATTTTTTTTTAAATAATCTTAACATGTGTGTTGTTAAAATGAGTTAAGTGTCTGGATTTGCTGGTTGATACATATTCCTTCGCTCATTTTTCTATTTATGGGACTTTATATTGTGTATTAACTCATAAAGCTGTAATTAAATCAAATGAATTAAATTTTTATAACTAATTCGATCACTTTGTTCTTGTTAAATACCTAATAAAATTGTTGACATTTATTTGATTTTTTTTGAAAATAATTTAATACAAATTGATAAATTTATACATCAGTTTCAGTATATATCCATGCATTTTTAAGTATGAGTATATCCATTATCTTAGAATATAAAATAAAAGAAAATAAGAAAGAAACTATGGTCCTGTTTTGAATTTAAAGGTGTAATCAGTTAGTAAGTTGTTTCATTTAATTCTATTGGCTGATTAACACTATATTCCTAATTTTTTTGATATAAATAACCCTGAAAATATTTAGTTTTCTTTGAAGAATTTTTTGGTCATCATTTCCTCCATATTAGTTATAATGCGTCCTAATTCGGGAGCGGGGATGCTTACTAATATTTCATCTGGTTTTATATCCGTATAGGTTCTTGATCCTACATCTGCAAAACCGTATGTTACTTCTCCAGTTAAGTATGGTTTTGCTGCCATAGTACAGCATATAGGACCTATGCCTGCACCAAGACCTTCAGAACCTGAATCATAGGCATTGGCGTGGAGTATGTTCATTCCCTGTTTTGCATTACATACAATGAATATTACATCGGGTTCGAAATCTGCTTGAATTAATGGTGCGAAGATTACTGCTTGGAATATTCCAGGTTCTATTGAGGGATTATGTGTCCCTGCACGTTGAAAAGCTGGTACACTCTTAAAAACTCCTCGAGGTATAAGGAAAGATCCGCTACGCATGTTAGCATTTAATTCTTTAGGATCCTTCATTCCTGAATACCGCATACCGCCGCCGCATTCTTCTTCTTCAACTGTTGAATAGAAAATTTCACCATTCATAGCTTTCCCAAGCTTTGCACAGAACCTTGACTTGCCTTCTTCCTTTTTGATATTTCTTGGTTCTCTTACAGACCATTTTATAGCTACTGGATCCCGTTCAAGTTTCAATATTTCCTTTAATTTTTCACCCATTTCTTGATACAATAGTATCACCCTCTAAATCATGAAATTTGTTAAATCGAATATAAATTTTTATTTATTTAACTCGGAAAATTATGATTAATATTTTTTCTAGAATCTTCGATTTTTTTGAAAATAATTTAATACAAATTGATAAAGTTATACATCAATTTCAGTATATATCCATGCATTTTTAAGTATGAGTATATCCATTTTTAATACTACTATGATACTGGGTATCATCCAAACTATACTATAAGGGTATTTTAGACATAACTTTTTAAATAAAATTATTATTTTTGATTTTATTTATTTCATGTAAGTATGCAGGCAACATACGTTAATGATCTGCTAAGTATCCAATTCGTTGATCTATTTATTATTTTTTAAACTATTCTAAGATTCATTAATAGCTCGTTCGCTTAACTTAACGCTTTATGCCATTAAAGAAGGAGAGGAAGCTTGAAAAATATTTTTTTTATATCTAACTATTGTATCTTTATAAAAATTACTAATTACAATGAGGAAACATTTACTTCTATTTGATGTTTTTGAAATTATAAAATTAAGTTTATGTATACTTTAGTGAGTTGTTTATACTTGTTGCTATAATTACATCACCGTCACAAGTTTTATTAATGTTATCTTGTTTTATCGTAGTTAGCTTAACTATTTATTCATGAGTTATGCGTTTATTTGCATCTTATCTAATAATTAAGTGATATTACAACTCAATTTCAAGTACTATCATTTTAACGATAGTTTCATTCATTTATTCAATAGGATCGATATTATCTACTAATTTAATCAAAGGCTATTCGATTTAAGATGTTCTAGTTTTAGATTGGTTGAATATTAATTTTTTAAAAAATCAATCCAGCAAGCGATCAATCAAGAAAGAGATTAAACAAAGTTGGATTTTATAATTAAAAAAAATGGAAAAAGGAAAAATTTATGTTATTTTTTGTGTGACATTACTGATCCACCAATAACTGAGAGGATTCCAAATAATAGTCCAGCGATTGGTATGCCTGTATGTTGCATTGGTATTATACTTGTGGCTGTATTGAATATTGTTTTTGTAGTTGGGGTTGTATGGTTAGTTGGATTTATAGGATTAGTTGATGTTATTGTAATTGGTGTTACGCCTTGAGTGTTAAGATTATAGGTTTCTGATGTTAATGATGAATTGAAAATATAATTTCCTGCGCTGGTTGTTTTTCCTGTAACGTACAAGTAAGGGTCTCCTACTGTAACGTTCGTTAGGGTCCATGTGATTGTACTGTTAGCTGTATTGTATGTCCAGTTACCGTCACCGTTAATTCCTGTTAATACGAAACCCTTTGGTAATGGAATTGTAACTATAACATTGGTTGCGTTGTTCGGTCCTTTATTGCCAAGTTTGTAGGTGATTGTAAATGTTTCACCAACCTTTGGATTACCTTTGGAAGTCATGGTCAAGTACAAGTCGACTATCGGGTTCACTGTTATTATTGTAGAAACTGATTGATTGTCAACTTTAGCTGTGACATTTGCGTTACCTATATCAATAGCTGTAAATAGTGATTTAACTTCATCACCCATAAATCCTGTATTGTTTGGGTTTATACTTCCAAGTGTTCCTGTAAATGTTACTGGCATATCATCAGGTATAAGTCCATTGATTGGATTTAGATAATTACCATTTGAATCATGCTGTAGATCTGCTGTTACTGTTGAATTACTACCATTTAAGATAGATGCAGGATTTGCTGATATTGTTAATACTACCCATGGTGTGACATTAATGTTTCCAACCACATAATTTGATGGATTTGTATTTGATCCCCACCAGTTGAGAGTTGCATTTACTGCTCCGGCATTGTTGAAAATTATGTTGCCCTCAGATCCTGGCATTCGAAGTATTCTGTTAAAATTAACGTTTGCATTGCCATTATTCCAGATAGTACCGCCATTACGATTTGCTTGGTTGTTGGTTAAGGTACTTTCATTAATGTTCAATTTTTCAAATGTATATATAGCTCCACCATCTTCTGTTGCGATGTTATTGCTGAGTATACTATTTTCTATGTCAAATATTCCAGTATTATAAATAGCTCCACCATACTCTGCAGAGTTTTGAGTAAATACACAGTTAGTTATATTTGAATTTCCTACATTATAGACTGCTCCACCATTAGCAATGAAATCCTCTTGTAAATTAGGATCTGTAGGATATAATGGGTTATCTCCAATATTATTTGTATCTGCTACATTGTCTAAAAGGACGCTGTTTGTCATGTTTAAGGTTCCGAAGTTGCTAATGGCTCCACCATTGGTACCTGCTACGTTGTTCATAAATGTCGAGTTATCCACAATCAATGAAGAATCTCTATCATTGTAAATAGCCCCACTGTCCATTGTGGCATTGTTTTTATTGAACATACAGTTTTCAACATTTAAAATACTACCCTTATAGTTGTATATAGCTCCATCAAACATTGCATTGTTATTGTAGAATGTGCAGTTGATCAGTGTTAATGTGCCATAATTAGATATTGCCCTATTACCATTTTCTAAAGTTAAATTTATGAGTGTTAAGTATGTCCCAGAGTTGATATTGATTATTTGATTACTTTGACCGTCTATTATGGTGTTTTCCGGGTTTTCACCGATTATGGTCATGTTGTTTTGGATGTTCATTCCTGATTCGGTGTAGGTACCACTGGCTACATTCACAGTTCCATTGGTTGTTACTGTATTTACGGCGTTTGATATGGTTGCTTTAGGTCCGTTTAATCCACTAGTCCAAGTTGAATTTAGTCCATTCCATCCATCATTTCCAGATGAACCATTAACGTAGATAGTAACAGGAGCTGCTGAAACATTGCCCATTCCATAGCTGAATATAAAAACTATACCCATCAATACCAGTACCATAATAATTAAATTGTTTTGTTTTGATATTTTTTGTTTTGTTATCTTTTTCACCTCCTTTATGCCCAATTAATATATTTTAGTGCATTCAGTAATAACTAAATAAAATTGATTTATACTATATTATTATTATATTTTACTAAAATAATTTCAAAAAACAAGGTTTTGTGACATTTTACATATAGAACATTACATTAATCGATCGATCTTTGATTGCGAGAGCGAGCAATTGCGCAATTGATAAAAAAGAGAAAAAGGGAAGTATTATAACTTAAAAATTTTACTATAGATGAAAATTAAATGAGCAACCAAGCGATCGATCAATCGATTGTATATAGGCAACATAATTACAACAATTACCTTTTCGATAGTTTAATTAAAATTGTAATTGATGCATACCACATTAATCTTTTGAACTATTTAATGAAAATACATCCATAATATAAAAGATAAACGATTTTAAATTGATATTATTTATTTTTCTTACGATTACACATAGTCTTACTTGAAGGAAATCATTGCAACTTAAATTGGTTAAATCATTAATAATATGGGTTTTTTGGAAATTAGAAATAATACTAATTCTCAATTTTATACATCAATTTTTATTATATATCCATGCACTTTTAGGTATGAGTCTATCCATTTTTAATGATACTATGAGACTGGGTATTATCTGAATAATAATTATACTAGAGTCATTTTTGACATAACTTTTTAAATAAAGTTATTATTAATTTTGATATTTCTAAAGAGCAGGGTATGCAGGCAAAACAACTTCATGATCTGGCTAGTATCCATAATCAAGTCAATAATTTCATAATATTCTAAGTAACTATTGATTAGGTCACCAACTGCTCTATAAAATCACTTGAAAATATTTTAAAAATAGATTATACTTGTTTTACTCTTAAATCATTTAAAAACTCAGTCTACGGTATCATTGCACATTTTCCATAGCTAGGAGGATTAGATTTGTGCCTATGTCACCTCTGTAGATTCTTCTAGCATTTAATAACATTTTTTTGTATCCAATTTTATGGAAATTGTGTTCAAATTTAAAGTCATTGATTTCGTTGTTCTTTGGGAGTATTTCTTCTAGAAGTTTTTGAAGTGTGGGAATGTTCCATTCACCATCCCCTATCTTGTATATTTTTTCACCTTCTGTTTCTGATTTTTTTAACTTGAAGGTTTCGAAGAAGGTTCTGTTGGCTGATATCACTTTAAGGTCTTGATCAAGGACGATTAATGGTTCGCGAACTGTGTTAATTATATTTTCAGTGTATTCTAGGGTTGATTGTATTTTTTCTTGGAAATTTTTAAGTTGGCTTACATTTATGAATGTAATTGTTGCTCCATCAATAACATTTTGTGAGGTTTTATATGGCATGATTCTTACGTTATACCATTCGCCTTTTGCGGTGTTGACTTCTTTTTCTTTGAAAGCCACTTTTTTAATGACTTGACGTATGTCATCTGTTAGTTCTGGATATTTTATAATGGAAGCAATATCGCTTAGAGGACGGCCCAAATCTGATTCTATTAGTTTTATTATTTTCGTTGCTTCTTCTGTGAAACGTCTGATATTAAGTTTATTATCTACAAATATTGTTGCTATTTCGGTGCTGTTGAATAGATTTGTCATGTCGTCGCTTATGCTTGATAGTTCATCTACTTTTATTTGAAGTTCAGTGTTAACAGTGCTAAGCTCTTCATTAATAGATTGCAATTCCTCTTTAGAAGTTTCTAGTTCCTCATTTGTACTTTGCGATTCTTCATTCATGGATTGAAGTTCCTCGTTGGCAGATTGAAGTTCCTCATTGGAGGTTGTCATCTTTTCAATTGTATCGTTAAGTTGTTCTTTAGTTAATTTAAGCTCATTTTCAAGTGCCTTAATGTGATCACTAGTTTTGGAAAAGGGATTTAGTTTGATTTTATCATACTCTTCTTCATTTTGGTTTTGTGATTCTTCAAATGAAACAATTAACAATCCTTTCACCGCTTCATGATTCTTCAAGGGGTTTATTGTGAGTTTAAAGAGATGATTCTTTTCATTGGCTTCATCAATTTTAAGATTTTCCATTACAATTTTTTTATTTTTTGATATTGCATTTTGAATTGCAGAGCTTAATGCTAATTTTATGCCCTCTTTTGCCATTTTATGAATATTCATTTGGGAGGCTTTTCCAGGAGAAGGTTCCAAGTATTTTCCTAAACGGCCGTGTATATATAATATTCCTCCATTACTGTCTATTAATGCTGATGGAGGGGCATATATGTTGATTAAATTTTTTTCTGCCATTGCTGTTATGTTCAAACCAATTTCTGGTTTTGAATTTTTTAAATCGAATTGATCGTCCCAGTATGCTGAATAATGTTGTTGGTGGGTTAGTGGGTGAGTTTGCAAGAAGTCAAGTGCGAAGCCGTTTGATTTATTACATTTAAATATCTTCCACTTTTTGTCAATTACAGAAAATGAGTCTAGGAACTCTCCAATGCTTTCTGAAGGTCCTAATATGATGATTCCATCTTTGTTAAGGCCGTAATTAAATTTTGAAAGTACTTTTTCCTGTGCGCCACTTTCAAGATAGATCAGAAGGTTTCTGCATGATATAAGATCTAACTTGGTGAATGGAGGATCCTTGATGACGTTATGGATTGAAAATATTACCATTTCTCGTATATTATTTTTGATGGTATAGGAATTGTTTTTTTTATCGAAGAATTTATTTAGACGTTCTGGATTTATATCTGCGGAGATGATAGTGGGGTATGTGCCTGATCGTGCTGTTTTTATTGAGTTTTCGTCTAGATCCGTGCCGAATATTTGAACTTCTATTTTTTTGTTTGTTTCTTCTAAAAGTTCTTGTATTATTATTGCAATTGAATATACTTCCTCACCAGTTGAACACCCTGGAACCCAGATCCTTAGTATACCTGAATCTAATTTTTCTTTTATTATTTCATTCAAAGCGTCTTGTTTAAGGGATTCAAAGGCTTCAAGATCCCTGAAAAAGTGGGTTACATTTATTAAAAACTCGTTGAAGAGTAGATCTATTTCATAAGGGTTTTCTTCTAGGTATCGTAGATATTGGGACATTTCTTCTATTTGGTGAAGGTTCATTCGTCGTGCAATACGTCTGTTAACTGTGCTTTTTTTGTATTGTGAAAAATCATGCCCTGTTTTATTCCGGATTAGAATGAATATTTTCTGTATTGATTGGATTGTCTGGTCTTCAGGGGTTAATATTTTTTTAAGGATATTATTGGAAGATTGTGTGTAGGATATGAGTTTTTCTGGTATTTCTTCTGGTGCTAAGACTATTTCAACGAGTCCTGTGTTTATCGCATTGTTGGGCATACTGTCAGATCCTGCCGTTGATGGATCTTGTGCAATGCATATTCCTCCATTTGCTTTTATTGCCTTTAAACCAATTGTACCGTCACCCCCATAGCCTGAAAGGATTATACCTACACTTTTTTCCTTTTGATCCTCGGCTAGGCTTCTGAAAAAGTAGTTTATGGGCATTCTTTGGCCATGTGGTTCAAGGGGTTCCATCAGTTGGAGTTTCCCGTTTAGAATGCTCATATCTTTGTCGGGTGGAATTATATAAACATGTTCTGATATGACTTGAACTCCATCTTCAACTTCCATCACTTTCATTGATGTGTAACGGGACAAAATATCGGTTAAGGCACTTTTATGGATGGGATCCAAGTGTTGAACAATAATAAAAGCCATTCCACTTTTTTCAGGAACGTTTGAAAGAAATTTTTGAAGTGCATCTAGTCCACCTGCAGATGCTCCAATACCCACATAAAAAAAATTTGACGAATTATGGCTAATTTTACCTTTTAAGTTTTTTTCTATCTTTTTAGTCATTTTAGAACCCACACAATCAAATAAAGAATTAAATTTTGGAATCATTTTTATTTGAATAATTTTATCAAATTTGAAAATATTTATATATTTTAATTGACCAATAAAACTTTATTAATATTATATTAACATTATTAAACCAATTTATACAAACTTATTCATTTTAACGTATGGAGAAATTAATGAGTTCTGAGAAGGTAAAAGAGGATAAACTGCGTAAAAAAGCTGAAGAATTACTTCAAAGCCAGTTGAATCCTATAAACTATAGTTCTGAAGATGTTGATGAAGTAATTTATGAGTTAAGTGTTCATCAGATTGAATTAGAAATGCAAAATGAGGAACTGAGGGAAGCTCAGTTAAAGTTAGAAAATTCCCGACATGAATATTTTGATCTCTACAACTTTGCACCCATAGGATATTTTACCCTGAATAAAGAGGGTATCATATTAAAGGTTAACCTTACAGGAGCAACACTATTAAAATCTGATAGAAATAACCTCTACAAAAAAGCATTAATCCAGTTTATTGAACCCGAATATCGAAACAAGTTTCATCATCACATTATGAAAGTCTTGGATAAAGAAACTAAAGAAACTGTAGAACTTAAACTTATAATAATAGACAAAAATTCATTTTACGCAAAATTGGAAACAATAAAAGTCCAAGATGAAAATGGAAATTTTAAAGAATTTAGAATAACTTTAACAGATATTACTGCCCAGAAAGAAGCCGAAAAAATATTACATGACCGTAATGCAAACATTCAGAAAATGTTAAATGTAGAAATTGACGAACATGAAACGGCTGAAATTCGATTGGAGAAATTGATTGAGAAGTATAAAATTTCTAATCAAGAGCTAGAACAATTTGCTTATGTCTCATCCCACGATTTGAAAGAGCCTCTACGCATGATCACAAGTTTCCTTCAGCTTTTACAGAAAAGATATATTGATGAGCTTGACGAAGATGCAAATGATTTCATAAATTATGCTGTAGATGGCGCAAAACGTATGGATATGATGATCAATGACCTTTTAGAATACTCTAAAATCGGAAGCACTGAAAGAGAATACGAATATCTACAGAGCGACAAAATATTAGAAACAGTACTAAAAAACTTAAAACCAACTATCGAGGAATCTAATGCCATTATAACCCATGATCCACTTCCTTTAATTTATGCTAATAATCAAATGATGATTCAGTTATTTCAGAACATTATAAGCAATGCTATCAAATACCATGGCGAAGAACCCCCTGAAATACACATATCAGCAGATTATATTGATGATGAATATATATTCTCTATAAAGGATAATGGAATTGGAATAGATCAAAAACATTTGGAAAGGATATTCAAAATCTTTCAGCGCCTGCACACTCGCGAAAAATATGATGGAACTGGTATTGGTTTGGCTATTACAAAAAGAATAATACAAAAGCACCGAGGAAAAATTTGGGTCGAATCCGAACTTGGAAAAGGAACTACATTCTTCTTTACGATACCCAATCAAAACTATTAAGATATTTTTAGCTTTCGGTTGTATATTTCGTTTTGTGCATCATAAAATATTTGAAATGTATTTATAGGATCCATAAGTATCTCATTGGCTTTTTCAGGTTCACGGGGTATATAATTATCTGGAATTATTATATTAATTCCAATTGATAAGAGTTGTGAGGATGTATCATATTGTAATTTCAAATTTAAAAGGATATTCACTATTCATATATAATTTGTAGTTATTTAATCGATCTTTTAAAAAAGTATATTGTTCTAAGTGAACTTCTTTATCCTCAAATGTTATTGATATGTTTGTTTGCTTCAAGTTTGATTTTGTTTATTTGTATATCGTTGGTTTTTAACATTATACCCCTAATATATAGTATAATTTCCATAATTGGTATATTTAGTGGTAATAAGAATCATCAAATTCTTTATCATACTATTTAAGACTTATCACAGGAAAATATATTTACAAATTCATTTATTTTGTGATGTTATATGATTTAACTTTCAAAGTTTTACATGGGTGAGAATTTGAATGCAGGTACTCCGCATTTAGGACATCTCCAAGTACTTGGTAAATCTTCAAAGGCTGTACCTGGAGGAGTGTTGGTCCGGGGTTCCCCCACCTCTGGATCGTAGATATAGTTACATACACGACATTTATATTTTCGCAAATTTAGTGACCTCCTATAATATTTTAACATTAACTAGAATTAGATTAATTTATGATTTGACTATCCCATATTTTTTATCATCCCTACATTCAATAATTATTTTAAAATAGTTATATTTGTGATAATGTTGTTGAACATTCAGAGAATAATTAAAGATAGATTAGAGATTTATTTTAAATTAATTAATTTTTTAATACATATCAAATTAACCACAGCTCTGAATAAGATATCGGATAATATTAAATAATATAAAATGTCACACTGTATTAAAGTTTTGAAATTTTATTGTGAATAATGAAAAATATAAATAAAAAAAAATAATAAATTAGAAAAACTTGAAAACAATAACTGAAATTTAAAAAGATAACTTGGATTAATAATCAAATAAATGTGTTTTTATAAATTTCATGTAAAACAATTTATGTTATATTGATTAAATTTGTTTAAAATGAGTTAAGTGTCTGGATTTTATAGATGATACATATTCTGTAACGTCTTTTGATTTTATTTGAAAATAAATTAATACTAATTCCCAGTTTTATACATCAATTTATTTATATATCCATGCTA
>Ga0224559_1001990_pt1 | contig 10732 bp, 6 predicted proteins | sample 714S33034metaG_FD_180676 | JGI IMG/M metagenome (GOLD analysis project Ga0224559, IMG submission 180676) | Peat soil microbial communities from Stordalen Mire, Sweden - 717 S3 30-34 | ecosystem: Environmental > Terrestrial > Soil > Wetlands > Peat | place: Sweden: Norrbotten County, Stordalen... | reverse complement strand
TTGGGGGCTTGCATTTTTTTTTATTTTTTTTGGAGCCCAATTTATGGGCTTGCTGTATGATCAACGATATCAGGCATCAGGAATTATGCTGGAACAACTTGCTGCTGGCACATTGATCTCTTGCATATGGGGATCATATTCGGGTGTATTTTTATCGATTGGTAAAGCATCTGCCATGACGGCAGTTACTGCAATCCAAATTTTTTGCCAGTTAGGTTTATTGTTCGTAGCGTATCACTTCGGCAAGGGAGCACACTTGGTCATCGCTGTGGCGGCAGCCAATTGGTTACTCTACCCATTCTATGCCTACGTATTGGCCCGTTATGGGTTATGGCAGCGCAAGCTTGATCTAGTATTACTTGCTGCTTCAGTATTAATTGTCTTGTTAACATGGCCCCGTCTTTCCTCCGAAGATCATTTAGACCATAGACCTGGCATTTCCCCGCAGGAATTAAACCATCAATGAATAAATACTCGATCAGGAAACCGTTTTTGTTACAATGCGTTAAGGAAATTTATTATCGCAGTGTGCTTAGTTCAACTAGTCGCAACATATCTTTTTCAAGGATCTGATAGAATTGATTGACTGTTATATTTTAGTTTTGTGGGCGCCTCTCCCTCAAATCAAGCCCAATACAATATTACTTTGATTCAATAATCTTCCATATGCGAATAACTTTCTTACTTCCTGTTGTCAATATGTCAGGTGGCATTCGAGTTGTCGCGATTTACGCCAAAGCGCTTATGCAACTGGGGCATGAAGTCGTTCTGATTTCACCACCGCCAAAAAGAATTTTGTTTCGGCGCAAACTCAAATCATTCCTGACCGGGAAGGGATGGCTTAATTACAATAAGTATCCAAAATCTCATCTGGATGGACAAAACTTCGATCACCGAATATTAGACAAATACCGTATACCAACGGATAAAGATGTGCCCAATAGCGATGTTGTCATAGCCACTTGGTGGGAAACTGCAGAATGGCTAAATCAACTTGGCGATGAAAAAGGTGCAAAGGTATATTTTATCCAGCATCATGAAGTATTTCCGATATTACCTGTTGAGCGAGTCTCGGCCACTTATAAATTGCCATTCCATCAAATCGTGATCGCTTCATGGTTGAAAGAATTAATGATTAACATATATGGGAAAACAACTGTTGATCTCGTCCATAACAGTGTTGATCATTCACAATTTTTTGCTCCTCAGCGGAATCGTCAAAATTTGCCTACCGTTGGTTTTCTTTATCACGAAATGTATTTTAAAGGGGTTGACGTTACAATATCAGCGCTCACAAAACTTAAAGTAATTTACCCAAATTTACGGGTTGTTTGCTTTGGCAGCCATCCACCTTCTGGGAGATTAGTGATCGAAGACTGGATTGAATTCTATCTAGAGCCTGAACAAAATCACATCAAGGATATCTATGCAATGTGTGACGTCTGGGTCACTTCAAGCAGGACAGAAGGATTTAATTTGACTGCGATGGAAGCGATGGCTTGCCGCACACCCATAGTTTCAACCCGTGCAGGATGGCCGATTGAAGCAATTGAGTCTCACATTAATGGCGTACTGGTTGACGTTGATGATGTCGACGGCATTGTTGCCGGTGTTCAGTGGACATTGGGATTATCAGATTTAGAATGGCAAAAACTATCAGCGGTAGCCTACATGTCTGTCGAGAACAGCAGTTGGGAAAAGTCAGCCAAGTTATTTGAAAAATCATTGTTCAATGCCTGCGGACACGCGCGCAAGGGCGAAATCGCCGACAGGTGATAAGCTGAAATTTTCTTATCCCAAAGAAATCACTTTTTTACTGCCCAACTATCAATTAATTCTGAGCAACGGCAACCCTATTGAGGGTAAAGGTTCCTGTTGCAGCTTGCACAATAACACTATGGACACCTGTGCTAATTGAGCTTGTTGCTACGAAACTAAGTGGCACTGCTGAAGCACCTATATTCGCTGCTAAAATACTCTGGGTACGAATAAATTTTTAATCGGCTTTTGTTTAAAGTCTAAAAAATTGAAACTAACAACCGGGCCAGCGCGGTTCCGCTGAATGAAATGGTTTCCTGCTAAAACTTGAAACATTAAAGTTTTACGTAGGTGCCTCTATTAGAGGGTAGAAAATGAGCTTGCGTATCGTGATTGGCGTTTTAGCCTATAACGAGGAAAACAGCATAATAACCATGCTGGATTCGCTCAAGAGCCAAACAATCTTCTCAAGGGAGGACAATCGTTATACGGTAGTAGTCATCCCAAATGGTTGCACTGATAATACAGCTGGGGTTTGTCGGAAATATTTTGCCGAATGGCGACATGAATTGGCCGACAAGCAACATATTCAATTAGATATCGTTGAGCTTAAACTGGGTGACAAGGCTAATGCCTGGAATGTTCTCATTCACGAACATTGCCCGGTGGAAAGTGATTATGTTGTGCTACTTGATTCCGATATTAAGATTGGGCAAACTAATAATCTGGAAAAACTGATCAGCATGTTAGTTGAGGACGAGAAAATTGATGTTACTACCAGTTTACCGGTAAAGATTTTACCCAAAGATACATCTTGGTGGTTTGCAAAACTATCCATGGCTGGCTCGTCCAATCAAGATCATACCCAACATTCTATTTGCGGCCAGCTTTATGCCGCCCGCCTAAGTATAATGAGTAAGATTTGGCTACCTGTGGGATTGCCTGTCGAAGATGGTTTTATTAGGGCACTTGTCTTGACCAGATCATTTTCTGAACCAGAGCTCTTTCATCGCATTGAACGCTGTGATGGCGCGTCACACCAGTATGAGGGTGAGAGTTCAATGTCCAAATTAATGAGGCATCAAATCCGGGTGGTTTCCGGCTCTGCCCTAAATTTTATTCTTTTTAGATATCTTGAATCACTTGTAACTCCTCCAGGAGACGCTTGCAATAAACTCCAGCAAAATATAGTTAAGAATCCAAACCTGTTAAAAGAGTTGGTAGAAAAACATATTGCCACCAGTGATTGGTTTGTAATTCATCGGCACTTCTTCTTTTGGCGCCTTGAAAGGTTAAAGTACTATCGCGGAATACAGAGAATTACAAAACTACCGATTTTATTTTTGGGATTTGTTTTTGACTTGACAGCTGCCTTGGGGGCTAGAAAGTTATTTAAGACTAAGCGGGTTGTTGGCTTCTGGTAATAATCATGCAGAGTGGAAAACGCTACCTGCCAGAATAGGAAAAATTCCGAACTTCGGATTGACCTGAATTTTCCAAATTTGACTACCTCATTCCAAAATGTGTATGCGAAAACTCAAATAGGCTATATATTGATAAAGAGATAGTTCAAAAACAAACTTAAATAAGGTGTTGATAGTTAGAACTGTCTCTATTTCTTCTACATGAAATTATTTTATATTTTATAGCAATTTGTAAACTGTGCGATCCTTGGCAGATGCTTTCTTGGGGAAAGTTGAAACGTTGCTAGAGTCCCTACAGCCAACTCTAAGAATCTAATGTAGAGAGAAGGTAAATAAAAATCCAGTATAGTAGTTACCAACACTAAATGTGTAAATTAATCTAAAAACTAGATGAACTATTCTCACAAATATACACTTCTCGATGGACTTAGGGGTATTGCTGCAATATGTGTTTGCATGTTGCACTCTCCCATGATTTTTTATCATTCAGACAATTCGCTACCACACGCAAGTCTTGCTGTAGATTTTTTTTTCTGCCTTAGTGGGTTTGTGATTGCCCATGCTTATGGAGAGAAATTACTAGGTAAAATAAGCATAAAACAATTCATTCAAGTACGAATTGTTCGTCTATACCCTTTGGTACTGTTATCCCTTGCAATAGCAGGTCCCGGTTATATGTACAAGGCATATAGTACTAATTTTCTACCAGTAGCAGATGCAGCCTTAATATTGATCTCTACTTTATTCTTGATTCCACTTGGGCTCGTTTATGGCCAGCAAGCCTTCCCTCCCAATAACCCTTTATGGTCAATTTTCTTTGAGATTTTCATAAATGTTATTTACGCCGCAGCTCAAAAATTTCATTTAAATAAATCTGTTTATATAGCCATATTATTAACTTCTTCAATCCTATTGGGGTATTGCATATATGCAACCCCAGGAGGAATTAACTTAATTGGATTTAATAACTATCAATCCTTTTTATTCGGCTTTATTCGTGTAACTTACCCCTTTCTGGCAGGTATCTTGTTATATCAAATCAAGCCCCGCGTTATTGACGGTGGCGTATTTGCAAGCTTGTTGATATCAGCCTCACTCTGTTTAATGCTTCTAAACAAATTTCCTATAGACAGTTATATCTACGACATTACTTGTTCAATTATAGTTATTCCACTGATCGTATATTTTGGCTGTTCCGTCAAAATTAGCGGCAAACTTTCAAAGTTATTTAATTTTTTTGGAAACATCTCTTACCCTCTTTACTTATTGCATTCGCCAATTGCGAAATCAATCAAAGTCGCCTGTGAAAAATTACATATTATGCAAAACCATTTATTTATACTAATGACTATATCACTGCTAGTTTCTATAGTTCTTGCTTATGCGGCATTACAGCTAATTGACATTCCAGTTAGAAAATGGCTATCTGATAAAATAAAGAATACTAGTCCGAGTGAGCTTTCCCCAAAAAATAGTATTCAAAAGCAGACATAACCAAGCTTTGAACTGCAGAAGATGAAGATAAAAAGGCTCTGCATAACGGATCCAGTTCAAGTAGCTTGATAGACTGGGCAGGTAGCTCGCCTAGAATGGGTGTTCACGTCGATCTAGAAAAATCATAGCTGGCTTTCGGTTGCTAATGAATTTATTATAGACCGCCATTTCCCCAAATGGTTTAATTTACCGCAACGGAAGAAATTGAGAACGTACCTGCCACGCAATTTACTACCACACCATGCAGCCCCACGCCCATTGTTCCTGCTGAATAGGTTAGTGTGGTATTGCTACCGTTGGTGCTTTGCGTAGTGCCAACCTGCACGCCATCTACATACACCGCCACTTGCGCGCTGGCTGCCGAACTAAAGGTGATCGTAATGGTGCGCGAGGCTGCGGTAGTAGCATGGAACGGATAACTTGCCCAGTTGAATCCCTGCTGAGTTGCGCCGAGAGTTGAGAGATAAGCGTTTCCGCCGCAGGAATAGCTTCTGCTGCATACCACCGACCCCGCACCCGCAACACTGCCTGGTATTGCCGTTCCGATTGCTGGAACCGAGGCATTGCTTGTATCGAGTGCTTCAATTCCGGCAATCTTAGGCTCGGACATGTCGTAGAGACTATAACTAAATCCCCATTCATAATTGCCAGTGGAAGTTAAGTAATTAAGTAATTCCACACCATTCGCTGTGAAAGCATTGTGCAGATTTTCAACTACACCAGTCATTCGAGTGTCCAAAACTGCTGCTGTATAGGCATTATTGACAGTTGAGCTTGAAGTTGTGTCAAGGCCAGGGCCACCCTCGTAATCATCATGATGTACTCCTGCGGCCATGGTGTAATAGGTTTCCGTCAACTCATTTCCGACGGCCACGTTTGCTGTGGTCATCCCATCAGCAAATACGGCATCCGCTGTACCAGGTATATTTGAAGAGGGAGTGATAGTGATCGGACTGTAGTAAGGGGCATCTCCAGCCGCGTAGATGTAGTAGCTTGGTGGATGAGGTGTTATCGCGCTATACGCGCCTGTACCAGCACCATGACCTGAAAGGTTGTTGTAGAAGTTCATCAGCATGTTTATGGAGTCAAAGGTCTGCCCACCCCCAAGCTGCCCCATCAATACAGGGCGTACAGTTGTTCCCATAGCACTACACGATACCAACGCGCCACACCATGCCAATCGCCAATCATTGCTCATGTTGACAACGTGTTCCGCATAGTTGCGGTAGGCCAGAACATACATTGTCAAATCTGTGTTCTGCACAGTAAAACCAGATGCATTCACAGTTTCAGTAGTGCTATTCCAGATATGATCCCAATCAATAGGTGCTGAAGTACCAAGTGTATTTAGTTCTATACCGGCATTGTTGATGCTTGTTTTTAAGCTGGGAAAGCTGCCATTCCAAACCTCATTCCCATATTCGACATAGACATGCAGATTGGGATTGAGTGGCGGGTAAACCGGATTCGCCTGTGTGCTGGTGTAAGGGTTTGTTCCATCACTGCCGTACTTGAACATATAAGCTACATTCGTATAGTACGCATCTGTTGCCAGTTGCGGCATGTTTATCCATACGTCTTTATTTGCTGCATTCGCTAACAGAATTGCATACTCCCAAGCTGCGCCAAGCCCCTCCCAGCCATAAATTCCTCCGGGATTTCGATTAAATGACGGGCTTGAGGGTAGCATTCTGTCAGACCAATTTACCTGCTGATTCCAGTTCGTTGCGGTGAAATCCATCAAACGGATTGTTGAAACAGAGTTTAGATACGCCAAAGACGAGGGGTTAAATATTGTTCCTGAAGGCAGAGGCGTTGATGAGCCCGGCGTAGATGGGCGCATGATTATTAGATTGGTAATTCCGTTCCCCGCTGTATCACCACTAAGACGTTTGGTGTTGGTGAAAGTCAGGGCAATCACCCCATTGCATGGGCTTGTCAGCGTGCAAGTAGTGCCAATCAAATCTGATCCCGTTACGGTAAAGGTACCGCTCGTTGTGTTTGTGCCTGAGTTATAGGTCAGCGTCCCCAAGTGCCCGCCGGGAGAAAGCAATGCGCTTACAGTAGCCTGACCGGTGAACGAGATTGCGTAAGTACCATCTAATTTGTCCAATCCTGCTACTACGTAAAAAGTAAAGTCTTGAGTTGGCCAACCTACGGCATCTGTTGTTGCCAGTGTCGATGTAGATGTAGCCGAATAAAATGGCCGCGAAGTTTTCATCATGTCAGCAAAAGGTCTGTCCTCTGAGTAGTCAATTGGCGGCCCAAAATTAAAGCCTAATTGATTGCTCGGTTGAACATTCGCAACAAATGACGCGGTAACACTATTTGCATTCGTCATCGTGATTGTGCAACTGGTACTGATTCCAGAACATGCACCGCCCCAGCCACCGAAGGTGTAATTGGTTGCAGGAGCGGCGGTAAGGGTGACTGCGTTATTTTGAGTGAAGCCCGCAGAGCAAGTGCTACCGGCTGTGCCGCAGGCGATACCGGATGGGCTTGAAGTTATTGCGCCGGCTACCGTATTGATAGGTACGCCGAATGGTGAAATAGCCGCACCATTGATGTTGGTTATAGCAAGTATGCTTTGGCTGGAATTGAGTGTGAATGTTGCGGTCACACTCTGTGCTGACGACATCGAAACAGTACATGTGAAATTTGTGCCGGAACACCCGCCGCCACTCCAACCTGTGAAGTTGTAACCGACTGCAGGCGTAGCCGTAAGGGTTACCGAGCTACCAAGAGAGAAGCTCGCGGAACAGGTTGTTGTTCCGCAATTGATGCCACCGCTGGATGAAGTGACTGTGCCACCAATATGGTTACTGTTGGTTACGGTGAGCGTACGTGGGTTGGTAACGAGTGCAAATATCGCGGTCACGCTCTGCGCTGATGACATCGTAACTGTGCAGGTAGTTGAGCCGGTACACGCGCCAGTCCAGCCGGTGAAGTTATAACCGGCCGCAGGGATTTCCAAAAGAGTTACTGTGCCACCTTGAGTGAAGTTCGCAGAACAGATTGTGCCGCAAGAGATACTTCCATCAACTGAAGTGACAGTGCCCCCAGTAACGTTACTGTTGGATATGGTAAGCGTGAGGCCGGTGGATGAAACATAAGGAGATGAACTAGGTGAAACATAAGCAGAGGTACTAATCGAAGCCTTGCTGCACGAGGCAAGAACAAAACCAACAAATAGAGTCACAATAACGAAACTTAATGATTTAAGCATTTGTTCGATTTTGGGCCGATGTATTCAACAGATAGGTACGTTTTGCCATGAAGCGTTCAAAGGCTGGTTTATTAGAAGTCAATTACCCATTATTGCATAAAGGTTATATGCGTGCCACCTAGAGCCAAGCTTGGAGAGGTGTTGCGACCGTAAGAAATTGGCAGGTAGGGGCATATTTTATAAAACTTTTTAGCCCTTCGGCTAAGGCTGTCAATACACGACAGCCAAGTCGTTGGTTATGCCCACCCCGCTAAATATAGAGAAATGTTTTTCTCAGTGTACTCTGGCAAAATTCATTTACTGTTGGTACGGTTGATCAGATACTGCGTTAGCAACGGAACCGGACGACCAGTCGAGCCTTTTTCCTTGCCCGATTTCCAGGCTGTTCCCGCGATGTCCAAGTGCGCCCAACGGTAATCTTTGGTGAAGCGTGCCAGGAAGCAGGCTGCGGTGATGGTGCCGCCTGCGCGTCCGCCGATGTTGGACATGTCGGCAAAATTGCTGTCCAGCAGCGGTTGGTAGTCTTCCCACAGTGGCAGTTGCCAGGCACGGTCATAAGACTGTTCGCCTGCGGCGAGTAAGTCCTGGGCTAGTTTGTCTTCATTCGCGAATAAGCCGCTGGCCACATGACCCAAGGCAATGACGCATGCACCGGTCAGGGTGGCGATGTCGATGACGGTATCGGGGTTGAACTTTGCCGAATAGGTGAGCGCGTCACACAAAATCAGGCGGCCTTCCGCATCGGTGTTGAGAATCTCGATGGTCTGGCCGGACATGCTGGTAACGATGTCGCCGGGTTTGGTGGCACGGCCCGAAGGCATGTTTTCGCAGGTGGGGATCACGCCGACTACATTGATTTTCAGACCTATCCTGGCGATAGCTTGCAAAGTGCCCAGCACGCTGGCCGCACCGCACATGTCATATTTCATTTCATCCATCTCGGCGCCCGGTTTGAGAGAAATACCCCCGGTGTCAAAAGTGATGCCCTTGCCGACCAGCACGACGGGCTTTTGTTTTTTATCGGCTCCATAGTATTCCAGTGTGATGAGCTTGGCTGCTTGTTCGCTTCCGCGTGTGACGGAGAGGAATGAACCCATGCCCAATTTCTGCAAGTCTTTTTCTTCGAGCACGGTGGTCTTGATGGTTTTGAGTTCTTTGCCCAAGGCCAGTGCCTTGGCAGCCAGGTAACTTGGCGTGCAGATGTTGCCGGGGAGATTACCAAGCGTCTTGGCCAGATCAATGCCCTGCACAGTTGCAGTTGCCTGATCAAGTGCATGTTTCAATGCGGCAAGCGGTTTTTCCAAGGTGGCAAAGGTAATGTGCTTCAGCGTGGCAGTTTTGGACGGTTTACTTTTAAGTCCATCGGCGCGAAAAGCCTTTTCGGCAGCCGCGAATACCGCTTGCTTGATGGCCCAGTCTGCTTTTTTGCCGACACCTTCATCAATGATATAAAGCGCGGCATCTTTTGCAGGCGTGGCGTTCAATGCGGAAAAGGTTGCCCGCAAAGTATCCGTGATGGTTTTGCTGTTTATGTCGCTTGCTTTACCTAGCCCAACAAGCAGCAACCGTTCGGCGGCAATCCCGGCTGGCTTGTGCAGAAGCAGTGTAGATCCGGCTTTGCCCTCGATGTCACCCTGTGCAATAAGATCACTGAGCAAATGCTTGGCGGCCTTGTCGATTACCTGTGCGGCGGCGGATAATTTACCCCCCTCAAATACCCCGACAACAACACAACCGCTCTTCAGTTTTTCCGGACTGGCTTGTTTTATGCTAAATTCCACTTGCGTCTCCTCATTAATCTATAAAATTGTTCCACATGTCGGATTATCCGCAATCCCAGCTACAAAAGTCAAAGAAGCCATCTTCTCAAATGGGCGGACGAATTTTTTATCGCTCCCTGATACGTGAATTTGCAGTTACCGGCGCGCTAGTATCTTCCATTTTGCTGGGTATTATGGTTTTAACTCAGTTGATCCGGCTTTTGGGGGATTCGGTCAGCGGTTTACTGGCGGTAGAAGGTGTGATGGCACTGGTAGGCTTCACCACGCTGAATTATTTACCCATCGTGCTTTCAGTGAGTTTGTACCTCTCGGTTTTGCTGACATTGACTCGAAGTTACCGTGACAGCGAAATGGTGGTGTGGTTTTCTTCGGGAATAGGGTTGACGCGCTGGATACGTCCCGTGATGGGCTTTACTGTTCCAGTAGTATGCGTGATCGCATTACTAAGCTTTGTTCTTGCGCCGTGGGCCAAGCATAAAGCAGAAGAGTTCAAGAACCAATTGGATACCCGCGATGATGTGGCCTTGGCGACGCCGGGTGTATTTCGGGAATCGAAACAGTCTGACCGGGTATTCTTTTTGGAAAATATCGATCCCAAAAATAACCGGGTAGGCAATATTTTTGTTCAGTCCGTGCAAAACAGCAAAGAGGGAACGATGGTTGCGAAGGAAGGGTTGCAAGAAACAGCGGCCAATGGAGACCGTTTTATCGTGCTGTTAAATGGGACACGTTATGAAGGCGTTCCGGGGCAGCATGATTACAAGATCGTCGAATTTGAACGTTATGCAGTGCGTATCGAAGCGGCAGAAATTAAGGGAGTGCAACTTGACCGCAAAAGTTTATCAACATTGCAACTGTTGCAGGACCCGACCCCCGGGAATATTTCGGAGCTGGCATGGAGAATTGGCTCTCCTGTAAGCGCGTTGATTCTAGCGCTACTGGCAATCCCGCTCAGCTATGTTAATCCCCGTGCCGGAAGATCGTTCAACCTGATGATTGCGGTCGTGCTCTATATGGTCTACAGCAATATGATGGGAGTCACATCCACT
>Ga0224559_1001989_pt1 | contig 10733 bp, 10 predicted proteins | sample 714S33034metaG_FD_180676 | JGI IMG/M metagenome (GOLD analysis project Ga0224559, IMG submission 180676) | Peat soil microbial communities from Stordalen Mire, Sweden - 717 S3 30-34 | ecosystem: Environmental > Terrestrial > Soil > Wetlands > Peat | place: Sweden: Norrbotten County, Stordalen... | reverse complement strand
GTGTCTCCATCTGAGTCAACTGCTCGGTAAAAATATTTCCATTTACCTTTTACTTTGATATAGGTTTCATCAACTCTCCACGAATTATTTGTTGGTCTTAAATGTCTTCTGATATTCTTTTCTATTTCAGGGGAATATTGATGTACCCATCTCATTATAGTACTATGATCAACTTGAATTCCTCTTTCTATCTTCATTTCTTTTAAATTTCTATAGCTCATTGGGTATTTTAAGTACCATCTTACATTCAATAGGATAATTTCCCCTTCATAATGCTTCCATTTAAAGGAATTAAAAAGCATATTACTATCTTTGATTTTCTTTTTATTCTATTGTATCATTAGAAAGGATTTTTTGCAACGGAACCACTTTAATCTATGTGATTTCAGGCATTTTGCTTGGCGTGTTAGGTGGGTATGTTATCGGTCTCCTGAAAATGGAAAAATAAGTAGCTGATTTCGTTTATGAGATTAAAATTGGGAGTCAAGCCAAAAAGCCAAAAGATCTGAACATAAAAGAACGGGTTGATTTCGCCTTTGACGGTGTTAAGGACATTTTGGGAAGGGGCTGGATTTATGTGATTATTGGAGTCACTCTAGGCGGCGTTTTTCACGGATATGCCCCATAAGGCATTCTCGCAAAATATGCAGGCAAAGGCAATTTGTTTGCCGTTCCGATTGCGGTTATTATAGGGATACCTCTTTACTCAAACGTTATAACTATGATCCCTATCGTTGAAAGCTTGATCGAGAAAGGTCTTCCAGTAGGAACTGCACTTGCCTTCCTTATGGCGGTCAGTGGTATTTCTCTTCCTGAAATTATAATCTTGAAAAAAGTGCTTAAAAACAAGCTGATCGGAGCTTTTGTTTTAACTATTACGGTATCTATCATTTTTATGGGATATCTATTTAACATTATTCTATGAAATCAAAGTGTTCTGAAACTTGGAAAAAAAATGTCAACGACAAAAACAATAGAAAATAAAACACTAGGTGAAATATATGAAAATTGAAATTCTTGGAAGCGGCTGTTCAAAATGTAAGAACACAAAGGAAGTTGTTGAAAAAGCATTGAAGAATAGCGGTGTTGAAGCCGAAGTCATAAAAGTAGAGGACTTTGAAACGATCCTTAACTACGGGGTCATGATCACCCCCGCAGTTGTCATTAATGGAGAAGTGAACTCAGTGGGCAAAATCCCTGATGAAAAAGAAGTTAAAAAGTGGATCACGGAATAAAAGAAAAGAATTAGTTTCGGGGCTCATTACAACATTGTAAAATTGATTCCACAGTTAAAATAAAATATTCTCCGATGAAGTCAATTCATATTGAAATTTTGGAATAATTTCATATCTGAATTTAAAGGCAAAATAGCCGAATAAAAGTCAAGTCGAGAGAATATCAGTGTAAATAATATCAAAATTAAAGGAAAGATATTTTATGGTAAAAATAATCATTTTTGAACCTGCAATGTGTTGTTCCACAGGTTTATGTGGACCTGTAGTTGACTTGGAGCTTTTAAGGATAACAACGGTTATAAGTAATCTTGGAAAAAACGGTGTAAAGGTTGAAAGATATAACCTTAACAGTAATCCGGAGGCTTTTGTAGATAACATAGTTATATACGAAATACTGAACCGAGATGGTGTTGATGTGTTACCCGTAACTATTGTTGACGGTAAAGTAGTCAAAACTAAGAAATATCCTACAAACGATGAGCTGCTTAAATTTTTGGATGTACCTGAAAGTTATATAAAGGGAAAAGAACAGCATGCTACGAAGGATTCCGGGTGTAGCGATGGTAATTGCTAACATTAGGTCAATAAGGTGAGTATATTGTCTGAAACATTTAATCCCAACAAAATAACACTTACTAAATATTTATTTTTTACAGGAAAAGGTGGCGTTGGAAAAACATCCACAGCCTGTGCTACTGCTGTGACTCTGGCAGATGAAGGAAAAAAAGTTTTGCTGATTAGTACTGATCCTGCCTCAAATCTGCAAGATGTATTTAACATCGAGTTAAACAATAAAGGGGTTTCTATAAAAGATGTGCCCAATTTGATTGTGGTCAACATTGATCCTGAAGAAGCTGCCCAAGAATATAAAGAAAATATTGTCGCACCATATAGAGGGAAACTGCCTGAAGCAGTAATTAAAAATATGGAGGAACAGCTTTCAGGTTCTTGTTCTGTTGAAATAGCTGCCTTTAATGAGTTTTCAGCATTTATAACTGATGAAAAGACAGAGCAAGAATATGACTATATCATTTTTGATACAGCTCCTACTGGTCATACTCTTCGATTGATGCAGCTGCCTTCAGCCTGGAGTACTTTCATAAGCGAAAGTACACATGGAGCGTCTTGTCTAGGCCAGCTTTCCGGGCTTGAAAGTAAAAAAGAGATTTATAAACAAGCCGTAGAAACATTGTCTAATAAAGACATGACTACACTTATTCTTGTTTCCCGGCCAGAAAAAGAACCTCTTAAAGAGGCTGAAAGAGCTTCACAGGAGCTTAAGGATTTAGGCATTAATAATCAAATACTTATAATCAATGGCGTGCTGCAAAGCTATGATGATATTGTATCTCGAAGCCTTTTTGATAAACAACTAGAAGCTTTGAAAGGCATGCCCGTTGATTTAAAAAATTTCGTAACCTATGAAATTCCTCTTAGAGCTTATAATATTACCGGTATAGATAACGTAAGGGCATTCTTACACCAGGATAACGATAAACTTAGCGATGAAAAGATCAATTCTAAGCGGATTCCTAAACTCAAAAATGTTATAGATGATCTATATGCTTCTGGCAAAAAAGTAGTATTCACCATGGGTAAAGGCGGCGTTGGGAAAACAACGATTGCAGCAGCAATTGCATTAGGTCTGGTCCAAAAGGGTGTTAAAGTTCACCTTACAACAACAGACCCTGCAGCGCATGGTAAATTCGTGATAGAAGAAAGTAGTGATATAACAATAAGTAGGATTGACGAAGAAGCGGAGCTTGCTAAATATAAAGAAGAAGTGCTCAGCAAAGCAAGGGAAACAATGAGTGGAGATGATCTCGCCTATATTGAAGAAGATTTAAGGTCACCCTGTACGGAGGAAATTGCTGTTTTTTATGCGTTTGCTCAAATTGTAGAGAAAGCTAAAAATAAGGTTGTTGTTATTGATACAGCTCCCACAGGACATACTCTTTTACTTCTTGATTCAACCCAAAGTTATCATAGAGAAATCAGTCGTTTGCAAAGTGATATCCCAGAGCCAGTTAAAAACTTGTTACCCATGTTGAGAAATGCTGACGAAACCGAAGTTCTGATCATTACATTAGCAGAAACTACACCGGTGTATGAAGCAGAACGGCTTGATTCTGACCTCAAACGTGCCGGAATCAATAGCAAATGGTGGATAATAAATGCCAGCTTATATGCAACTGAAACAACGAATAAAACGCTCAAAGCGAGAGCAGGTAACGAGATTGAATGGATTAACGAAGTTGACAAATACTCAGATGGTAATTTTGCGATCATAGAGTGGACAGCAGATGAAATCAATGGTGAAAAGTTATTAGATTTAATACAATAATGAGCAGTCAATGGTTGGAGAGTGGTAGAATATTGTTCTGGAATGATACCCAATCATTAATCACAAGCTTTTAGGATTTTTATAAAGCCATTACTAGTGCATCACTTAATTGGAGGAATCTTTGAAGCACTAACAATTGGATATCGAACTTAGTAAGCTTGATATAAAGACTAAAGACAAGGAGAAGTAATATGGTCTGTCCTGTGTGTGCAGTTGGAGGAATTGCGTATGTTGCCAGCAAAATTTTTGGGTTTCCTGATGTAGTTGTTGCTTTTGTGACTGGAATGCTGGTTACTTCGATGGCATATTGGGTAAATCATATTATGGCGAAAAAATGGAAGAAAAGAAAAGGTCACGTTGTAGCAATCAATATCCTATCAGAGATTATATGTTTATATTCACTTAAATTAATTGGATTGTGGTAATAGAAGGTGTTTGTTTTGGAAGACTCCATTGTACCAAAATTATCTTTTCTAAATCGCTATTTGACTGTGTGGATTTTTCTAGCTATGTTTATTGGTGTGGGTCTAGGCTTCATCTACCCAGGATTTGCAGGCTTTTTAAAAAATTTATCTATCGGCACTACATCTATTCCCATTGCCATTGGTTTAATAGTTATGATGTATCCCCCCCTTGCACGGGTAAAATATGAGAAATTAGGTCAGGTGTTCAAAAACCACAAGGTTTTAGGATTATCCTTACTAGAAAACTGGATCATTGGTCCAATTTTAATGTTCATCCTGGCAATTATATTTCTTAGAGCATATCCTGAATATATGGTAGGTGTTATTCTAATTGGCCTGGCTAGGTGCATCGCTATGGTGATTGTTTGGAACACGCTGGCAGATGGGGACAATGAGTATGCAGCTGCTCTGGTTGCTTTGAATTCTATCTTTCAGTTGGTGTTCTTCTCCATTTTTGCTTATTTCTTTATAACCGTGCTGCCTGAATGGTTGGGACTTAGTGGTATGGAAATAAATGTCTCTATGGGATCAATAGCCCAAAGTGTTGGTATCTACCTAGGGATTCCCTTTGCTTCTGGCTTTTTAACCCGCTACTTCTTACGTCCTTTGAAAGGAGCCGAATGGTATGATAACAAATTTGTTCCTAGGACAGGCCCAATTTCGCTTTATGCTTTATTATTTACGATTATTGTAATGTTCTCTTTAAAAGGTGAATATATTGTTACCCTGCCGCTAGATGTTGTAAGAATTGCAATTCCACTCTTAATTTATTTTGTAATTATGTTCGGAATCTCTTTCTTCGTCTCCAAAAGAATAGGTATTAACTACGCACAAACAACATCTCTTGCTTTTACTGCGGCAAGTAACAACTTCGAACTGGCTATTGCAGTCGCAGTCGCAGTTTTTGGCATAAATTCTGGGGAAGCATTTGCAGCGGTAGTAGGTCCTCTAATTGAAGTACCTGTTATGATCGGACTTGTGAATGTAGCACTTTACTGGAGAAATAAATATTTTACGAAAGGTTACAAGGCTGCCTAAAAAAAAGTGAAAAATAAATACTTTTGGCATTATGAAATCTATCAAAAAGAATCAGGAATAAGGTTCCGTTGCAAAAAATTTGGCTCCCGTGCAAAATCAGAAAAAACCTTCACAATTAGGAAAGTTAATCATTTTCATTAGAAAGAAAATGACACACAAAGGTTAAAATTATGGTGTCAAAATGCAGAAATATTTTTTTTGCAACGGAACCCTCGAGAAGATTACATCAAAAATAACGGCATTGATCCTCTACCCATCTGGCGAGCAATCGAGAAATGGCGTGAAGAGCAGATAATCAGGAAAGAAAAACCTACTGTTAAAGGATTGAAACATGATTCTGAATATACAAGGGATCACAACATGCCTTCAATCGAAACCAGATATGGCGAAATGGATTTTTACATAGATGAAGAAGGAAAGATACATATCCATTTTTCATAAGAAGAAATTCGTGAACAAGAGCAACTAAAAAAAGAATCGAAAAAATTTCATACAAGGTCTGAGTATTGGTAATCCACAGATTCGTTAGGCAAGATTCAGTAAAAGGTGACTATTCAGCCTGTCGATTGACTCTAACAGGAAGCTGCAAAAATCACCGCTCGAATACTAATAATTTACCTACTTTTAAAACTCTGAAACAAGAAATCCAAGTCCATGATATTTAATTTTCCCAGTTTAAACCGGCTTACATTTAAAAATTTAAGCTCTTCGCGCATTACTCAACGAGAAATACCCTACTTTTTTTAAAGTAACTGAACGAATTCTTTTCATGACCATACAATTGATCCAACTCTCATGAATGCAGAGTTTTTGTGATAAAATCTCTGATTTGTCTAAGTTCCACACGAAATAAGAAAGCATTGTTGTGATATTACCCATGGAGCTCATGGAACACTTGGAAATAATTAGCCTAAAAAGCTCTCATACTTATTAATACAAAGAACATTATGAAAAAATATATAATATTATATAACTAACACTACTTGGGGGCCAGACAAATAATTTACCCTGGGTAGGGAGGATACTGTTGATGTGTGCAGCATCAGCAGTATTATCTCAAACCGATTCATAATGCACTTTGATTCCCATAATAGTTAATTTTTACAACGCTTGGAACCGTATTCCAAGTTTTGTTTCTGGCCAATATAGATATCAGTTTAAAAGACAGACTACACCGAGAAAAAATTTATGAAGTAATAACCCAATATTGTTTTGCAGAACAGACACAAAAATATTCCTGGAATAAATTAGATACTGTTGGTATGTGCATCGCCAATAGTATCAACTTCTCTAATTCATGATGAAATTAGATTCCTATAATAATCTATTTTTTCAAAGTTCGGACCCATATTCCATTGTATTGCAATTGAGCATGAATTGGGTATCCTTTTACTAGACATACTATTTTTGTTTCAATTTCTCCGCCATTGACAACTTCTATATCCTGATAACCCAGCAAACTATCGAACGTATTAGTGCAATGTACTAAAAATTATGTGAAATTGGATCCACTATGCATTCGTTTTCTTCATCTCAAAAAAGAGTCCAGAGTTAATGAGCAGGCTTACAAAATTGGTAATCTAATGCAGAGGTTTTGCCATAAAACCTCTGCATATTGCCAGTGCTAACACTGTTTTGCATCTTTCTAATTAGAGAAGTTTGGAACTACACAGGCATAAGCTCATACGCTGTTTATGCATTGCCTGTTATTCCAATAAAGCTCAGTATGCTGGTTTGTACCAAAATTAGCCTGTTATGGATGATACTAAGCTGCTAGGGCTTGTTAAGCTACGAGTTGTTGATAATGTGTATAGAAGGATCGCAATTTAAACTTCCTATGGAGAACTTAACATTTCTATCTTTTATGTCCTAATGAATAGTTTGATTATAAGTAGTCGTGTAATCTTCTTTGTAGATTGGTATAATATAGTTCCATCTTTCATTTGGAGTTGATATACATATTCCGGCTATAATTAATGCTCCAACATAATCTTCTAACGTCAGACATTGCATTCCATGAAAATACGCGTCATCAAATAACCCAAGTGTCAGTTTATAAATTTTTACAGGAATTTCAGCAGTTAATTGTATTTTCTTTTTAGTCAAATTTAGGAATTAATACATAGATTTTTTTAAAACAACTGTATTAAATATTTGATTTTCTACAGATACTCTTTGAAATTTAACATTTGCTTCTATATTATGTAATGGCTTTTTATAACCGTGTTTGGCTATCTATTATTAGATATTCAAATTAATGTCCTAACTTACTCGTTGAAGTTCATATTTAATATCATTTGCCTACATTGGTTTATTAAAGGCTGGTTCAATAAATGATCAATAAACAAAAGTTGTGTTCGATCGCCTTACTTTCAATAGCTTTAGTGCTAGTAAGTATTGCAGGCGCTACGCAAGATACAGGTACTTGGATCAATAAAGGAGTGAATATAGCGAAATTAGGCAAGTTTGATGATGCAATAACAGCCTGTAACAAAGCAATTCAAACTAGACCACATGATTCATGTTCTTGGTACAAGAAAGGCTTGGAGCAAGAAAGGGGCTGCTTTAACTAAATGTAATGAAACATTAAGTATGCACGCTGTTATACTTTAAAGCAATAGATTCAAAAGCGTGTCAGTATTCAAATAGAGCGTGCACTCGTAAAGTGGAAAACAGGTACATGAATGTTTTGGATAAATTCCAAGTTTAACAGTATTCAAATAGAGCGTGCACTCGTAAAGTGGAAAACAGGTACATGAATGTTTTGGATAAATTCCAAGTTTAACAGTATTCAAATAGAGCGTGCACTCGTAAAGTGGAAAACAGGTACAGGAATGTTTTGGATAAATTCCAAGTTTAACAGTATTCAAATAGAGCGTGCACTCGTAAAGTGGAAAACAGGTACAGGAATGTTTTGGATAAATTCCAAGTTTGACAATATTGCAAAGAGAGTGTGCATTCGTAAAGTGGAAAACAGGTACAGGAATGATTTGGATAAATTCCAAGTTTAACAGTATTTAAATAGAGAGTGCATTCGTAAAGTGGAAAACAGGTACAGAAATGTTTTGGATAAATTCCAAGTTTAACAGTATTTAAATAGAGAGTGCATTCGTAAAGTGGAAAACAGGTACAGAAATGTTTTGGATAAATTCCAAGTTTAACAGTATTCAAATAGAGAGTGCATTCGTAAAGTGGAAAATAGGTACCGGAGAGTTTTGAATAAGCTCTGTAAAAAATTTAGAATATGGTATCTAAAAAAATTACTGTTTAGTATATGAATTTAATTTTATATATAGTTAATCATTTATGCATTTTTTTCCAATTGAGAATTTCTTAGTATAATATCATTAATGCTTTTGTTTCTCAAATACATTTTAAATCACTCCAGTAAGCTGTGTTGGTATTTAAATGAAATAATCTTTCCACTTTACTGGCACATCACTGCCATTCTTAAAAAATTCTCACTAAATTTAAGATTATCTTTGTAGATCACGTTTTCGATTTTACCAATGCATAAATACAAAATCAAAATCATTAAATATGCTTCACTCTTTATATAGCACTGATAAAGTGGAGATGTTTTATATGGAATCAGACTCTATCCTTACAAAAAAACTCTTTGACTTCAAAACAGTAAAAATTTTCAAAGACTCTTACGTTCTTGAGACTGATTATATTCCAGATTCTTTAGTAGGCCGCGATGAAGAGATTAAAGCTGTGGCTGAAATATTCTTTCCTCTCTTTAGACATGGAAAACCTGGACATGCTTTTATCTATGGACCTCCTGGATCTGGAAAAACCGTGGTCATAAAACATGTTCTAAGGCAGCTGTATTCAGAAGCAGGAGAAAATATTAATTTGAAGCACTTAGCTGTTCCATGTAAAAAACACAATACGACAACGAAGATTCTTAGCTTCTTGCTCCATGAAATAGGATATCCTGAAACATTACCTCGCAGTGGTGTTTCTTGTGGATATTACTATGATATCTTTTTTTCGTATATGAAAAAGCAAAGTCACTCATTGACGATTATTTTTGATGAAATTGACTTTCTCAAGGATGATAATGTTCTTTATAATTTTAGTCGTTCAGGTGAATTCAAAGAATTGAACGAAAGACAGTTTATTCATATTATTGGTGTTTCAAACACTGGCGAATTTGTAAATTCCCTTGATCCGAGAGTAGATTCTTCTATGCAGAGAGAGACTATTGTATTTCCACCATATAACAAAGAGCAATTAATTGATATCTTAAACATGAGAATTCCTTTAGCTTTTTACTCAGATGTTGTTTGTAAAGGCACAGTGGAATTATGTGCTGATGAATCTGCAAGAGATGAAGGGGATGCTAGAAGGGCAATTTTTCTTTTACAAGCAGCTGGCAATTTTGCTATAAAGACAGAATGTACGACAGTTCAACCTGGGCATGTGATGATGGCATCTCAAAAAATTAAAGAGGACATAAGCCTGCAGTTTGTTTTGAACATGACCTTTCATGAAAAGTTTGCTTTGCTGGCCATGGTGAATACTGAAAAGTATCTAAAGAAAGGAAAGTTCATAGTAACCGGTGACGTTTATCGTATTTATCATGCCATGTGCAAGTTTGCAAATGAAGAATCATTATCATTAGCCGCAATATCTCAAAAGATAACAAAATTCAAAATGATGGGGATTATTAATGCAAATGTTTCAAGTCGTGGGCGAGGTGGTCTAACTAGTGAAATTGTATTCATTGGAGATCCGGATATATTAGCAAATGCTATATATCGAGATGGAACATTTGTAAAATTTATGACATATACTCCTGACATAAAAAGGATATGTTTTGTACAGGTATGGTAATTGCTATTTATTTTAAAGGAAAACTCACAAAATTGAAGCTTTAATAATTCAAGTTTTCAATATTTAGTTCAGAAAGTTAGATATTTGTGACTATTTTTACTAGCTTTTTCTCCGGTTGCAATTTTTTTACAAAGCAAGTAATTAGATAACGAATTTCCATTTTTGATCGATAAGAGAATCTGTTATGAGTGAGAAGACATTGATTATTGGCTCCTTTGGATATATCGGCTAAAGCTCTCATGAACCTATTTTTCACTTTACGAGTGCACACTCTCTTTGTAATACTGTCAAACTTGGAATTTATCCAAAACTCCCCTGTACCTGTTTTCCACTTTACGAGTGCACACTCTCTTTGCAATATTGTCAAACTTGGAATTTATCCAAAACATTCCTGTACTTGTTTTCCACTTTACGAGTGCACGCTCTATTTGAATACTGACACGCTTTTGAATCTATTGCTTTAAAGTAAAACATCTACATTTTTCCAATTCAACAACAACGTGCATACAATTCTGTATTCAGTTCTAGTGCCTTATGCTAATAAAGGACCCTGATGTTCAACCTATTTTTCGGACGGTTCCGTTGCAAAAAATCTAAAAAAAATATGTACATCTATAAGTAATTAATAAAAATCAAAATATTCAAGGAAAATGTACTAACATTCTAAAACTATACCAAACAATTGATTAATGTATTTGATTTCATTAAGAACAGAGTAATTTAGATCATTTATTTGTCCTTTTTTGATCATATTCATAGCTTCAATTCCTTTTAAAGTCTTATCAGCAGATCGAAAAGACTGAAATCCTA
>Ga0224559_1001988_pt1 | contig 10737 bp, 3 predicted proteins | sample 714S33034metaG_FD_180676 | JGI IMG/M metagenome (GOLD analysis project Ga0224559, IMG submission 180676) | Peat soil microbial communities from Stordalen Mire, Sweden - 717 S3 30-34 | ecosystem: Environmental > Terrestrial > Soil > Wetlands > Peat | place: Sweden: Norrbotten County, Stordalen... | reverse complement strand
AGGAGATCAACACCGCGATGGAAAGATTAAACAACCGACCTAGAAAGAGACTTGGATTTCAGACACCGAATCAAGTATTCTTTAAGTCAGGCGTTGCGCTTCATATTTGAACCCGCGAATATTTATTTCAGTGAACATTTTTATTTAGCAAAAAGTTTCTTTATTAATCTCAATGATCGCTTGCCCTTGCTGTCAGGGGTTGCTCCAATTTTGCCGCGCCATAAAAGCAAACAAAGGAAAAGGGTAAACCAACATAAATAATTGCCGCCATAACTAAACCTTATACTGACAAAGAAACCACATCAAAGGTATTGACTGAAGTCAGGTTAGCATAAAGGCTTTTCGACTGTCCAAGTGTTTTACGCAAAATTACTGACATATTCTGCCCTGGGGCAAGATAAAAATAATGTTCATCGGAATAAAACCTTCAACTTCAAATTGGATTGCCAAGGCCAAACGTTGACAGCTAAATCAACCTGCACATTTCCTTCTGCGTTTGTAGAAGGCCCCGTCCAGCAATAACACGTCCCGAATCAGCAGCACTCGCGCGGTGCGTGCTGGATATCTAGGCCGCCCATCATTTTCCGGCGCGGATTGTCCGTATATACCATGCCGGTAACACACTCCATCTGGACATCCAGGAAGTATGCCTAACTCGTGACGGTGGGAATTTCCTGGTGCGATTTGTCAAGCGCGCACGACCAAGCGCACGATGCGCAAACCGGCACGGCACAGGGTCCCACCTTGCGGATCCCCTTGAGATAGCTTACATATCCAATCGGTGTCCACCGGAAGCACTTGCGTGGAACGGGGTATGGTGTTCTATCATTCATTCCCTTTGTTGATTGACCAGAATTATTCTGAATTCGCCAAGCTTTGCATTTTACAATGGCCCCGGTCAGTTTTTGAAACAGGTATAGACTAACCAAATGTAGTACAACTTAATGCCATTGCAAATGACAAAACATCAGCGGAGTTTCCGAAAAAAATCCCAAACCAGCGCTGGCGCAAAGTCACCGCGAATATTATGACCAAACCCTTTTGATTCGCACCATACGACCGGTGACTTCTTGCACCCTTGGTAGCGTACGCAACTATTTCCCTCATTAACCGTATCTGCCGAGCATCCGTTAAGAGTAATTGCACGGTCACGCGCAGCCCTACCCCCCTCTATTGGCACAATGTGGTCGTCTAAATCGTGAAGGAACCAACTGGCTACCTTGCCCTTGCAGTTGCTTCCTAGCGCGATTGCTGTACCCGCCCGTGGTCCACTTTCGATTGCTGCACTCCCGCGCAAAACATCACCGCGCTCACACGCCAGCAAGTTGGCAAAAGCGCCCCCCACACTGAAGCCATAACTGAAAACACGATCACGATCAATGCAATATTTCTTCTCAATGGTGTCAAGCATACGATCAAAAAACTGCAAATCAGCGGGATCTCCATTGACTTTCCAACTTTTATTCAACCCATCCGCACTTACAATGATGGCTTCATTTCCAACCATCTGTTCGATGCCTAAACCACCACTTAAGCCGTCACCACCAAAGCCATGCCAGCGAAATATAAGCGGATATGCACGATGGGGATCATACTTATTCGGAACGTATAGATGATAGCTCCGATTTAGATCAAGTACGCGGATTTCTTCAGCGATGAAGTTCCCTGCGCCAATTTGAATAATTCCGCAACCAGCGCTACGAACATGGTCGGGCGACTCGCCAGCGTAAGTTACATTTGACGCAGTGCATCCAATCCAAATTACCATTATTAAAGTACGGAGATATTGCGTAGTGCATTGCATGAACTTGTCCAAGATTGAAATCTCCAATTATTTCATCATACGGCAGTTTTACCCGACTAAAATCTTACTTGTCCCTCGACAAAGCCAATGCTAAGGATTTTAATCTGTATTCCCCCTAAACGTATTATAGAGGAAAGTGATTTACAAAAGTCAAATTGAGGCGCACTAACTTCGGCAACATTTAATTTGAGTTAACTCGTCCCAATAATCCAGACGGGGATAATGCAAAATAGAGCATGATCGCCATGCCTTGTTTAATGACCGACGCGGCAAATCAATTTCATTTTGAAGAGGCTGGGTATTTCAAAATGCAGTGGATTGCGCAATAATGAACTCTAATAATAGATTGGGATCATTTGTTGCGCCCTAGACATTAATTCTTGGTGGTTGAAGTGAAAGTGTCGGAAGAGTATCTGAAAGCAATCTGGCATCCACATTAAGTTTGTCAAACCTTTCTGATGGTGACGAAAGTTCCTTGTTACAGAAGATTATTGGAGGCAGGGATGTTTTTTACGGGTGAGCACTTTGAAGCTACAGTAATTAGGTTAGAAATAAATACCGAAGAAATTCGTACATTGTGGAGGCTCCTGTCCGACACGGAGCAGCAACGTGCCAATCGCTTTGCCTTCGATCGTGACCGTAACCGTTTCATCGTGGCGCGCGCAAGACTGCGCGAATTGCTTGCGACACGTTTGAACGTGTTGCCTGAGGCGGTCGAACTAACATACGGCGTACATGGCAAGCCTGCGCTTGCGCGCCGTTTCGAGGACTCGGACCTGCGCTTCAACGTATCGCACTCCGAAGATGTCGCCGTATACGCCTTCTCACTTGGCCGTGAGATTGGAATCGACATCGAAGTGGTTCGCCAGATCCCCGACGCCGACGATATCGCGGCACGGTTCTTTTCCCAACGCGAGAACGAGGCATACCTCGCCCTTGACCCGAGTGACAGGCCGCTGGGATTTTTCTGTTGCTGGACGCGGAAGGAAGCCTTCATCAAGGCAATTGGAGATGGTCTATATTATCCGCTCGATAGTTTCGATGTTTCACTTGCGCCAAGCGAGCCTGCGGAAATTCTGCGCATCAAAGATATGCCAGGGAGCGAGAGTGGTTGGTGCCTGAATAGTTTTTCCCCGTTCCCTGATTTAATCGCTGCGGTTGTCACTGAGAGTCACACTCGTTAAACTACACATCCATAAGATTGGAAATACATGATGACGAAGACTGACTATCCCCGCAACGCCATGATGCAGGAGTTATTTGAGGCGCAGGAAGGGCGCACGCCACTACTCGCCGAATCCGAGCGTCAGCAGCTTCTGGTGGCATGGAACGACACGGCCCGAAATTATGGCGATCAAGCACTGCTGCACCGTCTGATTGAAAAGCAAGTGGCATTGACTCCGGATTCTGTTGCCCTTGAGTTCGACGGTAAAAAACTTACTTATGTGGAATTGAACCGCCGTGCCAATCAGTTGGCTCGAGTCCTGCGTCAAAAAGGAGTGAGGCCGGATGTTCTTGTCGGCGTCTTTGCCGAGCGTTCTTTCGAAATGGTGCTGTCGCTGTTGGCGGTACTGAAAGCGGGCGGTGCCTATGTGCCCTTGGATCCTTCCTATCCAGCCGAGCGCCTGACCCATATGATTGAGGATGCACGGACTCCTTTGGTACTCGCGCAACCGCACTTGGCAAATCAGCTACCAAAGTCAGTTAAGGAAGTACACCTGCTCGATGCCACATGGAAGTCCTACGGGGATGTATCAGGCGACGATCTCGACGACAACAGTACGCCAGAAAATCTGGCCTATGTGATTTTTACCTCAGGTTCGACTGGCCGGCCCAAAGGTGCGATGAACGAGCACCGCGGCATCTGCAATCGACTGCTGTGGATGCAGGAGGAATATGGGCTCACCGATAAGGATCGCGTACTGCAGAAAACCCCGTACAGTTTTGACGTGTCGGTATGGGAGTTCTTCTGGCCGTTGCTGGCCGGCGCGCGGCTGGTGATTGCGCGCCCCGAGGGGCACCGCGACAGTCCCTATCTGGTGGAGCTGATCCGCGACAGCGGAATTACGACACTACACTTTGTGCCGTCGATGCTGCGGTTATTTCTGGAAGAAGAAGGGCTGAAAGCCCTTACCTCGCTTAGGCGCGTCTTCTGCAGTGGGGAGGCGTTGCCCCACGAGTTGCAGGAGCGCTTCTTTGCGCGGCTACCTAACGTGGAATTGCACAACCTCTACGGGCCGACCGAAGCGGCGGTGGATGTCACCTATTGGGCGTGCCGACGCGGCGATGAGCGGCTCACGGTGCCGATCGGGCGACCGGTGGCCAACACACAAATATATGTGCTCGATACCAGGATGGAGCCAGTGCCGGTTGGTGTGGCAGGGGAGCTACATATCGGTGGCGTGCAAGTAGGGCGCGGCTATGTGGGCAGGGACGATTTGACAGTGGAACGCTTTGTGCCGGATACGTTCTCGTCCACGCCTGGGGCACACCTGTACAAGACGGGAGATCTGGCACGGTATCTCCCCGATGGGGCAATCGAATATCTCGGTCGGATCGATCACCAGGTGAAAATGCGCGGTCAGCGTATCGAATTGGGCGAAATTGAGGCGACGCTTGACCAGCATACCGACGTAGCTCAGAGCGTAGTAATAATGCGGGAAGACAAGCCGGGAGATCAGCACCTTGTAGCCTATTTAGTGCCGCGACGAGCGGATCTCTCTGCCAAAGAGTTAAAGGAGCACCTGTCGAAACAATTACCCTCGTACATGGTGCCCAGCACCTTTGTGTTTCTGGAAGTGCTACCGCTGACATCAAGCGGCAAGATTGATCGTAATGCACTGCCGGCGCCGAAGAGAAGCAGGCCGGACTTGGCGCGGGGCTATATTGCTCCGCGTACGGAGGCGGAAAAGCAGTTGGCTGCTTTGTGGTGTGAACTTCTCCAGTTGGATCAAATCGGCATTGACGACAGTTTCTTCGATTTGGGGGGCACCTCTCTAGCCGTCATCCGCATGGTGAGTCTCTATCACAGCCGCTATGGACGAGAAATTTCGCAGGTCAAGGTATTCCAGTACCCAACCATTGCCAGGCTCTGTTCCGCTCTTGAAGATAGCGATGCTGATTCTTCCTTTCTCAAGGATGTCCAACGCAGGACGGAACAGCAACGCAGCAGAGATTCCACAAGAGATCCTTCCCTCGATGCAGTGGCGATCGTTGGCATGGTCGGACGCTTTCCGGGGGCAGACAACCTCGACCAACTGTGGCGCAATCTGTGCAACAACGTGGAATCGATTTCGTTCTTCACGCCAGAGGAGTTGGGGCCGGGGATTGATGAGCAACTGAAGAATGATCCGGACTATGTGCGCGCGCGCGGAATAATCGACGGGGCTGAGCTGTTCGATGCGGCCTTCTTTGGCATCGGTACGCTGGAAGCCAAGGTCATGGATCCTCAGCAGCGGGTTTTTCTGGAACTCGCGCAGCAGGCGCTGGAGAATGCCGGCTACGATCCCGATCGCTACAAGGGACTCATCAGCGTCTTCGCAGGGATCGGCGACAACCACTACTACACCACGAATCTCCTGACTCACCCTGACCTGATGGCCATGGCCGGCAAACTGGCTGTGGAGGCAGGAAATCAGAAGGATTACATCGCGCTGCGCACGGCTTATCTCCTGGATCTACGTGGCCCTGCTGTCAGCCTCAACACAGGCTGCTCCACAACTTTGCTGGCTGTTGACTTGGCATTTCGTGCCTTGCTTGATTTCGAATGCGACATGGCGCTCGCCGGGGGGATCGACATCTCCGTGCCGCAGAAAAGCGGCTTCCTCTTCCAGGAAGGTGGAACGTTTGCAAAGGATGGTCACTGCCGCCCCTTCGATGCCGATGCCACCGGCACAATGTTCTGTGACGGCGCAGGCATCGTAGTGCTAAAGCGCCTGCACGACGCACTGGCCGATGGCGATACCATTTATGCCGTACTGCTCGGCAGCGGAAAGAACAATAACGGGGCCCGTCCCGCTTCGTTCCTGGCTCCGAGCGTGGACGGCCAAGCCGATGCGATAGCCATGGCTCAGGCCCGCGCCGATGTGCCGGTGGAGACCATTCGTTATATCGAGGCACATGGCACCGGTACGCCGGTTGGGGATCCGATCGAATTTGAAGCATTGAGCAAGGTGTTTCAATCAAAGACCGACAAGAAGCAGTACTGCTATGTTGGCTCCCTCAAGGGCAACATCGGACACCCGACTAACGCTGCGGGAGTTGCCGGTCTGATCAAGGCTGCGATGGTGCTCCATAACGAGCAGATTCCAGCAACATTGCACTTCAAGAAGCCCAATCCGAAGATCGATTTGAAAAATAGTCCATTCCTCATTGCTGACCGGTTGATCCCGTTTCCACGGAGCGAGGAACCACGTCGGGCTGCTGTGAGTGCCTTTGGTTTTGGTGGCACAAATGTGCACACGATCCTCGAAGAGGCCCCGCTAAAAATGCCCGGCAGCGCGACCCGTCCCGTGCAGCTTCTGCTCCTGTCAGCAAGAACCTCGACCGCACTCGATACCTATGCCGTATCCTTGGCAGCGGATTTGGAGAATGCGCCCGAGGCGCAGTTTGCCGATGCCGCCTATACGCTGCAGAAGGGACGCATGCAGATGGTTCAGCGGCGGTTTGTGGTCGCAGCAGATACCAAGGAAGCGGTACAACTCCTGCAACAGCCTAACCCGTTGCGTTGCGGCAGCAAGCGCTGCGAACGCCGCGATCCTCCGGTGGTCTTCATGTTCGGTGGGCAAGGGACTCAGTACGTCAACATGGGCCTCAACCTATATCAGGATGAACCCCTCTTCCGTGCCGTGGTTGACGATTGTTGCGATTTACTTAAACCTTTTCTGGGGCGCGACCTTCGGGATATTCTTTATCCGCGCAGCGACGACGAGGAGACTGCTCGAATATCCCTTCAGGACACTTTCTACACACAGCCCTCTATCTTTGTTATCGAATACGCGCTTGCTCGCTTTTGGCTGAGCCTTGGCGTGCGACCAGCCATAATGATTGGTCACAGTATCGGTGAGTTTGTCGCGGCGACACTGGCCGGCGTGTGGGATCTGGAGGACGCGCTTCGGATCATTGCGCTACGCGGTCAATTGATGCAGGAATTGCCGCGGGGTTCCATGCTGGCGGTGAACAACAAAGCAGAAATTGTGGAAACAGCGCTGCCCCCTTCGGTGCAAATCGCCTCGATAAATGGCCCATCTCTGTGTGTAGTCGCCGGGCCCGAAGCTGACATAGCTGCCCTCAAGGAAACGCTCGAAAGGCAGAATATCGTCTGCCGGCATCTGCATACTTCCCACGCCTTCCATTCCGCGATGATGGATCCCATGATCGAGCCTCTACGCACAGCAGTGGCCAAGGTTAAGTTACACGCACCGACACAACCTTTCGTGTCAACAGTGACGGGAAATCTGATTACTGCAGAAGAGGCGACGGATCCCGGCTACTGGGCACACCACGCACGCGCCACTGTGCAATTTTCAAAGGCTGTACGGTGGCTGGTGGAGCACCAGTACGATCTGTTTTTAGAATGTGGCCCGCGCGCCACGCTCTCCTCGCTGGCTCGGCAGCACTTTACACCGGATCGCTCTGGCACGGCGATCCCGACTTTCTCCGATACGCACGAAAACAATGCCGAATGGACTGCAATGCTCTTTGCATTGGGATCTCTCTGGCAGAACGGCACTACTATTGATTGGGATGCTTTCTACGCTCACGAGGACCGTCGTCGCATACCCTTGCCGACTTATCCGTTCGAGCGTCAGCGCTATTGGGTTGATCCTGCGGTCGTTGATCCTGCAGCAGCATCTCGTCCTCTGCAGGCTACTTCGCTTCGCTCGGAAAGCATCACTGTCGCCCTTCCCGCCGCACCCCCCGTTTCTTCACTGCGGGCAGCGCAAGCGGTATCCCCTGACAGCCGCAAGGATCGCCTTACCGCGTCTCTGATAGCGATTCTTCACACGGTTTCCGGACGCGAACCCTCGCAAATTAGCACATCGGCCACGTTCCTGGAGCAGGGTTTCGATTCCTTGTCCCTAACGCAAGTTGCATTCGCCTGCAACAAAGAGTTCGGCATCAAGATAACCTTCGGGCAATTCATGAATCAGCTTCCGAACATTGATATGGTTGCAGCGCATCTCGATAAAACTTTGGCCCCTGATCTCTTCTCCGACAGACAGCCTGTCGAACCGATTGCCCCTTTAATCGGTTCTTTCGATCAAGCAAAAAATGTACACCTCCCGGATGCAGTTCAGACTGATGAGACAAACGCTACCCTGCAAACCACGGCGGGCCAGAAGGAAATCTGGTTCGCGTCGCAGCTAGGGGACAATCTGTCACGCGCATATAATGTGCTAGTTTCCATTCGCTTATATGGGAGCCTGAATCCCGGTATTCTTCAGGCGTCCCTTCAATATCTCGTAGATACGAATGACTCGTTGCGCATAACCATTTCGGCGAACGGGGAGCAGCAGTTCATCCATCCCAAGCGGCCTCAGGAATTGCCCCTCATCGACCTGTCTGCAATGGAGGCAAAGGAGCAGGAGTCGCGTCTTCAAGTGCTTACCGATCAAAACAGCGGGACATTGTTTGATCTCGTCAATGGGCCGCTCATGAAGGCTCAACTCATTCGATTGAAAGATGAAGACCATGCGCTGCACCTCGTCTTCCATCACGTCGTCATCGATGGCTGGTCAGCGCATGTGGTTGCAATGGAATTGGGTCGGATATACTCGACCAAGACCGGAAGCATCAGCGACGATCCGCTACCCACGATGCAATATCGCGATTACGTAAAATGGTATTACGATCCAGAAACCATTAATTCTCGTTATGAAGCCAGGGAATATTGGTTGAAATCCTTTGCGGACCTACCCGCCTCCGTAGAATTGCCTACCAATATGCAACGTCCTTTTCAGCGTTCGCATCGCGCAGGGAACGCCAATATCTCGATCAATCGAGAACTCTATGGTCGTCTAAAACAGTTCAGTGCCAAGTCGGACTGCACCATCTTCCATTTCCTCCTCGCTACGTTCATTGCTTGGCTGCACCACGTCACAAATCAGGACAACATCGTGGTTGGTGTGCCATTCGCAGGCCAATTGGCTTCGAATCTCCAGGACATCGCCGACTGCGAGCGACTCGTTGGTCACTGCTCCAACGTGGTCCCGATCCGGTCGGAAGTTCATGGGGCTGCCACGATCGCGGACTTTCTGAGAGATGTCAAACGCAAGGTATTTGATGCCAAGGAACATGAGGGCGTCACTTACGGTGAGCTGGTTGAGAAGCTCAATCCGCCCCGTATTCCCGGCCGCCTTCCGCTCGTGTCCGTCACCCTGAATCTGAACGACGAACCGGATATCCACTGGCATCAGATGAAAGCTGATTTGGAGTCTCCGCCGCCGGCCTACGTCTTCCGCGAACTTGAAATCAACGTATGGGAGTGTCCAAACGGTCTTCGCATCGCTTGCTATTACGCGGATGAACTCTTCGATCACGAAACGGTCAAGGGCTGGCTCTATCAGTGGAAGACGTTGATGGAAAGCGCTGCGGACACTCCTGCAGGGATGATTGATCAGCTACTCGATGCGCTACCTCTGCCCCCCAATGCAAAGATCGATAGCAAGACGCTACCCAAACCGCAAGCCGCCGACCAGACTAGCAGTTCGCACGAGTATCAGGAGCCTCGCAACGACTTGGAAATCAGTATGGTGACGGCATGGGAGAAAGTGCTTAGGGTTCAGCGCGTCGGTATAACCGACAACTTCTTTGAGTTGGGCGGTCATTCGTTCAACATGATGACGCTGGCTCTTGAAATGAAACAAACCACAGGCATCGATATTTCACTGGCAGAGATATATAGTTTTCCCACAATCAACAGTCTGGTGACACGACTCCACGCGGAAGGAAGGAGTAGTACTTCAGTCGTTGTTCCGCTGCAGCCAGACGGCGACGAACCGCCGATTTATTGCGTCGTCGGAATCAATATTTACAGAGAATTTGCACAAAGCGTCGATAAAAGTCAGCCGGTCTTCGGCGTCTATGTCGAGGAGGAACAAGCCATCATCAATGAGATCGCCAAGGGCGGGAGGCCGACGATATCGATTGAAAAGTTAGCGGACGCCTATTTCAACGCGATTCTCAGATCTCGCCCGCACGGGCCTTACCGTCTGGCGGGAGTGTCTTTCGGCGGCATCCTGGCAATGGAACTGGCTTCGAGGTTACGCGCTCATGGCGAACAGGTTGATCTGGTGATTCTTTTTGATACGATACTGCCTTTGGGAATGCGCCGCAACTGGCTCAAATGGTTCTATAGCACGGTGGATGTCATGACGGGACGACGCGAAAGCGCCACACTTCGTAAGATATATTTTTGGTTCCGTGATCGTTTCGTAAAACAACCTTTAAATAATGCGCAAAATGTGCGTGAAACGTACGTTGATGACCTATTCGTGGCTAGAAAAGAGGCGGCATTATTCTCCGCATCAAAGGATTGGAAAGGGAAAGAGCTGATTGTCGACTACCCGGTGCTCCTCTTTTATGCATCTGACCATTCGGCTTACGGAAATCATATCGAGTTTGACGAAGACTATGGATGGCGCCATTATGTGGGTGATCGGCTATCCATCGTTAAAGTAGCTGGCGACCACTTGGGTATTCTAAAATTGCCTACAGCCTCCGAACTTGGACGGAAAACCCGACAGTTTCTAGGGGTAACGCCACGCTGAGAGCTTTTCAATATGACTTATCAACCTACTGGCCGAGTATTTTCCAATTCAGGTATGAGCCTGAAGCGGCTACGATCTTGGTAATTTGATAGTGCGGGTTGGTCGGGTTTAAAAGTTTAGTTTAATGGATTTTTGCCAGTCGGTTTTGAGTTTATTTTTTAA
>Ga0224559_1001987_pt1 | contig 10740 bp, 8 predicted proteins | sample 714S33034metaG_FD_180676 | JGI IMG/M metagenome (GOLD analysis project Ga0224559, IMG submission 180676) | Peat soil microbial communities from Stordalen Mire, Sweden - 717 S3 30-34 | ecosystem: Environmental > Terrestrial > Soil > Wetlands > Peat | place: Sweden: Norrbotten County, Stordalen... | reverse complement strand
CGGCGCCCCCGCCCTGCCCTGGTGGTTGCTCGCGCTTTGCGCCTGGAGCTGTTCGGCCGGCGGTTCGTAGAAAAGCATGGGCATCAAACTGTAGCGGCCCGACATCTCGTTCACGTTGGCGGTGCGGTGGCGAATCCACTGCCGCGCCACGAAGATGGGCATCGAACAGTGAAACTTGAGTTCGACCATTTCGCTGGGCGTGGTGTGCTTGTGCCGGCGTAGGTAGCGAATCAGCCCGCGCGTCTGGCTGCGCCGGCGCGTGCCGAACCCGTAGCTGACGCGCGCCGCCCGCACGATGTCCTCGTCGGTGCCCATGTAATCGACCAGAGCCACGAAGCCGTGGTCAAGCACGGGGAAATAGAGCCCCAGGATCTCCTCGGCGCCGAGGCTGGTCGGGCGCCGGGTCGTTTTAGGCTGCGCTTCGTCTGCCACGGGGCGACCCTAGCACGAGATAGGAACTACGAAAGACCATCGCGGCCACCCGGCTCGACGAAGGCGCCCATGCGGCGGTACTTCGCGTAGCGCTGATCCTTCAGCTCATGCGGCGAAAGCGAAGTCAGATCGGCCAGGTGGCGACGAAGCGCGAGCGCGAGGTTCTGCGCGGTCAAGTCGAAGTCGCGATGCGCTCCGCCTGGAGCCTCGGGAACGATATCGTCGATCACCCCTAGGCGCATAATCTCAGGTGCGGTCATCTTCATGGCCGCCGCCGCCTCAGCCTTGCGCTCATCGCTGCGGAAGAGAATCGACGCGCAGCCCTCGGGAGTGATAACCGAGTAGACGGCGTTTTCCAGCATCAACACGCGATTCGCGACGCCGATGGCCAGCGCCCCGCCCGAGCCGCCCTCGCCGATAACCACCGAAATGATGGGCACTGGCAGGCTGGCCATGACTTCCAGGCTCTTGGCCACGGCTTCCGCCTGCCCGCGCTCCTCGGCATCGATGCCTGGGAAGGCCCCGGGAGTGTCGAGAAAGCACAGCACCGGTTTGCCAAAACGCGCCGCCAGATCCATGAGGCGCATGGACTTGCGGTAGCCCTCGGGCTTCACCATGCCGAGATTGCGCAAGAGCTTCTCCTTGGTCTTGCGCCCCTTCTGTTGCCCCAGCACCACCACCGGCGAACCATCGAAGAAACCGATGCCCGCGATCATGGCGGCGTCGTCGGCAAAGCGGCGGTCGCCGTGCAGCTCGCGAAAATCCGTGAGGATGCGCGGAAGGTAGTCGAGGGTGTAGGGGCGCGCGGGATGGCGGGCCAGCTGCACCTTCTGCCAAGGCGTAAGATCGGAGAAAATCTTCTTCTGCAGTTCCACCGCGCGGGCCTCGATCAAGCGAAGTTCGCGAGCCAGCTCGGGCCTGGTCTTGGCGCGGCTCTTGAGCGATGCGATCTTGCGCTGAAGCTCGACCACGGGACGCTCGAAGTCAAGGACTGGGATCTCGGGGACTTTGTCTTTTTTGGTCGGCATGGAGAACTCCCCATCCTGTTTCGACCGGCCCAAACAGTCAACAAGTACGCTCGCCCTGCGGTTCCTGCTTGCCGTAGCTGGGAGATCTTCTAGCTACAAAAACCTCCCGGCAATCGGTTAAAGTCCCCAGGAGCAAGCCATGAAAACCATCTCAGGTATCACGCCCGTCGTTCTCATCGTTCTAATTGCTGGAACCGGCACGGCCGTACGCGCCCAGCCCGACCGTGAGGAGCGACACCGCGAGGAGCGCGAGATCCGCCGCGAAGAACACGAACAGCACCGCGAGGTGCGCGAGATACGCCGCGAAGAGCGCCTCCAGGAGAACCGCCCCGGACCGCTCTACCGCGCACGCACGGCGCCCCCGCCCATGCGTGTCGAGGTTCGCCCAATGGCCCCCTCACCGCGGCATCACTGGATTCCGGGCTATTGGGGCTGGGAGGGCGGTCGCCACGTGTGGATGGCCGGCCGCTGGGAATTGCCGCCGCAAGCGGGGAGGGTTTGGGTCGAAGGTCGCTGGGTCAACGAAGGCGGAGAATGGGTATTCTCGCCTGGCTATTGGTCGAGTCCGGCGCCCGCGCCAGCCTACGTCGAGCCCGCGCCCGTCTACGCGCAACCCGGGCCGCCACCGGCCGAGATAGCCGTGGACATGGCCCCACCGCCCCCGCGCGCCGAGGTCATGCCGCCACAACCTGGTCCCGGCTATTTCTGGATTGGCGGCAGCTGGCACTGGGACGGTCGGCAGCATGTCTGGGCCCCCGGGCGTTGGGAAGTGCGGCGGGCTGGATGGGTTTGGGAGCCTGCGCACTGGGAGCCCGGACCGCACCACTGGCGCTATCGCCCAGGCCACTGGCGAGCGCGGTAGCTAACGATGTCCGCCGCCGTGGCCCCCGCCACGGCCTCCGCCAGACACGCCGTGGACCGCTCCCCCGCCGCCGACGGCGCCGCCGTGAAAATAGTTCGCCCGCGGAGCCGCGCCCGAGGCGCCGTGAAAACCGCCCGCGCCGGCTGCAGGCGCACTGTGATAGTAGGACCCACGAGGGCCGGCATAGCCACCGCGCGCTCCCGCGTAGTACCCGCCGCCTCGGTAGCCACCGCCGCCACGGTATCCACCCCAACCGTACCCAGCCTGGTAAAGCCCACGGTACCATCCGAAGTGTCCGGGCCCGAGCACGCCGAAGTACGGGTACGGTCCCCAGCCCCAAAGCCAAGGCGCCGTCAACCACTGCCAACCGTACCCGGGATAGTACACATACGAATACGGATTCGCGTCGTAGGCCGAGCCTTCATAGGTGTACTGGTCGCCGTAGGGCATGAACACCCAGCCGTATTGGCTGGTGTAGACCCACTGGCCACCCGCCGCCGGCGCCTGCTGAACCTCGGCGACCGGGGCTTGGGCTTGCTGGCCTTGCGCGGGCGGCGCGGGCGGCTGTGGCGGCGGCGCCGGCGGCATCTGCCCCGGAGCCGCGCTCGGAGGTTGCACGGGCTCCGGCGTTTCGTCCGCCTGAATCACCACATAGTCCTGCGCCTCCGCGGCCTCCTGCGCTCGCGCGAAGGAAACCGTGATGAGCGAACAACAAGCCGTAGCGATAAGTGCAGTCTTCATGATGCCACCTTAGCCTTATAGGTTAGACGATCCGAACGCGAACTTGATTCTACGACGCCATGAGGGCAGCGCGAGGGAAAGCGAACCTGACTGCAATTCTCGCGCGTCCGCGCGTAATGCCGCGCTCCGGCATGGCAAGAGATGGCGATAGCGGAGCCAGTCCAGCAATGTCCGAGGGCGCTATAGTTGCCGCCGATCATGAACGATTCCCCCGCGACCGAGAGCCCTGCCGAGAACCGAGATGTCCCATTGCTCTTTGCCACGCGCATTCTGCGGCTCTTTGCCTACGGTCTGGTTTCCGTCACGCTGGCGCTCCACCTAGCGGCCGCCGGGCTGTCCGAACGGCAGATCGGACTTCTCCTTACCCTGACCTTGCTGGGCGACACCGCCATCTCGCTGTGGATTTCGACGCGTGCGGATCGGGTCGGGCGCCAGCGCATGCTCTTGCTCGGCGCCGCCCTCATGGTCCTTGCCGGCGCGCTTTTCGCCGTCACGCGTACGTTCTGGCTGCTGCTCCTCGCCGCCACCATCGGCGTGATCAGCCCGAGCGGCAACGAAGTCGGGCCTTTTCTCGCCCTGGAGCAAGCGGCGCTCTCGCAAACCGTCTCGGCGCAACGTCGCACCCTGGTCTTTGCTTGGTACAACCTGGTGGGCTCCTTCGCCACCGCGCTCGGCAGCTTGTGCGGCGGTGTGCTCGCGCAATCCGTGCAAGCCAGCGGAGCAAGTCCGCTTTCGAGCTACCGCGTGCTGGCGGCCGTGTACGCGGCGCTGGGCATCGCCTTGGCCATGCTCTTCTCTCGCCTCTCGGCCTCCGCCGAAGCTCCGCGAGTCACGCCCGCGCAACCATCCCAGCCCCAACCCGCCGTGCGTCTCGGCCTCGCGACCTCGCGCCACCAAGTCTTCAAACTGGCGGGTCTCTTCTCCATCGACGCCTTTGCCGGCGGCTTCGTCGTGCAAGCCTTCGTCGCCTACTGGTTTCAGCGGCGATTCGGCGTCTCCCCCAGCCTCCTCGGCGGAATATTCTTTGGCGCCAACCTGCTCGCCGGCATCTCCGCCCTCGCCGCCTCGCGCATCGCCAAGCGCATCGGACTGCTCGCAACCATGGTCGCCACGCACATTCCATCCAACGCGCTTCTCATGCTGGTGCCGCTCATGCCCACCCTGCCCCTCGCCGTCGCGGTCCTGCTCCTGCGGTTTAGCATCTCTCAGATGGATGTTCCCACCCGGCAGGCCTACACCATGGCCTTGGTTCCACCCAACGAGCGATCGGCAGCGGCCGGCGTGACCGGCATCGCGCGCACCCTCGGCGCCGCGCTATCGCCCCTCGCCGCCGGTCCGCTCTACGCCTCGGCGGCCTTGGCCTCGGTGCCCTTTCTCTTCGCGGGCGGGCTCAAGATCGTCTACGACCTTCTCATTTGGCAGAGCTTCAGAAAGGTCAAGATCGAGAAGGACTAGCGTCGCCGCCAAGCCAGCCACGCACGAGACCCGCGAGCGCGCTCTCGACCATGGGCTGCTGCGCGCGGAGATGAATCTCCTCGCGGCGAAACCAAGTTCGTTGCCGTCGCGCATAGGCAGCTGTCGCGCTTTTGATGGCAGCCACCGTGTCTTCAAGAGAAAGCAGACCGTCCAGATGCTGCCCGAGCTGCTTGTAGCCAAGAGCCTGCATGGAGCGCGCGCCGCCGAATCCTGCGGCCCTCAAGGCGCGAACCTCGTCGAGGAATCCAGCGGCCAACATTCGCTCCACGCGAGCGGCAATGCGTGGCCGCAGGTAAGCCAGGTCGAAGTCGAGCAAGACGGAAAACATGCGAAAAGGCGGCGGCACGACGGCTTGGCGCTGGTGCAGCTCGCTGATGGTCGATCCGGTCTGTTCGTAGACTTCAAGAGCGCGGCTCACGCGCACGAGATCGCCCGGCAAAATGCGTGCGGCCGCCACCGGATCGATCGCGCGCAGGCGTTCGTGGAGAACTGGCACGCCCATCGCCGCTGCCTCGGCTTGGTGGCGCGCTCGAATCTCCGGATCGGGTCGCGGCGCTTCGAACAGTCCCCGAACCAGGGCGCGGTAATAGAGTCCGGTGCCGCCAACGATGATGGGCAAGCGACCGCGCGCCGCAACCGCCAGGATGGCTGTGCGTGCCTCGGCGGCCCAAGCCACCGCGTGGAACTGCTGCTCTGGCGAGGCCAGATCCAGCAGGTGATGTGGAACCGCCGCCCGCTCCGCGGCCGTGGCCTTCGCCGTTCCGATGTCCATGCCACGGTAGACCTGCATCGAATCGCAGCACAGAATTTCGCCGCCAAGCTCCCCGGCCAAGGCCAAACCGAGCGCGCTCTTGCCCGAAGCCGTGGGGCCCAAAATGGCCAGCACGGAGGGAATCGCGTGTGCCTCGCCCGAACGCTGCAAGGCTAGCCCGCATTATTCATGAGCCGCACCAAGATGATCCATGCGCGGGAAAGGCAATCGCGTGCGGAGCCTGCCGGCTTTGCCGGCAGCGCAGCGTCGCGGGAGGGTTTGGGAACCCTCCCAGGGTTCCCATGACAAACGTCCTAGCCCGCCATCCTTCCGCGAATTTGAACCAGTCTGTTTTGCCATGGCCGTCGGCAGTCCAATCGTCGTGAATCACGCGGGCTAGGTTCGTCCCAAACGCTGCTCGATCTCGCCGATGGGCATGCGCAGGAGCACTGGGCGGCCGTGCGGGCAGTGCGAGCGCAGGTCCACTTCGTCAAGTTGGTTCAAGAGCGCCAGCGCCTGGTCGCGGCTGACGACGTCGCCGGCGCGCAAGGCCGCGTGGCAGGCCATGGTGGCGAAAATCTTTTCGAAACCTGCCTCGGCGAGATTGCCTTGCTCGTCGCCCGCGAGCCCGGCGATCACGTCGAGAAGCAGTGGTTTGGGATCCACCTTCTTGAGCAAGTCGGGCACCGCGCGTAGAAGCAAGGTCTTGGGTCCGAAATCCTCGGCCTCGAAACCAAAATCGCCCAGGGTTTGCAGGGCCGCGCCCTCGCGAACCACGGCCATCGCGTGATCCTCAAGTTCGATAGGAATGGGAAAGAGGAGGCGCTGGCGCACGACCTTGCGCTGGCGATGCGCCTGGCGCAGACGTTCGAAGGTGATGCGCTCGTGGGCGGCGTGCTGGTCCACGATGACCAGTTCGTCCTGGCTTTCGCACACAAGATACGTGCGATGAACCTGCCCCACGTATTCCAGCCCGCCGAAGAAGCCGCCCGCCGACCGCGCGACCACCGGCGCGGGCGTGCGCGCGTCCGGTGCGTTCGGCAATTCCAGACCCTCGATGGTCTGGCTCAATCCGCGCGCCGGGCTGTGGCGTGCCGGGCGCAAGGGCTCCTGCCAGCCACGACCCTCGCGCGCGGGCTCGGGAGAATCCGCCGCGGAAGCCACCGGCGCCTCCAACGTCTCTGGCGGCAGCGTGTACGCGCGCAAGGGCGCGGGCGGCAGCCAGGGCGCGCGCGTCACCGCGGCGCTGACCACATGGCGAACGGCGCCGTATACCTCTTGCGGTCGCGCGAATCGCACTTCGAGCTTTTGCGGATGGACGTTCACGTCGAGTTCCTGGCCAGGCACCTCGACAAAAAGCGCGGCCAGCGGATAGCGGCCCTTCTCCAGCAGTTCGCCATAGCCCATGCCCAGCGCGTGCAGCAGGGAACGGTCGCGCACGAAGCGCTTGCCGACAAAGAGAAACGTCGAGCGTGGCGTAGCCGACGCCTCCTCGGGCGCGGCTAGAAACGCGCGCACGCTGACGCCGGCCTCCTCGCCCGCCGCCTCGTGTAGCAGGCTCGCCCCGCGCCTGGCCAGGGCCGCGCGCACGCGCTCGGACATGTTCCGATGTGGCGGCAAGTCGAGCACCACGCGGCCGTTGCCGCGCAAGCGAAAGTGGATCGCGGGATAGGCCAGCGCCAGACGCAACACCGCCTCCGCGACATTCGCCGCCTCGGTGGCTTCGGTCTTGAGGAACTTCAGGCGCGCCGGCGTGTTCCAGAAGAGGTCGCGCACCTCGATCTGTGTGCCCTCGGGCATGCCGACTTCGCCGCTGCTGGTCTCCCCGCCGGCTTCGTGGCTCATGGCGAATCCCGCGGTCGTGCCCGGCCGTCGGGTGCGCAGGCCCAGGCGCGAAACGGCCGCGATGGAGGGCAGCGCCTCGCCACGAAAGCCGAAGGTAGAAAGCCCCCACAGATCGTCGGGCGAACTGATCTTGGAAGTCGCGTGGCGAAGCAAGGCTAGGCGCGCCTCTTCGGCCGTCATGCCACCGCCGTCGTCCACCACGCGAATCAAGCGCCGCCCGCCACCTTCGATCTCGATGTCGACGCGGCGAGCGCCCGCGTCGATGGAATTCTCGGCCAGCTCCTTCACCACCGAAGCCGGCCGCTCGACCACTTCGCCCGCCGCAATCTGGTCCGCCAGATTGGGTGGCAGCACGTGGATGCGCGGCGTTTCGGGCAAGGTTGACGACTCCATGTCGCCCTAGCATATGACAAATGCGCGAACGAACGATAGCTAACCTTGCACTCGGGCGACCCGGAGTCGGCAGCCAAGTTCAATTTGAAAGCGCTGTGCGGTCGCGGGAAGCGGAAAGCGGCGCCGGAGCCCGTGGTGCCGCCCGCGCCAGTGGCGGTCGTGACGCCAGCGAAGTGGCGGGATGCGAAGAGGCCAGCGGCGGCGGGACATGAGGAACGCCGCTGGCTCGCTTACACGCTCAGAAGGCGAACACGCTGATCGACGGCACGTTGATCGTACCGGACGACAAGGCTGCGCTGCCCCAGAATGCTGACCAGCCGTCGGCCTCGGCGTCACCGCCAGCCCAAACCCACACTTCGTAGAAGTGATCGCTGTCGCACGGCGTGAGGCCGAAGAGCGGGAAGCCGGAGGTGCTGCCCTGCCCGGAGCCCATGCCTATCTGCTGATCGATCACCGCCTGCACAAAAGCGCCGTCGAGGGTGTATTGACCCACGTACAGGCCAATGAAGTTGCCAGCGTGGGCACTGTCGAAGACGGTCCAGGTATTGGCGTCGTAGCTGATGCTCGGGTTGGCGAACACCTCCATGAGCCCGTTGTCGGCCATTGGTTGAAAGAAGCCACCGACGGCGACCGCGGCCGCAGCCGTCTTGCCGTTCGAGCCCGTATCGCAGAAGAAGTCCATCTCGCCCGCGTTGGCATCGACGTTGACACTCGCGGATGCGTCCTCCCCGGTCTGGGCATTCCACTGCCAGCCCCAGGTGAACGGCGGTACGAAGGTGACCTGGACCGAGCCAAGGTGCTGGCGCCCCGCGACCTTGGCGCGCGTCGGCGGCTTCGCCTTGTGCTTTGATCGAGCAGCATGCTGCATCTTCGCCTCCTTGACCGCCTCGGCAAGCTTCGGGTCACTCTTGGCCATGTCGCGCAAGGAACCGAAGGAGGCGGCCTCTACGAGGCGCTGCGCCTTGCGCTGCTCCCGCAGGTCGTCGAACTTCTTCTTGAACATGTCTTCGAGCCGCTTCTTGCTCGCGGCAACAACGGCATCGCTGGGCTTCCGACCGATCAATCGCTCATCGTATTTCATGATCTTTCCTTTCGGCTTGTGGTTTCCAATATCCCGAATATCGGCGACAGGCCCATGCGCGTGAAACATCGAAAAGGGGGCATGTGCCTTGTCCCGGTTACTCGGCCATGCAGAGAACGCTTTGAGCTGCCCCCGCAAGGTTCACTGTGCGTTTTCAGCTCTTCTCAGGCTGACCATCGGTTCCAAGTCCAATCACAATCCGTCGCCGGCCAGTCTGTTCCGCCTCTACCCCGCCAGACTTGCCATGAGATGCTGGAGTAGACCAAACGTTGCTAGAATTCCTCTTTGTGGGCGCGAAACGTTGAATCTTCTGTTTCGCCGGTGGAATTGCTGCTTGGCATGCCTCCGGCTGGAGACGACCCCAGAATAAACGCAGGCTGCCGATCTCGCTCGGTGCGGTGCTTTCCCCGCCAAGGTTAGCGAGATCGTTCGGCTTGACGATACGAGGCGATCGCGCCGGGCGCGATCAAAACTCCACGCTTCTGCCAGTTCGTCTCCGATCAGGGCGGCCAGGCATCCGACACCCGTCGGTTGGTTCTGGTAAATGAGAGAGATCGTCTCGAAGTCTCCAGCATAGCCGAACGGCTTGGCGTACGCCCTTTGCGAAGATCGTCCAAGCAAGATCATGGGCAGCAGGTCTGCGTGCACCCGTCTGCCGATCATCCGTTGTCGGGCATTGCATTGATCAGCAGGCGGGAGTTTCCCGTACATGAAGGTCGCCACGGTGTCTAGCGAGTTCAGGATCCTTCTGCGAATCTCAGCCGGAACATCACCGTCGGGGCGAGAAAGGGATGTTCGGCTTGCGAGGGCGACCAATATTTGAGGTCGACGAGTGTGTCGGATGCTTCTCGCCACATCGGATCGCTCGAGTGGGAACCGGGAGTTCGAAGATCTTCTGTGGATCGCGCCGTTGCCATGTCGAGTCTAGTCAGCCGTAGGTTGAGCGACGACTTTCCGGACACCAAGGGATCTGGCAGCAGCGGCGCAACTGGCGGCATGCGAACTCATTATTGCGCGGCCCATTATCCACCTCCACCAAAAGTGCAGAAGTAAACGCCGTCGCAGTACATCCCAGGTTGGCAATCGCTAAGCGCTTTACAGCCCTGCCCTTGACTGCACCTGGCAGTGCACTTTGTGCCGCCACAGTCGATGTCCGTTTCATCTCCGTCAATATGGCCGTCGAGGCACGAGTCCACACATGTGTAAAGCGTTGGAGAATTGCGCAGAGTGCTGCAGCCTAAACCGGATGAGCAGTCCGAATCGCCATTACAACCTTGGCCGATCGAACATCCAGGGCAGTCCTTTCCTCCACAGTCTACACCGCTTTCGTCGTAGTCAGATTGCCGATCTATGCAATGAGGCACACACTTGGGCGAGTTAAGATCGCACCCAAGCGCCGCGTTGAAGTCGCACTCCTGAACAATTCCGCAGTAATTGGACACATCAGCCGTCAAAATCGGACACGAAGTGCAAATAGAGCCAGAACACATCGTGTTTCCCAGTATCCAAAGCCAAGTATCATTAACCCCGCACTGCAGTGAGGTCTGCACACAGTCGCTGTCCGAAGCGCACGGCTGGCACATCAGTTGCGCAGACGCTCCGCTGTCGATTCCACCATCAACGCTCCCGACGGCACCGCCGGTACTGCTGCCGCCGTCGATATTGCTGCCACCGGTACCGCCTGTGCCGTTGCCCCCAGTGCCAGGAACGGGCGCAGACACGCTGCAGACGCCGCTCACGCAGTCGCCGGGGACCTTACACTTCTGCTGCGGGTTGGCGAACTTGCAGGTGGCCCCGCACGAGCCGCCGCAGTCCACGTCCGTCTCGTCTCCATTTTGCACGCCATCGAAGCAGCTTGGTGGCTGGCACATCAATTGGCCGCTTCCGCCAGCATCGACTCCGCCATCGCTGCCGCCAGTCCCGAGGTTACCGCCGGTACCACTGCTACCGCCACTGCCGCCGGTGTTCCCGGCAGGCGTGGACTCGCTGCAGACGCTGCTCACGCAGTCGCTGGGCACCAGAGTTCGTTCCACTCATACAAATGATTCTTGGGATCGGAAGGCCAGCGGACGGGCGGCGGGGTCGCCGGGAAGGGTGAGGCGCTGGGCGGTCACGCGGCGGAGGAAGGCAT
>Ga0224559_1001986_pt1 | contig 10742 bp, 11 predicted proteins | sample 714S33034metaG_FD_180676 | JGI IMG/M metagenome (GOLD analysis project Ga0224559, IMG submission 180676) | Peat soil microbial communities from Stordalen Mire, Sweden - 717 S3 30-34 | ecosystem: Environmental > Terrestrial > Soil > Wetlands > Peat | place: Sweden: Norrbotten County, Stordalen... | reverse complement strand
GCGGCGATCGCCACCTTGCGAGCGGGTCTCGAGCAGATCCGCTCCAATCTCAAGCACGAACTGAAACTGAGCTGCGGAGGCTAAGCCAGTGTCGCAATCGTCAACCAGCCCCCGCGAGCCGCGCGACCGGCCGATCGATCCGACGCCAATCGGTCGCGGCCCGACGCCGACGCGTCCCGTCGAGCCGACGCCGACGCCCGCCCCTGCCACCGCCGCTCCCGCCGCGCCGCAGCGCGAGGAGGCGCTCGCCGCCCCCGCGCCGCGCAGCCGCTCGGGTCTGGGCCGCTTCGTGCTGCTCGTCGTCGTGCCCGCCGCTGCGATCGTGCTGGGGACGATGTGGTGGCTGTCGGCCGGCCGCTACGTCTCGACCGACAACGCCTATGTCGGCGCGGACAAGTCGCTGATCACGCCGCAAGTCACCGGTCCGATCGTCGCCGTGCACGTGCGCGAAGGCCAGCGGGTCGAAGCCGGCGCGCCGTTGTTTGACCTCGACCCGGCGCCTTACCAGACCGCCCTGACGCTGGCGCAAGGGCGCCTGGCGGCGGCCAAGCTCGAGTTCGCCAACTTGCAGGCGGCCTACGTCAGCAACGAGAACCAGATCGCGATGGGCCAAAAGGCGGTCGATCTGCGCCAGAACGACTTCAACCGCAAGTTCAACCTGGTCAACTCCAGCTCTGGCACGCGGGCCGATCTCGACACCTCGCAGGCGGCGCTGGTCCAGGCGCAACAGATTCTTGAGTTCGTCCGCAGCCAGCAAGCTACGACCACGATCAAGCTCGGCGGCGGGCCAACGGCGACGATCGACGCCTTCCCTGACTACATCCAAGCCAAGGCCGGCCTCGACGACGCTCAGCGCAACTTGGACCGCACCCACGTCGTCGCGCCGATCGCCGGCGTCGCCACCCAGGTCGACCAGATCGAGCTTGGCCGCGTCGCGCCGGCGGGCCAGGCGGTGTTCGCCATCGTCGAAGATCGTGGCCTGTGGGTCGACGCCAATCCGAAGGAGTCGGACCTCACTTACGTCCACGCCGGCGAGCCGGCGAGCGTGACGATCGATACGTTCCCTGGACGCGACTTCAAGGGTCGGGTCTGCTCGATCGCGCCCGGCACCGGTTCGCAGTTCTCGATCCTGCCGGCGCAGAACGCGAGCGGCAACTGGGTGAAGGTGGTGCAGCGCGTGCCGTTGCGCTTCTGCTTCGACCCCACCGAGAACACCGAGGGCCTGCGCGCCGGCATGAGCGCCAACGTCTCGATCGACACCGGGCGCACGCGCTCGCTTGGCGAACTTGTGACCGCGCCCTTCGCCTGGATCGCGTCCTGGTTCGTTTCGCCGTCGGCTGCGAAGGCCGCCGCCCCATGAACCAGCAGACCGCCGATAACATGGCGCCGTTGACGCGCGCCATGCTGACGGTCTGCGTCATGATGGCGACGGTCATGCAGGCGCTCGACACGACGATCGCCAATGTCGCCCTGCCCTACATGCAGGGTTCGCTGTCGACCACGCAGGATCAGATCAACTGGGTGCTGACGTCGTACATCGTCGCCGCGGCGATCATGACCTCGCCGCTCGGCTGGTTGGCGACGCGCGTCGGCCGCAAGAAACTGTTCATCGTCTGCACCGCCGGCTTCACTGTCGCCTCGATGCTGTGCGGGATCGCGCAGAGCATCGAGGAGATGGTCGCTTTCCGCCTGCTGCAGGGGGTGTTCGGCGCCGCGTTGGTGCCGCTCAGTCAGGCGGTGATGCTGGACTCCTATCCCCCGGCTCGGCGCGGCTCGGCGATGGCGATCTGGGGCATGGGCGTGATGCTCGGCCCGATCATGGGCCCGACCCTCGGCGGCTGGCTGACCGAGTACTATTCGTGGCGCTGGGTGTTCTTCGTCAACCTGCCGTTCGGCATCCTGACCGTCGTCGGCCTCTCGGCCTTCATGGTCGAGAGCCCGACCCGCCGCGACGTGCCCTTCTCGTGGTTCGGCTTCCTGTCGTTGTCGCTCGGCATCGGCGCGCTGCAGATGATGCTCGACCGCGGCCAGGATCTGGGCTGGTTCGGCTCCGGCGAGGTCGTCGCGGAGGCGATCCTGACGATCGTCGGATTCTATTTCTTCCTGGTCGATTCGACGACGTCGAAGCGGCCGTTCATCGCCGTGCGCATCTTCCGCGACTGGAACTTCTCGGTCGCGTTGGTCTTCATGTTCCTGATCGGCATCATCCTGCTGGCGACGATGGCGCTGGTGACGCCATTCATCCAGAATCTGCTCGGCTACCCGGTGTTGGCGAGCGGTTACCTGCTCGGCACGCGCGGCGTCGGCACCTTCTTCGCGATGATGCTGGTCGGGCGGCTGCTCGGCAAATACGACGCGCGCATCCTGATCTTCATCGGCCTGGTCCTGTCCACCATTTCGCTGTGGGCTATGGTCGGCTGGACGACGGACACCTCCGCTTATACGATCGCCGTCTACTCGATCATCCAGGGCGTCGGCCTCGGCTTCGTCTTCGTGCCGCTCAACACCGTCGCTTTCGCTACCCTGCCCGGCGCGTTGCGCACCGAAGGCGCGGCGCTATGGACGCTGATCCGCAACATCGGTTCGTCAGTCGGCATTTCGATCGTCATCGCCCAACTCACCAACATGGTGACGACTTATCACAGCCAGTTGGTCGAGCATGTCACGCCGTTCAACGACGCGATGCGCCTGCCCGACGCCGCGACGATCGCCGGACAATCGCTCGGCGTGTTGGCGCGGCTCGACGGCCTCGTCACCCAGCAGGCGGCGATCATCGCCTATTCCAATGACTTCCTGCTGATGACGTTCGTCTCGCTATCGGCCTTCCCGCTGCTCGCCCTGATCCGCTCGGCCAAGAGCGCCTCGGCGCCCAGCCGCGAGGGACACTCGGCCGCCGCGGCGATGGAGTGAGGCGAGCGACGCTCACCGCATCATGTCGGCGAGCGCGTTGCGCATCGGTTCACTCGGCACGCCGAACAGGCCGCCATAGGGTATGTCGAGATCGCGAATGACGAAGATCGCCGAGCTGACCGAAACGGCGCACATCACGATGACAATGACGTTGAGCGCGTTCGGCGGCGCGCGCAGGCCGAAGCTGGCGAAGACGATCGCCAGCCAGAACACCAACACCCAATAGAACGGCGCTGAGATCGACCCGTGCACACCCTCGATCACCGCCCAGCGGGTCTTGACGACGTCGGCATAGTCGCTTGCGCAGGCGCTCGCCTGGACGCGATGGAAGACGTCGTTCGGCTCGAGCCCGCGCACCGCCAGACCGATCTCGTCGATCACATTACCAAGCGTCAGATCCTCGCCGATCCCACGCATGTCGGCGGTGTAGGGGTAAGCGACGCCCTGCGGCGCCGCTTCGTCCGGCCAAGTCGAGGCGATGACCGCGGCGACGTAGCTGCGCAGTTGTGAACGCGTCGCCGCCGTCTCGGGTCCATAGTCGCGCAGGCAGCGATCGAGCTGGGTGAGTTCGCCGGCGTAGAGGCCGCCCAGCTGATACGCGTTCTCGAATCCTGTCTTGACCGAGGATGTCAGCAGGCCAAGCACAATCGCAGTGAAGGTGACCAGAAGGCCGATCGCCAGATGGACGAGGTCGATCGAGTCGGGCGTGCGATGCCGTTCGTGCAGACGGCCGTTGATGAAGAAGCCGAGCGTCGCGCTGGCGCACAGGACGAAGAAGATCAGCAGCGGCGGCAATAGCGACGACATGGCCGAACCTGCACAGGACGCGCCGCACCCGTCAATGGCGCGCTGCGCCGCAGGCCTCAGGCGGGGCGACGCGCCGCAAGGAAGGCTTGCATATGGAACGCCGCCTCGCGCGGCTCTTGGGCGCGCTCGGCCCCGACCGGACAGGCGCGCCGGGCGAGGCAGCCGCCCTCCATGCAGGCGCGGCCAGCCGCACGACCGAGATGCGCCGCGCAGGCGGCGACGTCGTAGCTTGCGCCCGTAAAGGCCCCAACCGGGCATGCCGAGAGACAAGGCCGCGCCAGACAGGTTTCGCACGGGCTCACCGCAGCGCGAATCGGCGGGACAGCGAGGGATTCGGCGAAGGCGAGTGCGCCACGATAGCCGCGCCACAAGCCGTCGACCGGATGGATCAGCAGGCCGAGCGGCGAGACATGCATCGGCTCGGCGCGCCTCGCCCAGCGCTGGAACGGCCAATGCGGCGGACCTTCGAACGGATAGAGCGCGCGCGCGCCGAGGCCGGCCGCCAGGTCGTCGACGACGCGCCGGCTCCAGCGATCGAGCGGATCGGCGGCACCGTCCTCAGCCTCTGGCGAAGCGGAAAACGTCGCCCAGCCGCGCCGGCCGGCGAGGCCAAGCAACGCGACGCTCGCCACGCGGGCAAGCTCTCCGCGCCGCTCGTCGTCGTAGAGATCGAAGGCGCCGTGGACCACGAGCCCATGGACCTCGACCGCCGCGGCGATCGTCGCTAGCGCGCGCATCGTCGGCCAGCGCGCTTCAGCGCAGCACGCGCTGCAGCATCACCGAATCGGAGCGGCGATAGCCCAGCGCTTCGTAGAATGCGATGACCGCCTGGTTCTCGGCGCGAATCAGCAGTTGGATCTTCGGCGCCTGGCGGGCCGCGAGCCAGTCTTCGGCGGCCCGCGCCATACGCGCGCCGTAGCCGCGCCGCCGCTCGGCCTTGGCGACGGCGAGATAGTAGAGCCAGCCGCGATGGCCGTCCCAGCCGACCATCGCGGTCGCGACGAGGCCTCCGTCGATGCGACCGGCGAGCACGGTCGAGGCTGGTCCGGCGAGCGCCAATCGGATGTCGGCGCGCGGGTCGTTCCACGGCCTCGTCAGGCCCGCCTCTTCCCACAACGCGACGGCCGCCTCCGCCTCGCCAGGCAAAAGCGGGCTGATATCGAGTGCGCTCACCACCGAATCAGCGCTGCGCCCCACGTGAACCCTCCCCCCATCGCCTCGATCATCACCAGGTCGCCCTTCTTGATCCGCCCGTCCTTGACTGCCACGTCGAGCGCGAGCGGGATCGAGGCGGCCGAGGTGTTGCCATGGCGATCGACGGTGACGACGACCTTCTCGCGCGCCAGGCCGAGCTTATCGGCGGAGGCGTCGATGATGCGGCGGTTGGCTTGATGGGGCACGAACCAGTCGATGTCGGCGGCGGTGACGCCGGCGTCGTCGAAGCAGGCCTTGATGACGTCCGTCACCATGCCGACCGCATGCTTGAACACTTCGCGGCCCTCCATGCGCAGATAGCCGACCGTCTTGGTCGTCGACGGGCCGCCGTCGACGTAGAGCTTGGCGCGATGGCGGCCGTCGGAGCGCAACTGGGTCGAGATCACGCCCGGCGACGTCAGCTTGCCGTCGCTCGCCGCCGCCTCGAGCACGATCGCTCCCGCCCCGTCGCCGAACAGCACGCATGTCGTGCGGTCGGTCCAGTCGAGCAGCCGCGAGAAGGTCTCGGCGCCGATCACCAGCGCGCGCTTGTGCGAGCCGGAGACGAGGAACTTGTCGGCCGTCGCGACGGCGAAGACGAAGCCGGAGCAGACCGCCTGCAGGTCGAAGGCGACGCCATGTTCGATCCCCAACGCCGCCTGCACCTGCGTCGCCACCGCCGGGAACGTGTAATCGGGCGATGAAGTGGCGACGATGATGAGGTCGATGTCGGCCGGCTCGAGGCCGGCGTTGGCGAGCGCCGCCTCGGCGGCGCGCGTCGCCAGCGTCGACGTCGTCTCGTCGTCGCCGGCGACGTAGCGCTGGCGAATGCCGGTGCGCTGGACGATCCACTCGTCGGTGGTGTCGACGATCGTCGCCATTTCGGCGTTGGTGATCACGCGCGACGGCAGGCAGGCGCCGACGCCCCGCACGGTTGAACGAACTGTGGCTGCATTCATGAAGGAATTGGCCCTAAGCGTGGGTGCGATTCAGGTGACGGCCGGCGCGACGGTTGGTTCGCGCGCTTCGTTGGCCTGGGCGATCATGTCGCGGATCTTGCCGAGCAGTTCCTGGCGGACCATGTCGTAGCCGACCTCGATCGCGCCGGCGACGCTCTCCGCGTCGGCCCCGCCGTGGCTCTTGATGACGACGCCGTCGAGGCCGAGGAAGACGCCGCCGTTGACCCGCCCAGGGTCCATCTTGTCGCGCAGCGCGCGAAAGGCGTCGCGCGCCAGCAGGTAACCCAGACGCGACAACCAGCTGTTGTTCATCGCGTCGCGCATCCATTGGGAGATCTGCTTGGCGGTGCCTTCGGCGGTCTTGAGCGCGATGTTGCCGGTGAAGCCTTCCGTGACGAAGACGTCGACGGTGCCCTTGCCGAGGTCGTCGCCCTCGACGAAACCGTGATAGCGCAGGTTGGGCAAGGTGGTTTCGCGCAACACGCGCCCGGCCGCCTTGACCTCTTCGATGCCTTTGATCTCCTCGACGCCGACGTTGAGCAGGCCGACCGTCGGGCTGTCGATGTCGAAGACGATGCGCGCCATCGCCGCGCCCATGATCGCCAGGTCGATCAAGTGCTCGGCGTCGGCGCCGATCGTCGCGCCGACGTCCAGGACGATCGATTCGCCCCGCAAAGTCGGCCACATCGCGGCGATCGCCGGACGTTCGATTTGCGACATGGTGCGCAGGCAAACCTTGGCCATGGCCATCAAAGCGCCGGTGTTGCCAGCCGAGACCGCGCAATCGGCCTCGCCTTTCTTCACCGCTTCGATCGCCTGCCACATCGACGACGTGCGCCGACCGGCGCGCAGGGCCTGGCTCGGCTTATCGGTCATTTTGACCGCGACGTCGCTATGGCGCATGCGCGACTTGGCCTGCAGGGCTGGATAGCCCGCCAGCAACGGCGCCATCGCCGCCTCGTCGCCGAACAGGAGGAACTCGACGTCCGGCCTTCGTTCGAGGGCGATCGCGGCCGCCTGGAGCACGACTGGCGGTCCGTGATCGCCGCCCATTACATCGAGCGCTATGCGGATGTCCCTTTTCATACCCTTTTTCTGTCCCGCGGGGGTCCGGCGCCCCTCCGGCGCGCGGCACAATAACGTCTTCGCGCCGCAAGGCAAATTTTCTCGCGCCGCCTGCGCCCTTGCCTGGAGCACGCCGCTCGGCCGAAGATGAGGTCCGCGGATTCGCGCGCGTTCGCCCGCCGGCGTCGACGCGCCGCCGCCAACGGGGAGACGAACGGCATGGGCGGCTTTGCGGATTTCGCACGCTTCGACGGCCTGGGGCTCGCCGAGTTGGTGCGTCGTCGCGAGGTCGCGCCAATCGAGCTGGTCGAAGAAGCAATCGCCCGAATCGAAGCGCGCAACCCGACGCTCAACGCCGTGGTCTGCAAGCTCTACGACAGCGCCCGCGCCACGGCGCGCGGCCCCCTCAGCGGCCCGCTGGCGGGCGTGCCGTTCCTGCTCAAGGATCTCGGCGCGACGCTCGCTGGAACGCCGACCAGCGAGGGCAACCGTCGCTTGGCCAAAATCCCACGCGACGCCGACAGCGAACTCGTCGTCCGCTATCGCAAGGCAGGACTGGTCTTCGTCGCCAAGACCAACGCCCCCGAATTCGGCCTTGCCCCGGTTACCGAGCCGGAGGCGTTCGGCCCCTGCCGCAACCCCTGGGATGTGAGCCGCACGCCGGGCGGTTCGAGCGGCGGCTCGGGCGCAGCGGTCGCGGCGCGGATGACGCCGTTCGCACACGCCTCGGATGGCGGCGGCTCGATCCGCATCCCCGCTTCGTGCTGCGGCCTGGTCGGCCTCAAGCCGACCCGCGGGCGCACGCCGACCGGCCCCGTCGAGGGCGAGGCTTGGCGCGGCTTCACGATCGGCAACGCGCTGACGCGCTCCGTGCGCGATTGCGCCGCCCTGCTCGACGCCGTCCAGGGCGCCGACGTCGGCGCGCCTTACGAAATCAAGCCGCCGGCGCGGCCCTATCGCGACGAGGTCGGCGCGCCGCCCGGCCGGCTGCGCATCGCCTTCACCGTCGCGCCGCTGCTCACCGACGAAGTCCACCCCGACTGCGTCGCCGGCGTCCAAGCGACCGCAGCGCTGCTCGCCGATCTTGGTCACGAGGTCGTCGAAGCGACGCCGCCGCTCGATCGCGAACCATGGCTCGACGCGTTTGTGAAGATCGTCGCCGCCGAGACTTGCGCCGACATCCAGCGGGCGGAGCGATTGGTCGGCCGCAAGTTCGGAATCGGCGATCTCGAAATTGCAACCTGCGTGGTCGGTTCGCTCGGCCGCTCGTTCAGCGCCGCCGACTACGCCGCCGCGGCGCGCTTCGCGCAGCGCTGGTCGCGGCAGGCCGGCGCGTTCTTCAGTGGATACGATGTTCTGCTGACGCCGACTCTGGCGCAGCCGCCGCTGCTCCATGGCGCCCTCAAGCCGACGCCCTTGGAGGCCGCGGCGCTGCAGGCGGTCGGCCGCCTCCACGCTGGCTGGTTCATGCGCGTGACCGGGCTGGCGCGCGAGCTGTTGAAGAAGCCGCTGAGCTTCATTCCCTATACGCCGCTCTTCAACGTGACCGGTCAGCCGGCGATGTCGCTGCCGCTGCACTGGAACGCCGCCGGCCTGCCGATCGGCATGCAGTTCGTCGCACGAATGGGCGACGAGACGACCCTGTTCCGTCTCGCTTCCCAGCTCGAGCAGGCGCGGCCGTGGTTCGACCGCGCGCCGCCGGGCTATTGAGACGGGTTCGCCGGGGTCGCCTCAGCGTTTCTTCTCCGACTCGGCGAGCGGGGCGAACGGCGACTCGCCGCCGCTCTGCGGCTCGGGCGCGTCGAACGCGACGCCGGGCTTGCGCGGATAAGGATCGAGGCCGAGCGCCAGGAATTCGGCCGCCAGCGCGCCGAGATCGATTCCGCCGTCGACGATCGGATCCGGCGGATCCTCAACGCCGACATCCACCGTCTCCGCGTCGTCGTCCCTCGTGCGCCGCGTCGCCTCGGCCGCTTCGACCGGCGCAAAACGCACGTCGACCGATTCATCGACCGTCGCCGCGAACGGCTCGAGGCTGACGACGCAGAGCTGGGTCACGTCGGCATGAACTTCGCCGGTCACGTGCGCGCCGGCGCGGCCGCTGCGACGCAGCGTAAAGTTCGCCGTCAGACTGGCGATCGCCGGCAGACGGTTGAGCGCCGCGAGCGCGGCCCGCTCCACGGGGCTCGCCTCGATCGTCTGGCGGAGGCCGTCGGCCGGCAGCGCGTCGATCCTGACCCGGCGGCTGAACGGCGGCGCATCGGTCATCGGGTTTCTCCTTCGCTCGGCGGAAAGCGGAAACGCGCGGCGGCGAAATCCTCATAGCGGGCCTGATCGAGCGCGGCGACAACGGCCGCGACGCGGCGGGCGAGGCTCGTCGCCTCGGGCGGAACGGCCGACGCGCCGTAGACGTTGCGCGCCAGCGCTGCGGCGAGCGCCGCCTCGTCGCCCGAATCGAGCGTTGCGGCATAGGCGCGGCTGCGTCCGGCGAAGTCGCCAGCCATCGCCTTGATCCGTCGCGCGACCCCGGCGTCGCCGATCGCCATCTCGCGCAACGCGTCCTCGAAACCGCGAAAGACGCGGTCGACAAGCTCCTGCGCCATGTCCTGCCCGCGTGGGCCGAGCGCGAGAAGCCGGCGCACCAGCAGCGCCGCATGCAATACGACCATCTCGAAGCGGCCTTCGATCGTATCGGCGACCCCTGCGTCGCGGTAAAGGGCCGGCGCGCGCGCCGCGGCCACGATCTCGCCGTGAATCTGGTCGATCAGGAGGCGGTTGGCGCGCCGGACGCGCCAGTGGGCAAACAACATGCGGCGCCTTGCTTTTGGTCGGCGCGTCGGGTTAGGCATCGCCGGACGATCTGGCAAGCGAAAAGCGGCAGAACGGGGAGCCATCATGCGGCCGAATATCAAGTTCAGCGCGGCTCGACTCGTGGCGGCGGCCGGCGCGCTGACGGTCGCGGCGGCTTTGAGCGGCTGCCTCGGCTACGACGGCGACTTCGACCGCGGCTACCAGATCGACCAGCAGTCGCTCGAACAGCTCAAGATTGGCCAGACCACCAAGCCGCAGGCGTTGGCGCTGATGGGCACGCCGTCGACGACCTCGACCATCGGCGGCGACGCCTGGTACTACATCGGCCAGAAGTACAGCCGCTCTCTCGCCTTCATGCCGGCCAAGATGACCGACCAAAGCGTGTTGGCGGTCTATTTCGACAAGAGCGGCAAGGTCGCGCGCATCGCCAATTACGGCATGAAGGACGGCGAGGTGTTCGATTTCGTCTCACGCACGACGCCGACCGGCGGCGACGAGCCGAACTTCCTGCGCAACATCATGACCGGCCTGTTCAGATTCACCTGAGCGGCAGCCGCAATTGGCGCATGCCGAGCGCGCCCCTGTCGACGGACAAAGAAGCGCGGCCGATGGCCGCGCTTTTCGTTTGAGGCGCTAGACGGCGCCTGCAGGAACCGTCGCCGCCGCTTCGAGCGCCACCGCGGTCGATTGGACGATCGCGGCGTAGCGCAGCGCGGCGTGGATCGCTTCGGCGGCGACGCCGCCGTCGCGCAGCACTTTCTCGTGCGAGTCGATGCAGGCGCCGCAGCCGTTGATCGCCGACACCGCCAGGCACCACAGCTCGAAATCGAGTTTCGGCGCGCCGGGATTGGCGATCACGTTCATCCGCAACCGCGCCGGCATCTTCGTGTATTCCTCGTTGGAAGCGAGATGCACGGCGCGATAGTAGACGTTGTTCATCGCCATCACCGTCGCCGCGGCGCGCGCCGCCTGCTGGACCTCCTCCGGCAGGCGGGC
>Ga0224559_1001985_pt1 | contig 10742 bp, 9 predicted proteins | sample 714S33034metaG_FD_180676 | JGI IMG/M metagenome (GOLD analysis project Ga0224559, IMG submission 180676) | Peat soil microbial communities from Stordalen Mire, Sweden - 717 S3 30-34 | ecosystem: Environmental > Terrestrial > Soil > Wetlands > Peat | place: Sweden: Norrbotten County, Stordalen... | reverse complement strand
CACAAATCTTCAAGCAGATTCTGATGATCTCCGGCTTCGACAAGTACTTTCAGATCGCCCGCTGCTTCCGCGATGAGGACCTGAGGGCCGACCGCCAGCTTGAGTTCACGCAGGTCGATCTTGAAATGAGTTTTCCCCGTCAAGAAACTGTTTTTGGAGTTGTGGAGCAGTTTTTGGCGGCCGGTTTTCTCGCCGCCGGGGTCACCCTGTCGACACCCTTCCCGAAGATCACCTACGACGAGTCGATGCGGCAGTACGGAAGCGATAAACCTGACCTGCGCCTGCCGGGGCTGACCGATGTGCGCCCCGCCTTCACCGATGCGAACCTCGCCGCGTTGCAAATCGATCCGGCTCTGCCGGTGGTGGCGCTGCGCATTCCCAACGTGGGTGAGCTGAGCCGCAAGGAGCGCGAGGACAACCACCCTCTCTTCGATTTGAAGAAGGGCGCGAAGTTCATCGACGATTTCAAGCGGCTGGCCAAAGGATTTCCCGAAGCCGCCGTCAAGGTGCGCGAACTGGCCGGCGCGGCCGAGGGCGACTTCGTCATCATCGTGGCCGGCGACCCGGCTAACCCCGTCAAGGCCAGCGACACTAAATTCGAGGGCCGGCTTTCGCAGCGCGAGATCAACGTCTACTCGGCAGCCGGCAACTTCCGCACCGAGCTGGCGAAAAAATACGCCGAGCGGCACGGAGCCTTCGCGGTCACCGAGAAAGTCGTGCAGGAGGCGGCGGCGCGCGGCCAGGACGATGCAGCCGTGGATGGAGCGGCGGCCTTCCAGCCCGTCTGGATCACCGACTTCCCGATGTTCGAGTACGATGAGGCCCTGTCCAAGTGGATGCCGGCGCACCACCCGTTTACCGCGCCCCACGAGGCGGACATGGCCAATCTGCTCACCGATCCGGCCAGTGTGCGCGCCAACTGTTACGACCTGGCGATGAACGGCTTGGAACTCGGCTCGGGCTCGATCCGCATTCACCGCAAGGACGTGCAGCAGCAGATCTTCCAGTCGCTGGGCATCAGCGACGAAGAGGCACGCGCGCGTTTTGGCTTCTTCCTGGACGCGCTGGAATACGGCACACCGCCTCACGGCGGCATTGCGCTCGGCGTGGACCGCATCGTGATGCTGCTGGCCGGAGCGCCCAGCCTGCGCGAGGTGATCGCCTTCCCCAAGACCGCCAAGGCCATCGACCTGATGGTCGACGCGCCGACCACCGTCTCCGATCAGCAGTTGAAGGAACTGCACATTCGCGTGGCGCTGAAGAGCTAGAGCATTTTCACTGATGGTGTAAGGTCTGGGTGCCCCATCCTCGCCGCGTTTTTGTCTTTGCGGCTAGGGTGGGAGAGCATAAACCACGCCTTATAGAAACCCTGAAAATGCTCTAGTCGGAAGTAGACCGCCTCTGCGGATGCCGGGCGGGCTGGCCTATTCCTCCCGCCCCACGGCCCGGGGAGTGCATTACGATTGAGGCAGCGTGCAGACGATACGAGTAGAAACACCTTCGGCAAAGTACGGCGTAGTGACGGGCAGCGGGCTGATCGGCTCGCTGGCGCCGCGCATTGAACGCATTGCGGGCAAGCTGCCGCGGCGGGTTTTTGTCCTCACCTCGCCGGAGATTTGGGCGCTGTGGAGCGAGGCTTTTCTTTCTTCCTTTGCCGAGCCACCGATTGCGTTGTTTTTGCCCAGCGGCGAAAAGCACAAAACGCTGGCCAGCGTGGAGCGGCTGGCGCGGCAGATGGCCAGGGCGGGCGGAGACCGTGGCAGTCTGCTCATTGCCTTTGGCGGCGGGATTGTGGGCGACGTGGGCGGCTTTCTGGCCTCGATCTTCATGCGCGGCATTCCCTATGTTCAAGTGCCGACAACATTTCTGGCGCAGGTGGATTCATCCGTGGGCGGCAAGACCGGCGTGAACCTGCCCGAAGGCAAGAACCTGGTGGGCAGCTTCCATCACCCGCTGGCGGTTTTCGCTGACATCTACGTTCTGGGCACGCTGCCGGAGCGCGAACTGCGCGCCGGGCTGATGGAGAGCATTAAATCCGGGATTATCCGCGACCGCTCTCTGGTTCGCTTCATGGAAGAGCACGCCGCCGAAGTGCTGGGGCGCGACGCCAAGGCTCTGGAAAAGGTGATCGCCGCCTCGATCCGCATGAAGGCCGGGGTGGTGAACCTGGACGAGCGCGAGAGCGGGCTGCGCATGATTTTGAACCTGGGGCACACCGTGGGCCACGCCCTCGAACAGGCCACCGGCTATAAAACGCTGTTGCACGGCGAGGCGGTGGGATGGGGCATGGTGGCCGCGCTCTTCCTGGCCCGGCAGCGGGGACTCATTTCGCGGGCTCAGTTCGAGCGGCTGGAGAGTTTGGTTTACCTTTATGGACCGCTGCCGCCGCTGAAACTGCGCATGGCCCGCGTGGTGGCGGCCACGGGCGGCGATAAAAAGAACGTGGGCGGGGTCAGGCGATTCGTGCTGCCGGTGGGCGTGGGCGACGCGGGCGTGGTCGAGGACGTGAACGCTGCCGAATTGGAGGCCGCGGTGGGCTATGTGCTGGCGCGGGCCGGGGAGTTGCACTCCTGATGGCAGCAACCGGAGCCAGACCGCCAGGCGCACAAGATGAGGCCAGCGCGGCGCGGGCTGTGCAGGAAATCTTCGATTCGATTGCGCCCCGCTACGACCTGCTAAACCATTTGCTCTCGGCCAATGTGGACCGGCTGTGGTGGCGGCGGGTGGCGCGGCGCTTTCGTGAAATTCTGGCCAATCCCGACGCGGCGGTGCTGGATCTCTGCTGCGGCACCGGCGATATGACCTTGGCCCTGTTGAAACTGCGGCCGGCGGGCGCGCGGCCGATTCTGGCAGTGGACTTTTCTCGTGGAATGCTGAGCCGCGCAGCCGAAAAATTTGCCGCGAAGGGCTTTAGAGGGCCGGTTTTGGGCGAGAAAAACCTCCAGGAGCGGCGCAAAGCTCCGCCGTACGCGGTGCCGCTGGAGGCCGATGCGCTGCACCTGCCGCTCAAGTCCGCATCGCTGGATCTGATTGTCACAGCCTTCGGCTTCAGGAATCTGGCCAACTACGAGGCCGGATTAAGGGAGTTCCATCGCGTGCTGAAGCCGGGCGGCCAGTTGGGGATTTTGGAGTTCAGCGAGCCGGGGGGGCTGGTGGGCAAGGCCTACGCGGTCTACTTCCGGCGTGTTCTGCCGGCCATCGGGCGCGCCATTTGCGGTTCTGCCGCCGGAGGTCGTGCAGTTGGAGACAAGTCCGGGCCGTACAATTATTTGCCTGCATCGGTGGGCAGCTTTCCGCCGCCGGCTGACCTGCTCGGGATGATGGAGGCAGCTGGCTACGAGCAGTGCGCCTGGCAGCCCTTTACCTTTGGCATTGCCGGGTTGTTCACGGCCGTGCGCGGAGCTTCAGCCTGAGAGAGATGACCCCCACTAAACTCAATTCGGCCACATTTTCTGCCCAGAAGCGGCGCGTGGCGCTCAATTCGATGCTGGCAGCGGCAGTGATGACGTTGCTGAAGCTCTGGGTGGGGCTCTTGTCGGGCTCCCTGGGCGTTCTGTCGGACGCGGCCCACTCGGGGCTGGATCTGGTGGGCGCCACGCTGACCCTCTTCTCGGTCCGCGTCAGCGACAAGCCCGCCGACGAGGGCCACACCTACGGCCACGGCAAGTTCGAGAACTTCTCCTCCTTTGGCGAGGTTCTTCTGATGGTCCTCTCCAGCGGCTGGATCATCTGGGAGGCAATCCGACGGATTCTCCACGGCAGCACGGAGTTGCATCACTCGATGTGGCCGGTGGCGGTGGTGCTGGCCTCGATTGGCGTGGACTTCTGGCGCTCGCGGCAACTGGGTATAGTGGCCCAGCGCACCGGCTCGTCCGCGCTGGCCACCGACGCCTTCCACTTTGCGTCGGACATCTGGTCGTCGGTGGCGGTGCTCGCTGGGCTGTGCACCAGTTGGGCGGGCGCGCATTTCGGCATCGTCGGGCTGCGCTACGCCGACCCGCTGGCGGCGGTGATGGTTTCGCTGCTGATTCTGCGCCTGACCGTGCGGCTGGGCGGCGAGGCGGTGAGCGTGCTGCTGGATGAGGTTCCCGCCGAGACGCGCCAGCGGATTCTGAGCGAAGTGAAACGGGTTCCGGGGGTTTTGGCCGTCGAGCGGGCGCGTGTGCGTCGGGCCGGAGCCGCTTATTTCGCCGATCTGACGTTGGCTTTGCCGCGGCGCTACACCTTCGTGCACACCGAGGATCTGGTGCGGGCGGCCACGGCGGCCGTGCATCGCGCGCTGCCCCAGGCCGACGTGGTCATCCACACCGTGCCCCGCCAGACCAGGGCAGAAAGCGTCTTCGACCGGGTTAGAGCGGTGGCCTTGCAAAATAATGTTTCTGTCCACAAGCTGAGCGTGCAGTTGCACCAGGGGCGGCTGCGCGTCGAGCAGCACCTGGAACTGGACGAGGACATGACGCTGATGGCCGCGCATGAGTTTGTAACCACCATGGAGGCGCAGATTCTGCGCAAGGCGCCGGAGATCGACTCCGTGCTGACCCACATCGAAAGCGAACCGGCCACCATCGAACGGCCCGAAGAGATGGTGATGGAGAATCGTAAAATCGAGGCGGCGCTGCGCGCGACGGCGGCGCTGTTTGACGAGATTGTGGACGTGCATGAGATTGTTTTGGGCCGCTCTGGCGAGCAGCTTCACCTCTCCTGCCACTGCACCTTGCCCGATAAACTGACGATGCGGCGCGTCCACGAAGTAATCACCGCGCTCGAGGGCCGCCTCAAGCAGGAGTGCCCGGAGGTCTACCGGGTGACGATTCACCCCGAGCCGGCGACGGATAATTTGCGGTAAAAGCGGTTCTCCTGTTGCTATTGAGGGAAACCACTGCCACCTTACACGATTTCAGGGACTCCACATTAACTGGAGAACCGTTCCAATAGCAGGGAGAGCCCATACCATGAGATCCCGTCCAGTTCTTAATTTTTTCCAGGTAGCGTCGCTGGTGATGCTGTTGGTGGCCGTGGCGCTGCTGGCGGCCATTGCCACCATGCACTTCGCCATTCACGGGGCCGAGGTGCAGATTCCCGCGCTCAAGGGGATGACCGTAGCCGACGCGCTCAACCAGACTGCGGGGCTGGGACTCAACATAGAGGTGGACAACCGCTACTATTCGGGCGATGTGGCCGCCGGGCACATTCTTTCGCAATCGCCCGCGCCAGGGACGGTGGTGCGGCGGGAATGGCGTGTACGCGTCTCCGAGAGTCTGGGACCGCAAAAGGTGGAAGTGCCGGATATAGTGGGCACGGACGAGCGCATGGCGGCCCTGCGGCTGAGAAGCGCGGGGTTGGGGGTAGGCGTGACGGCGCGTCTGCCTTTCACGGGAGCGGCCGAGGGAACGGTGCTGGCCCAGGATCCGCCAGCGCACGCGCAGGGCATCGCGCAGCCCAGCATTAATCTGCTGGTGGCCGCTGCGGACGACACCGTGGCTGACGGCTTTGTCATGCCCGACCTGACCGGCTTACCGGTGGCCAGCGCGCAAGCGGATCTGGCCAGGGTTGGCATCAAGTCCACAGCAAAATTTGTGGATGTGCCGGTGGCGCCGATGGGAAGAGGGGATGCGGCGCCCACGCTGCCAGTGAGGCCCGGCGCGGTGATGGCCGAACAGCCACCCGCCGGTGAACGTGTGGACCAGAGCGCGCAGGTAGTACTGACGGCGGCGAAGTGAGAAAGACAGGGAACAGGAAATAGGGCTGGTGTCGAGGCATTCGCGGCTTCCCAGTCTCAAAATCGGCTTTCCCTCGGCAAGCCCAGGGCAGGCTCTGGGGTGCCCGCCTTCATAGCACGGATGAAGTACCCTTTCAAAGCCCTCGACTTCTCAACCTTTCAGACAGTCCGCTCGACCAGGGCAATGAAGAACCCGTCGGTGTGGAATCTGCCGGGGAGCAGACGCAGGCAGCCTTCAGGGGTCAGTGAGCCGCGCAGCCGCTCCGCGCCGGTGGGGGTGAGAATGCCCTCGCCGAGCAGGGCTTCGATGCGCGCGGCGAGCGAAATCAGGCGGGCATTCGGGTTTTCCACCAGAACCTGGGCGATAATCTCTTCATTTTCCTCCGGCTCCAGCGAACAGGTGGAATAGACCACGCAGCCGCCGGGGCGAACAGCGCGCCAGGCGGCCCGCAAAATCGCTCGCTGGCGTTCGGCCTGGCGAGTGAGGTCGTCGGGGCGCAAACGGTGGCGAATCTCCGGGTTGCGGCCCAGTGTGCCGGTACCGCTGCAGGGCACGTCGGCCAGAGCCAATTCAAAAGCCGCTTCTTGCATCAGCGCCGTGGCGTCGCCGTGGCGGCATTCCACCCGCTCGCCGAGATAGGCCAGCCGCTTTCGCAACTGCTCCAATCTGGGCGCGCTGGTTTCAAAGGCGACGATGTGGGCTTCGGGGTTGCGCTCGGCCAAAATCAGCGTTTTACCACCAGGAGCCGCGCAGCAATCTCCGATTGTTTTTACTTTTTGGTCGAGATTCTCGCCCTCACAGCCGGCCAGCTCGGCCACCAGTTGTGAGCCCTCGTCCTGTAGCCGCACCCGGCCCTCGCGGAAGGCGTCGGTGGCGGTCACATCGCCGGCGATGACAGTGCGGGCGGCGGTCAGCAGTTGGCCGCGTTCGAGTTGAATGCCGGCTGCGGAGAGTTCAGCCGCGACGGCCGGGCCGGCGAGGCGCACCGCGAGTACGGGCTGGCTCTGGCCGTGGCGGCAAATGGTCTGCGCCGTCTCCACTCCGTAAAAGCCAACCCAGCGCTCGACCATCCAGACCGGGTGCGCCTGGGCAAGAGCCAGTTCCGCCGCGCTCTCCTCGGAAAAGTGGAAGGGCGGAGCCGTGGAGAGCTTGCGTAGAACGGCGTTGACCATGGCGGAGGCAAAGCGGTGGCCGGCCTGCTTGGCCAGCTCGACGCTCTCGTCGATGGCGGCGCGGGCGGGAATGCGGTCCAGGTGCAGAATCTGAAAGGCTCCCAAACGCAGGGCAATCCGAATCTCAGGGGCCAGCTTGGCGTTGGGGTGGGCCAGCAAGGTTTGCAACTGGTGATCGAGCTGAATCTGCCAGCGCAACACGCCCAGCACCAGCGCCGTAGCCAGATTGCGGTCGGGAGCCGAGAGCGCGCTGACGGCCTTGCCGCGCAGCAGGTCGTCGGAGTGAGCCTGGCCGCGCTCGACGGCTAGCAGAACGTCGAAGGCCGCTTTGCGGGCCACGGAAAGCTTGGCCGCCCGGTTCTTGGGCGCGACCTTTGCCGCGCCTGCCTTCTTCTGGACGGTCACTGCGCCGCCGTCCCAAGCAGCGCGCCAGTGGCGAGCGGCATTCCGCGCAAGAACTCGGCTGCCGCCAGGCGCTTCTTGCCTTCAAGCTGAACTTCGAGAAGTTCCAGCCAGGTATTCTCGGCACAGCCGACAAACAGACGGTGATTTTCGATGCGAATCTGGCCGGGAAGAGCTTTTCCGGCGGGGCCGGTCGGGCTCAATTCCTGCAAGCCGGGCGCCTCCACAGCCTCCAGGCGATGAACAATCAGCTTTTTGCCGTCGAGTGAAGCGAAGGCGCCGGGCCAGGGCTGAAAGCCGCGCCAGCGATTCTTCAGTTCCGTGGCCGAGTAGGCGGCAAAGTCCATGCGTCCATCTTCGCGGTGGAGCAGCGGGGCGAAGGTGGCTCCCGCGTGATTCTGCGCTTCGGGCTGAATGCTGCCATCGGCTAGCCCAGCCAGCGTTTTGACCACCAGCGGCGCGCCGGCCTTGGCCAACTGCTCGAACAAGTCAGCCGCAGTCTGCTGCGGCTCGATGGCGTGGCTCTGCTGGAGCAGGATGGGGCCGGTGTCGAGACCTTCCTCCAGCAGCATGGTGGTATTGCCAGTGAAGGCGTCGCCCATGGCCACCGCCCACTGGATCGGCGCCGCGCCGCGGTAGCGCGGCAGCAGGCTGGCGTGCAGGTTGATGCAGCCCAGCCTCGGCAGCTCCAGCATCCAGGGCGGAATCAGGCGCCCGTAAGCCACCACGACGATGGCCTCGGGGGCAATCGCCTCGAGTTGCGCGCGAAACTCCGCATTGTTGCGAATCTTTTCCGGCTGCACCACCGGCAAACCGGCGGCTAGAGCGGCCAGCTTGACGGGCGGAGCAGTGAGTTGACCGCCGCGGCCCACGGGCCGGTCGGGCTGCGAGACCACCAGTGCGATTTCGTGGCCCGCCCCGAGCAATGCGTGCAGCGTGGGCACGGCAAAAGCCGGGGTGCCGCAGAAGACAATTTTCACGGGGCTCCTTCGTTCCGCTAGCGCATCTACCACTCGCCCGCGCGCTGCAGCTTGCGAATCTTGCGCTGGTTCAGGTCCCGCTTGAGCGTGCTCATGCGGAAAATGAATAACATACCGTCCACATGGTCGATCTCATGCTGAAAGCAGCGTGCGAGCAGGTCTTCGCCGTCCCTCTCGAACCACTTGCCGTGCTCGTCCTGGGCGCGGATGCGCACCTTGGCCGCCCGCACCACCTTCTCCCGAATATCGGGAAAGCTCAGGCAGCCTTCTTCTGAGTAGACCCGGCCCTCGCTCCATATAATCTCGGGATTGATGAGCACCAGCCTGTCCTCGGGCACTTTGCCCATGCTCACGTCGATGGTGACGATGCGCTTGGAGACGCCCACCTGCGGCGCGGCCAATCCTACGCCCTGTTCGGCGTATGTGGTTTCGAACATATCGGCGATCAACTTGCGCAGATCGTCGTCGAATTCAGTAACCGGTTCCGCGGGCCGCGAGAGCACCGGGGCGGGGTATTTCACAACCTTGAGAATCATTTGCGCCTGCTAATAACTCCGTATCTGTTCGATGTAACCGCGAAAATTTCGTTGCAATTCCAGAACCGAGTCGCCGCCGAACTTTTCCTGGGCCAGCCGCGCAATCGTCAGCGCCACCATGGCCTCGGCCACCACGCCGGCGGCCGGCACCACGCACATGTCCGAGCGTTCATAGCTGGCGCTAGTGGCCTCGCGAGTGTCGAAGCGGACCGACGCCAGCGGCTGGCGCAGCGTCGAAATGGGCTTCAGGTAGCCGCGCACCACAATCAGTTCGCCGTTTGAAACGCCGCCCTCGATGCCGCCGGCGTTGTTGCTCGACCGGATGAAGCGGGTGGGATTGCCGGTCTCCTCTGGCGCGGGAGGCTTGGCGGCATAATGAATGGGGTCGTGAACCTGCGACCCAAAGCTCTCAGCGGCCAGAATCCCGCGGCCAATCTCAACCGCCTTGACTGCCTGGACGCTCATCACCGCCCAGGCCAGCAACCCATCCAGCCGCTCGTCCCAGTTGGTGTAGGTGCCGAGGCCAGCGGGAACGCCATGGACGACCACCTCGAAGACGCCGCCCACGGTGTCCTTGGTGCGGGCAACCTCCTCGACTTCTTCCTTCATCTGGGCCTCGGTCGCCGCGTCCACGCAGCCGAGTTCAATCTCGTCCCGGGCGGCCAGAGCTGCAATCTCCTCCCACGCCACAGGGCGGTCGAGCGCGACCTTGCCCACACGGATCACGTGGCTGGCGACTTCGATTCCCAGCGTGCGCAGCATCAGCTTAGCCAAGGCTCCGGCGGCCACACGCGCCGTCGTTTCGCGCGCCGAGGCTCGTTCCAGAACGTACCGGGCGTCGGGGAAATTGTACTTCAGAGCGCCCGCCAGATCAGCGTGGCCGGGACGCGGCGAGGCCACGGTCTGGTGCAACGCCGGGTCGCCGGACTCGACTGGCAGCTTCTCTTCCCAGTTCTTCCAGTCGCGGTTGACGATTTCCATCGCAATCGGCGCGCCGATGGTCTTGCCGTGACGAATTCCCGAGAGCACGTGGGCTTGGTCGGTTTCGATCTTCATGCGCCCGCCGCGTCCATAGCCCTGCTGACGCCGCCACAGTTCGCGGTTCACAAACTCCAAATCGACCGGCACCCCGGCCGGCAGCCCGGAGACCAGCGCAATAAGAGCCTCTCCGTGCGACTCCCCGGCAGTAGAAAATCGGATCATATTCTATTGATTGTAACGGAGAAGCAGGGCGCGGGGCTCAAGGGGCAGGGAATAGGGATTAGGGCCGGGTGCCGGGTGCTGGGTGCCCCACCCTCGCCGCGTTTTAGTTTTTGCGGCTAGGGTGGGAATGAAGGAGGCAATCAGAGGCGGTTTATGGTAAGATTTCCTTGTTTCCTTGAATGAGGAAGATCATGCTAGCCAAATTGACCGTCAAAAACCAACTCACCCTGCCCAAGGCGGTGGTCACCCGCTTCAAGGGGGTCGAGTACTTCGACGTCAGCACGGATGGCTCCGCGATCACGCTTAAGCCATTGCGGCCGAGCCGCCTGGATGAGGTACGCGACAAGCTCGAACGGCTTGGCATCACGGAGCAGGATATTACTGACGCAATTGCATGGGCGCGGCAAAACCCTTGAGTTCCGCCGCCAATGCGAGAGTCGTCTTCGACACGAACGCCGCTCTCTCCGCGCTCCTGTTTACCTCTGGCCGATTGAGTTGGCTGGTTGACCATTGGCAGGCCGGAAATTGCGTGCCGCTAGTCTCGCGTCCGACGGCAGTGGAGTTGACGAGAATCCTCGCGTACCCGAAATTTCAGCTTACCGCCGGCGAACAGTTAGAAGCCCTGGCCGGCTATCTCCCTTTTTGCGAGGCAGTCGAAATCGTGAAATCGTGCCCCGTTCTTTGCCGCGACACGAAAGACCAGCCCCTGCTCGACCTCGCGCACATCGG
>Ga0224559_1001982_pt1 | contig 10751 bp, 7 predicted proteins | sample 714S33034metaG_FD_180676 | JGI IMG/M metagenome (GOLD analysis project Ga0224559, IMG submission 180676) | Peat soil microbial communities from Stordalen Mire, Sweden - 717 S3 30-34 | ecosystem: Environmental > Terrestrial > Soil > Wetlands > Peat | place: Sweden: Norrbotten County, Stordalen... | reverse complement strand
ACCCATTCCGCAGAAAAACGCGGAATGGATGGGGCACGAAAGTTTATAGCAAAAGCTAAAATGCTCTAGTTTTTTATCCCAGCAACTCGCCGACGATCTTTGGCGAGGCTTGCAACGCCGCATCGATTTGCGCCTGATCCTTGCCGCCGGCTTCGGCGATCTCGGGCTTTCCGCCGCCTGATCCGCCGACAAGCTTCGCGATTGCGCCGACCAGCTTGCCTGCCTGGATGCGCTTGGTCAGCCCCGGCGTGACGCCGGCGATGAGGGCGACTTTGCCCTCAGGCTGCGCGGAGGCCAGCACCACGACCCCCTCGCCCAGCTTCTGCTTCAGATTGTCCACCAGCGTGCGCAACTGGCCGCGTTCCAGGCCGTCGGCGCGAAGCGTCACCAACCGCACGCCTTTGACTTCGACGGTCCGGCCGAGCGCCTCGTCCAACGCTCCGGCAGCCGACTTCATCCGCGCCTCGTCCAGTTCCCGGCGTAAGCGCTTCAGCTCGTCTTCCTGCGCGGCGAGCTTGGCGCGAAACGCCTCAGAGGGAGTGCTTCCCGCAGGAGCAGGGGCAAGTTGAGCCGCGATTTGAGAAACGGCAAAATCCTGGCGGAAGGCGTCGAGCGCGCCCAGGCCGGTGATCGCCTCAAGACGGCGGACGCCGGAGGAGACCGACCCCTCACTCACAATCTTCACCAGTCCAATTTCGCCCGTGGCCCGCGTGTGCGTGCCGCCGCAAAGCTCGGTCGAGAAGCCGTCGGAAAGCTTCACAACGCGCACCTTGTCACCGTACTTTTCGCCGAAGAGCGCCATGGCGTGGTATTCGTTCACCGCTACGTCGATGGGCACGTCCTCGATGGTCTCGACGCGCGCGTCGGCCAGCACTTCGCGGTTGACGATGCTCTCAACCTGCTCCAATTCTTCATCAGCCACTTGTGCAAAGTGCGAAAAATCAAAGCGCAGCCGCGCGGGATCGACCGAAGAACCGGCCTGCTTCACATGGGTGCCGAGAACCTGGCGCAAGGCCGCGTGCAGGAGGTGGGTTCCGGTGTGGTTGCGGCGGATTGCGTCGCGGCGCTCTCCATCCACCACGGTGCGGACAGCGTCGCCGACGGCGAGATCCTGCTTCAAGAGAGCCTTGTGGGCGCGGACGCCCTGCACCGGCAGCACGCAGCCCTGGATTTCGGCGACGGTTGTATTCCCGTCCGCCGAGGTAAACCAGCCCGTATCGCCCGTCTGGCCGCCGGAGTCGCCGTAAAAGCTGGTCTGGTCGAGTACAACCTCAACCAAATCGCCTGCGGCCGCGGCAGGAACGCCCTTGCCCTTCTTGACAATGGCCAGCACTTCAGCACCAGAGGCGGTGAGCTGCCGGTAGCCCAGAAAATCGGTTTTGGGCAACTCGCGATAGGCGGGGTTGGCGGTCTTCTGGCTGCCGCCTTTCCAACTAGCGCGGGCGCGGGCTTGCTCTTCGGCGCGGGCGGCTTCAAAACCGGCTTCATCAAATTTCAATCCGGCATCGCGAGCCGCGTCCACCATAAAGTCTTGGGGCAAACCGAAAGTCTCGTAAAGATGGAATGCCGTTTCGCCTGGAATTAGGCCACCACCATAACCTGAACCATCGCCAGACCCAGCGCCACTGCCTGAACCAGCCCCAAAGCCGGAACCATCACCCGTTCCAGCGCCATCTCCCGAGCCACCGCCATAGCCAGAGCCGTCACTAGAACCCGCTCCGGACAATGCCTGTCGGATAACCTCGTCAAGTTTGACCATTCCAGTCTTCAGCACGCGGTCGAACTGCTTCTCTTCCGCTTCGACGACTTTGGCGATGCGGCTGGCGGAGTTGGCCAGCTCGGGATAGGCACCCTGCATCAGATCACGAACTGCATAGACCATCTCAAACAGGAAGGGCTGCTGCTGACCCAGCAAACGCCCGTGGCGGATTCCACGGCGGAGGATCTTACGCAGGACGTAGCCGCGGCCCTCATTCGACGGCAGAACCCCGTCGTTGATGAGGAAAGTGGCTGCGCGGGCGTGGTCGGCGATGATGCGCAGACTGGCATTGCCGATGTCGTTCTTGACCCCTGTATGTTGAGCGGCGCGTTGGATCAGCGGCGTGAAGAGGTCGGTCTCGAAGTTGGAGATTTTGCCTTGCAGGACGGCGGCCAACCGCTCCAGTCCCATGCCGGTGTCAATGGACGGCTTGGGGAGCGGGGAGAGCTTGTAGCTGGTCTTGCCGGCGGCGTCCACAGTGGCCGAACGGTCAAACTGCATGAAGACCAGGTTCCAGATTTCGACGTAGCGGGCGTCATCCTCGCCGAAGGGCTTATCCACACCCGGCGTTTCGGCCGCCTTCAGGCCCAGATCGTAAAAAATTTCAGAGCAAGGCCCGCACGGCCCCGTCTCGCCCATCTGCCAGAAGTTGTCCTTGAGGCCGTACTCCTTGATGCGCTCCTTGGGCACGCCGGCCTCAATCCAGTAACCCTCGGCCTCGTCGTCGCGGGGCACACCATCCGCGCCCTCGAAAACAGTGACGTAAAGGCGCTCCTTGGGAATGCCAAACCACTCCGGGCTGGTGACCAGCTCCCAGGCAAAGGCGATGGCCTCGCGCTTGAAGTAGTCGCCAAAGCTGAAGTTGCCCAGCATCTCGAAGAAGGTGTGGTGGCGGCGCGTAAAGCCCACGTTTTCCAGGTCGTTGTGCTTGCCGCCCGCGCGGACGCACTTCTGCGAGGTGGTGGCCCGCGAGTACTCCCGCCGCTCGGCCCCCAGGAACAAATCCTTGAACTGGTTCATCCCCGCATTGGTGAAGAGCAGCGTGGGGTCATTGGCAGGCACCAGCGAAGAAGAGTGCACGCGGCGGTGCCCCTTCGACTCAAAAAAGCGCAGAAAAAGTTCGCGAATCTCGTTCCCAGAGCGGATTTCCATAACGTAACCAGTGTATCCAATGCGGCCCGCGCCCCAAAGAAAACACGCTGGAAGTGAAGGAGCCGCAGCCAGAGTGTGCAGTTTTCAAGCGGCAACTGAGGGTTCCGTGAGACTTTTTTCTGGCTCAAGGGTGAGAAACCTTGAACCTAAGACCACGATCCAACCCACCCTCCCCGCTCAATCATGGGAGAATATAGGTGTAAACCGTCATGACAAACGAAAACTTAGTAGAATCCCTGCCCACCCCCGAAAATACGCCTCAATCAGCCCCGGAAGTCGTTGCGGAACCCATCACCGAGACTGCCGTCGCGCCCGCCAGCACTCCGGAGCCAGTGGCGCAGGCCACAGAGCCTGTAGCAGCCGAACCCCTTATTGAAGAGCCTCAGGAGTCCTTTGGCGACCTGCTCAGCGCCTTTGAGCATAGCCACTCGCACAAATCCGAGCCAGGCCAGAGGCAGCTCCAGGGCGTCGTCGTTTCACTCTCAGCCGACCAGGTCTTTCTCGACATCGGCTACAAGACGGAGGGCGTTCTGCTCCGCGCGGCCTTCGATTCGAATGCCGACGCCGTCAAGCCCGGCGACAGCTTCCCGGTCTCCGTTACCGGCCGCAACACGGAACACTACTATGAGCTCTCGCGCTTCAAAGTGGCCCAGCCCCGCGACTGGTCAGCCCTGGAAGCCGCCTTCGCCGAGAAGCTGGCCATCGTGGGCACCGTCACTGAAGTCATCAAGGGCGGCCTCTCAGTGGATGTGGGCGTCCGCGCCTTTATGCCGGCCAGCCGCAGCGGCACCAAGGACGCAGCCGAGCTGGAAAAGCTGGTGGGCACGGAGATTACCTGCCGCATCACCAAGCTCGACGTCACCGATGAAGACGTAGTTGTCGATCGGCGCGTGGTTCTGGAAGAGCAGGCGCGCGGCGTACTCGAAGCCCGCCGCGAAGCCATGGAAGAAGGCTCGACCGTGACCGGCACGGTTCGCACCCTGATGCCCTACGGCGCTTTTATCGACCTGGGCGGCGTCGACGGCTTGCTCCACATCTCCGACATGGCGCACACCCGCGTTGCCAAACCCGAAGACGTGCTCACGGTGGGCCAGGAACTTCAGGTGAAAATCCTGAAAATTGATCCTGAGACCAAGAAAATCTCCCTTGGCCTCAAACAGCTTCTGCCGGAGCCCTGGGAAACACTCCACCTTACCGTCGGCCAGCGCATCACGGGCACGGTTACACGGCTGGCAGACTTTGGCGCGTTTGTCGAGATTGAGCCTGGCATCGAAGGCCTTATCCACATTTCTGAAATGTCCTACGGCAAGAAGCTGCATCACCCCAGCGAGATGCTCAAGCAGGGCGACCGCGTGGATGCCGTCGTGCTGGCCATCAAGCCGGAGGAGCACCGCATCTCGCTCGGCCTGAAGCAGACCCTGGCCGACCCGTGGGTCGATGTCGAGCGCAACTTCCCCGTCGGGTCGCAGATTCAGGGACCCGTCACGAAACTGATGAACTTTGGGGCCTTCGTCGAACTGGCCGACGGCATCGAAGGGCTGGTTCACGTGAGCGAAATCTCCGCCGAGAAGCGCATCAACAATCCCTCAGACGTGCTGCGCACCGGTCAGATTGTCAAAGCGCAGGTCCTGGCCATCGACACGGAAAAGCGTCAGATCAAACTCAGCATGAAGCAGCTCATTCCCACCGACATTGACGAGTACATCGCCGAGCACAAGGTTGGGGACACCGTCTCAGGCCGCGTCGTCGAAGCGTCTGAATCCTTTGTTCAGGTAGAACTGGGCGACGGCATCCACGCCACTTGCCGTGCAGGCGGAACACCTTCGGCGCACACCATTGCGCCAGCCGTATCTCCTGAAACCAAGACCGCCGGCAAGCTCGATCTATCGGCGCTTTCCTCGCAGTTGAAGAACCGCTGGAAGGGGAACACTGCCGCCGCTCAAGCGAAACCCGAACCGCTGAGCGCAGGCCAGATCCGCAGCTTCAAGATCACGAAGCTGGATGCGGAAGCGAAGAAGATTGAGGTGAAGTTAGCGTAGTAGAGCTGTTCTCCAATAGACGTGCCCTTTTGAGGCCACTCAGCCGCAGTGGCTTCGGTGTACAGCAATTGGAGAACCGCGATAGCTGCGCCCTACATCTCGCTCTTGCTCTGTGGTATCAATGTGACTACAATTATATTGTGTCACTGGTATTCGAGGAGAGTCCCCATGATCACTGCCGACACTTACGTTCGCGCACGCATCGACACGAAGACCAAAGATCGTGCAGCCGACGCGCTGGAGGCGATGGGTCTGTCCATCTCCGACGCTATTCGCCTGCTGATGCTGCGCATTGCGGATGAGCGCCGCCTGCCCTTCGAGGTCAAGGCGCCCAACGCGACCACCCGCAAGGCAATTGCCGAACTTGAGGCCGGAAAAGGCAAGCGCTTTGCCAGCATCGACGCGCTGATGGCGGATTTGCATGCGGACGATTGAGCGCTCATCGTCATTCAAGCGTGACTACAAGCGTGAGGCCAAGAGCAGGCACGGCGCAACTCTCGACACTGATCTAGTGCCTGTTCTTGTAGCCCTGGCTAACGACGAGCCCATGGAGCCTCGGCACCGCGACCATGACCTGAGCGGCGATTGGGCGGGCTATCGCGAGTGCCACGTCAGGCCGGACCTGCTGCTGATCTACAAGAAGTCAGACGCGGAGATCTTGCGTCTGGCTCGTCTCGGCTCCCACAGCGAACTTTTTGGCTGAGAGACCAGATTCCGCGCAGATTCCCAGCCAACGTGGGGGGGGCCTCTTCCTTTTCCCAGTCTTGTCGCGAAAAGGGTGGGGAATCACGAACTCCACCCTCCAGCGTTGACTCCCTTTTACGCGTTCCAGCCCTTGGCGCGCTCGACGGCCCGGTGCCAGCGCCCACGCCGCTCGGCCCGTTCGCTGGCATCCATCTTCGGCTCAAAGTACACATCGCCGTACCGCTTGGCACGCAAATCCTCAGGGTTGGCCCAGAAGCCCGTGGCCAGACCGGCCAGGTAGGCTGCGCCCAGCGCGGTGGTCTCAGTCACCCGCGGCCGCACCACCGGCACGCCGAGGATGTCAGCCTGGAATTGCAACAAGAGATTGTTGACCGCCGCGCCGCCATCGACCCTGAGCGCCGCGAGAGGCGTGGTCTCGCTCTCAACAGCCTCCAGCACGTCAGCCACCTGAAAAGCGATGCTCTCAAGCGCCGCGCGCGCAATGTGGCCCGCCGTGGTGCCGCGACCAAGACCGATCAGCAATCCGGAAGCGTGCGGGTCCCAGTGCGGCGCGCCCAGCCCCACAAACGCGGGGACCAGCACCACGCCGCCCGCGTCTGGCACGCTGGCGGCGAGCGCCTCCACCTCGGCCGACGAGCCGATGAGCTTCAGGTTGTCGCGCAGCCACTGCACCACAGCCCCGCCGATGAAGATGCTCCCTTCCAACGCATACTCCAGGCGATGCTGCGCGCTGGCCGCCAGCGTGGTAATCAGCCGGTGCCTGGAGCGGATGAATCCCGTGCCGTTGCCGTCGCGCCCGGTGCCGATGTTCTGCAAGAGGAAGCAGCCCGTCCCGTAGGTATTTTTGGCCTCGCCGGCACGCCAGCACAACTGGCCGAAGAGAGCAGCCTGCTGATCGCCGGCGATGCCCGCAATTGGCACGCCGCCGAGGCCGAGGGTCGTGGTCACCTCGCCCACCCGCTCGCTGGACCACACCACCTGGGGCAGCATACTCGCGGGAATCCTGAAGATGCGCAGCAGCTCCTCATCCCACTCGCCTTTCACAATATTGAAGAGCAGCGTGCGCGATGCATTGGTCACGTCCGTCACGTGGCGCTGGCCGCTGGTAAGGTGCCAGATCAGCCAACTGTCCACGGTCCCGAAGGCTAGTTCGCCGCGCTCAGCCCGCGCCCGCGCACCCGACACGTTGTCCAGAATCCAGCCCACCTTGGTGGCGGAAAAGTATGGGTCCAGGACCAGTCCGGTTTTGTTGGAGACCGCATCCTCAACCCCGCTCTCCTTCAATTCCGAGCACCGAGCGGCTGTGCGCCGATCCTGCCAAACGATGGCTGGATGAATCGGCTTGCCGGTCGCGCGGTCCCACACAATGACCGTCTCGCGCTGGTTGGTGATGCCAATGGCCGCCACATCCCTGGGCCGCGCGCTCACCTTGCCCAACACTTCGACAGCGCAACTCAACTGGCTGGTCAAAATCTCCATCGGGTCGTGTTCCACCCAGCCAGCCTGGGGGAAGAACTGCTCGAACTCATGCTGCGCCACGGCGGCAATGGTTCCCGCCTCGTCAAAAAGAATTGCGCGGGAACTGGTGGTCCCCTGGTCCAGTGCAAGTATGTAAGCCATTGTTTGTCTTTTACCTTCGGGACATAGTCAAACACGCGGGACCGTGTGCGGGCAAGGGAGCAGATAGACTTCACACCGCGCTATTCGGGTCCACATTTGGACAGGGATCATCCATAACCTTTTGTTCGCTATCCGCCGCCATTACGGCCTGCAGAATATGCTCCGCTACTACTCCCGGGCTCAGCTTGTGGAAGAAAAAGGGCACGCTGAAACGAATTCATTCGCATTCAAAGGGGTGTTTTTTGTATTCTGAAGAGGATGCCTCGTAAGTTTGCGGCGAATCCACTGGAGGGAATTCGAATGGCAGATACAAAGAAAATGAAGAAGACAACCGCTAAATCAAGCAATGCCACAACCAAAACTGCAACCAAGAACGAGAAGGCCGTTCAAGTAGCAAAGCCGACTCGCGAAGAAATCGAGCGGCTTGCGAAAAGCTATTGGGCCGCACGCGGCGGCAAGGATGGGGACGCGGAGCAGGACTGGTTGCGAGCGGAAAAGGAACTGCTCAAAGCAGCATCGGCCAAAAGAGATTCCTAAAAACTTGTTGAAAATCCAACTCTGACCAGAACACCCGTTTTCAGGGGCTAAAGCCCTCGTTGTTTTGCGGCATTTGCGGCACGACTGAAGTCGTGCCCTGACACAATTCAAGAGTTTTTCAACAAGTTCCTTAGATAGGCGTGCAGCCCTGGATGATTCTGGCGCGGACTCTGCGGTTGTAGCGGAGTCGGTCCGTGCTGCGCAAAAGCAAGGCAACTGATCCAACCGCCTTTATCAGAGCCGAATGGAGTTGGCTACGGGCAAGCTCCCGTTCTTTTCGCCGGTCTTTCGAGGAAAGCCGGCGAAAAGGCGGGAACCTGAATTCTCGCGTTACTCTTTCGCGCGCTCCGCCACCAGCATCGACTGTAGAATCTGCTCCGAGACATCCTTCACCGCATTGGGGGTGTGAGCCAGAAATAGCGTGTTGGTCTTGTCGCTCTCGCCAATCGACTTGAGCGTGTCAAAGTACTGCGTGACCAACACCAACTGCATCACCTCTTTCGACGAAGTGCCGTCCACCACCTTCTGGAACTGCTCGATGGAGACCTGCAAGCCCTCGATGATCGCCTTGCGCTGATTGGCAATGCCCTGGCCTTGCAGAGCCTTGCTCTCCGCCTCGGCCTCGGCCTTCTTGACCACGAGAATCTTCTCCGCCTCGCCCCGCGCGTTGGCGGCCACCTGTTCGCGCTGTGCGGCGTTGATGTCGTTCATGGCCGACTTTACCTTGGCATCGGGAACGATGTCGGTCACCAGCACGTTCACAATCTCATAGCCGAAGGTGGCCATGTCAGCATCCAGTTCCTGCTTGACCGCGGCGGCAATCGACGATTGCGAGGCAAAGACCTCATCCAGCGTCATGCCGGGGACATGGCCCAGAATCACCTGCTCCACATAACTCTTGATCTGCGCCACCGGGTCGGACAACTTATAGTACGCGTCATAAACCTTCTCCGGACGAACGCGATTCTGCACCGAAATCGGAATGGTGACAAAGACATTGTCCTTGGTTTTCGTTTCCATGGTCAGCGTGATTTGATTCACGCGCAGACTCACCATGCCCGCGACGGAATCGAGGTAGGGAACCTTCCAGTTCAAGCCCGGATCGGCGACCCGAAGAAACTTTCCGAAGCGCGTGATGACGGCCACTTGAGCTGTATTCACCGTGAAAAAGCTGCCCAGAATCAGGGTAAGAACAATGAGAGCCAGCACTCCCAGCGGAATCATGTAGATGACATCCATTTGGTTTCTCCGTTGCTTCATCTTGAAGCAACGGAGAATTATACAGGAGCGAGATAGATACAGAATCAGGCGAAGAAGAGCGTGACTTTTGACACGCGCGGCGGTTTCCGTTCCAACAGAAACCGCCGGTGTTGTTTCAAGAAATTAACGGAATTTCTGATTAAGTTCTAATCCCCTAAGCCCCTTCCCTCAGGGGCTAAAGCCCGCGTTGATTTTGCGTCCTTTGCGGCACGGCTGAAGCCGTGCCCTTTCAAAACAGCGACTTATTCAGAGGTTCCTAACATTTGGTTTGTTACTGTACTTCTCCGACGTAAACCCCGAACGGGCCCAACTGGATTTGTTTGAGGGAGACGGGATCAGCCGCGCCGGGAGTCTTGAGCAGGGTTCTGACCTTGCCGCCGAAGCCGGGAACGCTAAGACTCACCGTTTGCGGCTCGGCGGTGAAGTTCACCGAGACCACCACTGGGCGCGCGTCCGGAGCTTGCCGCAGCCAGCTCAGGACTTTGGTGTTATCGGTATCCAGCATGGTGTTATCGCCGCGCACCAGGGCGGGGTTTGTCTTCTTGAGACGGATGAGGCTCTGGTACCACGCAAGCAGCGAGTTGGGATCGCGGCTCTCGGTTTCGACGTTGATCGTCGCGGCGCTGGGCGGCACAGGAAGCCAGGGCGTGGCGTTGGCCGTGGTGAATCCGGCATTCGCGCTCGCGTTCCACTGCATCGGCGTACGCTCGCCGTCGCGGCCCTTATCCTTTGGCCAGCCGGTGACGCCCACCGGATCCTTCACATCTTCCTTGCGGGTTGGCGGGGTGGTCTTCATACCAATCTCGTCGCCATAATAGAAAAGCGCCGCGCCGCGATTCAAAAACAGCACCGTCGAAATCACCCGCTGGATGCCGGTGTCATGAATGCCGTCGCCATAACGGGTTACAACGCGCGGATTGTCGTGATTGTCGAAGACCGCCAACGGGGTATTGCCGCCGATCCCGGTTTCCATATCCGTCAGCCTGGCGCGGAACTGGGCCACATCGAATTTGTTGATGAAGCCGAGTTGCGTGTCCATGGGCAGATGAAACTCCGGCTTCTCAGCCGTTCCATACTCTGTGGCCAGTGCGGCGATGTTGGGCACGTAGGTCTCGCCAATCAACACCCGTGTGCCGGGAAACGATGCCGAGTTGAAGGTGTCAGAATAAGCGCGCATCTCCTGCATCACCGGATGCACGCCGGGCAGGAATTCGGTCTTCAGTCCGTCCACCTCAGGCTCACCGAAAGCGTTGATCAGCGGGTTGCCGTCCTTGTCCCTGACGATGTTTTCGTCGGCCAGGCCAGGATCCTCAAAGAGGGTGGTAATGGCATCGAAACGGAAGCCGGCCACGCCGCGCTTCAGCCAGAAGCCGATGATGTCCTTGAAAGCCTCATGCACCTTGGGGTTGTCCCAGTTGAGGTCCGGCTGCTGGATGTAGAACTTGTGGTAGTAGTACTGCCGCGTCTTCTCGTCCCATTGCCACGCGGTGTGGCCAAACTCCGACTGCCAGTTGTTGGGCGGCGCACCCTTGTCGATTGCCGTCTGGCCTTTGCCGTCACGCCACATATACCAGTCGCGATAGGGGTTGGCGCGCGATGAGCGCGACTCAAGAAACCACTTGTGCTGGTCAGAGGTGTGGTTCATCACCATATCCATGAGGACGCGAATATGCCGCTTG
>Ga0224559_1001981_pt1 | contig 10752 bp, 9 predicted proteins | sample 714S33034metaG_FD_180676 | JGI IMG/M metagenome (GOLD analysis project Ga0224559, IMG submission 180676) | Peat soil microbial communities from Stordalen Mire, Sweden - 717 S3 30-34 | ecosystem: Environmental > Terrestrial > Soil > Wetlands > Peat | place: Sweden: Norrbotten County, Stordalen... | reverse complement strand
CCGATGCCGCGGGTGGCCGACCCGTATGCGTGATTGGTTCGACCGTGGCCACCAATCTCTTCCTGCGGGAATCGCCGCTCGGGAAACGGATCCTGATTGGCCAGCGGCCCTTTGAAGTGATCGGCGTGCTGGAGAAGCAAGGAGATCTGTTTGGCCAATACGACAACCAGGCGATCATCCCGCTGCCGCAATTACTGGCCGCTTTCGTGCACACACGTGAAGTGGAGATGGTCCAAGTCAAAGTCCGGGACGTTGCGGATTTGGAGAACGCCAAAGACGAGTTGCATAGTGTCATGCGCCGTGTCCGGCGCCTCGAGCCCGGCGATCCCGATGATTTCGCCATCAACCAACAGGAACAGATACTGGAGATGGTCCACAAAGTGACGGCCATCATCGGCGGGATTGGCTTGTTCATCACCGGGCTGTCGCTCTTCGTCGGGGGCATCGGCATCATGAACATCATGTTCGTCTCCGTTGCCGAGCGGACGCGCGAGATCGGCATCCGCAAGGCCATCGGCGCCAAGCGGCGGACCATCCTGCTGCAATTCCTTGTCGAAGCGGCGACGATCTGTCTGATCGGCGGCGCGATCGGGCTCGGCATCGCGTGGCCGCTGACCCTGTTGATGCAACAGTACATGCCCGCGACGATGTCGCCGACCGTGGTCGGCCTGGCTTTGCTCGTATCGCTGATAACGGGAGTGCTGTCGGGCTTTGTCCCAGCCTGGCGCGCCGCGCGGATGGACCCAGTGGAAGCGCTGAGGAACGAATGAGGTTGAATGCTACCTAAGGGCGTCACCATCCTGATCGCCGAATTCCGCGAGAGCCTCCGCATGGCTCTGACCGCCGTGGCCGCGCACAAACTGCGTTCCGCCCTGACGCTCCTCGGAGTCCTGGTCGGCGTGTTTTCCATCGTTGCCGTGATGACGGCCATGCGGGTGATGCAGACGGTCGTCGAAGCGGAACTCAGCCAGCTCGGCGATCAGACCTTCATGGTGCGGAAGTTTCCCGCCATTCTGTTTACCATGCCGGAAGGCATTGAAAAGATCCGGCGGCGGAAGAACATCACGCTCCAGGAGGGTCGCCGGTTGATGGACAACGTCACGCTGGCGAAGGGCATCGGCGTCGAGAGCTACTTCTGGGCCGGTCAAATCCAAACCCGCTACAAGCGGACCGCTCCTGATGTCCGCCTCTATGGCGAGACTCCCGGCAGCTTCCCCGCCCGCAATTGGGTCGTGCAGGAAGGCCGCGGAATCGCCGAGGCCGATGTGGAGGGTTCGCGCGACGTCTGCGTGCTCGGCAACAGCCTCGCCCGGACCATCTTCCCCGTCGGCTCAGCCGTCGGCGAGCGGGTGAAGATTGACGGCCTGAACTACACCGTCGTCGGGGTGCTCCAGGCTAAAGGCGGCTCCCTGAACGGCGACCAGGACAAGTTCGCGGTGATCCCCCTCACGACCGGCCTCAACCGTTTCGGTTACATCTGGCGCTCCATGACCATCCTGGTCCAAGCCCGCGACCGCGCGAGCTACGAAGCGTGCATGGAGGAAGTGCGCGGCAATCTGCGGATCATCCGCAAGGTGCCGCCGGGCGAGGAGGATTCCTTTGATGTCGCGTCGAATGACTCGTTGATTGCCCAATTCAGGGCCTTCACTCTGACGGTGAGGGTCGGGGTAGCCGTAGTCAGCTCGATTGCGTTGCTGGCGGCCGGCATCGGCATCATGAATATCATGCTCGTCTCGGTCACCGAGCGCACGCGAGAGATCGGGATTCGCCGCGCGGTCGGCGCCAAGAAACGTAATATCATGACCCAGTTCATCATCGAGGCCATCGTGCTCTGCGAGATCGGCGGAGTCATTGGCGTGCTGTGCGGCATCCTCGGCGGGAACTCGACCGCGTGGTTCTTCAAACTGAACCCGGTCATTCCCATCGACTGGATGGTCCTCGGCCTGTTCGTCTGCTCAGTGATTGGCGTCATTTTTGGAACCTACCCTGCCTTCAAAGCCGCGAACCTCGATCCCATCGAATCGCTGCGATATGAATAGCCCTTAGCGGCTTAGTGGTTGCTGCTCTCCGAACTCGTCTGCTGGCTGCGTCGGCAGCAGCCGGTCAGGCTAGAGGGAGCTTTAATTGTTCGAGTGTCCCGTCAGGGCGCAACCGCATGCGTTGGCCGCGCCATTCGATCTTGTTGCCAAGAAAGGCCAGGAGCCAGATTGCTGCCTGAAGCAGGTCCTTGACCGGGATCAGCCAAGCGTAGCGGCCGCACGGCTGCGCAGGTATTAGGAGAGCGGGAGGGCGAGCGTCCCCGCGAGCCCATTTCCCCGGGGATGTTTGGGCTCGCGGGGACGCTCGCCCTCCCAGGTTCGGGTCTTGACTCAGCCGCCCTTGCAGGTCGAGGGCAGTGAGGATTCGAACGAGGAGGCAGACGACGGCGCACACAGCGATTACCGCCGCGGGCTGGACAATGAACCAAACGAGCGGCCAAAGCGTCGCGTTGCTAAGAATGCTGAAAAAATAAGGCGCCGGCTGGCACACGCGAATGGTCCGCGCCCACCGGAGCTGATGCTTCCACACCTCGGCCCAGCCCATCGGCGCCGACCAGCATTCCGCCACGACCGGCGAAAGGGCAATCGCGTGGCCGCGTCGCGCGATGCGGTTACCCAACTGATAGTCGTCCGCCAGGCAATCCACCAAGCCGGCGAACCCGCCGATCTCCTGGAGATGCCCGCGGCGCGTGGCCATGACGGCGCCCAGGGCGAAGTCGAGGGGCTTCAGGCTCCTGGCCTGCAAGACCTGACTCCAGAAATCGGCATTGACGGCAATGGCTTCCCACTGCATCGCCAGCGTGGTAGGGTTGGCCAGGCGATAGAAGCTGCACACCAGCCCGCAGGCCCTCCCCATGAACCTCGGTTCACCAGAGAACTGCCGACGATTCCCCCTCTCCCCTTCCGAAGGGGAGAGGGGGGCTGAGCCCAAAGGAGCGACGATATTGGCCAGGAAATCGGGTGGCACGCGAACATCGGCGTCACTGATGACGAGCAGCTCGTGTTTCGCCAACCCTTCGAGTTCGGCCAGTTTAGCGACCTTCGCATTCGCGCCAGACAACGGGCTGCCCACGACCAGTTCCGCATCGGTGTCCGGGAACTCCCGCAACAGCCTGCGGACGATCCCGCACACCGGGTCATCGGCTGCAGCCACCCCGAAGAGGATTTGCGTAGGCCCCGCGTACTCCTGGGCGAGCCAGCTTCGCAGACAATCCTCGGTGGCGGCGTCGCATCCCTTGAGTGGTTTGAGCAGCGTCAAGGGCGGTTGAGGGTTGAGGGTTGAGGGTTGAGAGGAGGAAGTTAGCGCCTCCTCACCTCGGCTGCTGCGAGGTTCCGGGGGCGATGACGGCGCGGGGACGCGCTGATGCAAGGGAAAGCGCCGGGCGACGAGCCATTGCCAGAGTGTCAAGGCCAGGCTCAGCAGGGCGAGGAAGCCAAAAATCAGATTCAGGATCACTGCTCGTTGCTTATGGTCGTCGTCCGCGCAATGGTAACCGAGCGTGCGACGTAAAGGCCATGCAAATCCGAAATCCGAAGCCCGACCCCCGAAGGCCGAATTCCAAACGCCGAGTCGGTGAATGAACAAGGAGTTCGCCCGTGAAATTGGTGCTTAGGCAGGATGCGGATTGCGTAGCAGGCCGCCGTGGGCATTTGCGCCGCCAAAGCGCCGTAACCATTTTCGGCGCAGCAGCGTCTCTATAATATGGAGGGCTGTGATGTGAGGCGTGAGGGATGGACTGTGGGAATGGGTAGGCCGGGAGGCGGCAGAAACCCCACAAAACCTAGCGAAGCCCATGCGAAACCCATGCGACGCCCGAGCGAACAACACCCTGCTTGTGCCGGGCTTGCGCGCTGCTTACACGCTGTCAGCAGGCTCAGGGGTGGCTTGCGGTGTCGGGGCTTGAGGGGTGGGGCACGGTCGGAAGGAGGAAGTGTGCGCCAATGTCCCGGCCTGGTTGGCCAACAAGCCGCATCACGTCATTCCCGGCACCGACTTCCCGGAGGCCCCGCATCAAGAAGCGTTGCGCGGACAGAATCCGGCTTTGGGCTAGACAAATGGGGTGCTCGGGCGCGTCATGTTTGTTGAGACATGGCTCAGGCCGATATTGAGCGGTTATACGACGAGCACGCCCAGGCGCTGTTCGCCTTCCTGCTCAACTTCACCCGGCACGAGGCGGATAGCCGGAGGCCGCCTGGCATGAGTTGACAGTGGTGCGAGATATGTGTCGCATGCTGGAAGAGCCGCCCACGAGGAAAGGCACGACGCTTGTGGGAGTGATGATTGGCGTGGCCATCAACGGGCTTTACCTAAGCGTCGTCCAAGATGGTCTGCGCTTGCAGGCTTGGCGCGAGCCGGAGTTGGCGGGGATGCAGAAGCAACTCCAGTAGATTAACCTGCTGCCCGCGCTGCGCGAGGAGATGAGGGCGGAGAGGGCTGCATCCTGCCGCACGTTTGAAATCACCCCGCCGGCCGAGCTCGTGAAATTGTTTGCCTTCGGCGATGACGACCACGGTTTGTGGGGCAGACGCAAGAATCCAAGATCCCTGTTGACTAAGTTAGGGCCGCGGGGGTGGTTGGATCAGAACATGTGCGCGGGCGCCATTGAGAACCGGCTCTTTCTCAGCAGCCTGGATATTTCAAATGATCAGGTCTTGCCCCGAATAGCGGACGCCAAAAACGACCGGGTGCAAACCGCTTTGAGCCGCTTCTCGCCCTACACCTTCATATTCAAGGCTACCCATTCCAACTTCCTGATTGCCACGCAGAAGTTGGCGCAGAAGCAGACCCTGGCCAACGAGGCTTCCGTCGCGTGCGGGCTGGAACGCTACCGCCATGCCCGCGGCCAATACCCCGAAACCCTCGAAGCTCTCAGTGAGCTTAACCGTCGCCCGGTTGGCTAAGGCACGTTGTCCTGCACGTTGCCAGTGTTTCTGACGTTGCCCCGGAACTTGGGCCAAGGCGTGTGAGCCAAGGAGGCGCCGGCTCGCAACGCGGTAAGAGCGCCGAAGCCAACCCCACAGTCGGGCGCGTAGATGGCCCCGGTCGCCCCGACCGTCGGCGAGCCGTAACCATAACCAAAAAGATTGTACATGAATTTCAAAACTCCTTCCGGGCTGGCATAGATAAGCATTCCATAGCGAGAGACACAACCAATTGACCCGTCCGCCAAGACGACGGGAGAGGCTTCCATCGGGTAATCCTCGCCACCAACCCGCCCCCACTTCTTGTGGCCATCCGCGCTGATCGCCCAGAGGTTTTGCAGAACCCCGACGTAAATCGTGCCGTCCGGGCCGATGACCGGGGAGGATTCAGTGACGCCGCCCGTGCGCAGGCGCCACCGCAGGCTGCCGTCCAGGTTGAGCGCATAGAGGCAGCCGTCCACGGAGGTGAAGTAAAGGCATTGGTCGGCGTTCAGCGCCGGCGACGAGATGATCGGGCCGCCGGTTGCAAACTCCCATTTCTTCTGTCCGTCGGGCGCGAGCGCATAAAACTTCTTGTCGTGCGACCCGAAGTAGATCGTGCCGTCGGCGCCAATGGCCGGCGAGGAGACGATTTCGCCCGCGGTAGAGAATTGCCATTGCTTAATTCCGTCCGCGTTCAGCGCGTAAAGATTCTTGTCCCAGGAGCCGAAATAGACGGTTTTGCCGTCGTGAGCCAGCGCGGGCGAAGAGTCCACCCAGGCCCCGGTCGGAAACTCCCAGCGCTTCTTGCCGTTGGCCCGCACGGCGTAAAACTTCCTGTCGCGGCTGCCAAAATAGACCGTACCGTCCGGGCCAACGGCGGGAGCGGACTTGATCTCGTTCTGCGCCTGGAAGACCCATTTGCGCGATCCGTCCGGGTTGGCCGCCCAGAGTTTGCCCGTCCAGGTGCCAAAGTAGATCGTCCCATCGCTTCCAACCGCCGGCGCCGAATCGCTGCGGCTGCGGATGTCCAGTGACCATTCATTCGTCAAGATACTCTCCCCGCAAGCGGCCGTGAGGGAGAACATCAGCCAGGCAAGGCTATTTATGAGGCCGAACGCTACGCGCATTGCATCTTCAGATTCATTCGCATCAATCTGCCGTCCACTGTAGGGGCTTTGATCGTTCACGGCAAAGCTGAAAATGGCTCATTGATTCCAGGCTCATTGATTCCAGTTGAGCGCGCGGGCGGCTCTGTTATGGTTGGCTCTATTCAAGTATGAAGGTCCTATTCGACTGCCACCTGCCTTTCATGCTGGCTCACGGCGGCATGCAAATCCAAATCGAGCAAACCAGAGCGGCACTGGAAAGGCTCGGTGTGGAGGTCGAACCGCTGCGCTGGTGGGACGCAACCCAGTCCGGTGACGTGTTGCACCATTTCAACAGAATTCCCACCCACCTGCAACGCCTGGCGCAGGAGAGAGGGATGAAGGTAGTCATGTCGGCGTTCATGTCGGGTTTGGGCGCCCGGCCGGCCTGGAAGCGCCGGCTGCAGAAGCTCGTGCTCCGCGCCGCCAGGCCGGTCGCGCCAAGACGCCTCCGAGATCAGTTCGGTTGGGACTCATACCGCTTGTTGGACGCCATCATAGCGATGACACCATACGAGGCATCACTATTGACCGGGATACACAACGCTCCGCCGTCCCGGGTGCATGTCGTGCCCAATGGCGTCGAGGAGGTGTTCTTGAAGAGCCGACCGGCGCCGCGTGGAAAGTGGTTGGTCTGCATGGCAAGCATCATCGAGCTGAAACGGGTTTTGGAACTGGCACAAATGGCCGTTCGAGCCGAAACGCCGGTTTGGATTATCGGCAAGGCCCACTCGGATGCGGATGATTACACCCGATCCTTTCTTGAGTATGCGCGCCAGAACTCCAAGCTGGTGCGGTACGAGGGCCCGATCAGTGACCGGGAGCGACTCGCCGGCATCTACCGCGAAGCCCGGGGGTTCGTGTTGTTGAGCCAATGGGAAAGCCTGAGCCTATCTGCGCTGGAGGCTGCCGCATGCCGGTGTCCCCTTTTGTTGAGCGACCTGACGTGGGCGCGCGATGCGTTCAAGGACAGCGCTGCTTATTGCCCGGTCAATGGGTCGTTGGCGGATTCCGCAGCAGTATTGCGACGCTTTTACGAGAACGCGCCGAATCTGGAACCCCCGCCGCTACCATTGTCCTGGACGGAGGTGGCCGCTCAAATCAAGGTTGTCTATGAGTCAATCCTTAAGCAGTCTTAAAGGCCGAGAGAGGGCCAGGTTGGGTTTCAAAGCGGCCACCGGAAGGCCGTTTCCCGAATTGCGTTAATGCGCTTGTGAAAGTCCTCTTCTACCACCTTACTCCGTTCGCATTCGCACACGGAGGTCTGCAAACTCAAATCGTTCAGACGCGCCAGGCCCTCGAGACGCTCGGGGTCGAGGTCGAGTTCCTGCGCTGGTGGGACCAAAATCAGACAGGCGATATCCTGCACTTCTTTGGACGGCTTTCGACGAGCAACCTTCAGCTTGCCCAGGGAAAAGGGATGAAAGTCGTCTTGGCCGAGTTGCTGACCGAGCAGGGGTCTCGCTCAAAGCGTCAGCTCGGGTTGCAACGGATGGTCCGGCTAATGGTGGAGCGGACACGGTTACGCCGGTTGCCGTTTCTCACCTTGGGTTCCTACCCCCTGGCGGATGCTTGTGTGGCATTGACGGAATGGGAAGGCAGTCTGATGAGGACCCTGTATGGCGCCCCGCCGGCCAAAGTCCATGTCGTTCCCAACGGAGTCGAGGCGGCCTTCCTGAATAGCCAGCCGGCACAGCGCGGGCCGTGGTTGGTCTGCACGGCGACCATAACCGAGCGCAAGCGCGTGCTCGAACTCGCTGAGGCCGCGGTGTGCGCCCAAACGCCGCTTTGGGTCATCGGCAAGCCTTACTCGGAATCGGATGCCTACGCCCGGCGGTTTTGCTCGCTCGCCCAAGCACATCCGCGCACCTTGCGCTACGAAGGCCCGATTCAGGACCGGGAGAAGCTGGCTCGTATGTATCGCAAGGCCCGCGGGTTCGTGCTTTTAAGCGCCATGGAGAGCCTCAGCTTGTCGGCTCTCGAAGCCGCGGCGTGCGAATGCCCTCTGCTGCTGAGCCGTTTGCCGTGGGCCACCACCTTTTTCCGCGAGAGCGCTTGCTATTGCCCGATTACCTCCCCGGCGGCCCGGACCGCCGCATTCCTGCGCCAGTTCTACGACGCGGCGCCGGGCCTAAAACCGCCCGCCAAGCCGCTCACCTGGCTGGAGGTGGGACGGCAGCTCAAGCGCCTTTACGAGACGCTACTTAGTGCGCAGTGACGCAAATACGGTGACGTAGCGCAGATTTGCAATCTGCTGTATCGCAGAATTGCATTCTGCGCAGCGTGGGCCGGGTAAACGCGCTAGCCCGTGTCCGGGGTCCTGCCGATTACAATTCTGCGATACAGCAGATTGCAAATCTGCGCTACGCCCTGTCGGCTCAGAATACGTCACCGAACTTTCGACTGGGAGCACTAATCACTTCCTGTCAAAAGTGAGGGCTGCCTCGCGGCTCTATAACGGGCTGGGATTAGCCTTTGGCCGGGAAAACATAAAGCGCGCCCAGGACGTCTGGATGCCACGGGCGGCGTAAAGCGGCCAATACCAATAATTAAACAGAGAATGAGCCAGCAGAGGCGCCAGGACGAAGGCGCCGAACCCCAACGACGTGGTGTGAATCAGCGTCAGCGAGAGAGTGAACGACAGGAGGCTGCCAGCTACCGACGGCCACAAGAACGGAATGCGGTTCTCGGTGGAAATCAGCGTGCCCCAAATACCGACTTGTGTCTCCAGAAACGAATTAAACGCCAGCAAAGCAAGCCAGATCAAGGGGAGCATTTCTTTGCCGGTGCCGAGCAATTGCAGCAGCGGCTGGCCGCAAAGCAGCAGGCCGCCGGCCATGGCCAGGAACGTCAGGTATTGGAGCCACATGCGCGGCCAAAGAGTCCGCTGGATCGCCGCGTAATCGTGCCGGGCGCGCTGCTGGCCGATCACCTGCCATTTAACCTGAGTCCAGACCCCGGCCATACTAATGATTACCCCCAGGATTTGTGTCGATAGCCCATAGCGCGCGGTGGCGGTCAATCCCAGGACGCTCAAGCAGATGGCCATGTTCGCATTGACCGTCAAATAGCCGCCCAGGGACAGCACGCCCAGCCGCCAACTATTGGGCCACATGGTCCGCAAACTTTGCCAAATGTCCGCCTTTGCTGGTGTAGGCTGGCGCCGTAGCCGGCGAAGACAGGTGTGCCGGGCGATGACTTGCTGGATTAAACTGCCGGTGAGGTCGCCAAGAGGCAGGCTCATCAAACCCGCGCCGGCCAGCAGCAGCCCGGCCGCGAGCACGAACCTCACCACCGAGGCCAGCACCGTTATGCGCACCGAAGTGAGGACGTCATCCATGCCCCGTAGAAAGACCGGCGCCCAGGAGGAATAAACGTTCAATACGGTGGCGATGAGGGTGATGAGCCAGGCCACCCGAGTCACGTTGGGCGAGGGCGTCTCGTGGATGCGGAGTTCGACCATATAGGTGCCCCAGACGCCCAGGATCACGAAGACGATCAAGGCCAAGACCCGGTAAAGCGCGCGCGTGGTATAGAACAACTGCCAGAGCAACCCGAAGTTGGGGCCGGAGTCGGCGCCCTTGCTCACCCCGTGGGCTTGGATCGTTTGCGCGCCGCCCATGGCGTAACTAACAAAACGCAGGATCGTGGGGCTGAAGCCGAAATCGATGACCGGGGCCAGGGCCACCTGGCTCAAGAAAACATAGTACATCCCCAGCTCTGGCGTGGACAGTTTGCGCAGCACCAGTGGCAGAAGGATAAGCCCCGTAGCCGTCCGGAAACCATTGAAAACCCATGACCATACCACCGTCGAGCTACGCAGCCGGTTGAGGAGCGCGGCTGGTTGGCTAAGGGATAATGGAGGTCGCCAGTGGACAATCATTCAGAGGGACCCAGCTTGGTGGAAGAGGCTTGCTAAGGTCAAGCTCAAGAGAGACACGGGGTTCAAAAGTTCAAAAGGGATTGCCGGGCTCGACCCTTCTGTTAGCATGCCGCAGGTAGAAACCAAAGGCCCTATCGTGGCACGGCAAGCTGAATCGCAATGAAGAATCTCTCTGGCACAGTAATCCTGATCACCGGCGGCACCGGTTCTTTTGGCAACCGCGTGGCCCGTCATCTGTTAAAGCAGAAGCCGGCTCAAATTAGAATCTATAGTCGCGACGAGAAGAAGCAGTGGGAAATGCAACGGGTCTTTCCTCAGTTCCGTTACATCATTGGGGATGTGCGGGACGCCGACCGGCTGGCCGAGGCCATACAAGGGGTCGATTATGTGTTCCATGCCGCTGCGCTCAAGCAGGTTCCCTCCTGTGAGAGCTATCCGTTCGAAGCCGTCAAAACCAATGTCATCGGCTCGCAAAACGTCTGTGAGGTGGCCCGCTACCACCGCATTCGGTGTATGGTCGCGCTCAGCACCGACAAGGCCGTCAAGCCGGTCAATGCTATGGGCATCAGCAAGGCGATGATGGAAAAGATCGTCTGTAGCCAGAACCAGTTTGGGGGCCAAACCACCTTCTGCTGTGTCCGCTATGGCAATGTCATGGGCAGTCGGGGCTCAGTCATTCCTTTGTTTCGCGACCAAATTCGCAAAGACGCGCCGCTGACTTTGACGGTTCCGGAGATGACGCGGTTCCTAATGACGCTCGACCAGTCGGTGGATCTGGTCC